>Ga0207644_10000116_pt1 | contig 58949 bp, 59 predicted proteins | sample KBSS73metaG_FD_184326 | JGI IMG/M metagenome (GOLD analysis project Ga0207644, IMG submission 184326) | Switchgrass rhizosphere microbial communities from Kellogg Biological Station, Michigan, USA - KBS S7-3 metaG (SPAdes) (version 2) | ecosystem: Host-associated > Plants > Roots > Rhizosphere... | reverse complement strand
ACGCTGAGTCTGTTGGTCAGCTTGCGCCGCTGAGCGATAGTGTTATTTGCCGTGATAGGTGAATTTCTGACCGCCGAGGCTGGCTTCATACATCAGGCCGCCTTTCTGTATCGAAAATACCGCGACGCCATTGATGTAAGCGGCCTTGCTGTACTGCTGTGCCACATTGGCACCGGCTCCGGTAGTGCCGGCCTGTGCGCCCGCACCCACCGCAATCGCCACTGCCGACGCTTGCGCATCGAACGAGAATGAGCCGTTGGTGAACCAATCGAATGCCTCTTTATTTTCAAAGAAGATCAGCTCGCTGAATGCCTGGCCGCCAAGCTGAAAGCCAATAGTGAGCTGCACCAGCGACACATCGCCGACGTAATTGCCGCCGCGATAAACGCGACCTTCGCCATAGGCACCGCCGATACCGATGCCGCCTTTGCCGACGGTCGGAAAAATCGCATAACCGTAGGCATTATTGAAAAATGGCTGCGCGGCTTCGGCTTGGTGGAATGTGGCGACTGCGTCGGCGAATTCATCGGCATGAGCGGATTGCGTGTGGAAAGGGAGTGCCAACGTCATCATTAATAAAAAAGCGGCTAGCCAGGGCTTGCTCATATTTTTTCGTACTCCGTGTGATTGGCTTGTTGTTGGCGCAAAATTATTTGGTTAGGGTGAGAGACAGTGAGAGGCGACTTCAAGTTCGCGGCGCATCCTCTTTTTTGTTAACGAATTCCGGTTTCATTATGTCTGAATCCAATCAGCCTGTTCAAATTGGCCCGTGGCAGCGCATCGATAGCCAGCCCGTGTATGACAATCGATGGATCGGTGTATCGCATCAGCGGGTGATCACACCGGCGGGCAGCGAAGGTATTTACGGCGTCGTCCATTTTAAATCGCGGGCGATCGGCATCATTCCCATCGATGCACACGGTAACACGTGGCTGGTACGTCAATTTCGCTACACCTTGAATCAGCCGTTGTGGGAAATTCCCATGGGTGGCGGCGCGCTCGATGAAAATCCACTGCTCGCAGCGCAGCGTGAATTGCAGGAAGAAACCGGTTACAGCGCGCGCGACTGGCGCGAAATCATGCGTCTGCATATTTCAAAATCGGTGACGGATGAAGAAGGCGTGGTGTATGTCGCGCGCAATTTGCTCGCTGGCGCGCAACAGCTCGAACATACCGAAGCCGATCTTGAACTATTGCAATTGCCGTTTGCAGAAGCTGTGCAGTGGGTGATGGACGGAAAAATTACCGACGTGATTTCCTGCGCCGGTATTTTGAAAGCGCAGGCTCTGCTTCAAGCCGGCGCGCTGTAGGAAACCGCTTCGATATAGAATTCGCGTTCCCCCGCCGGGCTGCTGAATACAATATCGTCGCCGACGCGTTTGCCCAGCAACGCGCGTGCGAGCGGCGAATCCATGCTTAATTTGTTGTGGCTCAAATCGAATTCGTCGGGTCCGACGATACGATAAATTTGCAATTCGCCGTGCTCGTTTTCCACCGTTACCCACGCTCCGAAAAAAACGCGCTGTTGATCCACTGGCGTTTGTTCGACCACTTCAAGCTGATCGATACGTTTACCGAGAAAGCGCACCCGCCGATCGATTTCCGCAAGCCGGCGTTTGCCGTAAATGTAATCGCCATTTTCTGAGCGATCGCCATTTTTCGCGGCTTCGTGCACCACCGCAGTCACTTGTGGGCGTTCGATTTTCCATAATTGATGCAATTCGGCGCGCAATGCAGCCATGCCTTCTGGCGTGATATAGCGCGAACCGGCGCGTTGTGGCGGACGATAACGACTCATTAATAAAGAACTCTCGATGTTTTTGCGCGGAACAAATCGCTAGGCTCCTCTGATTTGGCTGCTGCGCTCAATCTGTTTTCGCTCGCGACGCTGAATCAAAGGTTCGCTAACATGGTAATGAAATTGATTGAGGAATTTCCAACTCGATGCATTTTCTCCGCAACCTATTGGCAATCGCCGCATTCGTGAACGCGCCAGCATGGGCGCTCGATTTAAATAAAACCCCGGAGCAGGGCGGGCTCGTGCTCGGCACGGTGACGCCGGGTACGCAATTGGAATTGAACGGTAAAGCGATTCGTATTACACCGACCGGACAATTTGCGATTGGTTTTGATCGCGATGCAAAACCGACGGCAACGCTGGTCGAAATTACGCCGAAGGGGCAGCGCACCGTGCATACGCTGCAGATTGAACAGCGACAGTACGCCATTCAAAACGTGACCGGCGTACCGCAACAAACGGTCGAGCCGCCGCCCGAGCAGTTGCAGCGGATTCTCGAAGAGAAGCAGCTGGTCGATGCAGCGCGCGCGATAAATAGCGATCGCCTCGATTTCCTGATACCGATGCAATGGCCGTTGCTGGGGCCGATCAGTGGCGTGTATGGCAGTCAGCGCATTTACAACGGCAAGCCCGGACGCCCGCATTTTGGCGTTGATGTGGCCGCGCCGATCGGCACGCCGGTACGGGCGCCGGCAGCGGCGACCATTACGCTCGCGCAGCCGGATATGTTCTTCTCCGGTGGCACGTTGATCATGGATCACGGTTACGGAGTATCATCCACCTTCATGCATTTAAGCCGATTGCTGGTGAAAACCGGCGATAAAGTGGCTGCTGGCGATGTGGTCGGCGAAGTCGGCGCCACGGGTCGTGCCAGCGGGCCGCATCTGGACTGGCGCATCAACTGGTTCGACGTGCGCATCGATCCGCAATTGGTGGTTGCCCCAATGCCAGCCGGCGCGCAGACCCCTTCTGCAAAATGACATTTCTGCGAGGACAACAAGGTTGGACAAGAAGCTACTGAGTATTCTGGTGTGTCCTGTCACCAAGGCGCCGTTGCAATACGACGAGTCGAAACAGGAGCTGGTGTGCCGCGCGAGTGGCTTGGCCTATCCGATCCGCGATGGCATTCCGGTGATGCTGGAGAGCGAGGCGCGGTTGTTGACCACCGATGAGAAGCTGAGCAAATAGCCTGCATATTCAGCGCGATAGTCCCGTCTGCCAGATCATTCCGATATACTGCGTCGCTTTCATCCGCCGGTGCTCTCTGCGGATATCGCTCGACCATCGATTGACTCTGTTTGGCAATGTAATTTTTTAGCCGTTTACCCTGCGTGGTGTGAGGAATAATGAAAAGCGCTGAAATCCGCGAAGCCTTTCTGCGATTTTTTGAAAGCAAAGGACACACGCGTGTCGCCAGCAGCTCGCTGGTACCGCATGACGATCCGACATTGCTATTCACCAATGCCGGCATGAATCAGTTCAAGGATGTATTCCTCGGCTTCGATAAGCGGCCTTACACGCGTGCGACGACTTCGCAAAAATGCGTGCGCGCTGGCGGCAAACACAACGATCTGGAAAACGTCGGCTATACCGCGCGTCACCACACTTTTTTCGAGATGCTCGGCAATTTCAGCTTCGGCGATTATTTCAAGCGCGACGCAATTACGTACGCGTGGGAATTTCTGACCTCGCCGCAATGGCTGGCGCTGCCGGTCGATAAATTGTGGGTCACCGTTTACGCGGAAGACGATGAGGCCTACGACATCTGGAATAAAGAAGTCGGCGTTGCGGCCGAACGCATTATTCGCATCGGCGACAACAAAGGAGCGCGTTACGCCTCCGATAATTTCTGGATGATGGGCGATACCGGTCCGTGCGGTCCCTGCACCGAAATTTTCTACGATCACGGCGCTGATATTTGGGGCGGGCCGCCCGGTTCACCCGAGGAAGACGGCGATCGTTACATCGAAATCTGGAACAACGTGTTCATGCAGTTCAATCGCGATGAACAGGGCACGATGCACAAATTGCCGAAGCCGAGCGTCGATACCGGCATGGGCCTCGAGCGCGTTTCTGCGGTACTGCAACACGTGCATTCGAATTACGAAATCGATTTATTCCAGCAATTGATCAAAGCGGCTGCGCGTGAAACGCATACGAGCGATTTAAATAGCCCGTCGTTGAAAGTACTCGCCGATCATATTCGCGCCTGTTCGTTTTTGATTGCTGACGGTGTAATTCCCGGCAACGAAGGACGTGGCTATGTGTTGCGCCGCATTATTCGTCGCGCGATTCGCCACGGTTACAAGCTCGGTGCGCGCAATGCATTTTTTTATAAGCTGGTACCTGATCTCGCTACAGAAATGGGTGCTGCGTATCCGCAATTGAATGAATCGCTTTCTCGTATTCAGGATGTATTGCGCCAAGAGGAAGAGCGTTTCTTTGAAACGATCGAAAACGGCATGAATATCCTCGACGCCGCACTCGCCGATTTGACGAATAAAAACATCAATATTCTCGATGGCGAAACCGCGTTCAAATTACACGATACGTACGGTTTTCCGCTCGATCTGACCGCCGACGTCTGTCGCGAGCGCGATATGAAAGTCGATATCGATGCATTCGATGCGGCGATGGCGCGGCAGCGTGACCAAGCGCGCGCGGCGGGTAAATTTAAAATGGCAACGGCGCTCGAATACAGCGGTGTCGTCACAACATTTCAGGGCTATGAAAAACTTGAAGTGGCCGATGCTGCGATCACCGCGTTGTATCGCGATGGCGTGTCAGTGCAGGAATTGCGCGATGGCGAGCAAGGCGTGGTGGTGCTTGATAACACACCGTTTTACGCGGAATCCGGCGGTCAGGTCGGCGATAGCGGCGAGCTGATCGCCGGTAATGTTTGCACGACGTTATTTGCAGTCGAAGATACACAAAAAATTCAAGCCGATGTGTTTGGTCATCATGGCGTTATGCGTGCAGGTTCATTGCGTGTCGGCGATCGTGTTACCGCTCGCGTTGATGGCGAGCGCCGCGCTGCGACGATGCGCAATCATTCCGCCACGCATTTACTGCATAAAGCCCTGCGTGAAGTGTTGGGTGCGCATGTGCAGCAGAAAGGCTCATTGGTCGATACCGATAAAACGCGATTCGATTTTGCGCACAATGCACCGGTGAGCAAAGAAGAAATCCGCAATATCGAATTTATCGTCAATCGCGAAATTCTTGCTAACGCACCGACTCAGGCGCGCGTGATGTCGCTCGACGATGCGCAGAAAACCGGCGCGATGATGCTGTTCGGCGAAAAATATGGCGATGCCGTGCGCGTGCTCGATATCGGTAGCTCGCGCGAATTGTGCGGCGGTACCCACGTCGCGCGTACCGGTGATATTGGTTTGTTCAAAATTGTCGCCGAGAGTGGCGTGGCGGCCGGTGTGCGTCGTATCGAAGCAACCACCGGCATCGGCGCATTGGCGCTGGTGCATCGTCAGGAAGCTTTACTGGGTGAGGTGGCTGGCGCATTGAAGTCATCGCCGGATGAAGCGCCGCAGCGTGTTACGCAAATTCTCGATGGCGTGAAATCGCTTGAGAAAGAAATAGCGATATTGAAAGGCAAGCTGGCCAGCGCCGCCGGCGGCGATCTGATTGCGCAGGCGAAGGATATTAACGGTGTGAAAGTACTGGCCGCGCAATTACCCGGTGCCGACGCTAAAACCCTGCGCGATACGCTCGATCAGGTGAAAAACAAACTCGGTTCGGCAGTGGTACTGCTCGCTGCGGTTGACGGTGACAAGGTCATGCTCGCGGCGGGTGTCACGCAGGATTTGGTATCGCGTTACAAGGCGGGCGAATTGCTTGCGCGCGCGGCATCGGTGGTCGGCGGCAAAGGCGGCGGCCGTCCCGACATGGCGCAAGGCGGTGGTAATAATCCCGCAGCGTTGCCGCAGGCACTGGCGTTGGTCGAGCAATACGTGAGTGGTGGCTGACGCCGCGCGCGGTTTCATTTCGAGGGGAATTGGTGTTTAATTCCCGGTCTTTTTTGCTGCTAGAGCATCGAGAAAAACGATGAGTTTAATCGTTCAGAAATTCGGCGGTACATCGGTAGGCTCGGTGGAACGCATTCAGCAAGTTGCCGCTAAAGTCGCGCGCTTTCGCGATGAGGGCCACGACATCGTTGTAGTGGTTTCCGCGATGAGCGGCGAAACCAATCGTCTGATTGCATTGGCGAAGGATATTCAAGAGCAGCCGACGCCGCGTGAACTCGACGTATTGGTATCGACTGGCGAGCAAGTCACTATCGCGCTGTTGTGCATGGCGTTGCACAAGTTGGGTTATGCGGCAAAATCCTATACCGGCGCGCAGGTTCGTATTATTACCGACGACGCCTTTACCAAAGCGCGTATTCAATCGATCGATGACGCCAATATTCGCGCTGATCTTGCGCGCGGCTGTATCGTCGTCGTCGCCGGCTTTCAGGGCATCGACGATAAAGGCAATATCACCACCCTCGGTCGCGGTGGTTCGGATACTACCGGTGTGGCGCTGGCCGCCGCGCTGAAAGCCGACGAGTGCCAGATCTACACCGATGTCGATGGTGTCTACACCACCGATCCGCGCGTGGTTGATACCGCGCGCCGGCTCGACAAAATCACGTTCGAAGAAATGCTCGAGATGGCCAGTCTCGGATCAAAGGTTTTGCAGATTCGTTCGGTGGAGTTCGCGGGCAAATACAACGTCCCATTGCGTGTTCTGCACAGCTTCCAGGATGGCCCCGGCACTCTGATTACTCTCGAGGATAATTCCACTATGGAAAACCCCGTCATTTCCGGTATCGCGTTCAATCGCGATGAAGCCAAGCTCACTATCGTCGGCGTGCCCGATACACCCGGCGTGGCATTTCAGATTCTCGGCCCGATCGGCGCTGCGAATATTGAAGTCGATGTGATTGTGCAAAACGTCGCTCAGGACAACACCACCGACTTCACCTTCACTGTGCATCGGAACGATTTGGCAAAAGCCGAAACTATTTTGCGCGAGACGGCGAACAAACTCGGCGCCCGCGAAGTCAAAACCGACGCTAAGATTTGCAAAGTCTCGCTGGTCGGTGTCGGTATGCGTTCGCACGCGGGTGTTGCCAGTCAGATGTTCAAGGCGCTCGCTGATGTTTCGATCAATATTCAGATGATTACGACCTCGGAAATCAAAATCTCCGTCGTTATCGATGAGAAGTACATGGAGCTGGCGGTGCGCGCTCTGCACTCGGCGTTCGAGTTGGATCAGCCAGCGGCGCAGTAAATCGAAGTAGTAAGTTGGCAATCGTTGGTGCGGCCTCGTCGGGTCGCTCTGTGGTATGAGATGTAGCTGCTGTTCAGCTTCATTTGCTGACGGCGGAGTCTGAGGATTGGGCCATGCTGATATTGACACGAAGGATTGGCGAGACATTAGTCGTCGGTGATGAAGTCACGGTGACGGTGCTCGGTGTTAAGGGTAATCAGGTGCGCCTCGGCGTCAATGCACCGAAAGAAATCGCAGTGCATCGCGAAGAAATCTATCAAAGAATTCAGCGTGAAAAACACGATAACAATCCCATGCCTGGATAGAGATTCACCGTTATTTTTCGACTGTAATTCAATATTGTCTGTGGTACTATGCCGCCCGCTCAATTTGCTGCTGGGTTAGTGTAATCGCTGATACCAGCAAATAGTTTCTGGAGAGTTGGCCGAGTGGCCGAAGGCGCTCCCCTGCTAAGGGAGTATCGGGTCAAAAGCCTGATCGAGGGTTCGACTCCCTCACTCTCCGCCATACATAAAAAAGGCCCTCTTTGTGAGGGCTTTTTTTATGTATCGAGATTGATGGCTGAGAACCCTCGCGGTTCGACAAAATTGCATAGCAATTTTGGACGTCCGGAGCATAAGCGACGGCGCCCCGAAGGGGTGAGATTGCGAAGCGATCGAATCACTCCCTCACTCTCCGCCATACATAAAAAAGGCCCTCTTTGTGAGGGCTTTTTTATTTCCGCAAAAAAATCTTATCGTGCTGTCGATCCTTGCCCGTTCCATTCGATTAATCATTGCAGTTCCGCAACGTTAATGCGGTTCCAACCATGTTGAAGGAGAGCGAGAATGAAATATGTCGATGGTTTTGTCATTGCGGTTCCCACCGCGAACAAGCAACGATTTATCCAGCACGCCAACAGCATCGACGGCGTTTTTATAGAACTTGGTGCAACACGCGTTATCGAGTGCTGGGGCGATGATGTGCCCGACGGCAAGCAGACAGATTTTCGTCGCGCGGTGCAGGCTAAAGAGGACGAAAGCGTGGCGTTTTCTTGGGTAGAGTGGCCGGATAAAGCCACGCGCGATACGGCAATGGGAAAAATGCAGGAGCTAATGAAGACCGAGCCCCGCATGAACCCCGAAAAAAATCCAATGCCGTTCGATGGCATGCGGATGATTTTTGGCGGCTTTACGCCGGTGGTGCATCTCGGCCAGAGCTGAGCTCGAGTAGGGGTTTCAGTGTTCTCGGCATGAATGCGCGGATTGCGCATTAGCGACAGAGAAGTCGCGACGTGCTCGATTCGTAAAAAGTGGTGTCCCAGAGAGGAGTTGAACCTCCGACCTGCCCCTTAGGAGGGGGCCGCTCTATCCAACTGAGCTACTGGGACATAACAGATTTATTTTGATGCTCTGCCGTCAGCGAGCAGCTGATGCGTATCTGCTGGCTGGGCAGCGGCGCGTATTGTAGCGGATGCTTTGCGAGTTGTAGCAGAGCACCCTTGGCCCGCATGCTCAAGCCGAGTAGCGACTGCTGAGGTGGAATAGTGCTGCGGGTTAGCAGTGCTCATGCATTGCTGATAGTTCGACCGCTCGCTCCGCGTTGTGCGAGGCCTTTGGCATCGTAGACGGCGCTCTGCTGATGCTGTCCGCGCAACGCATCCAGAACCTGTTCGACCACTGTGCGGGTGCGGCGACAGATTTGTTCATTGATTTGATTTTGGGTTTGGCATTCGCGCCAGATATCGGCGGCATTTTGCCATTGTGCCGCGATGTGCGGCGCTTCCTCATGGGCCTGTGATAGCGCAACGCTGTCGCTGGCAAAGCGCTGCTGCACCATCCAATCGTGCCGCTGCTGTGCATGTTGCTCGAGCTTTGCGATCAGAGTTTGTTTGGGTTGGAGTAGCGCCTCGAATGCCCCGTAATTTCTGGATTCGAGTGCTTTGCGTTCGTCGCGCATCAACTGCAGGAGTTGCTGGCTGGTTTCGGTATCCTGTTGCAGCGATTGCTGCAATAAGGACCAATCGCGTTGGGCTGATTTCATCGTGCTGCCTCGGTGCTGATGAGCACCCGCAGCAACGATGAGCGGGTGCTATTTAAATAACTCGTCGAATCCCAACAGCTTGTCGGCAACCACAAGGTCATCGACGCTGTATTGGCCGCTGGCCAAGGCCGCTTTGATTTCGGCCACTTTCTTTTCATTCACGTCGGGCAGTTTCTGGAGTTTTTCTTCCAGAGCCTTCAATGCCTGCGCCTGGCTACTCAAATTGACGCTATCAACCGTCGCCTTGGCGACACTGTTGGGCGCCGGCGGCTGCTGTGTCGTGCGCTCGGTGTTCGTCGACGCGCTATCCTTGCTGGTGCTGCGCAAGGTGGTTTGATCCGCAGCTGGCGGTACTCCTAACCCCTTGATGTCGGTTGCCATCACTAAAGCCCTTTGTTGCTCAATGCCGAAAGAATGAAGCTCCATTCTTGGTATCGGCCACTTTAGCATCAACTTTAGCGAAACGACCTCATTCGGTTACATCGGCACCATCGCCTGTCCTGGTCCTACCACTCGTGCGTCGATGATTCGTGACGATGCTTGATTCTTAATGCGTATTTGTTCACCACGACGTCCATCGGTCATCGCGATGCCGGGCATTTTGACGGCCATTGCGCTGGATTCGGCGCTGATGATCACGGCATCGCCGCGGCGAATCAGCAACGGCGCTTCGAGCTGTTGCGTAACGACCGGACGACCCTGACCAATACCGCGTTTAACCCCCATGCCAACGGCATCGGCAGGGTCGGTGATGTATTGCCCCAGCAATTGCCCGACGTCGGCCTCCGCGAGCTGAACGTCATCGTTGCCGATCGTCGAGCCCACTGCCAGTGGCCGATTGGCGACGACGATCTGCCGGAATATGGTCAGATCGACGGGTAGATAAAGCGACCAACCATCGCTGCAGCTGACCAATACATTGACGCGTGTCGAGGTTTGTCCCTGATCGCGCACGCTCAGTGCTGGCGGCGTGGAGCAATCGGCTTGGCCGATACGGGTATCGAGTGAGGGCAGGCTGTATTCGATGCGAGTGCCATCGCCGAGGCGCTGTGCCAGCTTGCGCGTGTAATCCGCCATGAATTTATCGGCGGAATGGCGCAGCGCGGCGGAATCGGCGAAGCTTGGCAGTGGCAGCAACAGCGCGATCAGCACGCCGCAGCCATGTAAAAAATTACGAACCATCATGTTCTTGGCCTATGCTCTATGGGCATGCGCTAAACAGATTCCTGAAAGCGCCGATAACAGATTCAATTCCCCGGAAGAATTTTGACGCCACGGCGCGGATGGCAAGGTTTGAGCAATATCCATGCCGGGGAAAACAACGATTGCCGCATCTGGGCGGGGAGAGCGATATGGCTGGGGTATTAGACACCGTCAACAAGCGTACACAACTGGTCGGCCAGAACCGACTTGAGTTGCTGTTATTCAAGCTCGATGGTCCGCAGATTTACGGCATCAACGTGTTCAAGGTGCGGGAAGTGCTGCCGTGCCCGTCCCTAACCTGCCTGCCGCGCAGCAGCGCCGTCGTGCGCGGTATTGCGCACATTCGCGGCGGCACCATATCGGTGATGGATTTGGGGCTCGCGATTGGCAAACGGAGCCTGCACGATATTAAGAACAGCTTCGTCATCATTACCGAGTACAACACCGCGACGCAGGGTTTTCTCGTTAAGTCGGTTGAACGTATCGTCAACATGAACTGGGAGGCGATTCATCCGCCACCCAAAGGCGCCGGTCGCGACAATTACTTGACCGCGGTGACAGAAGTTGACGGCAAGCTGGTCGAAATCATCGACGTCGAAAAAGTGTTGGCGGAAATCGCGCCGCCGGTCGAACACATTTCCGAAGGGGTTATCTCCGAAGAAGTCACCCGCGCAGCGATATCCAAGCATGTGTTGATCGTCGATGACTCGGCTATTGCCCGCAAGCAGATCAAGCGCTGTGTCGAGTCGGTGGGCGCGGAAACCACCGTGCTAAACGACGGCCGGCAGGCGCTCGATTATCTGCGCTCGCTGGCGGACGCCGGCGAAAAAGTCAGCGACAAAATCATGATGATGATCTCCGATATCGAAATGCCGGAGATGGATGGATACACCCTTACCGCTGAAGTGCGGGCCGATTCGCGGATGAACGGCCTGTTCATCATGCTGCACACTTCGCTGAGTGGAGTGTTCAATCAGGCGATGGTGAAGAAAGTGGGGGCCAACGAATTTCTCGCGAAATTCAATCCCGACCTACTGGCATCGGTGGTTGCGCAACGGGTGCGCGCCGTCGACGAACAAGATAAAACCTGATCCGCCGATAACCAACGCGCGAACGACCGGCGCGTAAAGTCATGTCGGGATTTACCGCGAAGTGTATGTAATTAGCAGGGTATGAATGAAATCGAAGGTTATTACGGGCGTTCAGCGCTTCAGCGGTCAACCTACGCGCGAACATTACGAAGAGTTTCGTGCGTTTCTGGAAAAAGCCTGCGGCATTGTGCTGGGCGACAATAAGCAATATCTCGTTACCAGCCGCCTAGCGACCCTGCTCGCTGAATATCAAATCGAAAACCTGCGCGAACTGATTCGGCGTATGCAGCAGATTTCGCAGCGCGGTCTGCGCGAAGCGGTTATCGACGCGATGACTACCAACGAAACCCTGTGGTTTCGCGATGTTCATCCTTTCAACATTCTGCGTGACAAACTGTTGCCGGAATTGCAGCGCAATCCGACGCCGACGCGAATCTGGTCGGCGGCCTGTTCGTCCGGACAGGAACCGTATTCGATCAGTATGAGCGTCGAGGAGTATCGCGCCGCGCAAATGGGGGTGCTGCGGCAGCCGGTTGAAATCGTGGCCACTGACTTGTCGCGGTCGATGCTCGAAGCGTGCAAAAACGCCGAATACGATCAGCTGTCGCTCGGTCGCGGTTTATCGCCAGAGCGATTGCGGCGGTTTTTTGAGCCGGTGACCACCGAGCGCTGGCGTATTAAGAAAGATGTGACGCAACGCGTCCGGTTTCAAACGTTGAATTTGCTCGACAGCTACCTAACGCTCGGCAAATTCGACATCGTGTTCTGTTGTAATGTGTTGATCTATTTTTCTGGCGAACGCAAAGCGGATATTTTGCGGCGCATTCATGCGACGTTGCGTCCCGGTGGTTACCTGATTCTCGGCGCGTCAGAAGGGCTTAGCGACGTCGGCCATCTGTTTCAGATGGTGCAATGCAATCCCGGTCTTATTTATAAAGCTATTTGAGTTACCGTCGGATGGGCTTGCCGCCTGCCGATCAAAGCGGCAACCCGTTGCCGCTTGCCGCTTGCCACCTTCTCGATAAAAGCCAGAATATTCCGCAAAAACAATAGATTACGATTCTGGTACAGCCGTTGCTCTATCGCAAGTAGGCAAATAGCCGAACACGAGGACGGCGGCAATGGCAATCAGTTTCCAATCAGCACTCGGTATCCACGAACAGGCGCTATACCTGCGTTCACAGCGCTCTGAAGTACTGGGTAACAATCTGGCAAACGTCGATACGCCGAACTTCAAAGCGCGCGATGTCGATTTCTCCAGCCTCCTGGATCAAGCCACCGCGCAAGCCAAGACCTCGACCGATTCGTTGCGTCGCACCGATGCGCGTCATTTGCGCCTGGGTTCAACCGCTGGGGACGACGGCCTCTTGTATATCACCCCGAGCCAGCCATCGATCGACGGCAATACCGTCGAAGAGCATCAGGAGATGGCGCGCTTCGCGAAAAACTCGATGGATTTCGAAGCCAGTTTGTATTTCCTCAATTCGAAGTTCAAAGGCCTGCAGACGGCCATCAGCGGACAATAAACGCCATGTCATACGCCAACCTTTTCGATATCGCTGGAATGGGCATGAACGCACAGAGCGTGCGTTTGAATACGGTCGCCAGCAACCTCGCGAATGCGCAATCGGCCGCGAGCAGCGTCAATCAAGTCTATCGCGCGCGGCACCCGGTATTTACTGCCGTGCAGCAAAGTGCGATGCAGCAAATGGCCGGCTGGGATATCGGTGCCGATAGTGAGCAGCAAGGCGCCGGCGTACAGGTTTCCGGCATTGTCGAAAGTGAAGCGCCGCTGGAAAAGCGTTACGAGCCAGGGCATCCGCTGGCGGATAAAGACGGTTATGTGGTGTATCCCAACGTCAATGTGGTCGAGGAAATGGCCGACATGATTTCCGCGTCGCGCTCGTTTCAGATCAACGTCGAAATGCTGCAATCGGCAAAAACCATGGCGCAGCGTCTGCTGTCACTCGGCCAGTAATGTCGCAGAGAGAGAATTAACATGACGACAGTTAGCGATACCACCGGCGCTTCAAGCGAAATCATCGCGGCGTTAAATAAAAAAACCGCGCCGTCGAGCAATAACGCCAACGGCTCGTCGACGACGCCGGCGCTGGGTCAGGATGCGTTTCTGAAATTGCTGATTACGCAGTTAAAAAATCAAAGCCCGCTAAATCCACAGGACAATACTGCATTCGTCGCGCAGCTCGCGCAATTCAGCTCGTTGCAGGGCATTCAGAACTTGAATAACACTGTCAGCAATTTGTCGAGCAGCATGCAGTCGAGTCAGGCATTGCAGGCCTCGGCGTTGGTCGGGCGCACGGTCGAAACCGAAACCAACAAGGCTTATCTCGGCACGAGCGGCGTGGTGCGCGGCACGATGTTGCTCGATAGCAGCACGCCAGCGCTGAAGCTGAATGTGTACAACAGCTCGAATCAACTCGTACTGCAAAAAGATTTGGGCAGCCAGGATGCCGGCAATATTCCATTCGCGTGGGATGGCACCGCCACCGACGGCACGAAATTGCCGACCGGCACCTATCGGTTCGAGGTGCTGGCCAGTGAAAGCGGCAAGCCGACGGCGATCAAAACTTATCTGGGTAACAACGTCAATAGCGTCACGGTGGGCGCCAATCAGGCCGCTACATTGAACGTCGATGTTGTTGGGGATGTTGCGTTGTCGGACGTGAAAAATATTTTGTAAGAGCGCCGCTGAGTCGGAGTGTTAGATTTTTAATTGTGTAGGCATGGGAGACAGTAATCATGTCATTTAATACAGCGTTAAGTGGTCTGCGCGCGGCAAACCAAGATTTATCGGTAACCGGTAATAACATCGCGAACGCCAGCACGACGGGTTTCAAAGAGTCGCGTACCGAATTCGGTGATGTTTATGCAAATTCGATTCTGGGTACTGGCTCGCGTACGCCTGGTAGCGGCGTAATCGTTAATTCGATTGCGCAGCAATTTGCGCAGGGCAATATCAATATCACCAACAACAGCCTGGATCTCGCGATCAACGGGAATGGGTTCTTCATTTTGAACAACCAGGGTGCACCGGCGTATACGCGCGCAGGCAACTTTGGATTGGACAATCAGGGCTTTATTGTCTCGGCGAATAGTGCACGACTGCAGGGTTTTGCGGCTAACGCCTCCGGTCAGATTCTCAGCGGTGCGCTGACCGATTTAAAAATTCAGACGCAGGATATTGCGCCCAACTCCACCACCGGGGTTGATTTGCGTATCAATTTGAATTCGAGCTCCAGCGTACCGGCGACAGCGACATTTTCAACTACCGACCCCACCAGCTATAACTGGTCAACCGCGGCGACGATTTACGATAGTTTGGGCAACTCGCACGTATTAACTTCTTATTACGTGAAAACCAACAACGTGGTCGCGGGCGGCGGCACTGAATGGCAGGTATATAGCGATCTCGATAGCGGCGGCGCTCCGCATAATTTGGGAACGGTACGATTCGATACGTCTGGTGCGCTCGTCGGCGCCACGCCGACGGCTGGTGTTTTCGGCGCAACCCCGACACTCAATGACTCGTGGCCTGCGCCCGGTGGCGCTTCTGCACTAAATTTTTCGCTCAATCTCAATAGCTCAACGCAGTTCGGCACGGACTTCACCGTAAATTCGCTCAGTCAGGATGGTTATGCGCCGGGCCGCTTATCCGGCGTCAATATTGATGACAGTGGGGTGGTATTCGCGCGCTACACGAATGGGCAGGCGCTGACCTTGGGGCAGGTTGCATTGGCCAATTTTGCCAATCCGCAAGGATTGGCACCGGTAGGTAATACGGCATGGGCGGAATCTTTCGATTCGGGGCAGCCCGTGGTAGGTGCGCCGCAATCCGGCTCTCGCGGCTCGATCCAGGCCGGCGCGTTGGAGGATTCGAACGTCGATATTTCCTCGCAGCTCGTGAATTTGATTCTGGCGCAACGTAATTACCAGGCGAATGCGAAGACCATCGAGACCGACAACGCCGTCACACAAACCATCATCAATCTGCGTTAACGCTAGCGGCGGCGGCTTGCCGCCGACCGGCAGAAAATTTCCTCAGGCCGTCCTTGTGACGGCCTTCTTTTTAAATTTCCCCTTTCTAATCAGTCATTTGCTCGAATTTTTTTACTTGGCACCGTTGTTGCTCAAGCGTTGTTAAGAGAAATTATTTTGACGCGGCAGTATCCCGCGCCGGAGCAACCATGGACAAAGCGCTTTACATCGCAATGACCGGCGGCAAGCACATCGCACGCGCCCAGGCGGTACATGCCAACAATATGGCCAACGCCAATACCACCGGTTTTCGCGCCGATTTCGAACAGGCTCGCGCCATGGGCGTGTACGGCGGTGACGGTTTACCGACGCGTGCTTATGCATTGACTGAAAATCCCGGCACCGATTTTACCGCGGGCACCATGATCCAGACCGGTGGCGATCTCGACGTGGCGGTCGATGGTCCGGGCTGGATCGCGGTGCAGGGCGAGAACGGGCAGGAGGCCTACACTCGCGCCGGTTCTCTGAAGGTGAACGCGCTCGGCCAGCTGCAAACCGCCGATGGTCATGCGGTACTCGGCGAAACCGGCCCTCTGACATTGCCACCGCTCGAAAAAGTCCAGATCGGCCAAGACGGCACGATCACCGTACGCGAACTCGGCCAAGCGCCGAATGCCCTTGGCCAGCTCGGTCGGCTCAAACTCGTTAATCCGGATGTCGCGCAATTGCAGAAAGGGGCGGATGGCCTGATGTATCTGCGCCCCGGTCAGAAAGCGCCCGCGCTGAGCGATGCGCTGCGCGTGCGCAGTGGCTTTATCGAAGGCTCGAACGTCAACGTTGTCGATGAATTCACCAACGTCATGGCTCTGTCGCGTCAATTCGACATGCATATGAAGCTGATGCATGCAGCCGAAGAGAACAGCAGTGCAGCGACCAAATTGTTGCAAGTATCGTGATAGCAATTAAGCAAACTTTGTTTTGAGGAATAACCGAAATGATGCAAGCACTGTGGGTCAGCAAAACCGGATTGAGCGCGCAGAACACGCGTCTCAGCACCATCGCCAACAACCTTGCCAACGCGGCGACTGTCGGCTTTAAACGCGACGACGCGCAATTCGAAGATCTGCTTTATCAGATTCGCGCGCAACCCGGCGCATCGTCGTCGCAGAACACGCAATTGCCTTCGGGTATCCAGCTCGGTACCGGCGTACGCGTGGTCGGCACCACGAAACAATTTACCGAAGGCAATCTGCAAGTCACGTCGAAACCGCTCGATATCGCGATCAATGGTCGCGGCTTTTTCCAAGTCCTGATGCCGGATGGCACCACCGCTTATACGCGCAACGGCGAGTTTCAGGTGAACTCGAACGGTGAAATTGTTACCTCCGGCGGCATGCAAGTGCAGCCGACGATTTCGATTCCGCAGAACGCGCAAACCGTGACGATCAGCAAGGACGGTATCGTCGAAGCGCAGGTCGCCGGTCAAGCCGCACCGCAGCAAGTTGGCCAGATTCAACTGGCAGACTTCATCAATCCCACCGGCTTGCAGGCGATCGGCGCCAACATGTATTTGGAAACTGCCGCAAGTGGTTCGCCGCAACAGGGCTCGCCGGCCAACACCGGTTTCGGCAGTGTCGAACAAGGCTCGCTCGAAGCATCGAACGTCGATGTCGTGGAAGAGATGGTGAACATGATCACCACGCAACGCACGTATGAAATGAATTCGAAAGTGATCGCTACCGCCGATCAAATGTTGCAGTTCATCACGCAGACGCTTTAACAGATAAGCATCGGCAAGCGCCGAAGGAAATGAAATGACACAGCGCAGCGGATTAATCGGGTATACCGCGACACGCAAACAGTTTTTATTGGTGAGCGTTATCGCGCTCGCCACGACCGGTTGCACCGTCGCACGCGATGCCAAGCCCGGTGATCCATCATATGCACCGGTCTCGGCACCCGCGATGTTGGCGCCGCCGCCGAGCGATGGCGCGATTTATCGCAATGGCAGTGGCATGTCGCTGTTCGAAGATAAGCGTGCACGCCGCATCGGCGATGTCATCACGATCACGTTGGCGGAAAGTACTACGTCGAGCAAAAAAGCCGATACCGCGATCAAGAAAGACGACAAAATCGATATCGATGCCGGCATTGTGCTCGGTGCGCAGCCCAAACTCGGCGGCCTCAATATGTCGACCTCGGTTAATCCACAGCGCGATTTTTCCGGTGCCGCGAGCGCGGATCAAAGCAATAAATTAACGGGAACGATTTCCGTCATGGTGTCGGATGTGTTGCCTAACGGTTTACTTGAGGTACGTGGCGAAAAATGGATGACGCTGAATCGCGGCGAAGAATTTATTCGCATTCGCGGTTATGTGCGCCCCGAAGATGTATTGCCGGATAACACGATTTCGTCGACCAAAGTCGCCGATGTGCGCATTGCGTATAGCGGCAGCGGTGAGCTTGCGCAATCGAATCGTCAGGGTTGGCTATCGCGCTTCTTCAGTTCCGAATTTTGGCCGTTCTAACACCGAGATCGATGCCGTGAAATTATTTGTTCAACCGATTCTGAAAATAGTGTGCGTAGGGCGCAATAAGCGCAGCGCATTGCGCCACATTCCGGCGCGAATAAACGGCGCAATGCATTTCATTTATTGCGCCCTGGCGATGCTCATGATCGTCGCAAGCACGACCGCGCACGCCGATCGCATTAAAGATATTGCGACATTATCGGGTGTGCGCTCGAACCCGTTGATCGGTTACGGCTTGGTAGTCGGGCTCAATGGCACCGGCGATCAAACCACACAAACGCCGTTTACCTCGCAATCGTTTAGCAACATGCTTAAGCAATTCGGCATCGTGATTCCGGCGGGTACTAATTTCCAATTGAAGAATGTCGCGGCGGTGAGTATTCACGCCAATTTGCCGCCATTTATAAAGCCGGGACAAACTATCGATATCACTGTGTCGTCGGTGGGTAATGCAAAAAGTTTGCGCGGCGGCAGTTTGCTGTTGACCGCATTGAAAGGCGCCGATGGTCAGGTGTATGCACTCGCACAAGGCGAGTTGGTAGTTGGTGGATTTGGCGCTGAAGGTTCCGATGGCTCGAAAGTGACGGTGAATATTCCGAGTGCGGGCCGTATTCCGAGTGGCGGCATTGTCGAGCGTGAAGTGCCGAATAGTTTTGCTGAAAGCAATGGCCTTATTTTCAACTTGAAGCGCGGCGATTTCACCACCGCGCGCCAAATCGCCGAAGCGATCAACGACAAAATGGGCCCCGGCGTCGCGCAGGCAATTGATGCGATGTCGGTGCACGTCACCGCGCCGCGCGACACCGATCAACGCGTGTCGTATGTGTCCGTGCTCGAAAATATTCTGGTCACACCGGGCGAGGCACCGGCGCGCGTCGTCATCAATTCGCGCACCGGTACCATCGTGGTCGGCAATCACGTTACCGTCAGCCCGGTTGCCGTTACCCATGGCAGCTTGACAGTTACCGTGTCCGAAAACCTGCGCGTCAGTCAGCCGAATGCATTGTCGGGCGGACAAACCGTGGTGACGCCGCAATCGAACGTGAATATCAAACAGGAAAGCACGCGCATGTTCGAATTGCATAAAGCGACCACGCTCGAAGATATCGTGCGCGCAGTAAATCAGGTCGGCGCTGCACCGGGCGATCTGATGGCAATTATCGAAGCGCTGAAAGAAGCGGGCGCATTGAATGCCGAGTTGGTGGTGATTTAAATGATCAACGATACGCCGTCGATCAATGTGAACAACGCGCAGATCTATACCGATCTGAACGGCGTACAACAATTAAAAGCGCAGGGAAAAAGCGATAAGACGGCAGCGTTGAAAAATATCGCCCATCAGTTCGAATCGATGATGGTGCAAATGATGATGAAAAGCATGCGCGACGCTAACGCCGTGTTTAGCGATGGTGATATCACCTCCGGTTCCGACCAAAAATTTTATCAGGATATGTTCGACAATCAGCTCTCGCTGAATCTGAGCAAGGGGCGCGGTTTCGGCATTGCAGATGCGATTTTTCGGCAGCTGCAGGGCCGCGCCGGCAATGCCGCAGCGACGCAAAATCCAGCGGAAAAAACCGCGCTGCAGCCGCTCCAACGCATCGCAATTAACAGCGCACGCACCACGAATAACGCGTTGTCGTCGCCGTTCGAAACATCGACATCCGATAACATCGCGCAGGAAGCAATTCACCAATTATTCGGTGATGGTGTTGTGCTCGATGGTTCGGCTCCCGTCGACGCCGATGTGACGCTCGATGGCTCGCCGCAAAATTTTGTCGAAAAACTCGCGCCGCTCGCACAGCGTGTCGGTAGCAATCTCGGCATCGATAGCCGCGTGTTGTTGTCGCAATCGGCACTCGAAACCGGTTGGGGGCAAAAAGTATTGCAATGCGCCGACGGTTCTTCCAGCAATAATTTTTTCAACATCAAAGCCGATGATAATTGGACCGGCGCGGTAGTGAAGGTGCCGGTGATCGAATATCAAAATGGTGTCGCGGTGCGCGAGTGGGCAAATTTCCGCGCTTACAACTCGCCGGAAGAAAGCTTCGCCGATTACGCGCGCCTGATCGCCAATAATCCCCGCTATCAGCAGGCACTGCAGTGCGCCGATAATCCGCGCGCCTATGTCAAAGCGTTAGCCGATGCCGGTTATGCGACCGATCCGCGTTACGCGCAGAAAGTATTGGCAGTGTTCGATAGCGAGCATGTGCAGACAGCGGCTCCAAACGCCCAGCGCAATTGAGGAGTTTTAAGTGGCGGATATTCTGAGTATCGGCATATCGGGGTTGCAAGTTAGCCAAGGTGCGCTCAAAACTACCGGTAACAACATTACCAACGCCAATACGCCGGGCTACTCACGCGAGCGAGTTAATATCGAGCCGCAGCCACAACAATTTGTTGGTGCAGGCTACATCGGCTCGGGCGCCAAAATCGCTTCGGTTCAGCGTATTGTTGATCAGTTTTATATTGGGCAACTGCGTTCCGATACCGCGACATTTAATTCACTCGACGTTAACGCAACGCAGTTAGGGCAACTCGATTCTCTGCTTGCCGATCAGAGCACTGGCCTGTCGCCGGTGCTGCAGCAATTGTTCTCCGATTTTCAACAAGCTTCGCAAGACCCGACGTCGGTGCCTGTGCGTCAAGTGGTACTGAGCGATCTGGGAACTTTGGCACAGCGGTTTAACACGCTATATGCCCAGTTGCAAAATCAGAGTCAGACCGTAAATCAAAGTCTCGATAGCTTGACGACACAGGTAACCAGTCTTGCTGGCAATATCGCCAAGCTCAATCAAAGTATTGTTGATCAGGGTGGTGCGACCGGTGCGCCACCTAATTCGCTGATCGATCAACGCGATGAATTATTGCGTCAAATGTCAGAGTTAGTTGGCGTTAAAACCGTTACGCAAAGCGATGGCATGGTCAATGTGTTCATTGGCAACGGACAGCCATTGGTGATCGGCAATCAGGCGAATACGCTATCGACAGCCAATTCACCGACCGATCCAACACAGCGCATTGTTCAATTGTCATCGGGAGCTGCGAGCACCAACATTACCAATTACATTACGGGCGGAAAGTTGGGCGGCCTCGCGTCGTTTCAGCAAGGGTCGCTGAGCGGTGCATATAATTCGCTTGGCCGCATAGCGATAGCGGTTACCGATGCTTTGAACAAACAGCAACAGCTGGGTGTCGATCTGAACGGAAATGCCGGCACGAATTTGTTCACTGATATCAATAGTGCCGGTGCGATAACCGCGCGCGCGTTGCGTTCATCGAACAACACCGGCACCGACCAGCCCGGCGTTTTTATTACCGATCCATCAGCATTAACGACAAGTGATTATCAACTTACATTTTCCAGCGCAACGGCTTACACATTAACTCGTATTAGCGACGGTACAGCAGTGGCATCGGGTACGTTGAGCGGTGGCCAGACAACGATTCCCGCCAGCGGTTCGATCGACGGATTCCAAGTACAAATCAGTGCCACGCCGACATTCAGTGCGGGCGACACTTTTGCCATTCAACCAACGAAGCTGGGTGCAAAAGCGATTGACGTGGCGATTCAAAAGCCGGAGGAACTGGCGTTAGCGCAGCCCATTCGAACATCCAGCAGTGCGGCCAATACCGGCGGCGGGATTATTTCGCAGGGAATCATGGTTCCCGAATACAGCGCGGCAACACCCGGCACGACATTTACTGTCGCTAATCCGCTCACGCAGCCGCTGCTAATACAATTCACCTCGGCTACGGCGTATCAGATTTTAAATAATTCGAACCCGGTAGCGCCCGTTCCATTTGCGACACCACTGACAGGCACTATCACACCGGGGCAGAATAATATTGTGCAAATTAATGATGCGACGGGTGCGCCGTCGTATCAATTAACGCTCGCTGGAAATCCAGCCGTAGGCGATCGGTTCACTGTTGCACAAAACACTGCGGGAACTTCCGATAACCGCAATGCGCTCGCGCTGGCTGGGTTGAGTTTGACTAAAATTGTCGGCGGTTTAAGTTTTGCAGATTCTTATGGGCAGTTGGTTGCCGATGTCGGCTCAAAAACGGCAGCCGCTAAAAATAATCGCGACGCGGCCGATACATTATTAACCCAATCGCAAGCAAATCGAGATTCGGTGTCGGCGGTGAATCTCGACGAGGAAGCGGCGAACCTCATTAAATTTCAGCAGGCTTATCAGGCATCTGCGCAAGTTATCACTATTGCCCGCTCGTTGTTTACGTCGCTGCTGTCAGCGTTTCAATAAATGTTGCGTAAGAAGGAGTGGAATTAAATGGCTGATCGCGTATCGCTTTCCCAAATATTTACGCAGGGTTTGCGCGGAATATTAAATGCGCAATCGCAGGTATATAAAACGCAAAATCAATTGTCCTCGGGTAAGCAGGTCTTACAGCCGAGTGATGATCCGGTTGCGGCTGCAAAAATTTTGCAACTCAATCAGACACAGGCGAACGTCGATCAATACAAAAAAAATATTATCGGTGCCACCGATAACCTTAGCGCTGAGGATAGTCAGCTCGGCAATGTCGATACGTTGCTGACGCGAGTTCGAGAATTGACTGTTCAAGCGGGCGATGGTTCGCTGACACAAGCCGATCGCCAGGCAATCGCGGCAGAACTGTCGCAGCGCTTGGGTGAGCTCGGCGGAATTGCTAATACGCAGAATGCCAACGGCGAATATATTTTTGCGGGATTCCAAGGGCAGCAAGCACCATTTGTACAGAGCGGCAATACCTACACATATCGGGGCGATGCAGGACAACGTTATGTGCAGGTTTCTTCGAGCACCTTCGTGCCGGTCAACGATAGCGGCAAAAGTATTTTTATCGATGTAGCGTCGGAGCGGTTGCCCGCTACCGCTGGCGCTGCGAATACCGGCAACGCAACCATTGCAATGGGGCAGGTGATCGACCAAACGCAATTCAAAGCGAGTTTTAGTGGCCCTTATGCAGTTTCAATTAATACCTCGGGTCCGGCACCAACGTATCAGGTGGATACGGTGCCAGCGAGCGCTACACCAGTCGCGACGGGTAATTATGTTTCCGGTCAGCCGATTCAGTTCAATGGCGCACAGATCGACATAGTTGGCACGCCGGGCAATGGTGATACGTTCACGGTGAATGCCCCATCCACCCAAGATGTATTCACGACTGTTAGCAAACTGGTCAACGGTCTCAACTCATTAAGCGATTCGGCGAATGATAAAACGAGACTTCAAGATTTGGTCTCCGAGAGCCTCGACAACATCGATAGTGCGCAAACAAATATCAGCACGATGCGTGCGAAAGTGGGAGCACGTTTAAATATTCTTGATAGCACGCAAGGTCTGCAGGACGGTGTTAGTTTAACTAACCAGCAGGTATTATCGCAGGTGCAGGATCTGGATTATGCATCGGCTATTTCAAAACTGAATCAGCAAAATTTGGTATTGCAGGCGGCGCAGCAAAGTTTTGCGAAAATCAGCGGATTGAATTTGTTCGATTTCTTGAGGTAGGTACGCTTGCGGGCGTGACCTGTGGCGGCCAGGTTAATAAATCAGCCAAGCGAGCTATTGCGATAGGCACCCAACGCTCGCTTTTGATGATAAATAGCAGCACCTTCGCTCATCAGCGATTTTCGTGCTTCCCGCACCAGTGTTTGCAACTCCATTTCTTTGCCCAGCATTTTATCCAGACATTGCCGATAGACGTCGGCATTTTCAGGCCCCACCGGGTACAGATCAAAATGTGTTTGCAGTCTCTGATGACGCGAAGCGGCTAGATCAAGCACCTCAAGCCAATTCTGCGTGCGCGCGGCACGATGTATGGACATGGTGAGCGCTTCCACATCACTCCAACTTGCTGCGATGGATTCATTCGTCATCGTATTGATGCCCGCGCTATGCATTTTTACTAGCCGCTGCTTTTACTGGAACTAGAAGAATTAACGTTGTTGATGGCGTTGAACTGCTGCGTCAAGAAGCTGCTGGTTTGATTTAACTGTTGCACGATTTTATCGAGCGCAGCGAATTGCGCTTGATAACGTGCTTGAAAGCTTGCGATACGCGCGTCAAGAGCAGTTTGCTGATCTGTCAATTGAGTGAGCTGATCGTTTAACGCCTGTTGCCGCGCTTTCAGCGTGCCACCAGTACTGGTGAACTGGCTTATCAGCGAGTTGATTTGTCCAGCCACGCCTGTCGTTCCGGCGAATAGTTTGCCGAGATCGCTAAAGCGGCCATTCGTTGCGGTGGAGAATTTTGACGAATCGAATGCGAGCGTGCCGTCGGGATTGGTGGTAATGCCAATCAGTGACAGGCTGTTGAGATCGGCTGCGCCTCCGCTGACCGGGCTGCTTATCGCTTGGCGCAAACGTGATTGAATTAATGACACGCTGCTGTCACCGAACAGCGGGCCGGCTGTCTTTGTGGTGCTGTCATAACTGGCAAGATCGGTAAAAGTTTTCGCTAGATCGTTATATGCGGTGACGAAATCCTGCACGGCCTTCGCCGCGGTGCTGGTGTCATTGGTAATTGATAATTGGGTACCGGGGGGGGGATTGAGTGGATCGGCAGCACCTTTAACCGCAGTGATAGTGACGCCCGGAATGGTGCTTGTAAATGTATTAGTACTGCTGGTAGCGGGAAATCCATCCACGGTAATAGATGCATCTTGCGCGGCATTCACTTGGGTGAGTTGGCTGGCGCCATCGCTTTTCAGATAGTACAACTGCGATAAACCGCTGTTGTTGGTGTTCGTGCCGTCACTGTCGGTAACGGCGACAGAAATTTGATTGGCTGCGCCGGTGGCGGTGGAGGTCAACACCAGTTTTACCGCGGAGCCGCCGGAGCCATTGCTAACCGTTAATAAACTGGCTTTAACGCCGGTGTTGCCGGTGGCTTGGTTAATCGCATCACGAATACCGGCGACGGTGTCATTGGTACCTGCCGTAATTGCGACATTAAATGATTTACCGCCGACGCTAATTGCCAGCGTGCCATTGCCCACCGTGGTGGTCTGATCGGCAAAATTAGCCGATGCAATTTTATTAGCCTGCGCCAAAGTGATGACGCCGATATTGTAGTTGCTTACATCCGCCGTGCTAACGGCGGATGCTGTAAACAAACTAGTGTCGCCGGAGGTAGCCGCTTTGCCGTTAAAGTCGCTCGTATCTTTTAAATTGGAAAGCGCGCTTTGAAAGGCAGCTAACTTTGATTGCAATGTTCCCAGCGCGGAAATACTGGCTTTAGTGGTGGTGGTTTTCAGATCGATTTGATCTTGTTCGGGCTTTTTTTCCGCAGCGACTAAATTGGTCAGCAGCGTAGAAAGATCCAGTCCTGAGCCACTGCCGAGCGAGGAAATTGTACCGGTTGATGCTGCAGTGCTAGTAGCGATAGTGGTGGCCATAACAGCGTTTCCTGACAGTCGCAGTCATTTAGTTGACGACATTAACACCTTTTGCGTGTTGTCGTGGCTGACTGCACTTCGCATGCCATTCGACATCGGAAGCCCACGAAATGCACTAGAAAAATGGTGAAATAAAAAAGCGGGAAATTAATCCCGCTTTTTTACGCTCTTTCTTTCACGAACAAACTGGCGATGCGCTCTTCGAGCTGAGCGGCAAGCCTTAAGGTTTCATCAGGCGGAATTTGTCGGATGACCTCTTTCGTCTGAGCATCGTAAACCTTGATCACGGTCTGTCCGCTGTCTTTGTCGACGCTGAACGACAGGTTGCGCTGAACATTCTGAACATGGTTGTTCAGTTTGCTGACAGCTGCTGCTAGTTGCGTACTATCCGTCGCGCTGCTTTGTTTTGGGGTTGTCGGCTGACTAACCGTTACGGTTGGCACAGCAGATATCCCAGCGTTATTACGAACTTCAACAGCGGGCTGGAAACCAGTATTAACGATCGAGTTAATCATGGTCTTTCACCTTCCTCTTTAAGAAACTAAGCACCGGCAGGCCGGCGCTTAGTTTTATCAGCTACTTATTTCAGCAGTGACAACACCGATTGCGGCCCTGCATTCGCTTGCGACAGTACGGAGATACCAGCCTGTTGCAGAATGTTGGAGCGCGACAGGTTAGCGGTTTCCGCTGCGAAGTCGGTATCTTGAATCCGGCTGCGTGAAGCAGTCAGGTTTTGAGAGGTCGACTGAATGGTCGCAACTACTGAATCAAAACGGTTCTGGATGGCGCCGAGGGTACCGCGCAGGCCGGAAACGGTTTGCAGTGCAGAGTCAACGCGGCGGATTGCGTTGTTGGCGTTGGTGATCGTGGTGACGTTCACCGATGACAAAGTGGTGGTGTCTTTGGCAATGGTGACGTTTGCAGATGCAAAACCGTAAGCAGTGCCGTCGCCGGTCAATACCACGTTATCGTTTGCCGCGAAGGTCAGCGTACCGCCGTTCCTTGAAGCGTTTGTGGCATATGCCGTCGCTTGTGCTGCCGTACCGATTGCGCCGTCATTGTAAACAACGCCATTGACAGTGCTAGCGCCACCGGTACCCGCAGTCAAGCCGCCAGTAGCCGCGCCACCGAGGGTTTGGCCGATGTTGATATCCCGGCCATCAGCTGCGCTCAAACGCAGGTTGGCGCCGGACAATGTTGCGGTAACACCCGTGTTTGCGCTCTGACCATTGATTGCGTCAGTGATTTGCTGGGTGGTCAGCGCGCCGTTAGCGTTTTGGTCATACGCTGCGAAGATGGCCTGGCCATTGATTGTCAGGGAGTAGTTGTCGCCAGCGGCGACGCCGGCGGTTGCAGCGGCGGTTAATTCAATATTGTTTTGTGCAGTAACGGACAGCCCGGCTGCTCCTGAAGCATTGATAGCTGCGGCTTTAGCGTATGCGCTACCAGCTGATTGACCAACCGCTGCACCTTGAACCGATACGCCAACAGTAACAGCGGCTGCTGTGCCTACTTGAATGGTGCCGGTGCCACTAGTTGCTGCTGTACTAACGCCGGTTGCTGCGGTCGATGTGGCGGTAGCAATTTGACCGATTTGGCTGATTTTCACACCTTGCGACAAGGTGACAGAAATGGTTTGACCAGCGTTAGCGCCAACTTGGAATTGCGAAGTACCGTAGGTGCCATCAAGAACATTCAAGCCGTTAAACGAGGTTTGTGTAGCAGTACGGTCGATTTCAGCAAGACGTTGTTGTACTTCGGCATCTAGAGCGGCGCGGTCGCTGGCAGAGTTGGTGCCGTTAGCAGACTGTACTGCCAGCTCACGAATACGCTGCAGGTTGTTGGTGACTTCGTCCAGCGCGCCTTCAGTGGTTTGCGCGAGCGAAATACCGTCGCTGGCGTTGCGCGATGCTTGATTGAGGCCATTGATCTGAGTCGTGAAACGGCTGGAGATCGCGAGGCCGGCGGCATCGTCTTTGGCGCTGTTGATACGCAGGCCGGACGACAGGCGAGTCAACGAGGTCTGCAACGAGCTCTGGGATTTGTTCAGGTTGTTCTGAGCAATGAGAGAGTTAATGTTGGTGTTAATGACTTGTGCCATTTTGTTTCTCCTCGGCCTTTCCCGGACTCTGTCTCGGTTGAGGCTGGTTGGTGATTTGGTGCTGGGTACGCACCGCCTTCAAGACTGCTTCATGAGTTGTATCGGCGCTATTTCCGAGACCTTTAATTTTTTGTTTAGATTGAATGGTTATGTTTTTGGGTTAAAGCGCAAAGTTTGGTGATCAATCGCTTGCGACGAAGCGCGCGTAACAATTCGTTGCTAACCACGGTTAAAGTTATCGGCATCATGGCCGCTAATCTTTAGAGCGAAATTGACTGGGCACTTCGCTGCCCTAATAGATAACGCGCTCTATACTCTCGATCACTAATTCCGCTATAGCGGGGAGGCAGCAACAATGGTTGGTCAGCGTGCTCTATCGCAATATCAACAGGTGAATACTGCGGCGGCCGTCGAAACGGCCTCACCTCACAAACTCATCCAAATGCTGATGCAAGGCTGTTTGCAGCGAATAGCCGAAGCCAAAGGTTCTATGCAGCGCAATGATATTCCAAGCAAAGGATTGGCCATTGGCAAAGCAATCAATATTGTCGCCGGGCTGCAGGCAAGCCTGAACAAAGAAGTCACATCAGCGCTCCCGCAACAATTGGATTCACTGTACGATTACATGCAACGTCGACTGCTCGAGGCCAATCTCAAAAACAGCAGCGCGTTGTTGGATGAAGTCGCCGAGTTAATGCGGACAGTAAAGGAAGGCTGGGACGGAATCGAGCAAGCTTCCGCGCAGCGTTGAGCTTTCACTGCTAGGCGTTGTGAGTAATTCCCGAAAATCTTTTACTGACGTCGGTTAAAACAATATCAAGGGATTCGTGCTGCCCGCAGGCCGATTTCCAATGAATGGCAGCAAGTGAATGACGTCACCGGTCGATGGTTCAGGGTCCGTCGATGCAGCGCCGGTAGTGCTGGTTGTCGAGGACAATCCGGTCGAGCGGGCGTTGATTACGCGGATTCTTAATGTTGCTGATCTCAGTGTGATCGGGGTCGACTGTGGTCGGGCCGCACTTGATCACGCGCTCAGCGATGAGCCCGATATTATCCTGCTCGATGCGTTGTTGCCCGATATTGTCGGCTTCGATGTTTGCCGCGAGCTGCGCCAGCATCCGCGCCTACGTTTCACTCCCATTGTTATGCTCACCGGACTTGACGACGTCGCGTCGATCGATCGCGCGTACGAAGCGGGTGCTACCGATTTCATCACCAAGCCCATCAACCATGCTTTGCTCGTGCATCGGGTGCGCTATTTGCTGCGCACGAGTTCAATGCTGGAGGAATTGCGGCTGAGCCGAAAATCGCTGGCGAGCGCGCAACGCATCGCCAAGCTCGGCCATTGGGAATTCAATATCGATCGCAGCCGTGTGTCATTTTCCGAAGAGATTTGCCAGCTCTACCGGATCGATGCACAGCGTTGCGGCAATAGTTTTCAATGCATTCTCGATGTATGTCATGCCGATGATCGACCGCTGGTTGAACAAGCGATATTTGCCGCGATTCGCAGCAATGACAGCGATCGCGTCGAGCATCGCGTGTGTTATCAGGATGGCAGCGAGCGCGTGATGGAAATGCATCTTGCCGTGGTGCCGGACGAAGACGCCAGCCGCCATTTACTCGGCATCAGTATGGACATCACCGCGCGCAAGGAGACCGAGCGCGAAGTGTTGCGGCTCGCGTATTTCGATCGGCTCACCGGGTTGCCCAATCGTTCGCTATTGGAATTGATTTTGGATCAGGAAATACCGCGCGCGCATTTGGCGAATCAAAGTGTCGCCGTGGTCTGCATCGATCTGGACTTATTTAGTCGTGTTAATAACGCGATGGGGCACAGCGCCGGTGACGCCGTATTGCGGCAGGTGGCCACTCGGCTCAGTCGCTTGGTCGAGGTGCCGTCGTCGCAGCAGTTGCTAGAGCGCCTATCGCTAACGATGGAACTCAGCGGCACATGGCAGGGTGGATTGGTCGCTCGTTTGGGCGCGGATACATTTACGATTTTGTTATCCGGCGATAATGTTCGCCGCCGTGCGCAGACATTGGCGCAGTCCGCGCGCCAATTATTCCATCAACAATTTCTCTATCGCGGGCAGGAAGTTTTTGTCACCGCGAGCATTGGTTTCAGTTGCTCCGATTCGGCTAACGTCGCCGCGGAAATTTTATTGCAGCAGGCCGACATGGCGTTGCGCGAAGCCAAGGCGGAAGCGCGCAGCGATATTCGCGAATACCACCGCGATCTGGTGGCGCAAGTATCGACGCAGATGTCGATTCAAAGCGATCTGCGCAAGGCACTGCGCAGTGGCGAATTCATGGTGGTCTATCAACCCAAAATCGTATTGCGCACGGGCGCGATATCGGGATTCGAGGCGCTGATTCGCTGGCGTCATCCCACGCGCGGCAATATTTCGCCCATCGAATTTATTAACGTAGCCGAAGAAACCGGTCAGATCGTCGACATTGGCCGCTGGGTATTGCAGACGGCGTGCTACCAGTTCCGTTTATGGCTAGAGCGTAAGCTGGTGCAGGGCCGCATCGCAGTGAATATCTCCGCGCGGCAGTTCCGCGAATCGAATATCGCCGCGATGGTGTTGACGGCGCTGACGCAGGCCGGGTTGCCGCCGGAACATCTCGAATTGGAAATTACGGAAGGCGTGTTGATGTCCGATCCGCGCGCGGCGGATATCATTGCGCAGTTGCGCAGTCATGGCATTTCCATCGCGCTGGACGATTTCGGTACCGGCTATTCATCGCTGAGTTATCTGACGCGCTTTCCCATCGACACACTTAAAATCGACCGTTGCTTCGTCAATGACATTTCCTATGAATCGGAGCAGGCGGCGATCGTTACCGCAGTGACCAGCCTTTCGCATCGTCTCAATTTAAAGGTGATCGCCGAAGGCGTCGAAACCGAAAGCGAACTACAGGTCATCACCGATTTGAGTTGTGATGAGGTGCAGGGTTATCTGTTCTGCAAACCGCTGGCGGCGCCTGAAATCGAGCAGTGGTTACAGCATTATCTGAAGGGAAATTCTGCAGCAAGGTCAGCAACTTGACGCCGTTCGTCGCATCGCAAAAGTATTTCACGTCATAAATTTGACCCGTCAAAAATACTGACTACCCTTTAGGGGTTGTTGGTCTAGGGGTGGTGGTCAAAACTCCGCCGGGCTTCCTCTGCTTAGGGCGTGTACATGTGGGAAGAAAAACAAGTCGTCCTGATCGACGACAATAGTCAGCGCCGTCACGATTTCTGCGTCATTCTTGAATTTCTCGGTGAAAACCCGCGAGCGTTTACCTGCGAGGAATGGGCCGCGTTGTTGCAGGATGCCAGCAGCCGCCAAGGTAGCCGCGCGGTCGGTGTGGTGTTGATTGGCAGCTGCGCGCAACGTTCGCTGAGCAGGATTCTGCGCGATATCCACGATTGGGATGCCACCGCGCCGGTGATTATTTTTGGCGAAGACAAGGCCGATGACGCCGACGATGCTGAGTTGAGCCGCAAGGTCATCGCCCATCTCGACTTTCCGCCCAGTTACAACAAACTCCTCGATACGCTGCATCGCGCCCAGGTTTATCGCGAGCAGTTTGGTGGTCACGCGAGCCGTTCGCAGCAACGCGATTTGCAATTGTTTCGCAGCCTGGTCGGCACCAGCCGGCAGGTGCAGAAAGTCCGCGAAATGATGGCGCAAGTGGCCGATAAGGAAGTGACGGTATTGATTACCGGCGAGTCGGGCACCGGCAAGGAAGTGGTCGCGCGCAATCTTCATTACAACTCGCATCGCCGCCATAAACCCTTTGTGCCGGTGAACTGCGGCGCGATTCCACGCGAGCTGCTCGAAAGCGAATTATTCGGCCATGAAAAAGGTGCGTTTACCGGCGCGATTACTACCCGCGCGGGTCGCTTTGAAATGGCTCAGGGCGGCACGCTGTTTCTCGATGAAATCGGCGATATGCCGCTCGATATGCAGGTAAAAATTCTGCGTGTGTTGCAGGAGCGCAGTTTCGAGCGCGTCGGTAGTAACAAGACTATTCAGACCGACGTGCGGATCATCGCGGCGACGCACAAAGATCTCGAAGCGATGATTGTAGAAGGGCGTTTCCGCGAAGATTTGTATTACCGCCTCAACGTATTTCCAATCGAAATGCCGGCGCTGCGCGAGCGCGTCGAAGACCTGCCATTGTTGATGAATGAATTAATTACGCGGCTCGAAACCGAGAAGCGCGGTTCGATTCGTTTCAACTCGGCGTCGATCATGTCGTTGTGTCGACACGAATGGGCGGGCAACGTGCGCGAGCTGGCGAATCTGGTTGAGCGCATGGCGATCTTGCATCCATACGGCGTGGTCGGCGTGCAGGATTTACCGAAGAAATTCCGCCATGTCGAGGAAAGCGACGAGGATTTACAGTTGCCCGATACCGAGCATAACGGTCGGCCGGCACTGGCGAGCCTCGACAGCATGGCGCTGCTCCCGGTACACGGCATCGATCTGAAGGAATACCTCACCAACCTCGAACGCGGCTTGATTCAGCAGGCGCTCGATGACTCCGGCGGCGTCGTCGCGCGCGCGGCGGAGAAGCTAAAAACTCGACGCACGACACTGGTCGAGAAAATGCGCAAGTACGGCATGTTGCGGCCGGGCATGACGGCGGATTGATCCGCTGTCAAAGCCTCGGCGGCGCGCTTCGCCGCTCTCCATAACTTACTGAAATCTATGCATAAATAACATCGGCACAGGGCTTGCAGTCTCAGCTTTCGGCAGCGTGTCGCGACGGTTTTTCGTCGATTGCGGCGCGCACTTACCGAGCGATGAGCGGAGCACGACATGGCATTGTCAGCCCTGGAACGATTTCCCACCGAGCAGCCTGTGGCGCAGCTCGCATCCGCATTCGAATTATTCAATGAACTCTCCAGCCAATTGGCCGATACCTATCGCGCGATGGAAGAGCGGGTCGGGCAGCTCGACAGTGAATTGCACCAGGTCGCCGAACAGCGCCTGCGCGAGCTTAAACAGAAGGAGCGCTTTGCGGCACGTTTGCAAAGTCTGCTGACGTTATTGCCCGCCGGCGTGATGGTGCTCGATCAATTCGGCCGCATCGCCGAAGCCAATCCCGCTGCGTGCGAATTACTCGGCTCGCCACTAACAGGCGAACTATGGCGCGACATCATTCAGCGTTGTTTCGCCCCGCGCGGTGATGATGGCCACGAGATTTCATTGAAAGATGGGCGCCGCATCAGTCTGGCGACACGTTCGCTCGATGGCGAGCCGGGGCAATTGTTGCTGCTAACGGATCTGACCGAAACGCGGGCCCTGCAGCAACGGCTGGCGCGGCACGAACGTTTGTCGGAGATGGGGCGGATGATGTCATCGCTCGCGCATCAGATTCGTACGCCATTGTCGGCGGCGATGTTGTATGCGGGTCATCTGTGTACGGGTGGATTAGCGCCGACGCAGGCGCGCAAATTTGCGCAAAAGCTGCTCGATCGTCTGGTGCATCTCGAACAACAAGTGAAAGACATGCTGATTTTCGTGCGCGGCGACGTGAAGCTCACCGATACGATCAATTGCGATGAACTGATCGACGCGCTGCAACAGGCGATCGAAGCGCCGATGGCATCGGCGCGCGCCACGGTGGTGTTCGACAACAGCTGCGCCGACGCGCTGGTGCACTGCAATAAAGACAGTGTGATCGGCGCCTTGACCAATCTCGTTAATAACGCCGTGCAGGCAGCGGGACGCGGTGCGCAATTGCAGATTCGTTGTGCGCTGGTGGAGGGCTGGGTATCGATCGCGGTGAGCGACAACGGCCCTGGCTTCGATGCCGCGGTCGCACAAAAAATTGCCGAGCCATTCTTCACCACCAAAGCGCAGGGTACGGGCCTCGGTCTCGCGGTAGTGCGGGCAGTGGCCGAAGCACATCACGGGCAGTTTTCCATTACTTCACAACCGGGCTGTGGCGCGCATGCCGAAATGCGGCTGCCGCTCTGGGAGAAATCGTCGTTATGACCCTATCCAACTCGTGCGCACCCGTTGCCCCGCTAGCGAACAGCCGCGTGCTGGTCGTTGAGGATGATGCCAGTCTGCGTGAAGCGCTGGTCGATACGCTCGAACTTGCCGGCGCGATTGTGCTCGAGGCTGATAGCGGCGAAGAAGCGTTGGCGTTGTTGCCGCGCGAATATATCGACATGGTGGTATCCGACGTCAACATGGGTGGCATGGACGGGCACGAGCTGCTGAAAGCGTTGCGCCGTCAGTATCCGCAATTGCCGGTATTGCTGGTTACCGCTTACGGCAGCATTGCGCGGTCGGTGGAAGCGATGCGCGCCGGCGCGGTCGATTACCTGGTCAAACCATTTAAGCCACAACTGCTGGTCGAAACCGTTGGCCGTTACGTCGGTAAACATTGTGGCGATGATGAGCAACCGGTAGCTGTCGAGCCGAGCAGTCAACAATTGCTGCAGTTGGCGCGTCGGGTCGCGGCCACCGATTCAACGGTATTGATCTGCGGCGAAAGCGGTACCGGCAAAGAGGTGTTGGCGCGCTATATCCATCGCCAATCGCCGCGCGCGAAAGGGCCGTTCATTGCGATCAACTGCGCCGCGATTCCCGAAAACATGCTGGAGGCGATGTTGTTCGGGCATGAGAAAGGTGCGTTCACCGGTGCTCAGAGCGCGATGCCTGGCAAGTTCGAGCAGGCGAATGGCGGCACGTTGCTACTCGATGAAATTTCCGAGATGTCGCTGCCGCTGCAGGCGAAATTATTGCGGGTTATCCAGGAGCGTGAGGTCGAGCGCCTGGGCGGGCGTCAGCTGATCAAGCTCGATATGCGTCTGCTGGCAACGACGAACCGCGATCTGCGCGGCGAAGTGGATAGCGGCCGCTTCCGCGAGGATTTGTTTTACCGACTCAATGTGTTTCCGCTGCAATGGCTGCCACTGCGGCAGCGTCGCAGCGACATCAGCGCGATTGCGGCAAAACTGCTGCATACGCATGCGGCGAAGATGGGTTTTGCGGGCGTGCGGTTTGACCCGGCGGCTGAGTGCGCGCTGCGCGATTACGCGTGGCCGGGCAATGTACGTGAACTCGATAATGTCATCCAGCGCGCGTTGATCATGCATCAAGGTGCCGTGATTACGCCGGTCGATCTCTGTCTCGAAGCGCTGCCATCGGCTGCTTCGGCAGTGTCGATTGCGCAGCCACTCTCCCAGTCGCAGTCGGAACCTGTCACCTCGTCGGCCGCGCTCGGCGATGATCTGCAACAACGTGAGTTCGAAATCATTTTCGATATGCTGCGCGACACCAAGGGCAGTCGCAAAACCGCCGCCGAACGGCTCGGCATCAGCCCGCGCACATTGCGCTACAAGCTGGCCCGCATGCGTGATGTCGGTTTTAACCTCGATGGGGTGGTGTCCGGTATCTGACGACAGGCGCACTGATCACTGCTGCGATTCGAAGCCGGTGCTCTCCGTCTGTCGCGGTGGGTGGGGATGTTTTCTTTCCGGGCAACCGTAGCAGCGCCGTTGTGGGCGAGAGTCCGTCGTGTCACGTATGAGCTGTTGATTCTCCGAAGAAATCTTGCAGCGGGTTCGTGTGCAGCGTGCTGATTGCCCGGAAAAAAATATCCCCATCCGACGCCACCAGAGTCAAACGAGCCCAATAACCATCAGCGTTTTCTAGTGCGAAGTTGTGCAAATTTTGCGCAGTTCGAATTTCGCATTCCCGTTCGATCCCGGTAGACTGGCAGTCCTTGTCTTGCCCAGGGGCTTTGCCCATGAGTTTGTCCGTGTTCGGGTCGGAATTTTCCGCAGTCGTTTTAGTGGTGTGGTTAGTTGTTGCCATTGCCGTGATGTATCTGCTGCGCAGCAATGCCCATCGTTTCATCGAGCGTATCAGCCGAGCCGGTTTTCGCTGGCTCCGGTTGTTTAGTCGTGGTTGTGCCGCCCTCGCGGCGCGTATCGATATCCGCAATCGCGAAGCCATGTTGGCGCTGCAAATGGAAATTACCCGCCGGCAATTAGAGCGCGAGTTTCATCGTGTCGCCGCCGCAGTCGAGCAGGACATGACCAAATTCCAGCATCTCGAACGCTCGATCACCGAGCATATCAATCTGATGGGCGAAGATTTTGAGCGCAGTGCGCAGGTGCCGCCGGCGCCGCCGGGCTGGGTCGAAGCGGTCGATGCCATCGCCAAGCTACAGGCGGAAACCAACCCTGAACCGGTCGGCCGTGTGCTGCAGGATATTCATAACTCAGTCTGTGATCAGCAGCGCGAAGTGATGCGCGAATACCGTTGGGCGGTGAATGCGCGCCACAAAATTCTGGCCGATCTGCGTCCGCTGTGGAGCCGTGTCAGCTCGCAGGTGACGGCGGTCGGACGCGATAGCCGCGATCTGCTGGCGCGCATCCATCGTATCGACACGCATATGGCCGCGTTCCGCGAGCTGTGCGCGAACCGCGCTGATGTGCGCGTCGAATCGTTTCTCGCACGTTGGCTGATGGCGTTGGCGTTAACCGCGGTGGCGCTGGTGCTGGCGACACTGAATACCAATCTGCTGACGCTGCCATTAGCCGGATTGCTCGGTGGCGAGGCGGGTAATGCGCAGCTGACGGCTGTGGCGTTTACGCTGGCGGTCATGGCGATTGCGCTGGTGCTGAGCGAGACCACCCAGGTCAGCCGCCTGTTGCCATTGCTCGGCGGTATGCCGCGTCGGAGTCGGATTGCACTGGTGGCTGTGTCCACGCTGCTGTTGCTGATGCTGGCCAGCGGCGAAGCATTATTGCTGGCATCGAGTGCGAGCACGCGCGCGGCCGGTGTGGTATCGCTGGCGGTGTGGGGTGCGGCGAGTGCCGGTTTTGTGGTGCCGTTGTTGCTGGCGCTGTTATCGCCGGCGTTGGAAGCATTGCTCGCGACATCGCGGCCGGTACTGGCAAGTGGCACGGCGGCACTATTAACCGTGATGGCCGTGATCGCGCGCTTGCTGGGGCGGCTGTGGATCGAGTTGGGACGTTTGCTGCACCACGTCTACGACATGATTCTGTTCATTCCGCTGGCCGCCGAACAGGCGCTCGCAGGACGCAGCGAGCAGGCGCAAGACAAATCAGCGGAGCCGATTACCCCGGCTCCAGCGACACCGAAGGTGCGGAAGCTGGAGTTTGGCAAGGGCCAATGAGTTCGCGCCGCTGCGCCGGTCGATTCCGTCGGTTCAGTTGGTAAAGGTGGGCGCTGCGCCCATATCCCACAAAATAACTGTGGCACCCATGATCGCGATCAGCGCGACCAGTGCCACCGCGATCACCGCGCTGGAAAACAGGAAGCCGCGTTCTTCCGGCACTTTCATCACGATCGGAATGCCGGTGTACAGCAGATAAACCGCATACGTCAGCGCGATCATGCCAACCGTCAAATCAAATAAAAACAACGGATAAAAACCGACCGCGCCGGCGAGGAACAATGGCGTGGCGGTAATGCCGGCGATCGCGATGCCTTTTGCCGGCGTGCTGCTGGCGCCATAGGTTTGCGACATCCAATGAATCATCCAGCCAATGCCGGCAATGGCTGCCACCATTGCCAGATAAAACAATACGACGATAGGCAGCGCGCTGGCGTGCGTCAGGCGCACCGGATCGCTGTCGCCGATGCGCCAGCCGACTTGCGTGGTGCCGTAATACCACGCATACGCGGGCAACACGGCAAATAGAATCGGGTAAATAAGCGCGGCGACAATCGAGGCGGGCGCGTGGCTGGCGACATGATCCCAAGCGCGGCGCGGTTGCAGTAACAGGCTGATCGGATTGGTATAAAACATCAGGTGCCTCCTATTTAAGTTTTTATGGGCAGACCGCAGCTGGTTTTTTTGCTAGATCATTTAGTTGCTGTGGCTAACTTTTCTCGGTGCTGATCCCGTTTGCCGTATCGCGCAGTGCATCGGCATCCAGAATGGTGATTTCCTTGTTGTCGACATCGAGCAGGCCGGATTTCTGAAAACGGCTGAAGACACGACTCACTGTTTCGACCGTCAAGCCCAGGTAGTTGCCAATATCGGTACGCGACATCGGCAGCCGGAACGAGGTCGCCGATAAACGACGCCGTGCATTGCGCGTTGAAATGCTAATCAGCAACGCGGCGATACGCTGCTCCGCCGAGTTTTTGCCGAGCAGCGTAATTAATTGTTGATCGTCGGCAATTTCCTGACTCATCAACTGGAAGAAGTGTCGTTGCAGACTCGGAATGCGTGTGCTCAATTCGCCGAGCCGCTCGAATGGAATCTCGCAAATCGCCGCTGTTTCCAACGCTTTCGCCGAGCTGGCGTGGCGATTTTTACTGATGCCGTCCATGCCGAGAATTTCACCGGGAAAATAAAAACCAGTGACCTGCTCCTGGCCGTCATCGGTGACGCGATACGCTTTCAACGTCCCCGAGCGCACGGCATACACCGACGTGAACGGCGTATTTTCGCGATAGGCATGTTCGCTTTTACGCAATGGCCGACCGCGTTGAATGATCGAGTCGAGTTTGTCGATATCGGTCGCTTCCAATGCGATCGGCAGACAAATGCCAGCAAGGCGACAGTTCGAACATGAAATCTGATAGTCATGTTTACAGCGAACATCGTGGTCGGGAACAGCTTGGAATTGCAGCGTCGACATAGCAGAGCCTCTGGATAGCGCACTTGGCGCGCGCTCTAGTGGATGAGTTGGCGTGGGTGAATCCCGCTGATCATGAACGCTGGGATTTTCTTTCACGGTACATTTCTCATGAACAATTGGGTCTCATAATTAATTGAGCCGCATGATTAATGACTGATTAAATCGCGCGTGAAAAACGCACCGGTTGCTCACTACGCAAATAATTGTCGAACGCCATACAAATATTTCTGAGAAACGGGCGGCCCATAGTCGTTACATTTAACTGCAAGCGATCGAGTTCGATCAGGCCGTCATTGCGCATTTGCTGCAATGCCGCTTGTTCGTACGCAAAATAATTCGACCACGTAATGCCGAATTGCTGTTCCAGCGCGGCAATATCGAGATGCAGATTGCAAATGATTTGCATGATGACATGGCGTCGAATCAGATCGTCTTCGGTAATTAATAAACCGCGCTCGATCGGCAGCTTACCGGCATCGAGTGCCGCGTAATAATTCGCGAGATCGCGCGCATTCTGCGTGTAGCTCATTGGCGTGCTGCCGATGGCCGATACGCCGAGCCCGACCAGATCGGGCGCTTTGCAGGTTGAATAACCCTGAAAATTACGCTGTAGTTTGCCGCGTTGTTGCGCGAGCGCGAGTTCGTCCTGCGCCAGTACAAAATGATCCATACCGATATGGCAATAGCCGGCAGTGCCGAAGCGATCATTCGCCAATTGCAGCATCGCGATTTTCTCATCGGCTGTCGGCAACGTCATGCGATCGATTGAACGCTGCGTCGGAAAGCGTTCGGGCAGATGCGCGTAGCTATAAAGTGCGATGCGATCCGGCTTGAGCGCGATGACCTGCTGCAAGGTGGTTTTCATGCTGTCGAGCGATTGCATTGGCAGGCCATAAATCAGATCGAAGCTGATCGACTTGAAACCGAAGCCGCGCGCTGCTTCCACCAAGTCGCGTACCGACGCCAACGATTGCATGCGATTGACTGCGCGTTGCACGCGCGGATCGAAATCCTGCACGCCGAAACTGAGGCGGTTGAAGCCGAGACCTTTTAGTAACGCCAGCGTGTTGCGATCGACCGTGCGTGGATCGATTTCAATGCTGTATTCGCGCTCATCGCAATCGAGCAAACTGAAATGGCTCGCGAGCGCATACATCAGCTCGGTTAATTCCGCCGCATTGAGAAATGTCGGTGTGCCGCCACCCCAATGCAATTGCGTGACCGGACGTTTCGCGCCGACCAGTGCGGCCTGCATCCGAATTTCTTTTTCCAGATAGTTGAGATAATGCCGCGCTTTTTCTTTGTGGCGTGTCACCACTTTATTGCAGGCGCAGTAGTAACAAATGTTTTCGCAAAACGGTACATGCACATACAGCGACAGCGGTGTAATGCACGGCTGCGAGTGCCGCCACAGTTGTTCGTACTGCGCGACCGTGAAGTCGGCAATGAAATGCGGTGCGGTTGGATACGACGTATAACGCGGTCCGGCTACATCGTATTTGCTGATGAGAGCGGCGTCGTAAGCGGCGATCAATGGCGATGTGTTATGGGACATAGCGTCAGTACATGGATAACCCGTATTGCCGCCACGTTAACCCGGACACACGGTGCTCGAATTGACGTGGATCAATTGCCGGTCAGGAATTGGGCGGTTGACGCGGCGGCAGTCGCTCCGTACCATCAAGTAGCACTACTTGAGCAATTACGCACGCGGAGAGCACATGAACGCAGAGCACCGGCTGGATTCCCACTTTGAGGCGAAATTATTCAGCGCCAGTCTCGAAGACTGGCAGCGCAACGTCTGGCAACCCGCGCTGGCGCATGCACCAGAACGCAAAGAAGCTTTTTTGACGCAGTCGATGCGCTGGGAAATCAAGCCGCTTTATACGCCCGAGGACCTCGATGCGATCGGTTTCGATTACCGCGCCGATCTCGGTTACCCCGGCGAATATCCGTACACCCGCGAATCGCGTCCAACCGGCTATCGCAGCAATCTGTGGGCGATGACGCAGGTGACCGGCTTCGGCACCGCCGAGGATTCGGCCAAGCGCTGGGAGTACATGCTGAACCAGGGCCTCGATGCGCTGATCATCGAATACGATCTGCCCACCACCAATGGCTATGACTCCGACCATCCGCTCGCGCGCGGCGAAGTCAGCCGCGCCGGCATGGCGCTCGACTCGCTGCGCGATATGGAAGACGCGTTGAATTTTCCGCTCGATAAGCTCAACAACATCATGTCGGTGTGCAATGCGCCGCAGCCGGTCAATCTCGCGTTTTTAATTGCCGCATTAGAGAAAAAGGGCAAGCCGCTCGATTCGATCCGCATGATGATGCCGAACGCGATTCTGATCGAATACACCTGCGTCGGCCGTTACATATTTCCGCCGAAGCACGGTCTGCGCATTGCCACCGACGTCATCGAATATGTGATGCGCAATCATCCGACATGGGCGCCGTTATCGGTGGTCGGCGCGCAGTTGTATGCAGCGCGCGCGAATCCTGTGCAGGAAATTGCGTTCTCGTTTGCGATTGCAAAAACGTACATCGACGCGTTGCTCGAACGTGGTTTTACCATCGATGAAGTCGCGCCGTATGTGCGTCATATCACCGGTATCGATACCGATTTTTTCGAGGCAATTGCGAAATTACGCGCCTATCGCAAAGTGTGGGCGCGGCTGATGAAAGAACATTACGGCACGCAAAAAGAATCGAGCCTGCGTCTGCAGTTGATGAGTTCGCCGGGCACGATGGATATGACATTGCAGCAACCGCTGAACAATATCGCGCGGCTCGGTATTCAGATGCTCGCGTGCGCAGCGGCCGGCGGCGCTTATACGATGAACACGCCATTGCACGACGAGGCGCACGCGCTGCCGAGCGAAGAGGCGATTGCGATTGGCGCGGCGATTCACAATATCGTCGCGCATGAAAGCGGTGTCGCCGACACCATCGATCCGCTCGCCGGATCGTATTACGTCGAGTACATGACCAAGCGCATGGCCGATGAGGTGTGGGAAGAAATCGAAAAAATCGATGCGATGGGCGGTGGTCTGAAAGCGATCGAAGACGGCTACTTTCAGCGCAAACTCGCCGAGCAGCAATGCATGCGCAATCGCGCGATCGAATCGGGCGAGCGCAAATTGATCGGTGTGAATTATCTGGTCAAGCCGCAGGAAAAACGCGAGATAGAAATTTTCAAACTCGACGATGCCACCGAACAGCGTCAACTCGAACGGCTGCGCAGCATCAAGGCCGAGCGCAATAATGACGCGGTGAAAATGCATCTGGAAAAAATTCGTGCAGCGTGTCGCGATGGCAGCAATCTGGTGCCGCCAATTCTCGATGCGGTGAAGGAGTATGCAACGCTCGGCGAAATCTGCGGCGTGATGCGCGAGGAATTCGGCGAGCACGATCCCAACGCATTGACGCCGGATATGTAGGACTAATGAGGTCACGATAATAATGAGCGCACCGATTCGAATTTTGCTGGCAAAAATGGGCCTCGATACGCACACGATCGGCGTCACGGTATTGGCGAAAGGATTGCGCGATGCGGGGTTCGAAGTGATTTTTTCCGGCTTCAAGCAAACACCCGAAGTGGTGGTGGCGTCCGCATTGCAGGAGGATGTCGACGTCGTTGGTATCAGCAGTTTGTCGGGCGCGCATATGCGTTACGTTCCGCACGTACTCGACTTGATGAAAGAGCACGGCATCGACGATAAAGTCGTGTTGGTCGGCGGTGTGATTCCGCAGGAAGATATTGCCGAACTTGAAGCACTCGGCGTCGATCGTGTGTTCACGATGGGCGCGGAAATGCAGACGATGGTCGATTACATTCGCGAGGCGGTGGCAAAAAAACGTGGAGAGGGAGTTGTCGCGTGACACCACAAGAATTGGTGGCCAATGTCATTGCGCAGAAACCCGCTGCCATCGCCAAAGCGATTTCGCTGATCGAGCGCGGTGAGCACGCAGCCGAAAGGAATGACACGTACGATGCGCTGTTCAATCTGTTGTTCGAGGCGCCGTTTTGCAGTCAGGTAATCGGCATCACCGGACCACCTGGCGCGGGCAAATCCACATTGGTCGATCGCATCATCGAACACGCGCGCGCCGATAATAAAAAGGTCGCCGTGCTCGCGGTCGATCCGTCGAGTCCGCTGACCGGAGGCTCGATTCTTGGCGATCGCGTGCGCATGCAGCGGCACGCATTGGACAGCGGTGTATTTATTCGCTCGCTGGCCAATCGCGGTCACCTCGGCGGTTTATCCGAAACAACCTATCAATGCGTACGCGTGCTCGAAGCGGCAAAGTTCGATTTCATTCTCGTCGAGTCGATCGGCATCGGTCAGAATGAAATTGAAATCACACGCATGGTCGATACTACCGTATTGGTGACGATTCCCGGTATGGGCGATTACGTGCAGGCGATGAAAGCTGGCGTGATGGAATTCGGCGATATTCTCGTCATTAACAAATGCGATTTGCCGGGCGTCGGCCAGGTGGAAAAATTATTGAATGAAATTGCGCACGATCGCGCCGGCCCCGACGACTGGTTGCCGCCGGTAGTGAAAATCACTGCGAATAATGGCGAAGGTATCGAAGGGTTGATGAAAAATATTCACGCGCATGCGCGCTTCGCGCCGGAGCATCAAACGCGGCGCAGTTATGAGCGTCTGATGCTCGATGCGATATTGCAACGCGCGATATTGAAACGTTTTTATCAACCGCTGGTGGCGACGAATGCTTATCAGCAATTGGCTGCGGCAATCGTCGAACGCAAGCGGCCATTGCAGGATTTGTGGTCGCTGCTTTTGCAATAACTCAATATGCTCGCAAAGCACAACACGCTCGTAATAACGCAACGATAACGGTGCCACATGATCAATACGCTCGCCCATATTTATCGACGTCCCGATATCAGCCGCGATCAATTTCGCGCGCATTACGAATCGCGCCACACGCGATTGGCAAAGCGGCTGCTGCCGAATTTCGATTACTACGTGCGCAATCATATGATCGAGACTACGGCACCTGAGCGAGCGCCCGATGTAATCAGTGAATTTATATTCAATGACGATAATAAGCTCGCAACGACGCTCGCTATTTTGAGCGATGACCGCGGCCGCGAAATTCTCGACGATGAATTGACCTTTATGGATAAACCGCGCAACGAATTATTTACGATCACGCGAACACCGCGATTGCCGACGACGGTGCCGCACAAATATGTGTTATTGCTGCGCGGCGATGTCGCAGCGTTACCGCAGTGGCAAGCCGCGTGGCAAAGTTGTGCCGCCGATTTATCGCATACGTTGTTATGTTCCGACGTTAATTCGAAAGGGGCGAACCAGTTGCACTGGCTGTTCGGTTGGAGTAGAAGCCAGCAGCCGATCGACCAACTGCAACGCGAATTACTCGATCGCGAGTTGCCGATCGTATGGAGTGCGCGCGTATCCGAGCACGTTGGATATCCAGACTGAATGGACGGAGAACATATCGAGTCGATCCGACAGAACAACTTCGGCATCATGTTGTTCTCGTTGGTTGAGGATTACGAAAAGCGATTTTCTGCTGAGTACAAGGGTGCCGGCTTCGACGATGTGCGACGCCCGCATGGCCATGTGCTGCGCTATCTCGATCGCGAAGGCACACGTATCAGCGACATCGCGCGACGCACCGGCATCACCAAACAGACGATCGGAAAATTAGTGCAGGAGCTCGAACGGCTCGGCTATGTCGATGTGATCGGCATCGCCGGCGATGGCCGTGTGAAACTGGTGCGGTTCAGTCCACGCGGTCGGCAACTGATCGAAATGTCGCGTCACGCATTGCAGCGCATTCATGCGGCGTATGCCGAAGCGGTGGGGCAGTCGACGTTCGAGCGCTTCGAAGCAACGCTGCAATTATTTATTAAACATTTGTCGCCGACATTGCCGATATGGGGCGCGGCCGATGCCAATCCCTATTTTCATTTTGGTCGTTTCATGGTTGAGTTGGCCGGCGATTTTGAACAGCGGCTGCTGCAGCGCTTGCATGCGGCGGGATATCCGGGCATCAAGCCGAGTTACCTCGCGTTGCTGTTTCATCTCGATCTCGACGGCAGTCGCCTGGTCGATCTCGCGCAGCGTATTGCGGTGACGCCGCAGGCCGCGAGCTTAACCATCAGCGAGATGATGCGCGCCAATATTATTTATCAGATGCATGACCCCGAGGATCAACGCGCGCGTCTGATTTTATTGACGGCGCACGGTCGCAAACTGATGGAGACGATTGCCGAAGCGGTGGAGGCGATCGGCACCGACTACGCGAATCTGGTCGGGGCCGCGGCGGTGACGCGTCTGCGCGATTGCCTATTAAAAATGCTGCGCAGGCTCGGTATCAGCGTTTTTGCGTAAACGTTACGCGACTTGTTGTGCTTCGCTGTCGGCGTACAACTGCATATCGACGACGTCATAAAATTTTCGCCACGCGCTCGGCAATTGTGTCAGTTCCTGACGCAGGCGCGGGGCGTTGGTCGTGAAAGTTGCGCGCTGGCCGTAGTATTCGAATTTTGGGCTGATCTGATCGAGGTGCATGCCGAAGCGTGCGATTAAACGCGCGAGGCGCGGCTCGATTACCATGAATAAATATTCGATGCCCATGTGCAAAGTCACGGCGGTCACCGCGTAAAACATGGCGGCGGCGAGATACGGTGTGCTGATACCCACCGACGCGTGTTCGTTATCGAGCAGTTTCGAATTCAGCGCGAGGCGCGATACTTCCATGCTGCGCAGATGATTGATCTTGTTCCAGTCGAACAGGCTGCGATCGACATGCGGCACGCCGTATAAATCGAACGGCAACCACACGCGCGCATTCGGTTGCGGCAGCACTAAACGAAAACAGGCAACGCCAGCGTCGGTATAGCGGTCACGCACTACGACATGCAGGCTGTTGATATCGTGCTCGTCGGATTCGCAACCATCGACATTGTCCATGTCGTAGCCGAGTTGCTCGCAGAAGACTTGATGACGGACGCGGAAGGCTTGACGGCGCTCTACTTCGGTATTGGCAATCAACACTTGATAGCGGTCGGCGAAATCGGGCGCAATGGCTTGCGCGAGATCACTGTCTGATTTCATATCGCTGTTCCTCGGAAAACCTTCTTCGGAAAATCACCGACAGTTGTTGCGCTCGTTTTTTTCTCGCGCGACCGCGCCTTGCGCTGCAGCAAATAATTCTGCGCAACGGTGCATTGGCCGCTATCAATCCGTAATTATTGGCAAGATCCCATGGCTATTCGCAATGCCGTAAAGGTGATTTCCATGGTTACAGTCGTGGCTAATTTTCCAACAACAATTTGACAATTTGTTGTCTCGATACCGGTTTATGCCGGTTCCATGCCAATTCGCGCGACATTACGCAAGTGTTAGATTTTGAGGGCCACGCAAGTGAGGTTATAGAGCGTGATGGTGAGGTGTTTCATTATTGTGATGAGTGTGTTGCCACGGTGCGACAAGAGTGGCGATACCGAGTCCTATCAGCAGTAGCGCCGCAATTTTTCTGATCCACGGTTGCTGCATGCGGGTTTGAATTTGTTGTCCGCCGATGGTCGTCAGCAACATCGACGGCAGCGTGCCGAGTCCGAAAATCGCCATTAATTCAGCGCTTTCAAGTGCATTACCGCGCGCGGCGGCCCAACTCAATGTCGAATAAATCAAGCCACACGGCAGTAATCCCCACGCCGCACCCAACGTAAAAGCGGCGCCGATATTACGCGGCGGCAATAGATTTTTTGTCAGCGGTTGCAGGCGTCGCCACACGCCCGCACCCAATTGTTCGAGCTTGGTTAATCCAAACCACCAGCTGCCGACATACAACCCCATCGCAATAATCATCAGTCCTGCCAGTGCGCGCAGCCATACGCCGAATGCCGGTACCCAAGGCTGCAGGGTAGCGCCAAACAATTGAACAACGGCGCCAAAAATTCCACCCAGCGCGGCATAACCGGCGATGCGACCTAGCTGATAGTTGCAAATGAGTAACCAACGTTGACGCGAAGTCGCCATGCCTAACGCAGCGCCAATACCGCCACACATGCCGATGCAATGCGCGCTGCCGCCGAGACCGATCAACAGCGCGCTGGCGATTGCTACCGAGTCAGTCATGTGGAGATTTTTGGTGAGCCGGCTCGTTCGAGCGGGAGTCGATTGCGGCGGCGATGGTGGGATCGATATTCGAGCCGTGGTCCTCATCGAACAGAATGCTGTGCGCGGCGCTATCGAGATCGTCGAACTGATGATGGTTCACGGCCCAGAAATACGCGATCAGACCGGCCGTGCAAAATACGATGGCCAGTGGAATCAACACGAACAGACTTTCCATGGCGACTCCAACAATTAATCGTGAATAACAGCAGTCGGTTTAAAGCGATGCAACCGCAATGCGTTGCCGACCACCAGCAGCGAACTCAGCGACATACCGATGGCAGCGATATACGGTGATACCCAGCCAAGCGCTGCCAACGGAATTGCCACCAGATTGTAGAGCAACGCCCACAATAAATTTTCGCGAATGATGCGTCGTGTTTTTGTCGCGATGCCGAATAGCGTTAACAGCCGCGCCAAATCGCCGCCGAGAAAAATACAATCGGCGCTGGTTTTCGCGAGCTGTGAAGCATTGCTCATTGCGACCGATACGTCGGCGGCGGCGAGCACCGGAATATCGTTGATGCCATCGCCGACCATCAGCACATGGCGCTGGTCGCGCTGCAAACGTTCGATATATTCGAGTTTCTGTTCGGGACTGGCGCCGGCTAACGCGTGCTCGATGCGCAACGATTTAGCGAGGTTGTCGACCGTGTCGGAGCGATCGCCACTGAGTAGATGCAGTGTGAATCCGCGCTGTTGCAACGCGGTAACGGTGGCAGCGGCTTCCGCGCGTGGGCTGTCGTCGAGGCGGAACCAGCACAGTGCGCCGGTATTATCGCCGAGTAAAATCCATTGCCCGGTGATGGTCGGCGGCGCTGCTTGGGTGTTGCTGAGCGCCAATACAAAGTTTGCCGCACCGAGTCGATAACAGCGTCCGGCAATCCAACCCTCCACGCCGGCGCCACCGATTTGTTGGCGATTTTGCGCCGGTACTATTGTTGGTTGCGCTGCCGCTGGGATTGGTTGCGCCGCTATTGGCGTCTGTTGCGCTGTCGTTATGGTGGGCTCGTTGATAAAAGCGCGCGCGATCGGATGGGCCGAGCCTATTTCTAACGCATTCGCTATGTCGCGACAAACGTCGGGGCTGCGTGCGCCGCACGGTACGCATTCGACAATGCGCACGCGGCCTGCGCTGAGCGTGCCGGTTTTGTCGAAGACGATATCGGTGATGGCCGGCAGTTTTTCCCACACGTCGGCTTTGGTGACCAGCAGGCCGAGCCGGCGCAGCGTATTGGTGGCGTTGGTGATCGCCACCGGTGTCGCGAGGCCGAGCGCACACGGGCAGCTCACCACGAGTACCGCGAGCGTAATCCAGAACGCGCGGCTCGCGTCGTACCAATACCAGAACGCGTAGGTCGCGGCGGATATCAGCAGAATCGCCGTGACGAATATGCTGGCAATGCGATCTGCCAATTGCGCCAGCCGCGGTTTTTGCGCGGATGCCTGCCGACTCAAATGGTGAATCGCGCTCAGCCGTGTCTGCGTGCCGACGGTTTCCGCGCGCATCGTGAAGGGTTGCTCACCGTTGACACTGCCGGCGAGCAGATGATCGCCGCGCTGTTTGTGTACCGGCATAAATTCGCCGGTCAATGCTGCTTCGTTAATGCTGGCGTGGGCATCGAGTAATACGCCATCGGCCGGCACATAGTGGCCGCTGCTGACCAATAATGTATCGCCGCTGAGTAATTGTGTTAGAGGAATCGTCTGCGCTGCGCCGTCGCTATCGAGTCGTGTCACTGTCTGCGGCAATAGGGTGAGCAAATCGTTGCTCAGGCGCCCGCTGTAATGACGTGCACGCAATTCCAGATAGCGGCTGCCAAGCAGCAGAAAAATAAACATCGTCACCGAATCGAAATACACATCGCCGGTGCCACGCACCGTGGCAAAAGTGCTCGCTGTAAATCCGAGTACGATTGCGAGCACGATCGGCACGTCCATGCCGGGACGGCGCATACGCAAGCCGCGCCACGCGCCGATAAAAAAACTCTGACCGGCATACGCGACGATGGGGATGCTGACGAGCAAACTGATCCAGCGCAGAAAATCGCGGTAAATCGGCTCGATACCTTCGATAGCGCCGGCGTATAGCCCGATCGCGCACATGCCGACCTGCATCATGCCGATGCCAGCGACACCAAGATGGCGCAGCGCACGTTTATTTTCATCGCGACGCAATAGGTCGACGCGATCGCTGGTGTATGGCTGCGGCCGATAACCGATGTCGGTAATCGTGCGGCAGATCGCGCTCAATTTTTGTTGCGCGGGTGCGAACACGATTTGCGCGCGCTGTTCGTTTAAATTCACATGCGCGCTGTCGATACCGGGTTGGCGCAGCAAATAGTTTTCGAGCAGCCACACGCAGGCGGCGCAATGCATGCCTTCGATCAGTAATTCGGCTTCGACGGTGCCGTTATCGAGCGGCTTTAACCATTGCTGTTGCAACTCGGGCTGATCGAATGCGCTGAAGTCAGTGTTATCGGCGGGTTGCGCGCTGTTTTCTGCGCGATACCGATAGTAATTCGCGAAACCGCCAGCGACGATAGTTTCGGCGACGGCCTTGCACGCCGGGCAGCACAGCGAATGATTTTCGCCGGCGATAGTCAGTGTGTAGCGCTCCCCGCACAACACCGGCAGCCCGCAGTGATAGCAGGCAGGCGCGGTGATGGTGGCAGCATCCGCGTTCATTTAGGGTTTAACAATGAGAGGTTGCACAGCATTGAGATTTATCTCCTGCCGCAACCGCCATGAGTTATCGACTGGATCGTTGATCTCCACATACCAGTGCCCCTCAAGATGTCGCGGTAATTGGGCGCGGTAATGATTCGCATCGATGCGTGGCATCGCAATGCGCAAATCCTGCGCGTCGCGCATCGGATGAATGAATTGCACCAGTAATTGCTCGGGCTCTTTAACCTCTTTTTGTGCGAGATTGCCGCGCAGCGTCAGCGCCACGTTATTGTTCGCATCAATCGTCAACGCCGCTTCAAGATTACGTGCCACCGCAATTTTATCGCGATCGATATCGACGTTGATCGCGAGGCCGTCTTTGTAATAATCGTCCTTGACCAGACTGTCGCGACCGCTGACGGCGATGTACAACGTAATAAAGCTGGCGATAACCACAACGCCAGGTAGCGTAATTAAAAACCACAGCCAGAATTGGCGAAACCACGGTTGAACATCTTCTTTAGGTGCGCGCATGAGTGAGTCCAGTTGCATCAGCGAGACCTCGGCGCGAGAAAACGACTTTCACTTTCCGCTTTCATTGTGTTGTTGTCCCCAGCTTCGATATGAAACTCGATGTTGTCTTTTGTGTTTTTCAATAATGCTGGATCGATAGCCAGTCGCAACGGTACTTCGCGCGCTTCGCCGCTATCGAGGGCAACGTCGGTGGCGCCAATAATTTGCACAGCCGGCAGCCCTGCCACGCTGATATGAAAACGGTGCGGATGTTCATCGATATTCAGAATTTTTAATGTGTACACGTTTTCGATCAGACCTTCGGTGGTTTGCCGATACAACTGACCGCGCTCGCGAATTACGTCGAGATGCAATGGCACGCGGCTCGCTACGGTGTAAACAAAAAGCGCCATCATAATGACGACACCGGTCAGATAACCCGCGAGGCGAGGGCGCATCCAGCGATGGGTTTTACCTTCGAGTGAATTTTCCGTGGTGTAGCTGATCAAGCCACGCGGATAACCCATTTTGTCCATCACCGAATCGCAACCGTCGATACACAGCGCGCAATTGATGCACTGATATTGCAGACCATTGCGAATATCGATGCCAGTCGGACACACCTGCACGCAGATCTGGCAATCGATGCAATCGCCGAGGCCGCTGGATTTCGGATCGCTATCTTTTTTGCGCGCACCGCGTGGCTCGCCGCGCTTGGCATCGTACGACACGATCAACGTATCGCGATCGAACATCACCGATTGAAAGCGCGCATAAGGGCACATATACAAACAGACTTGTTCGCGCAGCCAGCCGGCGTTGATGTAAGTCGCGCAAGTGAAGAAGGTGATCCACGCGATTTCCCAGAAACCGAGGTGGAATGTAAGCAGGTTGATGCTGAGTTCGCGGATCGGCGAAAAATAACCGACGAACGTCAAACCGGTGAGTAATGCGAATCCAATCCACAATCCGTGTTTGAATAATTTTCGCCAGATTTTATTAAAACTAAGCGGCGCCTGATCGAGCTTGATGCGCTGGTTGCGACTGCCTTCGGAGATTTGCTCGGCCCACATAAAAATCGCAGTCCACACTGTTTGCGGACAGGTGTAGCCACACCATACGCGACCGACCCAAACGGTGACGGCAAACAGTGCATACGCGGCGATGATCAGCAGCCATGCCAGCAGCGGAAAATCCTGCGGCCAGAACGTCAAAAAGAAAATGTGAAATTTGCGCGCCGGTAAATCGAACAACACCGCGGGACGATCACCCCAGTTAAACCACGGCAATAAAAAATAACCGAGCAACAGCGGCCAGCCGGTATAAATCCGTATTTTTTGAAAAAAGCCTTCGATGCTGCGCGTGTAGATTTTTTCGCGCTTTTGATAAAGATCGAGTTCGCCGACTTCGGCTGGCGCCAATTTTTCATCGGCTAGCTGCACAGTGGGAATTTTTACGGGTTCGTTCATGTGTTTTAGCTTTCAACCTCGCGCCGATTTATTCCCCCCCTTTGATTAAAGGGGGGAATTAGTTTGTGCCATCGGCGAAATCACTGCGCGTGCGACTGGCCATACACATACGCGGCGAGCAGATGTACTCGTTCCTTACCCAGACGTTCGCCCCACGCCGGCATCTGGCTGTTGCGACCGCCGCGCACGGTTTGCTGAATCTGCAATGGCGAGCCGCCGTAGAGCCACACGTTGTCGGTCAGATTGGGTGCGCCCAGCGCCTGATTGCCTTTGCCTTCTGGGCCGTGGCAGGCGACGCAATAAATTCCGAAAGTTTTTTGGCCGGCTTCCGCCTGGGCGGGATCGGCTTGACGACCGCTCAGCGTTATCACGTATGCAGCAACTTGCTGGATGCCTTGATCGCCGAGCGCCGCTTCCCACGTGGGCATGGCGCCGTGGCGACCGGCGCTGATCGTCTGTTCGATCATCTCGGGCTCGCCGCCGTAGAGCCAGTCGTTGTCGGTCAGATTCGGAAAGCCGAAACCGCCGTGCGCATCCGCGCCGTGGCACTGCGCGCAATTATTCAAAAATAAGCGCTGTCCCATTTTCACCGCGGCGGCGTCGTGCGCGAGTTCGGGAATCGGCGTCGCCAGATATTTTGCGAACATCGGACCGTACTCGGCGTCGGCGGCGGTTTGTTCGTTTTCGAGTTGATTGGTCGATGTCCAGCCCAGCACCCCGGCGTATGAGCCGAGGCCGGGATAGGCGACGACATAACCGACGCCGAACACGATCGTGATGACGAACAGATAAAACCACCACGCCGGCAGCGGATTGTCGTATTCCTCAATGCCATCGTAGACGTGACCGGTGGTCTTACTCGGGCCGGTATTTTTCGTTTTGCGATTGGCGAACAGAATCCAGCACATCAGCACCATGCAGGCTGCGGTGAGAATAATGATCCAGGCACTCCAGAACGCGGTCATTGTTTGCGCCCCTCTTCGTTGTGATCGTCGTTAACCGGGTCATCGGCAAATGGCAGGTTCGCCGCGTCGTTGAAACCTTGTTTGCGTTTATCGCTATAGGCCCACACGCAGATGCCGATAAAAGCAAGCAGCACCGTGATGGTGGCGAGGCCGCGTAACAAATTGATATCCATGCTTCGCTCCTCAGCGTGCGCTTTTAATGACGGTGCCGAGTTGTTGCAGATACGCAATCAACGCTTCCGCTTCTTTGTGCCCGACCACCGCCGCTTGTGCGCCTTTAATGTCATCGTCGGTGTAGGGCACGCCGAGTTGGCGCAGCACGGACATTTTTTTCGCGGTATCGGCGCCATCGAGATCGTTATCGAACAGCCACGGGTACGACGGCATGATCGACTCGGGCACCACATCGCGCGGATTGAATAAATGCGCGCGTTGCCATTCATCGGAATAGCGCGCGCCAACACGGGCGAGATCTGGTCCGGTACGCTTCGAGCCCCACAGGAACGGATGGTCGTAGACCGATTCGCCGGCGACTGAGTAGTGGCCATAGCGCTCTACTTCGGCGCGCAGCGGGCGAATCATTTGCGTGTGACACACATGACAGCCTTCGCGGATATAAACATCGCGACCTTCGAGTTGCAGCGCGGTCAGCGGCATTAATCCTTCGACCGGTTCGGTGGTTTGCTTTTGGAAAAACAGCGGAACGATTTCCACCAGACCGCCGAAGCTGATCGCCACGACAATCAGAACAATCATCAGGCCAATGTGTCTTTCAACAATATCGTGATTCATCGTGCGAATTCCTTAAGCCGGTTGCGCCACAGCGACAGTGTTAGATTCGGTGTCGGTGCCGCGCGCTGTGCGCCAGGCGTTGTAAGCCATCAACAACATGCCCAGCAGGAATAGCGAGCCGCCGATCAAGCGCACCAGATAACCGGGATGACTGGCTGCGACCGATTGCGCAAAGCTGTAGGTCAAGGTGCCGTCGCTGTTGTAAGCGCGCCACATCAAACCCTGCATGATGCCGTTCACCCACAATGCGGCGATGTACAGCACGGTGCCGATGGTCGAAAGCCAGAAGTGCGTGTTGATCAGGCCGATGCTGAACATCTGTTTGCGGCCGAACATGATGGGGAGCAGGTGATAGGTTGCGCCGATCGATACCATCGCCACCCAGCCGAGCGCGCCGGAGTGAACGTGGCCGATGGTCCAGTCGGTGTTGTGCGATAACGCATTGACGGTCTTGATCGACATCATCGGACCTTCGAAGGTCGACATGCCGTAGAACGAGAGCGATACCACGAGGAAGCGCAAAATCGGATCGTCGCGCAATTTATGCCACGCACCCGACAGCGTCATCATGCCGTTGATCATGCCGCCCCAGCTGGGCGCGAGCAGAATCAGCGACATCACCATGCCGAGGCTTTGCGCCCAATCGGGCAGCGCGCTGTAGTGCAGATGGTGCGGGCCGGCCCAGATGTAGACGGCGATCAGCGCCCAGAAGTGCACGATCGACAGCCGATACGAATACACCGGGCGCTCGGCTTGCTTCGGTACAAAGTAGTACATGATGCCGAGAAAGCCGGCGGTCAGAAAAAATCCCACCGCGTTGTGGCCGTACCACCACTGAATCATCGCATCGGTCGCGCCGGCATACGCCGAATATGATTTGGTGAGGCTGACCGGCAGCGCTGCGCTGTTGACGATATGCAAAATGGCGATGGTGATGATGAACGCGGCGTAAAACCAATTCGCGACATAGATGTGGCTGGTTTTACGAATCGCGATGGTGCCGAGGAAGGTGTATGCGTACACGACCCAGATGACCGTAATCAAAATATCGATTGGCCATTCGAGCTCGGCGTATTCCTTCGCGCTGGTGTAACCCATCGGCAGCGTGATCGCCGCCAACACAATGACCAGCTGCCAGCCCCAGAACACGATCGCTGCGCCGAGATCGGAGATCAACCGTGTCTGACAGGTGCGCTGCACCACGTAAAACGATGTCCCCATCAATGCGCAACCGCCGAACGCAAAAATCACCGCGTTGGTGTGCAAGGGACGCAGGCGACCAAAGCTCAACCACGCAATATCGAAGTTGAGTTGCGGCCACACCAATTGGGCGGCGATCAAAACGCCAACGGCCATGCCGACGATGCCCCAGACAATCGTCATGACGGCAAATTGGCGAACGACCTTGTAGTTGTATACCGGTTGCTTCGAAATTGTTGCGGTGTGCGTCATCGTGGGAATTCCGCGTAAAAATGAAATCGGGCCAACACATGTGGTGCTGTCATTACAGCAGCGGTCGGTGAGGTGCTCTATGAGCTAAATCAAGCTAAATGCAGATGGTGAGGACGAGACGGCACAAATCAGCGGGAGCGTGATAATTTCTGCGCGGGAGGAAAATCGAAATTTGCAGTGCTACGTACAATTACGTAGTACGTATACCTGCCGATAATGTCTTCGAGATATTTGCAGTGCGATCAGCCGCCGGCTAGCTTCACTTTATAGCCGCGCTGTTCCAGTTCGATTTTTAGTTGGTCGCGATGATCGCCTTGTATTTCAATGGCACCGTCTTTAATAGCGCCGCCGCTGCCACAACGCTGTTTCAACGCCTTAGCGAGTTGTTGCAGAGCAGCGGGGTCGAGCGCAATGCCGGTGATTATCGTGACGACTTTGCCGCCGCGTCCCTGCGTTTGTCGATGCAGACGAATGATGCCATCGGTGTTGACGGCGAGCTTATTTTTACTCGCAATTTTGCAGGCGCATTGCGCGATGGGTTGTCTGCACTCAGGGCAAAGCCGCCCTTGGTCGGTGCTGTAAACGAGATTCATACTGCAACGCTCCGAAATGCGGTCATTATAATGCGGGGAAAATCTAGCGGCAGGTATGAGGGGAGCACTGATGAGCGAACCATGGCACGAATTGAAAGCGCAACTGATCGAACTGCAGACACAGCTGGCATTTCAGGAAGATGTGTTGCAGGCTCTCGATAAGGTCGTTACCGATCAGCAGCAGCGTCTGGACCAGCTCGCGCTGGTGAATACGCGTCTAGAACAGCAGCTGAGCGAATTTGCCGGGTGGATGGATGAGCAACGCGTCGAGCCGCCACCGCCGCACTATTGATTAGCAGTATGTGAAGGCAGTGTTGACGACGATTGATAACTTTCATAAACGCCGGTGATGAATGTTGTGAACGTGAGGAACTCCGCGAGGATGGCATCGAAACGTGATCACTACCTTATCTCTGGAAGATTCGAGGCGGAATGCCGCTGTGAACGGTGCGTTCCGTATGTGCTCTGCTAAACTTCTTGGCCATCGGGGCAGCCGCAGTGCATTACTAAATAACAATGGCGAGCAATGATCGAATTAAGCGAAGAGCTTAGGGACGGCTTTCAAGAAATTGCGAATATCGCGGTCGGGCAGACTGCGGATAAGATCGCGCGCAATTTTTCCGCCTTTGTGCAACTACCCGTTCCGCAAGTGCATTTGCTCGAATCCGCCGATATTCGCATGGCATTGGCCGCCATGGACGAAAACGACAATGTCAGCGCGGTGGCGCAACCTTTTTTCGGCAGCGGCATCAGCGGCGAAGCATTGCTGTTGTTCAGCGATGCCACCCTGAACGATTTATCGATTCTAATGGGCTATGAGCCAACCGCCGAACTACAGGGGCAGGTTGAGCATATGCTCGAGATGGCATCATTGCTGAATGGGTCTTGTATTCATTCCGTGCTGGCGCAGCTTGAAATCGATGTATTGATCGGTTACCCGGTATTGCTGGGTGTGCGTAAGCGATTGCGCGAAATGTTTGCCACGCATAAATTTCCGTGGGACAAAACGCTGGCGATTGAATTGAACTATCGATTCGAGGGCTTTACCGCAGCCTGCGATCTGGTGTTGTTATTTCATCAGCAGTCGCTACCCACTTTGTTTAACAAACTGGAATTGTTGCTTGCTTGATGGACGCAGAAGACTTTAAGGATTTGCATTGGCTGCTGGATGTTATCCAGAGTTCGAATATCGGCATTGTTGTGCTCGACCGTTCGTTGCAGGTGGAAGTGTTCAATCGGTTTATGCAGGCACATAGCGGCATCAACTCCGAGAATGCGATAGGGCATTCGATTCTGGAGTTGTTTACGGAATTGCCGGAGAAATGGCTGCAGCGGCGCGTGCAGACCGTGTTCGAATTAGGCATCCCCATGTATGCGACCTGGGAAGAGCGTCCGTATCTGTTTCATTTCCCACTGCATTTGCCGATTCTTTATACCGCCGATGTGATGTATCAAAACATTATGTTCGTGCCGCTACGCGCTGCCAACGATCAGGTCGAGCGCATGGCCATTCTTGTTTACGACGTCACCGAAATAGCGATGACGCGCAAGATGCTCGATCGCGCGCAGACCGAGCTGTTGCAGCTGAGCCGTACCGATCGGCTGACCAACCTATGGGCGCGCGGCTATTGGGAAGAGCGGTTTAACGAAGAGTTTCGGCGTACCCAGCGCACCAACGAGACGATGTCGCTGGTGATGTTTGATATCGATCATTTCAAGCGCATTAACGACACGTATGGCCATCAAGTCGGTGATGAAGCGATTCGTTTGGTGGCGAGTACATTGCGCCTGCAATCGCGCGAAGTGGATATTTGCGGTCGTTACGGCGGTGAAGAGTTTGTCGTTATTTTGCCGCATACCGATCGGGATGGTGCGCTTGTTTACTGCGAGCGACTGCGTAGCGCAATCATGAATCAAACGATAAAAATAGGTGTCGAAGAAGCGCGCTTCACGATCAGTTTGGGTGTTTCGTGTTGGAGCGCGAACTGCGAAAGCGCCCATGTATGGCTGCAACAAGCGGATCAGGCGTTGTATAAAGCCAAAAACAACGGGCGCAATAACACGCAGATATTCGAGTAGCGCTCGACTCAGACCTTATCGACGTCTTCGGCGTGTAAACCTTTCGGTCCGGCCTGCATGGCGAATTCGACTTGTTGACCTTGCGTTAAAGTTCGATAACCATCGCCGCGAATTGAGCGGAAATGCACAAACACATCATCACCGCCGTCGTGAGTGATAAAGCCAAACCCTTTGGCATTGTTAAACCACTTGACGATTCCCTTAATACGATCAGACATGACTACATCCTCATTCAACACAACAATTCGATTAAGCGATTGCGCACCGCACGTTTTCGCGTGAAGGTCGCGGAAAAAAGGCAAAGTCACAGCAGCGCCACCACTGTGCGGATCGGAGTGTGCAGAAATAATTGCGAACATCGGTACCGCTCAGCTTTTATTATTTTTTCAATTTACCGGATATTGAGCACATCCGGTCGGTGTCACAAAAAGCGGCGTCAGCGTCGCGCAAAAGCGCGACCGGAACAAATTAATTTTACGTAATCGGAGAAATTGTACCGTAATAAAAACGGCGTCCGAAGACGCCATTAAGAGTCGTATAAAGCCGATAAATTGTTGAGAGTCTATTGGTTATCGCTGTTAATCAAAGTGCTGCAATGGTTTGTTGTTGTTGACGCAGTTGTTCCAGTGCATGCAGTTGCGCGGCGAGCCGTTCCTGTTCTTTTGCCACCACATCGGCCGGCGCGCGCGCGACGAAATCGGTATTCCCAAGTTTGCTGCGCAGTCGCTCCGTGTCTTTTTCGATTTTGTCGACTTCCTTCGAGAGACGCGCGAGTTCGGCATTCTTGTCGATCAGACCTGCCATCGGCACCAACAATTGCATTGCACCGGCCAGTTGCGTTGCTGCCGCCGGCGGTTCTTGATCGGCGCGCAGCCATTCGATGGACGCTAATTTTGCGAGCTTTTTCAGGAATGTTGCATTTTCGGTGGTGCGGCGCCGATCTTCATCGTCGCCCTCGCGCAGCAATAATGGAATTTCCTGCGCCGGTGAAATATTCATTTCGCCGCGAATATTACGCACGCCGAGAATCACCGCTTGCAGCCATGCAATATCTTGTTCGGCGATCACATCGATGCGTGTTTCATTCGCGAGCGGATATGGTTGCAGCATGATGGTGTCGCCACCGTTTTTTTCCAACGAGCGGCCGGTGAGCGGTGCCACGCGTTGCCAGATTTCTTCGGTAATGAACGGCATCAATGGATGCAATAAACGCAGCGTTGCTTCCAACACGCGAATCAATGTGCGACGCGTGCCTTTCTTCTGTGCGGCGGGAGCGTTTTCGTCCCACAACACCGGTTTCGATAATTCGAGATACCAGTCGCAGTAATCGTTCCAGACAAATTCATAAATTGTCTGTGCGGCGAAATCCAAACGGTAACTGGCAAACGCTTTTTCCATTTCCGCTTCGGTACGCTGCAGCGCGGAAATAATCCAGCGATCGGCGAGACTCAGTACGTAATCGGTATCCGCATTATCGCTAGCGCAATCGTGTTCTTCGCAATTGCTCAATACGTAGCGCGTCGCGTTCCAGATCTTATTGCAGAAATTGCGGAAGCCTTCGATGCGGCCAACGTCGAATTTAATGTCGCGACCGGTCGACGCCAACGAGTAATACGTAAAACGCAATGCATCGGTGCCGTAGGGTGCGATGCCTTCCGGAAATTGTTTGCGGGTAGATTTTTCAACTTTCGCTGCGAGCTGCGGTTGCATCATGCCGCTGGTGCGTTTCTGTACCAGTGTTTCGAGATCGATGCCGTCGATAAGGTCGATCGGGTCGAGCACATTGCCTTTCGATTTCGACATTTTCTGACCTTCGGCGTCGCGCACCAAACCATGTACGTACACGGTTTTGAACGGCACCTGCGGTTTACCGTTTTCGTCTTTGGCGAAATGCAGCGTCATCATGATCATCCGCGCCACCCAGAAGAAAATAATATCGAAGCCGGTGACCAACACGTTGGTCGGATGGAATGTTTTTAATTCTTCGGTTTGTTCGGGCCAGCCGAGTGTGGAGAACGTCCACAGCGCCGCTGAAAACCACGTGTCGAGCACATCGTCGTCGCGTCTTAATTCGACCGCGCCCAAATTATTTTTTGCGCGTACTTCGGCTTCGCTGCGGCCTACATAAACATTGCCGTTGTGGTCAT
>Ga0207644_10000110_pt1 | contig 60867 bp, 49 predicted proteins | sample KBSS73metaG_FD_184326 | JGI IMG/M metagenome (GOLD analysis project Ga0207644, IMG submission 184326) | Switchgrass rhizosphere microbial communities from Kellogg Biological Station, Michigan, USA - KBS S7-3 metaG (SPAdes) (version 2) | ecosystem: Host-associated > Plants > Roots > Rhizosphere... | reverse complement strand
GTCGAGCAGCCGTCGGGGCTGATCCCGCGCTGGACGACCGCCTACAAGCAGGTGATCGCCGAGAACGATCGCATGAGGCTGAGAGACTGGCGCAAGACATTCGTCGCCGCACTAGAGACTATACGCACGGCCGGGCATGGCCCGGAGATCCTTGCTGAAGGCCCCCTCCTCGACCCCGACGCCGCGCTCGCAGGGCCGGCCATCCCGAACGGAATATATCGTTGCCGGGTGATCAAGCTCGGCGCCAAGGAAACCGGCAATCTGGACTATGTCGCTTATGCTCCCTTCACTTGCCGCGTTCGGGCAGAGCGGACGCTGCAGCGTCTGACCAAGCTCAGTGGATCGCAGCGGTACGTTGGTCTGATCTTTCCCGGCGACGCCATCCGCAACGTCTTTCTGGGGACGCTGGTGCTCGGCGACGAGCGGCGTGCGATGCAGTACGGCCAGGACGAGAGCCGCGACGTTGCCGGCTATGTCGAGCGCATCGGAACCAACAGGTGGCGGCTCCTGATGCCTGAGCCGCGTTTCGAGTCGAAGATCGACGTGATGGAATTGGTTCCGCAATCCTAGGCGCTTGCCTCGTCGAGAAGCTGGATCTGTTCGGGTGTAAGAGACAGCTCCATCGAACGCGCCAGCTCGTCGAGCTGTTCGACGTTCGTCGCGCTCGCGAGCGTGGCGATCACACCTGGCTGCGCGTTGGTCCAGGCAAGCGCAATCGCTGCGAGCGGTGCACCGGTTTCCGCGCTGATCCGGTCGAGCGCCTCGAGCACGCGTAGTCCATTGCCTTCGAGATAGTCGGCGACGCGCGAGCCGCGCGTGCTTTTCGTTAGGTCCGCCTTGCTTCTGTACTTGCCGGTCAAAAAGCCATTGGCGAGTCCGTAGAAAGGAATGATGCCGAGCCCATTGGAAAGCGCCGCGTCTCGCAGCGGTCCTTCGAATTTTTCTCGATCGACGAGATTGTACCAGGTCTGCAGCACACTCGGCCGCTCAAAACCGTTCTCATCGACAGTTCGCATCGCCTCTTCGAGACGTTCGGGCGAATATTGCGAGAGGCCAATCGAGCGGACCTTGCCCGCGCGGACGAGCGCATCCATAGCGCCAAGGCTGTCAGCAAGCGGGACGTTCGGATCGTCCTTGTGATGATAATAGAGGTCGATCGTCTCGATCCCCAGCCTACGCAGCGATGCCTCGGACGAAGCAGCGACGATCTGCGGTGCGAGTCCGGACATGAACCCGACCTTCGTCGCAATGATGACCTTGTCGCGCTTCGCCGGATCGCGGCGCAGCCAGCGTCCGATCACCGTCTCGCTTTCGCCGCCGTGGTGCCCCTCGACCCACGCCGAATAGACGTCGGCGGTGTCGATCATGTTGCCGCCGTCATCCACGAAGGCATCGAGGATGCGAAAGCTTGCCTGCTCGTCCGCAGTCCAGCCGAATACGTTGCCGCCAAGCGCAAGCGGCGCCACTTCGATTCCGCTCGATCCAAGGACACGGTTCTGAATGGTCATAAGGAAACCTAGGCCTTCCGTTCACGACTTGTTTGTAAAATTTGGCGACACCCGCGCGAATGTCGGGTAAGTTGACAATGGGCGGGCAATGAACGCGCTGATCACCTTCTGGAGCCACGCGCTGGCAGCGGCCTGTTTCGTCGCGCTGACGATCTGGCGGATCGGCGACGCTGCGAGGCAGCCGATGCAGCGCCTGCTTGCCGGCACCTTCGCGCTCACGGCGTGCTGGGCCTGGCTCGCCGCGGTAGTTCCGGGCGAGCCGATCGTCGGCTTCGCCGAAAGCGCCCGCAACCTGCTGTGGGTAAGCCTGCTTTACAGCCTCTCGGCCGCCGAGCAGGAGCGACAGCACGGCCTCAAGCTGGTCTATGCCGCGATCGCCGGCGTGATCGGCCTGCAGATGATCGGCGACACTCTCCAGCTCTTCAGCCCGAGCGAGGCCGTCGCCCGGACAGGCTTGGTGCTCCGCATGACGACCGCCGCGGCGGCCCTCGTGCTCGTCCACAATGTTTACGGGCAGGCGGCTCCGGCGAGCCGCTCGCACATCCGCTCGGCCATGCTGGGACTGGCGCTGATCTGGACCTACGACCTCAACCTCTACACGGTCGCCTACATCAATGCCGCCAGCGCCTGGCGCCTGATCGAATGGCGCGGCCTCGTGATGGCGCTCGCGGCACCATTGTTCGCGATGACCGGGCGGAGCGAAGGCGGATGGCGGGTGAAGCCATCCCGCGCCGCAACGTTCCAGTCGCTCTCGATGACGGCGATCTGTGCGTATTTCGCACTGATGGCGATCCTCGCCACGGCGCTTCGGGGTACCGGAGTGGACTGGTCGTCCGCGCTGATGATCGTAGCACTCGCAGTGATGACGGTCGCCGCGATGGTTCTCATTCCCAGCGCACGGGCCCGGGGCTGGGTCAAAATCAAGCTCGCGAAGCACCTGTTCGAGCACCGTTACGATTACCGGATCGAATGGCTTCGCTTCACGGAGACGCTGGGCCGCACGGGCCCGGACGCCCCGCCACTGACGGAGCGCATCGTCAAGGCATTTGCCGACATCGTCGATGCACCCGGCGGCCTGCTTCTCGTTAGCGATGGAGGGCGCGGACTTGCTGTAGCGGAAGCGAGCAGCTGGAGCGGCGATGTTCCCGCAGTGGGTGCGTTCGACGATACCGCTGATTTCTGGAACGAGCTTGAAACGAGCGGACGGGTCCTCGAGTTCGAAGCATTGCGCAGGGGCCTCGCCAGTGCACGGGACAGGACCGTCCCGGTTCCTCAATGGCTCATCGAGGAGCCTACCGCCTGGGCCGGAATTCCATTGCTTCACCACGAACGACTGATCGGTCTCGTCGTTCTCGCCGCGCCTGACTACCGACGGCAGCTCGACTGGGAGGATTTCGACCTGCTGCGCACCGCCGGGCGGCAGGCGGCAAGCTCGCTTGCAGAAGCGGTGAGCCAGGACGCGCTCAGCCAGGCGCAGCGCTTCGAGGAATTCAACCGCCGCTTCGCCTTCATCCTTCACGACATCAAGAATCTGGTCAGCCAGTTATCGCTGCTGGCCCGCAACGCCGAGCGCCACGCCGACAATCCCGAGTTTCGCGCAGACATGGTCGCGACCTTGCAGGGCTCAGTCGGGAAGATGAACGACCTGCTTGAACGGCTGGCACCGCATTCGCCGGGCCGCGTGCAACGGATCAAGATGCAGTCGTTGCTGCCCATTCTCACCGGCGTGATTGCGGCCAGGCGCCGCGACCGAAAAGTAGACCTGCTTGGCACGGCGAACGTCGATGCTCTCGTTGACTCCACCGCACTCGAACAGGCGCTTGGCCACCTCCTCCAGAATGCGCTCGATGCGAGCAGCGGCGAGCCGGTGATCGTCCGCGTGGACAGCGAGGACGACAGCGTCTCGATCGCAGTTGTCGACAAGGGAGTGGGCATGGACGCGGATTTCATCCGCAACCGCCTGTTCCAGCCATTTTCGTCGACCAAGCCCGGCGGCTTCGGCGTCGGCGCATTCGAAGCGCGACAATTGATCACCGCAATGGGCGGACGGCTAAGTGTCGATAGCAGGCCAGGCCGCGGAACGACGTTCACCATCGTATTGCCCGTCACGAATTCAGCCGGCGAGCCAGTCAGGAAACGCGCATGACCGACACGAAAATCCCCAAGGTGCTGCTCGTCGTCGAGGACGACGAGGGACTGCAGCGCCAGCTCAAATGGGCTTACGAAGGATATGAGGTGATCTGTGCCGGGGACCGTGGCGGTGCAGTAGAGGCCTTGCGGGCGCACGAGCCAGCGGTCGTTACCCTTGACCTTGGCCTGCCGCCCGATCCCGACGGGACTGAAGAGGGCTTTGCAACGCTGGCAGAAATCCTGCGGCTGAAGCCGGATACGAAGGTCATCGTGGCAACGGGTCACGGTGCGCGGGAAAGCGCAACCAAGGCGGTCGCGATGGGCGCTTATGACTTCTACAAGAAGCCAGTCGATATCGACGAGCTCGGTTTCATCGTGGCGCGTGCCTTTCACCTCCACGAAATCGAGGAGGAGAATCGACGGCTCGAAAACGGCGCCGGCGCAACGGTGCTCGGTTCCATCATCACTGCCGCGCCGGAGATGCAAAAGGTCGGCAAGACGATCGAACGGGTCGCGTCCGCAGACGTTTCGGTGATGCTGCTGGGGGCAAGCGGAACCGGCAAGGAGCTGCTCGCGCGTGCCGTGCACGAGAAGAGCCGCCGCAAAGGTGACTTCATAGCGATCAACTGCGCCGCCATTCCTGAGAACCTGCTCGAGGCGGAGCTGTTCGGCTACGAGCGCGGTGCGTTCACCGGCGCCGTCAAATCGAATGTCGGCAAGATCGAGCTTGCACAGGGCGGAACGCTCTTCCTCGACGAGGTCGGCGACATCCCCTTGCCGCTTCAGGTCAAGCTGCTTCGCTTCCTGCAGGAACGCGTCATCGAGCGTATTGGCGGACGGCAACCGATCCTGGTCGACACGCGGATCGTCTGTGCAACGCACCAGGATCTCGACGCGATGATTGCAGACGGGCGGTTTCGCGAAGATCTCTACTACCGGCTTGCAGAAATCGTCGTGAAGATCCCTTCGCTCGCGGAGCGCGCCGGCGATGCAGTCCTTCTCGCCCGCCATTTCGTCAACCGTTTCGGTCGCGAACTGAACCCTGGCGTCCAGTCGCTTAGCCCCGACGCGATCGATGCAATCGACGCCTATCCCTGGCCGGGCAACGTCCGCGAGCTGGAGAACCGCCTCAAGCGCGCGGTGATCATGGCTGACGGAAAGGCCGTAACGGCGGCAGACCTCGATCTGCCGACGAACGCGGCGAAGGACGATGAACCCCTGCCGATCAACCTTCGCGCCGCGCGCGAGGTCGCCGACCGGAAGGCCATCCGCCAAGCGATGAGCCGCACCGACAACAATATCTCGGGTGCGGCCAAGCTCCTCGGCGTCAGCCGTCCGACGCTCTACGACCTGCTCAAGCAATATCGTCTGCAAGCGTAGCTTATTCTTCGACAAGCGGCTTTGCGAGTTAGCTGACGAACGATAAGGTCGGCGCTTCTCCTCGTAGCTGTCGAAAGATCACCATGGATCGTCGCGAATTCCTGTCGATGTCGAGCGTTGCCGCGCTCACGGTCACGCTGGCTCCCAGCTCGGCCGCCACCGCCGCCGTCAAGGCCACCAAGTCGGGCGGCTCAGGCGATGCCGCGCTGAATGCGCTGTTCGACCAGATCTTCCAGGAGCAGATCAAGAGCTCGCCGGGTTTCGCGACGGCACTGGGTCTCGACAAGGGATCGAACGCCCGACTGCGTGCAACGTTCGACCCAAAGCCGTACCCGCAGTCCAGAGCCGAGGATGTTGCCCGCAACCGCAAGGCGCTCGGAGCTGTTCGCGCAATTTCGCCGGCTACCCTGTCAGCGACGGCTTCGCTTAATCGCGAGATCGTCATTTATGATCTTGAGACTAGGCTGCTCGCACCGACGAAGTTCGACATGGACAGCGTGCAGAGCCCGTATCTCATCTCGCAGCAGGACGGCGCCTACTTCTCAATTCCCGATTTCCTGAACAGCCAGCATCCAATCGAGACCGCGTCGGACGCCGAAGCGTACCTTTCGCGCCTTTCAGACTTCGCGAAGCTGCTCGACTTCGAGACTGCCGAACAGAAGCGTGTCGCGGCGCGCGGTTTGCTTGCTCCGGGCTGGTCGCTGGATCTCGCGCTCGGCCAGATGGCCAAGCTGCGCGCGCCCGCCCCGCCCGAAAGCGGCCTGGTGAAATCGGTCGCCGATCGTGCCGCCAGCAAGGCAATCCCCGGGGACTGGGCCGCTCGTGCGACGCGCATTGTCGAGCGGGAGGTGTACCCGGCGCTCGATCGCCAGATTGCCGCCGTCCGGGCGCTTCGCCCGACGACGCGGCCGGGCGACGGCGCAGTAAGGCTTCCGAACGGAGACGCGATTTATGCCGCCGCTCTGGGCCAGGCGACGACGACGAGGATGACGCCGGACGAGGTGCATCGCCTCGGCCTTTCGCAGGTCGCAGAATATACGGCGCTGCTGGACACCGTCCTCAAGCAGGCGGGGTTTGCCACTGGCACCGTGGGCGAGCGGCTTGCAGCGCTGAACAGCAACCCACAGCAGCTTTATCCCAATACCGACGAGGGACGGACCCGGTTGATCGCCGACCTCAACAAGAACGTTCAGGAAATGCAGGCCAGGCTGCCGGTTGCGTTTGCGACGCTGCCAACGCAGCCGCTCGAGATCCGGCGCGTGCCGCCAGACATCCAGGACGGCGCGCCCAACGGCTATTACAACGGCGCTTCGCTCGATGGTTCGCGCCCTGCGATTTATTGGATCAATCTCAAGTCGACGGGAGACTGGCCGCGCTATTCGCTGCCGTCACTCACCTATCACGAAGGCGTGCCGGGCCATCACCTCCAGATCAGCCTGGCGCAGACGTCGAAGGACATTCCGATGCTGCGGAAGATCAGCTTCTACAGCAGCTACATCGAAGGATGGGGCCTTTACGCCGAACAGCTTGCCGACGAGATCGGAGGCTACAGCGGCATCGAAAAGGCCGGGTACCTGCAGTCATTCCTGTTCCGCTCGGCGCGCCTCGTCGTCGACACCGGACTTAACAGCAAGGGATGGAGCCGCGAGCAGGCGGTGGACTACATGACGAACACCACCGGCTTCCCGCGTGGCCGCGTCCAGCGCGAGGTCGAGCGCTACTGCGCCTCGATCGGCCAGGCCTGCAGCTACAAGGTGGGACATCTCGCCTGGCTGCGCGCCCGTGAAAACGCCAAGAAGATCCTGGGCTCCAAGTTCGACATCCGGCAGTTCCACGATGTCCTGAAAGACGGCGCGATGCCGCTTACGATCCTCGAGCGGCGGGTCGAGGAACGTGCGCGGGCACAGATAGCGTGATCCGCCTGACTTACTCAGAATCACAGGACTAAAGATGGATCGTCGATCGTTCCTCGCCTCTGGCGCAACCGTTGCCCTCCTCCCCCTTACCGAGGCTCCTGCCCTGGCGAAGGCGGCAACCGCGCCGGGCAGCGCGGATTCCAGGCTCGATGCCCTCTTCGATCAGATCTTCCAGGATCGGGTTCGGCATTCGCCGCAGCTCGCGTCGTCGCTCGGTCTCGACAAGGGTCCGAACGCAGTACTGAAGTCGAAGCTCGATACGCGGCCCGCGCCCGTCGCGCGGTCAGAGGAGCTCGCTCGCACACGGCGCGGGATCGCCGCCGTCAAGGCTTTCAATCCCTCGACATTGTCCGATGGAGCAAGGCTCAACCGCGAAGTCGTTCTTTACTCGCTCGAGACTGCAGCTGCTGCACCGTCGCTCTGGAACATCGATTCCGCTCAACGCCCATATCCAATCACTCAGCAGGGAGGCGCCTATTTCTCGGTTCCGGACTTCCTGAACACAGCGCACACCATCAACAATGCGGCAGATGCCGAGGCTTATCTCTCACGCCTCAGTCAGTTCGCGACAGTGCTCGACAACGATACTGCACAGCAGCGCGCCGAAGCCTCCCGCGGCTTGCTTGCCCCGGCCTGGTCAGTCGACCTGGCGCTCGGCCAGATGCGCAAGTTGCGCAACGTGCCCGCAGAGCAGAATACGATGGTCAACTCCCTCGCTAAACGTGCGCGCGACAAGGGCGTCGCCGGCGACTGGCAGTCCCGGGCAGCGGCAATCGTTGCCAAGAGCATCTATCCGGCGCTCGATCGGCAGATCGCTGTGATGGAAAAGCTCAAATCGACCAGCCGCCCCGGGGACGGAGCATGGCGCCTCGACAACGGCGAGGCCATCTATGCCGAGGCGCTGCGCCAGGCGACGACCACCAATTTCTCGCCGGCAGAGGTCCACCAGATGGGCCTCAGCCAGGTCGCGGAGATCAGTGCCGAGCTCGACAAGATCCTGACAAGCCAGGGCTTCACGCAGGGAAGTGTCGGGGAGCGTCTCAATGCGCTGAACCGCACGCCGGCGCAGCTGTATGAGGAGAGCGAGGCGGGCCGCGGCAAGCTCCTTGCCTACCTGAATACGGTCGTAAAGGACATGTACGGGCGTCTGCCGAATGCCTTCGCCACGCTGCCAAACCAGCCGCTCGAGATCCGCCCTGTCCCGGTCGAGATCCAGGACGGTGCATCAAACGGCTATTACAACCGTGCAGCACTCGACGGCTCGCGGCCCGCGATCTACTTCATCAACCTCAAGGACCTTGGTGACTGGCCGAAATACAGCCTGCCGACGCTCTGCTATCACGAGGGCGTTCCTGGCCATCATCTGCAAATCAGCATTGCGCAGGAATCGAAGGATATACCGACGCTGAGGAAGCTGGGCTTTTTCTCTGCCTATTCAGAAGGCTGGGCGCTTTATGCCGAGCAGCTCGCAGACGAGCTTGGCGTCTATGCCAATGATCCGCTTGGCCGGGCCGGTTTCCTGCAATCGTTTCTCTTCAGGGCCGCGCGCCTCGTCGTCGACACCGGCATCCACACCAAGCGCTGGAGCCGCGAACAGGCGACTGACTACATGGTCCAGACGACCGGCTTTGCCCGGCCGCGCTCACAGCGCGAAGTGGAGCGCTATTGCACGCAAATTGGCCAGGCCTGCAGCTACAAGGTCGGCCATACCGCCTGGACGCGCGCCCGCGACGAAGCAAGGAAGACGCTGGGGGCAAGGTTCGACATCAAGCAGTTCCACGAAGTGTTGAGCGAGGGAGCGATGCCCCTCTCGATCCTCGAGCGACGCATCCGCGAGCGGACGACAATCGCCTAACGGGCGAGGGCCTCGGCCATCTCCGCGACCTCGAGCCAGCGGAGCTCGGCGGCTTCGATTTCCGCGCGGTTGCGCGCGATGCGTTCGGTGAGCCTTGCGAAACGATCCGGATCGAGAGTGTAGATGTCAGGGTCAGAAAGCGCCTGCTCGTCCGCCGCCACTTCCGCCTCCAGCCGCTCGATTTCTCCGGGCAGACGGTCGAAGTCGCGCTGGTCCTTGTAGGAGAGCTTCGTCGTCGCTGCCGAGATCCGCTGTCCGTTCTCCTGAGGCTTCTGGACTCGACCTTTCGACGGCGAAGGCTGCGGTTGGCGGCGTGCCTCGTACCGCTTGCGTATCCAGTCTTCGTAACCCCCGGCCACGACGTCCACTCGGCCCGATCCATCGAGGCCCAGGGTGATCGTCACGGTCCTATCAAGAAAGTCGCGGTCGTGGCTGACGATGAGGACCGTGCCATCGTAATCGGCGATGACTTCCTGCAGGAGGTCGAGGGTCTCAAGGTCGAGGTCGTTGGTCGGCTCGTCGAGCACAAGCAGATTGGCCTGTCGCGCAAATTCTCGTGCGAGCAAGAGCCGCGACCGCTCTCCGCCGGAAAGCGATCCGACGAGCGCATCGGTCAACTCCGGATCGAATAAGAACTCCTTGAGATAGCCCTTTATGTGCTTCTTCGCACCGCGGACCTCGATCCAGTCGCCGCCGTTTGCAAGCACGTCCTTTACCCGCTTTTGCGGCTCCATCAGCTTGCGCTGCTGGTCGATGACGATGCCGCTCAGAGTCTTCGCCTGAACGACGCTGCCCGTATCCGGCTTCATCTCACCGGTCAGCAGCCTCAGCAAGGTCGTCTTGCCGGCACCGTTCGGACCGACGATGCCGATGCGGTCGCCGCGCTGAATGCGCAGGCTGAAGTCGCGAATGATCTGGTGGTCGCCATAGTTCTTGTTGACGTTCTCGGCCTCGATCACCGTTTTCGAGCGCACGTCATCCTTGGCCAGCGCGAGCTTGGCCGATCCCGATGGGCCCAGCATTGCCGCTCGCTGCGCGCGCATTTCGTGGAGCTTGGCAAGGCGTCCCTGGTTGCGGCGGCGACGCGCGGTGACGCCGCGCTGTAGCCAGTGCAGCTCGAGCTTCAGCTTCGCGTCGAGCTTCTCCGCCGCGCGCGCCTCTTCCTCGTAGACACGCTCCGTCCACGCGTCGAAGCCGCCAAAGCCGATTTCCGCACGCCGCAACGCGCCACGGTCGAGCCAGATGCAGCTGCGCGTCAGGCGGGTGAGGAACGTCCGGTCATGGCTGATGACGATAAAGGCGCCGGTGAAACGCTTCAGCCATTCTTCGAGCCACTCGATAGCTCCAAGGTCGAGATGGTTGGTAGGCTCGTCCAGCAATAGCACGTCGGGATTCTTAGCAAGCGCGCGAGTGATCGCTGCGCGACGGCGCTCACCGCCGCTTGCAGTGCTGGTTGGCCGCGACAGATCAATACCGAGCTGGTCCGCGATGGCCGCAGCTTCGTGCGTTTCGGGAGCTTCAGGGCCACTGAGAACCCAGTCCTCCAGCGTAGCGTGCCCGTCCATGTCGGGATCCTGCTCCAGCAGCACCACGTGCGTGCCAGGAACGATCGTTCGTTTGCCCTCGTCCGTGTCGAGGATGCCCGCAAGGCACTTAAGAAGCGTCGTCTTGCCGGCGCCGTTCCGCCCGATAAGCGCCAGCCGGTCACGCTCCCCAACGTAGAGGTCGAGGCCGCGGAACAGCCAACCTTCGCCCTGGATCAGGCCCAGTTCTTCATAAGACAGGATCGGCGCAGCCATGGCCGTCGCTTAGGCGAGGCCCAGCCGGCCCTCAATGCGCAGTGGCGGCTTTTTGCACGGCGACCATTGCGGCAACTTCCTCGAGCAGCTGATGCGCATCGTAGACGATGCCGTCCTTGACGACATATTTGATGCCGCCGACATGGTGGATCTTCCCATCCGCCTCGAGCCGGTCGAATCCGGTTCCATAAAGCGTCTTGAGGTTCTGCAGCGGATTCTCCGGGGAGATAACGAGGTCCGCCAGCTTGCCCGGCTCGACAAGTCCGACCGGCGGCTCGACCCCTTTGGGCCGGTAAAGCTCCTGCGCGCCGTTCCAAGTCGCCGCTTCGATGACTTCGAGCGGACTAAACCCCGCTTCCTGAAGCATCTCGAGCTCGCCGATGTAGGAAAATCCCCAGGTCTGGTAGATGAAGCCCGGGTCGGACCCTGCGGTAACGAGGCCGCCCATATTCTTATAGTCGTTCATCAGCTTCATGTAGGGCACATAAAAGCGCCGCCACTTCACCTCGCGGGCTGTGGTCCAATCATACCAGTAGGAGCCGTGATGCTCGCGGTTCGCCGCATAGAAGCTCATCATCGATGGAAGCACGTATCTGGCGTTCCAGTCGGCATTTCGCGCCCTCATGAGATCGCGCGAGGCTGAGTAGATGTTGAAGGTCGGGTTGAAGATGACCCCGTGGGAAAGCTGCTCGCGCAGATAAGCATTCCATTCCGGTCCGCCGGGCTGGACAATCTGGTCGGCGAGTTCGGCGAAGTCGCCGAAGCGCGACTGCTCATCGAGGTAATTGTAGTTGTCGGAAACGGCCTGGACGCGGTGATCCTTCAGCAGCGCTTCGAAATGGCCATAGAAGTGCGTGACGGTGCCGAGGCCGGCACGACCTGCATCGAGCGCGTTGAAGCGGGCCACCCCCGGCTGCGACAAATGGGCGATCGTGCCGAGACGAAGCTTGCGCGCCTCCTCGATTGCCGCCCTCGTCGCTTCAGGCGGCTCCGTGTTGAAGAACTTGACGCCGTCGAAGCCGGTCTTTGCGGCCCACCGCACCCATGCTCGCGCCTGCGCGGGCGTCCGGACGTCGCCGTTCGGCCAGGCGTCGCCGAGGACCGCATAGGTGACGAGCCGGGGCGCCACGATCGTGTTGCTGGCGCTGTGCGCGCGATCCGAAAGCGTCTGGGCAACGTCCCCGAAATAAAATGGTACGCCGCGAACCGTCGTCACGCCGTGCGCCAGCCAGAGCTTGTAGCCGTAAGACGCGTTGGGCGCCTTTTGCGGATCGCCGTTGTGACCATGAGTATCGATGAAGCCGGGCATCACCCACATGCCTGTGGCGTCGATTTCCCTTGTCGCATCGCGAGGCTCTCGATTGGGCTTCAATGCGACGCCCGGCGTGCCTGCCGCTTCGACAGAAGTGATCCGGTTGCCCTCGACCACGATGTCCATGGGACCGATCGGGGGCGAGCCGTCGCCTTTGATCATCATGGCGCCACGAATGACGAGCTTTCGGTATGGTCCCTCGCCCTCACCTGCCCGCCGCTCAGGCACTTGCTCCATGCGTGGCGGGGATTGTGCGAGGGCATCGGAATGATGCGCAAGGAGCGCTGCTCCAACGACCGAGCATAGTGCAATCAACCGCATCGAGGCCCCTCCGCGCCTGAACGCCGTACAACGGCAGCATTCATAGCCTATTCAATGCCCCGTGATAGAAGGGATCGATAACAATAGAGTCGGCTATGAAACTGTTGCGTGCCTTTCTGATTGCCGCCGCGTTCGCGGGTGGCCTGACCAGCGCTCCCGCGCTGGCCGATCCTCCGCGCGATGCGAACCGCGCGTTCCAGGGGGTACGCCAGGGGCGCTCGATGCCCCTGCCCCAGCTCGAGCGGCGGGTGATGCCCATGATGGGAGGAGCCGATTATCTGGGGCCTGAACTCAATGGCGACAACTATCGTTTCAAGTTCATGCAAAATGGCCGCGTTATCTGGGTCGATGTCGACGGCCAGGGGCGGGTCATCCGCCGCTCCCACGATCACTGACCGACGGCCGCTGCCTGACTCTTTTCGGGCTCGCTCGATCAGCCTTCCGGCCATGGCGCTGGGAATGCTGGACGCAAGGCTGATTGTTCCGGATAAGCAACTTCTCGTCGCAACACGGGTTGACGGCGCGAAGATGAATAGCTCCGGGGAGCCTTAATGCGTGTCCTGATCGTTGAAGACGAACCCAATCTCGGGCGCCAGCTGCGCTCGACGCTTGAAGGAGCGGGCTATGCGGTCGACCTCGCGACGGATGGCGAGGACGGCCATTATCTCGGCTCGACTGAAAGCTATGACGCTGTCATTCTCGACCTTGGCCTGCCCGAGGTGGATGGCCTGACGGTGCTCGATCGCTGGCGCAAGGAAGGCCGAAAGATGCCGGTCCTGGTCCTTACGGCTCGCGACAGCTGGTCCGACAAGGTCGCCGGTCTCGACGCCGGTGCCGACGATTATCTAGCCAAGCCATTCCAGACCGAAGAGCTGATCGCGCGGCTTCGCGCGCTGATCCGCCGTTCGTCCGGCAATGCGTCGAGCGAGCTTATCGCCGGCGATATCCGTCTCGATACACGCTCGGGCAAGGTCACCAAGGCGGGCGAGCCGGTGAAGCTCACGGCGCAGGAGTACAAGCTCCTGAGCTACCTCATGCACCACAAGGGCAAGGTGGTCAGCCGGACGGAGTTGATCGAGCATATCTACGACCAGGATTTCGACCGCGATTCCAACACGATCGAAGTGTTCGTCACGCGCATTCGAAAGAAGCTCGGCCCTGACGTGATCACCACGATCCGCGGGCTCGGCTATTCGCTGGAGGAACCCGTCAGTTGAACGTCGAAGCCTCCGCGGCTCCCGCCGCGGCGGCGGACGAGCGTGCCGAAATCAAACGGCCCATTCAGCGCAGGATCGGATCACTTACACGCCGCATGATCGGCGTTGCCGCGCTGTGGATCGCAGCATTGCTCCTCCTCGGCGGATTTGCGCTCGACCGCGTTCTCTCCCGCTCGATTGTCGACAGCTTCGACAATCAGATGGTCTTCATCCTCAATTCGATGATTGCATCATCGGAGATCGGTCCTGACGGCGAGGTGCGGTTCAATCGACCGCCTGCCGACCAGCGCTTCGTGGAGCCTTACTCGGGCCTCTATTTCCAGATCAGTGGAATTGGCGCCGAGACCTTTCCCTCGCGGTCGCTGTGGGACCGGCGGCTTCGCGTCGCCGACAGCCACTCGGACGTTAAGCCGCACCTCTACGACAGCGACGAATTCTCAACGCGTGATCATGCCGAACCACTGCGCATCGCCGAACGCGACGCAATTCTGCCCGGCTCGTCGATACGGTGGCGCTTCCAGATCGCGCAGTCGCGAGAAACGATCGACGACCAGATCCGCCGCCTCCGCTCTACCCTCTTCTGGAGCTTTTCCGCGCTCGGCGTCGGATTGCTCGTTCTTGCGGCGCTGCAAACCTTCTACGGCCTGTGGCCTCTTCGACGTGTCCGCAACGAGGTCGCCTCGATCCGCTCGGGCGAAAAGACGCGCATCAGCGACGAGTTCCCAACCGAAATCACGCCGTTGACCGAGGAGATCAACCAGCTGCTGGCGCACAGCGAGGCGCAGGCGGAGGAAGCGCGCCGCCACGCCGGCAACCTTGCGCATGCGCTGAAGACTCCCCTTACCGTCGTGACAAATGCCGCGACTGCCCGGGCGCCGGATCTCGCCGATACCGTTTGCCGCGAGGCGCTCGTCATGCGGCGGCAGGTCGATCACCACCTCGCCCGAGCCCGCGCGATCGGCCGTCGCGCGGCCGCTCAATCGCGCGCCACGGTATGGGAAAGCCTGGAAGCCGTGCAGCGCGCAGTCGACCGGCTTTATGAAAATGTCACCGTCGATATTGCCGGCAATCACCAGGTGCAGGTGCGTGTCGAGCGGCAGGATCTCGATGAAATGCTCGGCAATCTGGTCGAGAATGCCGCCAAATATGGCGGCGGCCGCGTGTTCGTGACGGTCGAGCCGAACAGAGAGATGATCGACATCCTCGTTGAGGACGACGGCCCCGGTATTCCCGAAGAACGTCGCGGCGAGCTGTTCACGCGCGGCGCCCGCCTCGACACGACGGGCAAGCCCGGCACTGGGCTTGGCCTCGCGATCGTCCGCGACGTGGCCGAAATCTACGGCGGCAGCGTGCACCTCGAGGAGAGCGAAGATCTGGGCGGGCTGCTTGCGCGCCTGAGCCTCCCCGCCGGTTAGGAGGCGCAATAGCCCTCTTGTCGAAAAGGCTGTTGCAAGCCCCTTTTGCAGACATAGGGTCGCTGCAAATCGATTCGGGAGAGTTTTTCTATGCGTTTCCGCCACTTGTTGCTCGCCGGCACCCTTGCTGCCGTCGCACCGGCAATCGTTTTTGCAGCCACACCCCGGTACGGCACATGGGGGGCAGCGATCCCCGACATGGACACGAAGGTGAAGCCGGGCGACAGCATGTTCGACTTCGCCGAAGGCACCTGGCTGCGCGTTCATCCCATTCCCGCCGACAAGACCGGCGCAGGCTACAATTACGAACTGCCCGACGAGATCGAGCTGCAGGTCAGGAAGATGGTCGAGGATGTCACCGCTCACCCGACCTCGTCGACTGCGCAGAAGATCGGGGATGCCTACGCGGCCTGGATGGACGAGGCCGGCATCGAGGCGCGCGGACTTGAGCCGCTTAAGCCGTGGCTCGCGCGCATCGAACAGGTCTCGACGCGTAACCAGCTTGTGACGCTGATGTCGGAGCCGGGTTATGCCGCGCCGATCAACATCGGCATTGGTGCCGACCAGGAGGATCCTACTCGATATACGGCTTCCGCGGGTCAGGCGCGGCTCGGGCTGCCGACCCGCGATTATTATCTGCTCAAGGGCGACAAATACGATTCCATTCGCGCGGCTTACCGAAACTACATCGTCCGGCTCGGCAAGCTTGCGGGCCTCTCTGATCCCGAGGGCCGCGCGGATCGCATCCTCGCGCTCGAGACGCGGCTGGCCAAGGACCAGTGGACGCCGGAGAGGCGGCGCGACCCAGTCGCGACCCACAACCCCATGAACCGCGCGCAGCTGGCGAAGCTCGCGCCCCAGTTCAACTGGACCAATACACTCAGCCACATGGGCCTTGGTGCGGCAAAGAGAGTGGATGTTGCCGAGCCGAGTGCCGTCGCCGCGGCAGGCAGGCGCATCGCTGACGTGCCGTTGAAAACCTGGAAGGAATATCTGACCTTCCGCTTCATCAGCGACCACGCGGATAACTTGCCCAAGGCGTTCGACGACGCTCGCTTCGGTTTCTACGGAAAGACGCTCAACGACGTGCCGGAACAGCGCGCGCGCTGGAAGCGCGGCATGGAGATGCTGGACGACAGCCTCGGCGAGGCCGTTGGGCAGTTGTATGTCGCCAAATACTGGCCATCGGAGACTGCTCGGCAGGCCGATGAGCTCGTCGCCGACATGCGCGCCGCCTATCGCGAAAAAATCATGAGCGCGGCGTGGATGGACGCAGCGACGCGCAAGAAAGCGCTCGAAAAGCTCGACTCATTCGATCCGCGCGTGGGCCATCCTGTGAAGTGGATCGACTATTCGGACTTGAAGATCAGCCGGACCGATCCACTGGCGAATGATGTCGCCACCGAGGACTTCCAGTGGAAGCTGCAGGTGAAGCGCTTCCCGCATCCCGTCGACCGGACGCTGTGGGAAATGACCCCTCAGACTGTGAACGCTTATTACGACCCGACCATGAACCAGATTACGGTTCCGGCCGCGATCCTGCAGCCGCCCTTCTTCGACGCCAACGCCGACCCGGCGGTGAATTACGCCGAGACCGGCGCAACCACGATCGGGCATGAGATGGGCCACGGCTTCGATGACGAGGGGCGCCAGTTCGATGCCAAGGGTCGCCTTCGCGACTGGTGGACCCCTGCGACTGCCGCGAAATACAAGGTGAAGGCCGATCGGCTTGCGGCGCAGTTCGACCAATACGAGCCGATCCCCGGCGTTCACATCAAGGGCAAGCTGACCCTCGGCGAAAATCTCGCTGACCTCGGAGGCCTCGAGACGGCTTATGCAGCCTACCGCCGCTATGTCGCGCGTCACGGCGAACCCCCGGTGATTGACGGCTATACCGGCGACCAGCGCTTCTTCATCGCCTACGCGCAGGCCTGGCAGGGGAAGCGTCGCGAAGGCGCGCTTCGCCAGCAGCTGCTCAGCAACCCGCACAGTCCCGACAAATATCGCGTCGATGGTATCGTGAGAAACTTCGACCCCTGGTACAAGGCGTTCAACGTCCAGCCGGGCGACAGGCTTTACCTGCGGCCGCAGGATCGCGTCCACGTCTGGTGATTGCTCGGCGGGAGCGGCTGGCGCGCCGGTCGCCCGGACTCATCCGTTTGTCGAAAATTCTTGCCAATTCGGAGCCACTTAGGGCATGTGCGCAACCCTTCCACCGGAGGGGTGATTATCCATGAAATTCAAGATGTTGAAGCTCGCGACCGCGAGCCTTCTCGCGGTTGCTTCGGCGCCGGCGGCCAATGCTGCCAAGCCGGTCTACGGCGACTGGGGCTATGACCGGTCGGCGATGGATAGCTCGGTAAAGCCGGGCGATGATTTCTGGGCCTATGTGAACGGCGCCTGGGACAAGAACACCAAGATCGCGGCAGACCGCGCTTCCGCTGGTCCCTTCGTCACGCTTTCCGATGGCGCCGAGCGCGACGTGCGCCAGATCGTCGAGAGCCTCGCCAACGACCCGAACCGCGACCATCTCGGCCAGCAGGTCGGCGATTTCTACTCGAGTTTCATGGACACGGCGGGGATCGACGCCGCGGGCACCGCACCGCTGAAGCCCTATCTTGCCGAGATTGAAGGCGCGAAAACCCGTGCGCAGCTGCTCTCGCTGTTCGTGAAGCCCGGCTTTGCCAGCCCTGTCGATGTCTCGATCATTCCCGAGCTCAAGAACCCGGACATTTATTCGGCGGTTGCCGGCCAGGCGACGCTCGGCCTGCCGAGCCGCGAATACTACCTTGATGACAGCGCGAAGATGAAGGCTCATCGCGCTGCCTATCGCGACTACATCATCACCATCCAGAAGCTTGCCGGCCTGCCGGGCGGCGCGGCGGCGGCCGACCGCATCATCGCGCTCGAAACGGCACTCTCCAAGGTCCAGTGGCCAGCCGCCGACCGCCGCGACATCGACAAGATCTACAATCCGATGACGCGTGCCCAGCTCGTGAAGCTGGCACCGCAGTTCAACTGGGGTTCGACCCTCGCGAAGGCGGGTCTTGGAAGCTCGAACTCGGTCATCGTTACAGAACCGTCTGCGGTCGCCGGTGCCGGCAAGATCTTCGCCTCGACGCCGATCTCGACCTGGAAGGAGTGGATCGCGTTCCGCTTCGTGTCCGATCATGCGAGCGTGCTTCCAAAGCCGTTCGACGACGCCCGCTTTGCTTTCTATTCGAAGCAGCTTTCGGGTGTTCAGCAGCAGCGCGAGCGCTGGAAGCGCGGAATTGCGGCAGTTAACAGCGCGCTCGGCGAGGGCGTCGGCGAAATCTACGTAAAGTCGCACTTCCCGGCCGAGTCCGAGCGCCAGATGAAAGAGCTGATCGGCAACCTCACCGACGCGTATCGCGAACGGATCAGCACCAACCAGTGGATGGACCAGGCGACCCGCAACGCGGCCCTGGAAAAGCTCGCCGCATTCGAACCGCGCATCGGTCACCCTGTGAAGTACATCGACTATTCGTCGATGGAGGTCGTGAAGGGTGACCCTCTCGGCAACTCGATCCGCGCGGCGGACTTTCAGTGGAAGCTCGACCTTAAGCGGTTCCCAAAGCCGGTCGACCGGACCCTGTGGGGCATGTTCCCGCAGACGATCAACGCCTATTACAATCCGCTGGCGAACCAGATCACTTTCCCGGCCGCGATCCTGCAGCCACCGTTCTTCGATCCGAATGCTGACGCTGCTGTGAATTATGGCGCGATCGGCGCGGTGATCGGCCACGAAATGGGCCACGGATTCGACAACGAGGGTGCCAAGTTTGATCCCAAGGGCAAGCTTCGCAACTGGTGGAGCGTGGAAGCGTCGAAGTCATTCGCGCAGCGGACCGACGCGCTGGTCCAGCAGTACAATGGCTTCAAGCCGTTCCCGGATCTTGCGGTCAACGGAAAGCTTACGCTTGGCGAGAATATCGGCGACCTTTCGGGCGTCGAGGCTGCTTATGCTGCCTACAAGAAGTATACCGCCAAGCATGGCGAGCCGCCGGTGGTTGAAGGTTTGACCGGCGACCAGCGTTTCTTCATCGCTTACGCCCAGGCGTGGCAGGAAAAGCAGCGTGAGGATGCCGAGCGCCAACAGGTCATCACGAACGAGCATAGCCCAGGCAAGTATCGCGTGAACGGCGTCGTTCGGAACGTCGATGCCTGGTACAAGGCTTTCAACGTGCAGCCGGGAGACAAGCTCTACCTCCCGCCGGAACAGCGCGTTCACATCTGGTAAGCGGCTTTGAAAAGCGGCGCCGTCCGGCTAGGGCGGCGCCGTGGCCGCCACGATCCATCCTCTACCTACCCAGCGCGCACCGTCGCTGGACGCGCTCTTGGCGCTCGTCGCGAGCGGCATGAACGGCGTCAATGCGGTGATCCTCGAGCGCATGCAGAGCCATGTGGCGCTGATCCCCGAGCTTGCCGGTCACCTGATCGCAGGCGGCGGAAAGCGCATGCGACCGATGCTGACGCTCGCGAGCGGCGCGCTACTGGGCTACCCGGGCACTCGCCATCACAAGCTCGCTGCTGCAGTCGAGTTCATCCACACAGCGACCCTGCTTCACGACGACGTCGTCGACGGCTCGGGCATGCGCCGCGGCAAGCGTACCGCCAACCTCATTTGGGGTAATCCTGCGAGCGTGCTGGTCGGCGACTTCCTCTTCAGCCGCGCGTTCGAGCTCATGGTCGAAGACGGCAGCCTCAAGGTGTTGCGCATCCTCAGCCACGCTTCGGCAGTCATTGCTGAGGGCGAGGTCAATCAATTGACGGCGCAGCGGCAGATCGACACCGATGAAGACCATTATCTCGAGATCATCAGCGCAAAGACCGCTGCGCTGTTCGCGGCCGCTTGCAGGGTCTCACCCGTCGTGGCCGAAGCGAGCGAGGACGCCGAGCTGGCGCTTGAAGCTTATGGCCGAAATCTTGGGATCGCTTTCCAGCTCAGTGACGACGTGATCGATTATGCGTCGGACGCCGAAACGATGGGCAAGGGCGTCGGCGACGACTTCCGCGACGGCAAGATGACCTTGCCGGTGATCCTCGCCTATGCCCGCGGCGGCGAGGACGACCGGGCATTCTGGCGAGAGGCAATCAGCGGCCAGCGTGTATCCGACGATGATCTCGCCCAGGCGATCGGCCTGCTGGAATCGACCGGCGCCCTCGCGGATACGATCGAGCGCGCCCGCCAGTATGGACGGCGCGCGATCGATGCGCTGGCGATGTTCTCGGCAAGCAAGGCGAAAAGCGCGCTCACCGAAGCTGCCGAATTCGCGGTCGCCCGCGCCTTTTGAGGATGAACGTTCCGACGAGCCTCGTAATCTAGAGCTTGATGATGCTGCCCGTCGACGCCGTCCTGCCCGATCTGCTGGCGGCATTAAGAAGCGGCACCCGGGCTTTGCTGGTTGCCCCGCCCGGTGCTGGGAAAACGACACGAGTTGCACCTGCGCTACTTGGCGAGCTGTGGTGCGGCGGCGAATTGCTGCTGCTGGTACCACGCCGCCTTGCCGCACGAGCGGCAGCGGAGTTCATGGCATCGGAGCTCGGCGAAAAGGCGGGCGAGACGATCGGCTATGCGACCCGTCTCGACAGCAAGAGGGGCAAGAGCACCCGCATCGTCGCGATGACGCACGGCGTCTTCCTTTCGCGCATCCAGGCAGACCCCGATCTTGCTGGAGTCTCTGCGGTGCTGTTCGACGAAGTGCACGAGCGCAGCCTCGACAACGACCTCGCGCTGGCGCTGACCCTGGATGCGGCAAGCGCATTGCGCGACGACCTTCGCCTCGTTGCAATGTCCGCGACGCTCGACGTCCAACGATTCCAGCGGCTGCTCGCAGATCCGCCAACCATCGTTAGCGAAGGTAAAAGCTACCCACTGGAAATTCGGCATGCGGGCCGGGACCCGACTGCGCGCATCGAGCCGCAGATGGCATCTGCGATCCGAAGGGCGCTGGGAGAGCATCAAGGCTCGCTGCTCGCATTCCTCCCCGGCGTAGCGGAGATCGAGCGGACCGCCGACGCGCTTGGCAGCCTGGCGCCCGACATCGAGCTGCACAGGCTGCACGGCGGTATTGAACCAGGCTCGCAACGCAAGGCGCTTGCCTCGCCGTCGGCCGGCAGGCGCAAGCTCGTCCTCGCCACCAGCATTGCCGAAACCAGCGTCACGCTGCAGGACGTCCGGATCGTCGTCGACAGTGGTCTCGCGCGGCGTCCGCGTTACGACCGTGGAGCGGGCCTCACCCGGCTGGTGACGGAACGGGCAAGCCGCGCCGCCGTCACTCAGCGGGCAGGACGAGCTGCCCGCCAGGCGCCCGGGATTGCGATCCGGTTGTGGGAAGAGGCTGCGACAGCGTCGCTACCCGGCCACGACCCGCCGGAGATCCTTGAAGCGGATCTTTCCAGCCTGATGCTAACCTGCCTTCTCTGGGGTGAGCCGGACCCCCGCCGCCTGCCGTTCCTCGATCTGCCGCCATCTGCCGCGCTCGATGAAGCGCGGAACCGACTGACCCGTCTTGGCGCAATCGATGCCGATGGCAGGCTCACCGATCACGGCCGCGCAATTGCCGCGATCCCCCTAGAGCCCCGGCTTGCCCATATGCTGATCGATGCCCGCGAGCGCGGCTTTGGAGCGGCGGCGGCCGATGTTGCTGTCCTGCTCACCGAGCGCGGCCTCGGCGGGAGCGATCCGGACCTTGAACTAAGATGGCGCCGCTGGCGCTCGGACAGGTCCGCGCGGGCAGAGACAGCACGCAAGCTCGCCAGAAACTGGTGCCGGCGGCTCGGGATCGAACCTATGGATATCGAAGAGCACGACCTTGGTCGCGCCGCGGCGCTTGGCTACCCTGAGCGGGTGTCGCGGCGTCGGACTGGTTCCGGCGAAAGCTGGCAGTCGGTCGGTGGACGCGGTTTCCGGCTCGATCCGGCGAACTCTCTTGCAGGCAATCCTTGGCTCGCGGTCGCGGAAGTCGCGGGCCATGCCTCAGGTGCACGGATTCTCTCGGCCGCCGCCATCGACGAGCAGGCCATCATCGACCTGTTCGGCGAGCGCATCGAAACTCGCCACGACGGCGAATTCGACCCTTCGACCGGTGCGGTCACGCCGATGAGGAGCAGGCGTCTTGGCGCAATTCGCCTCTCCGGAGGCCCGGATCCCAGGCCCGACCAGTTTGCCATTGAACAGGCATTAGTTGCCGGCGTTCGGGAGCATGGCCTCGATCTTCTTCCCTGGGACGATCGATCCCGTCAGCTACGCGATCGCGTTGCCTTCGTGAGTCGGCTCAATTCATCCACTCCCGCTCTTGACGATGAGCAATTGTTGGCGCGCATCGATGAATGGCTCCCCGGGTTGCTGACCGGCAAGCGCCGGCTCGGCGATATTGAGTCGGGGGCGCTCGGCGGCGCGCTTGAGGGCCTGCTGGGATATAATGCACTCCAAGAGCTCGATCGGCTCGCTCCAGCCGATTTCGTCAGCCCTGCCGGCAGCCGCCATGCGATCGACTATTCTGCCCCTGCCCGTCCCACCGTCGAGGTTCGTGCCCAGGCGCTCTACGGACTGTCGCAGCACCCGACCGTCGGCAACGGGCAGATCCCGCTAGTGCTCGCCATCACGTCACCGGCGGGCCGGCCCATCCAGACCACAAGGGATCTGCCGGGCTTCTGGACCGGCAGCTGGCGTGACGTCGTTAAGGACATGCGCGGGCGGTACCCGAAGCATCCCTGGCCTGAAGACCCTGCCGGAGCCGTGCCGACGCTGAGGACGAAGCGGTCGTCCTCCTAGGGCTTTGGCGAAACCGGCACCATCAGGTGCGCGTAGGGCGTCCCCGCCCACATCACGTAGGGCGCGGCGGTATCGGGCTTTGCCCCGGCCGGGTGTCCGGCGAGGACTTCCTTGGAGCCGACGATCATGATGTGTGGACCGGTGTTGATCCACGCATTCTCAGCAGTCGGCTTGGTCGCGTACGGGTCAGTATTGCTCGCGTCTGTTCCGCCCGCGAGCATGTACATGACCCCGACTGCACCATTCGGAGGTGCCTTGTGCCCAACCCACGCCTCTGCCCATTTGGCGGCGTTGGCGTCGAAGCACATCGGGTCCGGCCCGGGCGTGTCCGGTGCGTCGGGCATGCAAGTCCAGCCATTGGTGCCCTTGCGCAAGGTCGTCATCGCGCCTTTGGCATCCATGGTGACAATGGTGGCTTTGGCCGACACGGCGGCTGGAGCCGCCGACTGCGCGCTTGCAATCGGATCGGCAACTGCAGCCGTTCCGCCCGTCTGGTCCATTCCGCCTTGCTGAGCCAGTCCTGCGCTTGCGGTAAGCGTACACGCCGCTACCGCTGCGAACAGTTGGCGCAATGTCGATGCTGTCATGAAGCCCCTCCTTCATTGGCAAGGAAGGACGCGCCAAATATCACAACGGCAAGTGAAACGCACATTAAACCGGCCTTGATTCAACCGCAGCACTTTGCCACTCGCACATCATGACCATCGCCCGCATCTCCGAACTCGAGCGAAAGACGACGCAGTCGGGTAAGGCCAACGCCGGCCGCTGGCTGCTGGAGTTCGAGCGGCAGCAGCCGCTTCGTCCCGATCCGCTCACCGGCTGGAACGGCTCGGGTGACACCAATCCGCAGGTGCGGATGAATTTCCCAAGCAAGGAAGCGGCAATCGCGTACTGCGACAAGCACGGCCTCCAGTATCATCTCTTGGCAGCTGCGCCCGTCAGGATGAAGATCCAGGCCTACGCTGACAATTTTCGTTGAGATTGCCCTTTAACGGAGGCAAGTTTCCCCTGCCGAGCTAGGGGGAAGCCTGCGTACAGCCGATATCAGGCTGGTCATTGGGACCAAGCCTGAAGCTTTCAAGCTGAAGCCAGTCGCCAGTGCGCTGGAAGCGCGCGGCATCCGGCCAGGCCTGATCTTGACGGGTCAGGATCCCATGCTCGAGCCAGGCGCGTTCGGACTTGAAGGTTTTCCGAGCGTCCATCTCGGCTGTGTAGACCGCGACGAGCCGCATGCGCATGTCCGCTCGGTCACCACGGCCATGCTCCCGCTTCTTCGCTCTTCCCCGGAACTGCTCGTCGTCCAGGGAGACACCTCCACCGCGCTCGGCGCGGCGCTGGCTGCATTTACATCGGGCGTTGCGCTCGCTCATGTCGAAGCTGGCCTTCGTACATACGATCCCCTCCTTCCCTGGCCCGAGGAGGAATATCGGGCCGCTATCGACGCAGGCGCCGATCTTCTGTTTGCCCCGACGGAATTCGCGGCGAGCAACCTGCGCGCGGAAAATGTACCGGGCGAGATCCATGTTACGGGCAGCACCGGCATCGACGCGGCCCTGGGAGCCGCGTCGAGACTTCCACCGCCGGTGCGCTGGGAACGGGCGACGCGCACCATCCTCGTCGCCTGCGACCGCCCCGAGCGGTTGGACGATGATCTGGAATCGATTGCAGCTGCTCTTGCCGATCTGGGAAATGACGGCAGTTCCCGGATCGAGCTATTGCTGCATCAAGATCCCTTAATCGCCGCCAATATGCGGCTGGCGCTTGCGGGCATGCACGGAGTGGCTCTGCTCGAGCCCGGCGGGAATGACGAGCTGATCAGCCGCATTCGCAATTCGGATCTCGTTCTCAGCGACTCCCGCACCATTGAGGAGATCGCGCCCGCTCTCGGTGTTCCGCTGCTGGTGATTCGCGAGAAGACCGAGAGGCCTGAGGGCATTGCCGCCGGCACTTCACGACTGGTCGGCACCAAAGGCGAGCGGATCGTGACGGAGGTCCGAGCGCTCCTAGGCGATGAAGCAGCGCTTGCCGCTATGCGTCGACGCGCTCTCCTGTTCGGCGACGGCCTTGCGGCGGGCCGCATCGCGACCGTCATCACGGACTGGATCCAACGAAGGTCGCTGACGCGCCGCCTCGCCTGAGCGATGGCTGCTCGGGCACATGGATCGCCGCGCCACTTGACGAGCCGGTCGACGCGAAGACTTTCTCCGACGCCGCCCTCGCGCGGCATACAGCCATCAGCTGCCAGGCGCCTCTAAGGTTCCGGGTCGAACGGGCGCTTGGGTACAAGCAGGCGAGGTACATCCTGCGAATTAAGGCGGTCGACAGGCTACCGCACCGTTGCGGCGGAAAGGGGGCTACCGGGAGGGTAATGTCAACTATGAATGGTATGCGGGGATCTGAGCTCGGCGAGGCTCCAAAGAACGAAGTTCACCAGTAATCCGTAATTAAAAACTCTCCCGCATTGGTGATCAAAGGGTGAAGCTTCGATTTACCTGTTAATCATACATGCCGCCGAAAATGACACCCAAGCTGGGCGTCCTGGGGGTCGTCTAGGCGAGACGCTTGGGGGGCGAAATGAAAGCCAATCACCTGCTGGATAGTCGGGTGCGCGATCGCGCCGATAGCTTGATCGGCAGCTTGCGCGGGTTCAAACTCCACGTTCGTCGACGCGGAAGGATATCGCGCTTGATCTGGCCAATTTCGCCCGCTCCCATCTTCTGCGTCCTGGCAGCCTGCAGTTCGGCGATGGGCTCCCCAAGCAATGAAACGTCGGACACAACTGGCAAATCCACCGGCGCGGAGCTGATTTCCACGGCATCAACGAACGATCCGGCGGCATTCAGGATTGGAACCAATGTCAACACGATCAACTGGTGGGATGGCAGCCGGCCATTTGCGAACCTGATTTACGGCACGGGTTGGTCGATGCAAAACACCAACCCCTGGGGCGGCGCCGAAGACGTTCCTGCCTCAGCTCTGGACGCCAACGGCTGGGTGAAATCCGTGCCGGCAGGTTATCGGGTCGGCCGCGGATTGTCGGTCCCGGTGACCGGCGGCGACATCGTGTGCCGATACCAGGGCAATGGAACGCTGACGGTTACTGGGCCTGTGTCAAACGTGAGCTCCACAGCAGGGCTCACGAAATTCACAGTTGCAGCAACCTATCCGAACCCGCAGCCCGTTTCGATTTTCTATAACGTCGATCCGACCAACTACATCCGCAACATCGACTGCCGCGAAGCCACAGCCTCGTCGACAGCATTGCTCGCACCCGAATTTGTATCGGCAATGAGCGGCTTTAAGGTCATGCGCTTCATGAAATGGCAGCCCGCTACCGAAGGCAATTGGCCGGTAACGTGGTCGACACGCAACAAGCCCGGCGACGGCGACTATACAAAGAACGATGGCGTTCCGGTCGAGGTCATGGTCCAGACAGCGAACGAGCTCAATGTCGACCCATGGTTCACAATCCCGTGGAACGCCGACAAGGATTACATTACCCGCTTCGCTACATTTGTCCGCGATAACCTCGCCCCAGGCCACGTGGCCTATGTCGAGGTCAGCAATGAAGTCTGGAATCCAGGCTACCAAGTTTTTGGCCAAGCGAAGTCGGAAGGCATCGCCGAAGGTCTGATCAGTGCAGAGAACGGCGTCTCCGTGACAAACGGTCCCGGCGAGCGCTATTCAGAAAAGACCAGACAGGTCATGCAAATCTGGAGCGGCGTCTTTGCCGGCCAAATGAACAGGCTAGTGCGTGTGGCCGCCTTTCAGCATGTTGTGCCTTATTGGTCCGATCTGCTTCTGAAATACCAGAATACTTATCAATCTGTCGACGCGCTTGCCACAGCGCCTTACTTTGGACACGAGGCGCCGACGTGGAGCGCGGGTCAGACGCTCGACTCAATCATGATTACGATTTTGCCTGCGAAGATTGCTGAAACACTTGATTTTGGCGTCAAACAGAAGGCCGTCGCGCAAAAATACAATCTTCGGTACATCACGTATGAAGCCGGCCAGCACGTCGTGCTTCCAAACAATTTGACGTTAGAGCAACAAATCGAGCGCGATCCGCGCATGTATGACCTGTACAAGTCATTCATGAACGGTTGGCAGGCTCAGGTCGGCGACACGCTTACCATGTTCGCTCTTACGGGCCCCGTCTCGCAATACGGTTCCTGGGGGCTGAGTGAATACGCAGGCCAACCGGCTGCGCAGACTCCCAAGATGAGAGCAGTGCTTGAGTTCATGGGGGTCAGCACAACAAGCGGTACGACGACGACCCTGCAGGTCTGTCCGGACGGCACTCAGGTTCCACTGACGAGCTCATGCCCGCCAACCACTTCGACGGGTTCGACTGGTTCAACCGATTCGACAACTCCGGGCAAGAAGAAGGGAAAGGTCAGAAACGCGATCGGCTGACATCGCTCATTCGCTGGATCGCGGTCCGATAAAGACTCACAGTTTCCCGCGCCACGCGTTCGGGCGACAGCCAATCTGCCGCTTTCGAATAAGCAGCCGACCCCATTTCAGCCAAGCGCGCTGGATTGCTCGCCAACGAGATCATTGCATCGCGAATCCCGGCAATGTCTCCTACCGAAACGATTCGTCCATCGACGCCATCCCGGATCATTTCCACATTACCAAAGCTGTCCGAGGCGAGCACGGGCATGCCGACGGCCATTGCCTCGGCAATACTGTACGGGAAATTCTCGAAGCGCGAGCCGACGACGCTGAATCCCGACTGCAGGCGAAGCTTGGCTATACGATCGTGCGGTTGCGGGCCCAGAAAACGGATACGCTCGCCAGTTCCCGGCGCCAGGTTCCGTGCAACGAAGTCGTCGAAATGGACCCGAGTCCCATCAGCCTGCATGAGCCCGGTGTCGGGACCAACCATCACAAGCCTGAGCGAAGGTCGAACGGCGAGCGCTTGAGCGAAAGCGGTCACCACGAGATCCGCACCTTTGCGCAGGTCAAATCGCCCGACGCATAGAATCTGATTAGGGTCGGCCTGATCAACCCGCCAAGCCATGTTCGGATCAACGACCGCAATTGGATTGGGAATGGCGCGCGCGAGCGGCAGTTCCAACCCATATCGCGCAAGGTATGCGTCCAACAGTCGCCGCGATGGACAGCTAATTGCTTCGACTGATCGAATAGCATTAAGTTCGGCGCTTTCCCTCAGATCGCCGAGCTTCTTTTGCTGGGGGCTTTCGACTTCGTCACGGCCGTAGACATGAGGACCGTGGAGACGCGTGACGACGGCTGGCCCCTTACCGATTAAGCGCGCGGCCCATCCGTAACTCTCTTCGATCTCGAAAACCTGCGCGCCCTCGCGCCGAGCAGCGCGGAAAGCCTCCATGATGCTAAGGCGGACCCAGAGGTCGGATGCATCACTGCTCCGTCGCGCCTCGAGACTCCTACGAATCCGCCCGACCACGCCGTTGCCGACCGGTACTGCGCTCACGCGCCCATTTGCATGTTCAATTTGGTTGCCCGCGAGCACGATAACCGAGTGGCCAAGGGATCTAAAAGCATCGCGCATGACCCGAACGTAAGTAACGATGCCATTGCTGACGCCGCTGTCGGGCAATGCGGGTGAAAAAAGAGCGATTTTGACCGACGCGTTATTCATTTGGCCACCGGAGATTTGCAGATAATTCCACACGATATTTCGCAGTCCGGCAGGCTCCGAAAAACATGCCCGGTGACGTTTCGAACGCTTTTGTCACACGGAACGTGTGATATGAAATTCTGAGATGCATGAAAATCTCGACGGCAATAGCCGCGTTCGTTCGCAACCAATCTCGCTGATAGAGAAAATCCGTCGGCGCGCCCGGTGGTACCTTGGCCGATTGCAGGTCAACAATCCGATAGTCGGACGGCTGGTTGAGCTTTCAGGCAATCGGGTGCGAATGGACGGCCTGACATACTCGGTTGAATCGCCGAACATCACTCGTGGGCACAAGAGTACTCTGCTCTTTGGACTGCATGAAATGGAGGAACGCAGGCTCATTAAGTCTTGGCTGCCTGCTAATCTGCCTCTCATCGAGCTTGGAGGTGGTCTCGGCGTTGTCTCCTGCCTCGCAAACAAAACCATTATTCGTCCAGAACAACACGTCGTCGTCGAGGCCAATCCTTACATGATTTCCGTCTTGGAAAAGAATCGAGCCCTAAACCAGTGTCGTTTTCGCATCCTCAATCGTGCAATCGCATACGAGAGATCGACGGTGATGTTGCCATTGGACCCGGGATTCGTCGGCACGAACTTGGCTGCGGTCGGTCAGGTCGCCGACGAGGTAGAAGTGGCGACGATTACCGTTGCCGCTGTTGCGGCAGAAGCGCGCTTCGATCGCTTTGCTTTGATCGCGGACATCGAAGGTCTGGAAGAACAAGTCATCCTGCGCGAGTTACCATTACTCGCCGATAGACTACGCTTCGCGATGTTCGAGATGCATCCCTGTGTGATTGGCACAACCAAAGTTCATGATTTGCTCCGGAAAATGGAAGAGTTCGGATTCCGGTTGCTCGAGCGTCAAGGCGACGAAAGGGTCTTTTGCGTCGCCTATTCGAGAGATTAAACTCCCATGCGCGATCTCGCGAGAATCGGTCCGGCCAGCATGAACTTGGGCAGACGCCTTCGCCTGAGTGGAAGTCAGGCTCTGGCGCTTAGCACCATCCTTACCAATCTGGTCAGGATCGTCAGCACGGTGTTGTTGTCGAGACTGCTTTCACCGGACGTTTACGGCCTCACCGGCATGATCTTGTCGGTTTTCTACGTCATAAATTTACTCAGTGACGTCGGCTTCCAGGCCTACATTGTGAGGCACGCGCGCAGCGATGATCTACAATTTCTCAACGCTGTCTGGACGATCCACGCCGCCCGGGGACTCGCGCTAGCGACCCTTGGGATCTTGCTTTCATGGCCTGTATCATTGCTGTTGGCGGAGCCACGACTAGCTTCACCATTAGCGGTGGCGTCACTCACGTTCGGAATTGATGGTCTCGCATCGCTTCACCAGTATCGAGCTTTGCGAGACGGTCGCGTACCGCGGTTTGCGCTGTTCAATCTGTTGATCGCTGTGAGTCAAACGTTGTCGGCGATCGTGCTTGCCATTTTCATCCGCAATATCTGGGCGATTGTCGGATCGATGCTCATAGCGAGCGTCGTTCGCGTCTCGCTCAGCCGCTCCCTTTTCCAAGGCGCCCGCCATCAGCCCCGGCGTGATCAGGAGGTTGCATCAGATCTTTGGCGATTTGGTCGAGCGATTGCCCTTTCGAGCGCTCTCACTCTGATAATCACCCAGTTCGATAAGCTCGCTATGAGCAGAATTCTATCGCTTGGTCAGTTTGGAACATACGTCATCGCCTCGACGTTGGCGGTCGCCCCAATTGCGTTTGCATTCAATTATGCATCAACCATCGTATACCCAGCCGTAGCGGAATCTTCTCGGAACGGCGCCTCAATCGTAGATACTTATTATCGCTGTTGGGGGCGCTTTTTTTACCTTTACGCCCTCGCTGGAGGCGGCCTGATTGGCGGATCCGACTTGCTGGTTCGCCTGCTTTATGACCCGCGCTATCTGCCTGCCGCCCAGTACCTGAGCATTCTCGCCGTCGGTACGACAATGGCAATGCTGACGAATTCGATGTTAAATACACTTGTCGCCATCGGACTCACTCGTTCATCGGTCGAAGTCAACCTTGTCCGTCTCGGCTGGCTGGTTGTCGGTGGTGTTACGGCTCTATTGCAGAAGAATGCGTGGACATTTGTTTTCACGATCGGCCTGATCGAAATACCCGCATACTGCTACGCCGCATGGAAGATGCGTCAGCTGCACTTCATTCGCTGGGGTCGCGAGCTATCGCTCGCAGCAACTGTCTTGGCCGGGTTAGGCCTCGGTTGCGCAGCGACCTTCTTTGGTCGGCTGCTCTTCCCTAATCTCTAGCCGAAGTCCGCCATCGCGCCAGCCGGTGCCGCGCGATGCAGAATCTTGGCTGCGGTCGTCCGCGATGCCCCGCGTGGCGCGCGTGCGCGACCTGCCGTCGCAACGGAACCTGCGATTAGAAGCGTAAGTGCGAATGGGTTCGCGTTTGGCACTTGGTCAACCACATAGATGCCGAGCAATAGCGTGAGTGCTGCCAAGCTGACGCTTGCGGGGGTGATATTGCCGGCGACTGCCCTCAACGGCTGAAAAGCCGCGCTGGCGAGCAGACCAAACAGTGCCAAATATCCGAACCAGCCGAACGTGCCGAACTGAATGATCCAACCCCCATCGGTGATCGTAATATCCTTGCCCGTATCCTTATCGTAAACGCGGTTTCTGCCCCAGGTACCCCAACCGAAGAACGGCTTCTGTTCGGCTTTGGTAAGCAGTTGTTCCTCGTTCATGAGCCGCGTCTGGAAGGACCTGTTTCGTTCTGGACTCACCTTGTTGGCTAAGTTCGAAACAATCTGCGTCGGCGCCAAGCCATTCGTGCGAAGGGCCGGATAAATGCAAACGATGAGGCACGCTGCGCAGGCGATTTTGACCCAAGTGCGCGGCCGCGTGAACAGTACGAGCGGCGCTGCTACCGCCGCGTAGAGGACCGGTCCGAGAGATTTGCAGGCCAGAACCATCATGCCGAGATAGGGGGCGATCAGGCTTGCCGGCACGCGAAGCACCTTGGTCCTCAGCCTGACCAAGACGACAGCTGCGGTGAAGGTTAACGCTGTGAAGAGCGCCAAAGCGAGGCCGTGTTCGAAGAAAACTACGGGGCGCCACCCTGCACCGCGAATCTGCTGCGAGAACGCATCATTGGGGAAGTAGCCGTAAATCCATTGGTGGAGCTGCGGAGCCATTCTAAGCTCGAAGAGCATCGGCAGGCTGTAAACGACTGCAGCCGCGGTGAGCGCCTTCAGCAGCAGGAGGCGAGCCTTTTCCGAGCTCAAAAACCGCGACCCGATATGGAATGGCACTAGCATCAACAGGTTGCGGCCCGCGATTTTCAAGCCGTCCAGGGGGTAAAAGCCGGGAATACTCTCCTTAGCCGTTTGGAGCTCGTAGCTGTTGTTGAGGCTCGTGAGGATTGGGCTGACGAAGAAGGCCAGGCCGAAGAGATAGATGAAAATCGATTGGCGGGGGTGCCAGACCTGAGGGCCTTTCATCCAGCACAGCAGGAGCGTCGTGATGGCAGTAATGCTCATCTTGTCGAGCGGAGGCAGGAGCGGGAGGTCAATCTGCATTCCCGACGGCAGCAGCATATAGCCACCCAGCAAGGAGCTGATCGCCGCAACCTCGAGCGGCAAGGCTAGAAATAGCATCAGGCACACGGCGGGCCAGCCGAACAAGGCAAGATAGGCGAACGAGTTAGGGATGCCGACGCTCTCCGTTCACGAACCGCACCGCGCGGCGGGCACGATGCTAGAGCCTGCAGGACCGAGCCTCAACCGGCTTATCCGGTTGAGGCTCGTCGCGTGAGCGTCAGCTGACCGTAACCAGCTGGTGCGTCGGCGTGCTTGGACTCTCCGCGCCCTTGATGCGCATGCCATTTCCTAGATCGCCACTTGAGCAAGTTTTGTGCGCGTCGATGCAGTTGGACTGCCAGGTCTGCTTAATGGTCGGGGACCAAGCCTCGAAGTAGTCGAAGTGAAGGGTCGATCCCGCTTTCGCTCCGGGAACCATCTCGTCCGAAGACAGGTGCCATTTGCCGGCCACGAAATTCGCGTCGGTGGTGTAGTGGATATGCCCCTGCCAAGGCGTGATCAGGTAGGGGTGGTCGGAAGGACATTTCTGGCCGCCGGATTCCGACGTCCCGTACGTCAGGTGCGATCGGTGGTCGGCACTGTCGAGGTTCTTCCCGTCCCAGCAGCCCGGGACCGCGAAAAAGATAATCAACTTGGCTCCAGCAGGACACCCGGCCGCGACAACATCCGCAATTGTGTGGAAATGTCCGGGTACAGCAATATTGCCGACATCGTCTTTCCAGCACTCGTACCGAAGCGACCAATAGTCCATGCTGCTGCTGTCGTTCGGACCACCAGACATTTTTGTCATGTTGAAGCCGAAGACCATCCTGATGCCGTTCGGGAGACCCACGCAGGCGATCGCCGCAGCGACGCAGGCGGGACTGTTGGCGGGCAACTGCTTGTAATAGGTGTTGATCAAGTCCGGCTTGACCGCATGTCCGGCGCCGTCGAGCATGGCAGGCATCCAGTAGGCAGTCCGGTTAATCGGCGCATTGGGATCGCCGCACGTCGTCTGCCCGGTCGTTCTTAAAGAATCATACGTTGAGTTCGCATTGGTTCCGGTGTTGCCCCAGAACTGATGCAAATGCGATGCGCCGGGCTGGCCCGGATAAACCACCGGGTCGTCCTTCGAAATCTGGCCTGGGGCGCACAGCATGCGGAAAGCACCGACATCGTCGGGGCTCGGACCAGCAATCCCGCCCGGAGCTGTTTCAAGTCCCGCAGCAGTCGTAAAATTATCGGCGATGGCAACGAGGCCTTGGATGCCGTTTGCCAAAACCTCAGAGCCGGATGGCGCCGGCGCCGGCATCGGCGTCGGCGACACCACCGTGGTGGTGTCTTTGTTGCTACGGCCGCGATTGGCGAGGGGGTCCTCTCCCCCACCATTTGTCCCGCAACCGGTCACGAGTGCGAGGAAAGTCAGCATGGTCACGCGCAGCGTCCGCCGCGCGGCTTGGTTGTTAATCACTAATATCCCACCCCGGATTTAACGAAAAAATGAGCTTTTCTAAGCTCTTGTATGCGGGGCTAAGGTGAATTGAATTGATTGCATAGTCGTTAAGATCGTTCACCGGCAATCGGAGGCGGCCGTTTCCGTTAAGCCGCTCGCAGGCTGCGACAGATTGCTGAGGGCAGAATCATTTTATTCAACCTTGAAAATTACCTCGATCAGTTCTCACCCACTCTTTCGGGGAACCGACGCGCGCCAGCCTCATGTAAAGGGGCAGTTTCCAGAGGACGTAGAGGGGAATCTTCGCCAAGGCTGCTAGGGTCACAAATCGAGAACCGCCCCACCACCAAGAGAACACGAGCCCGGCGGCGGACGCGATCAGAATCACCGCAAGAACGATGACGGGCCAGAATTGAGCGCCCGCCAGGAAGACCGCGCCGGCGCCGATGCCGATGACGAGGAGGTCGAGGAACAGCAGCAAAGCCAAGGGCGGGATCATGAGATCGACCGCCGCCCATACTCCGCGCAGGTCGGCGCGCGCGAGACTTCGAATCAGCAATGATGGAGCATGGCGCACTGCGTTTCCGAGGAACCCGCCTTCCCAGCGGCTGCGCTGTGCAAGCGTATTCGTCTCCGTTTCCGCCCTGCCCCAAACGATCGCATGTTCGACGAACATCGGCGCATCGCCGGCTTCGGCGAGGTCCTGGCCAAGCTTCAGATCCTCGACAATGTTATCTGTGGCCATGTCTGCGTGGCGGTAGATGGACCAAGGAAACGCCATGCCCGTTCCGACCATGTGCGAACGACCGATAAGTCGTTGAAGCCCCCGTTGACGGATCACGTTCCGGACAAAGAAGGCGAAGGATGACAACTGAACTGATGGCGAGCTCTCGGCTCGCGGCTCGAGGAGATAGGTTCCCTGGCAAGGTCGTCTCGAGGCAAGACAGCATCTTATGAGTTGATCGATGCTGCGTGCGTCTGTCGTGCAATCAGCATCGATGATCAGGACGATCTCAGGCGGATTCGTTTCAAGATGACGTCTCGCGAAATCCAGAGCAAAACCCTTTCCACGATGGTCCGTGTCAGAACGCTCGATAACCTCGACGCCAGCATTTCTTCCAATTTCCGCGGTCATGTCCGTGCAGTTATCGGCCACGAGCAGGATGCGGGCGGTCTTGCTGGCCGCGATCGTTAGTCGCTCAAGCGTTGGACCGAGGATTGCTTGCTCATTGTGCGCTGGAACAACAATGACGGCGCTTCGACTTGAGGTCGCACTCGTCGTTTCTCGACGTAACGGGCGAAGTCCGGCAAACAGCTCTACGGCAAGGCAAAGAGTTAGCACGCTGAACGGTGCGCTGAGGATCGCAATGACAAGGGTCACATCGAAGCCCTAGCAAACATCTGCTAAGACTACGATTGCCGGCCCGGCGGCGTCCCGCCTCGCTACAGGACGCACAACTTGCGGCAAACTAACGGAAAGTTTAGCGTAACTAGGAAGCACGGGTGAGAGGGTCCCGAGTGAAACTTGAGAATCCATCATCGCTCGTTCGGGTGGCAGCTCCGCCGTCGAGAGCGCTCGCCTCCCCCGCGAATCTACTGCTAGCCTTCGGCGTCCTGCTCATGGTCGTTCCCACCATGCTTCAGGTCGCAAGGGACAGTTGGTCGACCGAGCAAGGCGGCCATGGGCCGCTCGTGCTGGCTACTGGTGCCTGGGCATTATGGCGCGAACTTAAGTCCAAGAAGCCGCGAGCGGGGCCGGGCAAGCTCGTTCCCTCGCTTATCGGCCTTGGGTTATCACTGAGCATATTTGTGATCGCACGAATTACGGGCATCCTCGAGATTGAGGCGTTCGCAATGTACGCCGCTTTGATCACGGCCGCGTACTTGCTGGCGGGCGGAGAGTTCATTCGGTCGATCTGGTTCCCGCTGGTCTATCTCGCGTTCACATTGCCCCCACCGGACAGCGTCGTGGCTATGGTCACACAGCCGATCAAGATCGCTATCTCGTCCTGGGCCACGTCGGTTCTCTATCTGTTCGGCTATCCGGTCGCGAGTTCGGGAGTGACCATCCAGATCGGTCAATATCAGCTTCTCGTAGCCGCCGCATGCGCCGGCTTAAATTCGATCGTCACATTGACGGCTCTGTGCCTGTTTTACGTCTACTTGCGGCATCGGTCGAACATTCTGGCTTTCCTGATGATTTCGCTCGCCGCTATTCCCGTGGCTGTAATCTCGAACTTCATCCGCGTTTTGGTGCTCGTACTTATTACATATCATCTCGGCGACGCGGCGGCGCAGGGGTTCCTGCACGATTTCGCGGGGCTGCTGATGTTCTCTGTCGCACTCCTGATCATCTTTGGCATCGACAAGCTCGCGGCCCCCTTGTTTGCCGAACGTGATGGGAAACCTGCATGAAACCGGCGCTCGAAAGCTTCGAGGAACCCAGGGCAGATCGGCGTAAGTTCCTTGTAGGACTCCTCTTCTGCGGGGCTGCAGGGCTCGCTGCCTGGCGTAAGCCTCACGGCAGGCTCGATTATTTAGGAGGCAACAAGCTTGAGGATGTCGTCCCGAAGCAAATCGGGAGGTGGAGCTTTGTAGCGGCAAGCGGACTGGTGGTTCCTCCCAACGACCAGCTTGTCGAGCTTCTTTATAGCCAGCTTCTAACCCGAGTATATTCGGACGGCCGTAGCCCTCCTATCATGCTGCTGGCCGCGCAAAGCGGCAGCCAGACCGGCTTCTTGCAAATCCACCGGCCGGAGGCATGCTACACGGCCAGCGGATATCAGATCTCCGCGGTTACTCCGCATTCGATTGATCTCGGGTCGAAGATCATCCCGTCGAGCAGCATGGATGCAACCATCGACGGTCCGATCGAGCACGTCGTCTACTGGACCCGCGTCGGCAACCGGATGCCGACGAGTTGGAAAGAACAAAAGCTCGCCGTCGCTGAGCAAAATCTGGAAGGCATCATTCCAGATGCAATCCTCGTTCGCGTTTCAACCATGAGCAACAGCGCCGATGAGGCCCGATCTGCAATCGACGCGTTTATTCGGGCGATGATGGAAGCCCTACCCGCAAGCATGCGCCGCGTTTTCGTGGCGTAGTATATTCCTTCGTTACGGCCGTGGGCGTAGCTTGAAGGGCTTCAAGCAGACGATGATGAACGCGATTGTGGCCACGAGAATCAGGATCGCGACCGCGTCCTGACCGTGATTACCAAAGTAATTGGCGGCCGCGCATCCAACACCAGCACCGAGATAATAGAGGAGAGATGCATCTTTCTCTACGCGATCGCTGGTTGATCGCTGAAGGAAGAGGACGATCAGCCCAGCGAATATTCCGAGAGACACCCAATCGTAGACGCTTTGCATGCCAACCCCCTCCCCGCTCCCTTGCTGGAACGCGATAATCGTGCAAGCTATGGCTCAATCACTCGATTTTTCAACGGGGCATCTCAATGCGTCAGCGTGCCATCATCGCCATTGCAATCGCGCTCGCCGCATCCTCCTGCCAGAAGAAAGCGTCCGGACAGACCGTCGCTGTCGTCAATGACGAGGAAATCACGGCCGCGGAGTTGAACGATGCGTTGAACAGTGATCCCAACCTTGCCGGCGCCAACAGCAAGGAAGCACGTGCAAACGTGCTTCAAAAGCTGATCGACCGTAAGTTGCTGGTCCAGCAGGCCCGGAAGGACGGCCTCGACAAGTCTCCCGAGTTCGTCAACCAGCAACGCCGAGCGATCGACGACCTGCTGATCAATATGCTCGTGTCGAAAAAGGTGAACACGTCGCAGACACCGTCCGCGCAGGAGATCGCGGCGTTCGAGAGTGGCCATCCCGAGATGTTTGCGGGCCGCGAGATCTGGACGCTTCAGCAGATCGTATACCCGCTCCCGAAGAACTCAGCGGTGAACAACCAGCTCGCCCAAGCGAAGACGTTAGACGAAGTTGCCCAGATCCTCACGTCCAACAATGTCCAGTTTACCCGTGCTAGCAGGAAGATCGACACGGCGATCTTTCCTCACAATGTCTACACACAGATCGGGAACACGAAGACGGGCGAACCCTTCATTGCGCCTGGCCCCGACAAGGCCGTTGCAAGCGTGATAACGGCTCGCGAGCCGGCGCCGCTGGCCGGTGATCAGGCTCAAACCGTCGCTCTCACCGCTATGCGGCGCGATCAGCTGCAGAAATTCGTGCAGGAGGGGGTCAAGAACCTGCGCACATCGGCCAAGATTCAGTACCAGCCGGGGTTCGGTCCCGGCGCGAAATAGGCTCTATTCCGGCTCGTCTTCGGAGCCGGTGCGAGCGTAATATTGCGCGTACCGCTCGTCGAAGCCGTAGCCTTCGCTTACCAACCCGCCACGGTACTTGTTGAGAACGACTCCGGCGAGCCGCTCGTGGCCCAACATGTCCGCCGCAGCCTCGATCTCGCGCTGAGTCGTCTTCCCGTCCTGCGCAACGATGACATAACCGTCGAGAGACTCCATGATGATCGACGCGTCGTCATTGGCGAACACGGGCGGCAGGTCGCAGATGAACAGGTTGCGCTCATCGGAATTGCGCATCGCCCGGAACAAGGCCGTTGCGCGTGCGCTCGCGAGGAGCTCGGCCGAGGCTACTTGAGAAACTGCACTCGGGATAATTATGAGTTCCTGCCCCTGCGGCACGAAGCCTTTGAGGCTCTCGGCCGAATCCGTTTCCTCGAAATATTCGGCGATGCTCGTCTCTGCTTCGATGCCGAAGATTTCTTTGATCGTTCCCCGCCGCAGATCAAGATCGACCAGGTAGGTCTGGAATCTTGGATCGCGACTCAACGCCGCCGCGAGGTTGGACGAAACGAAGGACTTGCCCACGTTTGGTGTTGCCGAGGCAATTCCAAGCATCCGCCACCCGCGCTCACGGTTAAGAGCGACGAGCTTCGATCGGATCAGGTTGAAGCTGCGCGAGCTCGCGTTGCGGCTATCGAAGCCGTGGACGAGGCGTTGTCGGGCGGTTGCTGGGCTCCAGGTAAATTCCTGTGCCTGGCCACGGGTCGGAAATACCGGAGCGATCTTCACCTGCCTGACTTCCCCACTTAGGTTCGACCGGGGATCCAACGAACTATGCTGCAAGACGCTTCTCCCGCGAAAGGAAAGCCGGAAGACGGCGACCGTGCGGCTTCTGCTTCAAAAGGGGAACCACTCCGATGACCGGAAGTCCAAGCCGTTCGACTTGCCGGGGGCTGCGGATGGGCTTGTTGACGAGTTCGAGAGCGAGGGCGAGCAAAAGTCCTAGAACCAGTCCCGCCGCGGCTCCTGCTGCGATTAGCAGGGGTCGGTTGGGTGAATAGGGCCGGTCAGGCAGGTTCGCTGGCTCCACCAGAGACAGGCGCTCCGCACGCTGCTCGGATGCCATACGAGCGCTATTCTGCGCCTTGAGAAGGTTCTCAGACACGTTCTGATACTGGTTACGAAGCGTAGTGGCGCGATTTTCGAGCTGCATTGCCTGCTCCATGATCGCCGGAGCACGGGCCTGGCCAGCCATCGCCGCATTGGCCCGGGCAAGCGTTTCGTCGCGCTGGCCCATCAACTGATGGATCGCCGAGTTGTTGGCCGCGATCTGCTGCTGGATCGTATCACCGTCGGTCGAGCCCTGCTGCATGCGCCTGAGCTGGGCAACCCGTTCCTTGGCGGTGATAACGTCCGGGTGCGTATCGGAATATTGAGCCTGAGCAGACGCGAGAGCCGCCTCGGCAACAGCGAGCGCATCGTTGCGGCTAGCAGGACGTCGAGCCTGCGCAATGAGTTGCCGGTTCTCGTTCTGTAAGGAGGTTATTTGCGCGCTGAAGCTGCCCGTGTCGATTAGCGGTGGGGCACCGCTGCTTGCGAGCGCCGCACCATTTCGCGCTTTGAGAGCGGTGAGTTGACCCTCAATGTCGCCGATCTGGGCCTGCAGCTTGTTGGCCTGATCCTGGAGAAACCTGACCGTGAGGCTCGCTTGGTCCTCAACGTCTTCGCTGTCCATGCTGAGGAACTTCGAGACGAAACTCTGAAGCACGGCCTGCGCCTTGACTGGATCGGGATAGTCGAAGCTCATCGCGATCGCGATCGTGCTATTTTGCGTTGCCGATTGCTGGCCGATATCGCTCGACAGCGCGCTGACAAGCGTCGCGTGGCGCATCTTCTCGATCACCTTCGAAAGTGGCTTCGAACGTCGCTCGTCCGGATAAAGATCGTTCTGTTCAATGAGCTGGATAAGATCGCCTCGGCTGAGCACTTGCTCGCGGATGCGTGCAATACGCTGCTCCACAGCACCCGTCGTGGGAGCTTCCACAATGGAGGTGGGCAGATCCTGCGATTGCACGAGCAAAGTGGCCGTAGAACGATATGTTCTCGGCAGCGCAAAAGCAGCGACGACACCAGCGAGCAGCAAGGCCAGCAGGCAGGCAAGGACGTAATAACGCCGCTGCCAGAGAATGATGGGCAGATGGTTCACCAGCCACGTCGGCGCAGCGTCCCCGCGCTCAACCGTTTCAGTCTCAATCACCGTGCATCACCCAACCGATAACGAATGAACACCGAACCCGTGACATCTGCGTTCGGATCCGGGCCATCCTGCGCGAGCTTGCGGCCTGAGACACTTGCGCCGGCGAACAGTCGATTGTGTATCCTGCGCGAATAATCCGCCGCAGCGCGGAGGTACGTCGCGTGAGAAAATGTTGGACCGACTACGAAGAACACAGGATTTGAGTAGCGTTCTGCACTGACGGATAGCTGAACCGTCTCGTCCTCGCCGAGACGCCTCGAATAATCGACCCCAGCAACATAGGATCTCGACGGCCCAGCGCTGGTGGCCGTTTCTTCGTTTATCGAAGCGTGGGCGCAAAATTGGTCCCGCTCGCCTTGCGAGCAAAGGTTCGCGTTCGCCGCCAACCCCGTCGTGTGACGCGTGTCGACCCCGTTATCGACAGCCGCGAATGAAACGCCCAACGCCCCCGAAAACGTCATCCGCTCCGATAGGGCCGTTTGGATGGTGAGCTGGGGGGTAATCGTCCGGAAATCAGTAGGTCCATCGTAATCGGTGTACTGAGCCGTAAGCCTACCGCCGATCGTGGTTCGCGTACTGATCTGTCGTTCGTAGCCGATGGACGCGGGGACCGTCGTATAATGAGTGTCGAGGCCCGAAAATTTCGAGACGACATGCTCGATTCCAGACGTAACGGTCAGGTAATCGCGGGCACTGAGGGCCAATTGACCTCCGACGTGGCCCGAAGCGCGGAATGATTTTCCCGCTACCGTCAAAAAATCGCCCGGAGATAGCAAATTCGGAGGCACCACCGTTCCGGGTACCAAAGGCACGCCCGGAACACCGATTATCCTCGTATCGAGCTGGCCGCCCCGGTCGTAAGCGAGATCGAGATCTCCGAAGAGACGCAGTTTTTCGCTGACTCGCGTGTCATGGCGAGCGTTCAGGTCAACAGCCTGCTCCGAGCCGTAATGGTTCGTATAGAAAACGTTCTGAGCGAATGCCGAGAGAACGGTATTCGTGCGCTCGCTGTACCGGGAATGGACCCCATGGATTGAAAGACGGCCGAATGCCGAGCCTGGATTGTCGTCAAAACTCAGAACCGGATTAGTTGAATAGCCTGCGCCGGCTTCAAGGTCGACATAGGTCGTCTGGCCCCTAGTGGGCCCTTCCGTTCCAGTTGTCGCCGCGGGCGGAGCAGAGCTTGGAGCCGGCGCCGAACTCGTCGGCGCCGTCGCCTGCGCCGCCAGCGCCGATATGAAGACCAGAGCGTTCATCAGGGTATCACCAAGGTATCGCCGCTCTCGATGCGCGGGATTTCGTTGGAAGCAATGCGGGCAGTGTCGCCGCGCAATGCGTCGGCTATGCGGACGGGGACAACGAAGAGTCTGTCGCCTGCCTTCCGAATGACGCGCGCGCCACTTGTGTTCGCAAACTCGGACGGTCCACCAGCGATTGCGAGGGCCTCGAGGGCGTTCACGTAGCGGCCTGGCGTGAAGGTGCCAGGATTGCGCACCTTCCCGACAACGGAGAACTGGTAACCACTGGCTTTCCTCACCGACACGGTAACCTGGGGGACTGGCCCTTTGTATTGTGGCTGAAGGCCAGTTGTAATGACCCTCTCGATTTCGCTCGGAAGACGCCCTGCCGCATTCACCTGCCCGACGAGCGGGAAGGCGAAAGTCCCATCCGGAAGGACGAGAACCGTGCGCTGCAGACGTTCATCGCCCCAAACAAGAACCTCCAGTTCGTCGCCCGGATTGATCCGATAGGGCGATCCTGCGAACGTCGCTGACGGTGGAACCGACAATGGCGCCTGCGCTGCGGCCCCGAGAGGGAAGCTCAACAGCGCGAGCCAGCTAAGTATGAACACTAATCTCCGTCTGATCACCAATGTCCCTTTCTGAAACACTTCCACTCGCACAGCTGATCCGGCGACCGGAGGAGTCGTCGTTTCACTCTATTGCCTTGTTAAATTTAGAAAAGGATAATCCCCCACCTTGGAGTAGCCATTAATGCCGTTGCCGACGCATCTTATCCTGCGCGCCGCCGCTTGCCTATGCGTCGCCTGTTTGTCGGCAAGTTGCAACTCGGATGCACGCGCAAGGGCAGCACTCGGAGATTATCAGACGGCCGCTGCGGCGAATGATCTCGTGGCAGCCCGAAAAGCACTGCTGGAACTCGTTCGCGCCAAGGACGATGTGCCTGATTACTGGGTTGAACTGGGCAAAATCCAGATATCGATGGGAAGCTATAGCGACGCCTATTATGCATTTACCCGGGCATATGAATTGGATCGAAGCAACCCCGAGCTAGTCAGGACCGTTACCGAGCTGGCACTACGCTCTGGCGACATCGCTCTTGCGCAAAGTCATGCCCAGGAGCTCCAGATTCTCGCGCCAGGTGACCCGTGGATAAAGCTTACGGAAGGGTGGGCGGCGATCAGCCAGCAGCGCTACGACAAGGCGCTCGCTGCAAGTGATGCCATACTCGCCTCAACCCCATTCGATCCGTCGGCAAAGGTCCTCAAGGCAAGAGCACTCATAGGTCTCAAACGCGACGATGAGGCCCTGGACCTGCTTAAGAAGCAGACGCAGGTCCAGCCGATGGATGTTGGCAGCCTGCAACTCCTGACACGAATGTATGCGCGGCGGGCCGACTGGACCAATGCTGCAAAAGTTGCGCGGCGGATCGAGCAACTGACGCCGGCGGATCGCCAAAACAGGCTTTTCCTCATCGAAGCCGCCTTCCGCTCCGGAAACGTTGCGGAAGGCCGTGGTGCGTCATTTCGCCTGTTGCAACCAGCTGCCGAGCCCCTGCTCATAGCTTCGGTACTCGATCGTTGGGAAGATTATTGGGCGTCAGCACAACGAGAGCAGGATGCGCGTATCCTGGCCGATCGGGCTGTGACGCTCGACCAGAAGCTCGTCTACGCTAGCTTCCTGACCAGGATTGGTAGCCCCGCTGACGCCGTCAGGATCAGCGCCAATGCCGCCACCTTGCCAGTGAACGCGAAGAATGCGGAAGCCAATGCCGTGCTGGCGGAAGCCTGGTCGCGCCTCGGCAAGCTCGCTGAGGCAAAGCGGCGATTCGACGCGGTCATTGCCTATGATTCCGGCAATGCCACTGCACTTCGTGGCCGGGCGGGCCTGGAGTTACGCACGGGCGATTCATCAGCAGCCATCACGGACGCACAAAAGCTCGTCACCGTTCTGCCCACGTCCGCCGTTGACCGACTGCTTCTCGCTCGTGCCTTCGCTGCAGCCGGAAACCCCGCTTGGACGCAACGCACGCTGTGGACTGCGTTTCAGGACATTCCGGGAGACGAGAGGATCTACGCGGCCTTGCTGGCAATGAAAAAGGGCAACAGCGACGCAACCAGCGAGGTCGAGGAGGAGTTTTCCCGTCAGCGCGATGCGCAAGTCAGCCGGGGGCTACTCTAATGAGGATGGACGACAACAGCTGCCTCTCCCCTGCGGTGGAGGCAACGAGCGATGAGGCGCCACCGGCTCCCGTGGATCCTGTCGGTCAGCAGAAGCGTGGAATTCGCTTCACGTCGAATGTCGTCGGCTCGCTGACCCTTCTTACCGACATCTTCTGCTTCATCGTCAGCGCACCCATTACCTTGGTCGCCTATTCACTTGTGCGCGGACAGCGAATCGTGGTGCCAGTGCATATCACTGCGTTCATCCTGATGTTGGGCAGCTACCTGCTAATACGGATGTCCCGACAGGCCTATCGACGCAGCCTCCTAGACCTGCGCGACAGCAGCGACACGACGTTCGATGCGGTGATCAGCAGTCTCATCGCGACCGCTCTCATCTGGCAAGCGGGTCTCGTTGACGATTATTCGCGCGGCGTCACGCTGCTGTTCCTTCTCAGCGTCGTCGTGACGCTTTCAGTTTCGCGCCCGCTCCTTCACCGCTCGATCACGCGGCTCGCAGAGCATGGTCAAATCGAACAACGGATCGCGTTTTACGGAGCAGACCCGCAATCCGTCGCACTCACTCGACAGTTACTGGAGTCGCTGAAGTTTCCACACCTGCGCTTCGTCGGCATCGCCGACGACCGGGCGCGGGAATCACATCTGCAGGGATTGCCGATGCTGGGGGACCTCAACCGTCTCTGCGAACTCGCCCGTCGGGGCGAAGTCGATCAGGTACTGATCAGCGGATCAAATTTTACGCCCAAGCGCCTCGAACAGATCGTCGAGGGCTTGAGCGAGGTGTGCGTCGACGTATCCCTGATCCCCTCGCAGGCAATCGAACTCTCGCCCAACTATCGTGTGAACCTACTCGGTACAGTGCCCGTTCTCACGCTTTGGCAGCGCCCATTCCGGGACATGAACCAGCTGGTGAAGCGGGCCGAGGATCTGGTCCTCAGCTCCCTCGCGCTCATACTGCTTTCACCAGTGCTGCTGATCACTGCGCTGCTCGTGAAGCTGAGCAGCCCCGGGCCTGTCTTGTTTGTTCAGCCGCGGGTCGGGTTCAACAACGAGACGATCAACGTCTTCAAGTTTCGGACCATGTATACGCACATGACTGACGTCGGTGCTCGCAAGACCACGACGCGAAACGATCCCCGGGTTACCCCGGTGGGCCGCGTGCTGCGGCGCTTTAGCATCGACGAGCTGCCGCAACTCTTGAATGTGTGGCAGGGAAGCATGTCGCTGGTCGGCCCACGGCCGCACGGCACGGAGATGATGGTCGGCGACCGGTTCTACCACGAGGCCGTGCGCGGTTATGCCGGCCGCCATCGCGTGAAGCCCGGCATTACGGGCTATGCGCAGGTCAAGGGCTTGCGGGGCGAGGTGCGAACGATCGAGCGCGCAAAGCGCCGCATCGAGCTTGACAAGCATTATGTCGACAACTGGTCGTTCTGGCTGGACATTTGGATACTCTTCGCAACGGTCAGAGCAGTGTTGTTTGACCGCGACGCCTACTGATGGTCTTGCCCGAATGACCGAGCTTGAATGGACCACGGCGGCTGACACAACGTCGCTCGGGGAAGCTGCGAGTGGCAGCGCACCAATTGACGTCGTCTCGCAACCACGCGGTCCGGGAGACGGCGCGAGATTGCCGGGAAAGGGGCGCATCCGCTGGCGGTTTTCGCTCCGGCAGACAGCGTTTCTCTCCGGCGCAACCATCGCTGGATTGCTCCTACGCAGCTCCGTGGCGCCATTCCAGCCGGCGACCTCGGTCGCAATTCCTTCAAGTTCGACGCCTTCTCCGGCAGCGGCGGCGGCCGCTGTCGTAAGCCTTCCACCCCCCGATCTTCTCAAGCCTCTCTCGCCGGAAGAAGCGGCGAAGGAAAATTCCGAGCGCCCGTTCGTCTCTCGCCCTGATACGCCTGCGAGCAAGTTCGTGTTGCATGGACGTGCAGAAGATCGCGAGCGAGCCCTCAACTGCCTCGCGCAGGCCGTCTATTATGAGGCGGCGAGCGAGGGGGTCGATGGAGGACGCGCGGTAGCGCAGGTCGTGTTGAACCGGATGCGCCATCCGGGGTACCCGGCAAGCATCTGTGGCGTCGTCTATCAAGGAGCGGACCGGACAACCGGGTGCCAATTCACGTTCACCTGCGATGGTTCGTTGCTGCGGACGCCCCTCGCCTCGTTGTGGGCGCGCTCTCGCAAGATCGCCGAAGACGCACTGTCCGGTCGCGTTTACGCGCCGATCGGTCACGCGACGCACTACCACGCCGATTACGTGCTCCCTTATTGGGCTGACTCGCTCGACAAGACTGCACAGATCGGCAGGCACATATTCTATCGGTTGCGCAGCACGATGGGTGATCCCCGGTCGTTTTTCCAACGTTATGCCGGTGTGGAGCCCTCGCCGCCGCGGCCGGCTGCAGCCCTGATCATCCCTCCTGGCGCAGTAACCGACGAGCTCGCGAACGCATTGATCAGTGACGACATTAGTAGTCATGCTGACGAAGTGGAGAAGGCGTCGCCGCCATCTTCCCCGCTGCTGATCGACTCCACTCGAGGTACCCTGCTTGCTGGTGAGAATGCCGATGCGGCGCGGCCCGCGAAAAAACCGAAAGCGACCTCAGAGTGTCCGTCGGCAGCCGACCGCAAGCAGATTGCGCCGATCGGAGCCAATGACCTGAATGCGTCTCGAGCTGCTTCGTGCTGACCCTGGGCTGCACCAGGAGCAGCAAATGACCGCCATTTCTGCGACCGACCCCGATTGGAGTCGGGAACGCAAGGAAAAAGGCAAGTGGGAACCCGGCAAGTCACTTTTGAGAAGTATTCGCGACTACCAACGCGCTGGCGGCTCCGGACTTGGGGCGAAAGTCGCAGTTCTGAGGCATCGGTTTTGGTCAGTAGTGACTGGTGCCGATATTCCCCTCAACTGCAAAATAGGTGGCGGGCTGATGATCCCGCATCCGAATGGCATCGTAATTCATTCCGATGCCGTGATCGGCCCTAATTGCCTGATTCTCCAGCAAGTTACGCTCGGTCTCGGTAAGGGCGGGGTTCCTACGGTCGGAGGTGATGTCAACATCGGTGCCGGATCCAAGCTTCTCGGTGGCTTCCATGTTGGCGACCATGCGGTCGTGGCTGCCATGTCAGTTGTGACGAAGGATGTGCCCGAGCGCTCGCTGGCGATGGGGATACCCGCAAGAATTGTCCGACAAGCGCGGCCGGGCCAGTCGATTTGGGACGAAAGTGCCTGACCCGAAGGGTGCCAAGATGCGCGACAGCTGACACGATTGCTGCTAGCCCAATCAACATGGGGCTCGGCGATCGGATTAGGCGAAACGCAGATTTGATTCGTCATTGCGGCTTGAGTTCACTGCGGCGATTCTCGCCGGGCAGACCGGCGATCACTCGCGTGGCAATGAAGAATGTCGGCGAGGTTCACATGCGGCTTGGAGACAGCGATTTCGCAGTCTTCAAGCAGGTATTCGTCAATCGTGAATACGATCTCGCCGTAATTGGCGAAGCTGCAAATCGGGTGAAAGCCGCATACGCGGCAATCCTCGGGCGCGGTCGAAAGCCCGTGATCCTAGACGCCGGCGCAAACGTCGGTGCCGCAAGCTTGTGGTTCGCTCGCGAGTTCCCGAAAGCGGAAGTCGTCGCAATCGAGCCTGACCCCGAAAACGCAAAGCTCCTTCGCCTTAACACCCGCGAAGTGCCGAACATCACCGTGCTGGAAGCGGCCGTGGCTGGATCGGCAGGAAAGGTTTCACTGTCAGCCAACGGCCTCGGGTGGGCGGTGCAAACGGTGCGGTCCGATCATGGCGAGTTCCCAGCGATCACGATCGAAGACGCGCTCGCGACTGTTCACCAAGGCGAGCAGTTCATTGTCAAAATCGACATCGAGGGCTTCGAATCGGATCTGTTTGAGGGCGATCTGGGGTGGATCGACCGAACGACTGTCGTGATGGTGGAACCGCATGATTGGCTGTTCCCGGGACGTGGCACCAGCCGGAGCTTCCAGGCGGCCATGGGTTCCCGTAATTTCGAGATATTCATCGCCGGAGAAAACCTGATCTACGTCGCCGCCTGACATAGTCAGCTACTAAGAGCGACGTCCTGCACCCATTGCACCGTGTGGCGCAGTCCTTCCTCGATGGATGTTCTTGGCTGCCACCCAAGCTCACGTGCGATCAGATCTATATCGAGCTGAACGCGCGGCACGTCGACAGCGCGCGCGGGGAGCTGTTCGATCCGCGTTTCTCGGCCCGCGGCCGCGAAGATCAATGGAATGAGTTCGCTGATCGAGTGGTCGACACCCGACCCAACGTTAAGGATTGTAGGGACGCGTTCAGCAGTACATGCGAGAACAAAGGTTTCTGCGACGTCATCGATGTAGATGTAATCACGGGCGAGGGAAGCCGTTCCGAAAACCTGTATTGGCTGGCCACGAAGGGTACGGGCTACCGCTGTCGCGATGAACCCCTGGCCTTTCTCGGGAAATTGCCCAGGGCCGTAGGGATTGCCGATGCGCAGCGCGCATGTTTCAATGCCGTATGCAAGCGTGATCGCGTGTAGGTAAAATTCAGCCGCTGCCTTGCCCGCACCATAGCCACCGACCGGTAAGACGGGCGCAGTTTCGGGCGTAGGGAGCGGCGGCGCCTTGCCATAGATGGTTCCACCCGACGAGGGGTAAATGATCCTTCGCAGTCCCGCTTGAGCAGCCTGTTCAAATGCCCGTACTGCACAGGCGACGTTCGTTCGAACGTCATTTGTCATATCGATATTGCCGCGGCCCGGATCATTTCTCCATGCGAAATGGATTAAGGTGCCGGCATCGGCGAGTAACGCCTCCGGCACCCCGTCGTTCAAAACATCAGCGACGGTCCAGCTTGCTGCGCCATCGACGGACGATTCAGAGACGTCAATTCCATCGACATCAAATCCCGCAGCGGCGAGGGCACTGGTGCACGCTCTCCCGAGAAATCCTCCGGCGCCAACAACAATCACCCTGTCGCGCGCCATTGCCCCGCCTCCACCTTCAAGCCATTCCTAGCAGACCATTTGGGTAATGGTAGCCGAGCGGCGTGTGGGACCCGAAGCGTTGATTAATGCATCATTAGATTAGCTTGATATTACACCCCCGAAGCCCGGCGAAGCGCACTGGGTCAGGAGCGTGAGCGGAGGATTTGAGTGACGGAAACAGAAAGTAGAGAACTCAGCACCGAAACCACTCCGACCCTTCGAATTCTCTTTATCTCGAGCAGCGACCCCTTCGACGTACGTTCGTTCTCCGGCGTGCTCCTGCACATGGTTCAGGCGCTTAAGGTGGTCTTCCCTTCGCTCGAGGTGGTACAGTCTTCGCGACCGTTCTGGTTTCGCCGGTTCCAGCGCTTGGTGCTGCACGTCAGTGACGGCAAGATCGACCCCTATTATTGGCGGCCGTTAAACCGCTGGTTCGCCAGGCGCCTCGCCCGCCGTTGGCACGGTGAACGCGTTCTTGTGATATCGGCCGTGAATGCTGCGCTAGTGGGTGAGCTCGCCGCTTATGTTCCGGTACTGAACGTAACGGACTCTACGTTCGAACTTATGCGCGATTACTATCAAACTTTTTCGAAGCTTGACGCCAAGACGGCGGAGGTCGCCGAGGAGGACGAGCTACACAGCATCGTCCGGTCGGTTCACAACAGCTTCTCGTCTCGCTGGGCGGCTCAGTCCGCCATTCACCACTACGGAGCAGCGCCGGAAAACGTCTCGGTAATCTCGTGGGGCTGCAATCTGGATTACGTCGGCACCGACAAATTGCGATCGGCGAGCCCAAGTGACGAAGTGTGCCGGTTGCTGTTCATTGGTGGAGATTGGGCTCGAAAGGGCGGAGATGTCGTATGCGCCGCTGCAGAGGATCTCATCGGGCGCGGCATTCCGGTCCGGGTGGACATCGTGGGATCCGCTCCGACAAGTCTGGCAGCGAGACCGTGGCTCAATGATCATGGTTTCCTGTCGAAGGCGGATAGCGCGCAATTTGACTGCCTTCGAACTCTGATGCGCGACGCTCACTTTTTGTTTCTTCCGACGCGTCAGGATTGCACGCCGATGGTGTTCGCGGAGGCGAATGCATACGGGACACCCGCGGTGACGCGCGACGTCGGCGGAGTTGCGGATGTCGTGCGCCACGGCTTCAACGGACTCGTCCTTCCGAAGGATGCGGCGCCCTCCGATTTTGCGGATGCGATCGAGGCAGCATGGCGAAATCAGGAGGAATATGCTCAGCTTCGCCAGCGGGCTCGACTGGAATATGAAGGACGGCTCAATTGGGGAAGCTGGGCTAGGGCGATTGAGGTCGTCGTCAAGAGCTTGGAACTGCAGGGCCGACTTTAAGCCAGGGCGTCGCGCGGACTTCCCAGCAGCGACTAACTCGACCCGAAAACATTGACCACCGGTAAAAAAAAGCGGCCCGGCGCTAGCCGGGCCGCAGGGTTACCTCGTTATGGTCTTCGCTTATGCGACCTGCATCAGCGTCGAACTGCGGCGACGGCTGCGGCGCATGGCCATGCCGATGCCGCCAAAGCCCAGGAGCATCATCGCCCAGGTTGCCGGCTCCGGAACCGGCGGCGTTGTCGCCAGATTGATCGAGTTCTGTTTGAACAGGAAGATACCGGCCCCCGTACCGGCGCCCGTGCCGGTCTGGTTGCAGGTGGCGAGCGTTGAGCCGGAGCAGGTGCTGACACGAATTGCACTGATCGCCTCACCGGCATTTGCAGTGATCTGATAATCCTTCAGCGTGTTGCCATTCTGCGCGAATGGATTGGTCACGTCACCCGCGATCGCGTTCAACCACGACGTCCCGTCAAGCGAGTACTGAACGAGAATGAAGGAGTTCTCGACCAGCTGGATGCTGAATTGGTAAGCGCTGAACGCCGGTACCGGATCGGACGTGATCGCAGTAAACACGCCGCCGCCCGCGACATCGCTGATGGCCGCATAGCCGGCGCCGTCTGTGATGTGAACGGCAGTGTTCGCAGTGAACGTCACGTTGTCGCACTGACCGTTATTTTGCGTGCAGCCGAAAACCTGCGAGGTGTCGTTGACCGTATTCGTCGTGCTGGCTTTGATGGCAACGGACAGGTTCGGGCCGTTGACGTCGTTCAAAACCACGGATGCATTCGCCGCCGAGCTCAGACCGATCGCGGCGGCTCCCGCCAGTGCTGTCTTTAATACGCGTCGCATAACTAATTCCCTTTCGTTGCCCCTGAAAAGGACGCCGCCATCACGCGAATCACACGAAAAGGTGACGGCTCCTGCTCACGTTCGGTCGCTTGTTTCTGTAAACGACGCTGTAGCATTGCTGTGAATAAACGCTTTTTTAACGATTCGCAACGGCCGGCCGGCTAGGCGAAAGTTGAACGACTACCTAGCCGGAGTTGCTAGGTGTTTTTGCGCAGTAAAAACACCCACGTTTCTTTTTAAATACCTGAGATATCGGTAAAAAAAAGATCGACATGCTCGCCACCGAGACGACGAAAAATGCTCCCTCGACGGATGAATCCGGCCCCGATAGCAGTTTGTATCTATGGGTGTGTCCCCGTTTGGCACAGCGCGTTCAACTGACTGTAAGGGCGCGCTAACTACGCCTATTAGTGCTAAAACTACTCAGGGCTTCCTACTAAGGGGCAGATGGTGAACATTCCGAGGCAACAGGAAGACTTCATAACGCTGTCGGACCGCGAGCGAGAAGTGCTGCAATGCATCGCCCGCGGCCTGTCATCGAAGCAATGCGCCCAGGAACTCGGAATTGCACCAAGAACCGTCGAGCGCCACGTGGAAAACCTGCGGAACAAGCTTAATGCCCGCAACAAGCCGCACCTTGTCGCCAAGGCGCTCGCTGGCGGCCACATCTAGACTCGAAGTCACCCCTCACAAGCAACGGCCGCAATCACTCCTCCAACCATAATCTCCTTGCTATGGCCCGCGGGAGTTCAGCCATTGTCGGAGTGAGAGTGCGCCTCGCCTATCTTTGCAACCTCTATCCTGCGGTAAGCCATTCCTTCGTACGGCGTGAAATTGAAGCCGTGGAAAGCGCCGGCCATGAAGCACATCGCTTCTCTCTCCGCCCCGCACGCGCTGATCTGAAAGATGAAGCGGACCTGCGTGAAGCGCGACGCACCGAGGTCGTTTTGGGAAATGGTGTCACTCGTCTCTTCATGAGCGCGCTTGCGCTGCTCGCGTCGCGCCCGATCAAGTCTGCGAACGCAATTGGTGCCGCCTACTGCCTCAGCGCGCCGGGGCTTCGATCGAAACTGCGCCATTCCGCCTATTGGCTTGAGGCGGCATGGCTGCTTCGACGCCTCGAACGGCTGAACGTTGAGCATGTACATGCTCATTTCGGCACCAACCCGGCGGCGGTCGCAGCAATTGTGCATGCATGGGGCGGACCACGGTTCAGCTTTACGGTTCATGGACCAGATGAGTTCGATGCCCCGGTCGCCCTTTCGCTCGCCCGGAAAATCGAAGTAGCTCGCTCGGTCATAGCCATCAGCAGTTATGGGCGAAGTCAGTTGATGCGCTGGAGCCGGCGCCAGGATTGGGAAAAGATCCGCCTGGTCCGGTGCGGATTGGATCGTGGATTCTTGGACATGCCCGTCATTGCCCCGCCGGCAGGCTCAAACGAGCTCGTGTGCGTCGCGCGACTGTCCGCTCAGAAAGGACTCCCCCTGCTCATTGGCGCCTGTGAACGGCTCCGTGACATGGGCCGGCAATTCGTGCTCACGATCATCGGTGACGGCGAGCTACGATCCGAGCTGGAAGCGGATATCCGGGCTCGGAGCCTCAATGAATGCATTCGGCTGACCGGTGTTCAGACTGCAACCGAGATACGCGAATGTTTGCAGCAAGCTCGTGCACTCGTTCTTCCGAGCTTCGCCGAGGGCCTGCCTATCGTGATCATGGAGGCGCTAGCCGCATCGCGGCCAGTGATTGCAACGGCCATCGCCGGAATTCCCGAACTCGTGGACGACCAGTGCGGATGGCTCATCCCGGCCGGGTCTGAAGAAGCCCTCGTTACGGCAATGAACTACGCTCTCGACGCATCGCCGGAAGAGCTCGTGGCCAAAGGGGCGATCGGTCGCCAGCGTGTCCAGCAGCTGCACGACGCGGCTCGAAACTCGTCTGAGCTCCTCCAGGCATTCCACGCAGCTGCCGAAGTTACTTCCTAGAAGGCCTTCGGTTCGCGGCATCGAATGCCGCGCGAACGCCGCGCTCAATCATTAATTCGCGGTCGCTCACCGGTCGCCACCCCAGTGCCTCGCGGGTACCGCTGCTGTCGTACACCGAACGGTGGGCGCGGCAGCGCCAGTCATGGAGGCTAGGCCAGCGGCGGTTCGGATGCCGGATGAGGTTCTTGACGGTTTCTTTGACAATGTCCGCCAGCCAGTAGCGAACTGCCGATCGGTTGCTGGCACGGGGTGTAACGCCCGAATGCGCACTGAACTCCTCGACATAGTCGCGTGCCGAAAGCAGCGGGTCGCTCGTCAATAGAAATGATTTCCCGATAATTCCTGGGGCATCCGCGGCAGCTGCCAACGCGTCTGCGACGTCTTCCACGAGCACTAGCGGCAATTTGTTGTCGCCACGACCCCAATAGGTCACCTCGGTTTCGCTCACGAATTGCGCAACACCGATGTGCGTGACGGGAGCGCCCTCACCAATTACGATTCCGGGCCGCAGGACGATTAAAGGCAAACCTTGTTCACGAGCGACTGCCTTTAAAAGCTCCTCGCACCGGGCTTTCGAGCGGGCGTAGAGATTACGTCGGGAAATGGCGGGATCGAGAGGAGTATCGCCGGTAATCCGCCGCCGAGGACTTGCTGAATCGTAAGAGTCGATCGTGCCGGTGTAGATGAATCTCTTCACACCGGCCGCTAACGACTCTTCGGCCAGAACGCGCGTCGGCTCGATATCGCCGCGAATGTAGTCGTTCCAATTCTGGCCGTCGCATTTGGCAAGGTGATAAACCGTGTCGATGCCGGCCAACGCAGCTTTCGCGACCTCGCGGTTCCCGTGAGATCCCTCGAAGATGTCCACCGCCTCACCCGCGAAAGCGATCGCCGCCGCAGTCCTGCTGCGGCTGAGAACCCGGACAGCAAGTCCCTTCGCCAGGAGCTTGCGTACCAATTGCTGACCGATGAAACCTGTGCCGCCCACGACCAGGACGCTCGGTGCCGCAGCAGGCTTTTTCGTGCCCGGGACAACAATGGGGTTCGTGCTCGGCGGGCCAACTCCCGCGAGACGAGCGACATTTTCACAGATCTCTATCGTGTCCGCCCCCAGCGACCAGTGCTGACGTCGGTCCGGCTCCCCGTTGAATGATGCGTAGAAACGCTCGACGCTCCTCAATATGCTCTCGGCGAAGGGGGTACTTCGTGGAGACTTACGAACAGCGTCAATGATCCGCCGTCGACGATCACGCTTCGCTATCGCTGCGAGTTGCCGTTTGATCTCTCGAGCAGACTCGTAAGAATCGAAAATAGGGTTCGGCGGCCCGGTGCGCTCGTGCCAACCTATGTCACGACCGAAGTCGAGTTGGGCGCTGCCACCGCTCGCACGAATTCGCAGATTTCGATCGCTGTGACCCTGCGTCGTCGACAACGAGAGGCTGAAACTGGCGGACCCGCCTTGCCCTGCGGCGGTCCAAGATCGATAGGCACGTCCACCGTTCGGAAGGTCGACCGGGTTTCGAGCGCTTGCGATGTCAATCTCCACTGAGCCAAGAAGGTCGACGACAAAAGCCGCAAGATGCGGTCCAAGCTCAAAGAACAGGTTCGCAGGAGCCCCTAACATCCAGGCATCGAAGGGACCTGATTGTAGCTGGGGAAGCTCGTGGAGCCAGGTGCATCCAATATGGTCGACGCGCCCCAGTTCTCCGCCAGCAATTGACGATCGAAGCTTCTCGTAAGCCGGCAGGAAGAGGAAGTTGTGATTGACGCCGAGCCGCAGTCCCTTTTCCTCGGCTAGAGCACCCAATCGGCGACACTCTTTGCTGGAGAGTCCCATCGGCTTTTCAAGAAAGACAGACTTGCCCGCCTCAAGGAGCGCTTCTGCGGCTTCAATGTGCAGAACGGGTGGAACCAGCACGTGAACGACGTCACAGTCGGATCGAGCGAGTTCATCAACCGACTTGAAAGCGGCCGCAAATCCGAACTGTCGCGCCGCATCTTCGGCCCTACGTGAAGACGTATCCGCCACCGCATGAAGGACAGCGCCTTCGATCGCTTCCACAGCGAGCGCGTGCGATTTCAGGATGAAACCGGCACCCAACATGCCGATCTTCAAAGGATCATTGTTCATTGCGCTTATTTGTACTCGATAATGCGGAACTGGCCCCGGAGGCGATTGACCCAGAAGCGCAGGACTCCCAGCAGATTGGCGAACTTCGTATAAATCATGAAACGGGCTGCAAGCCGCGCATCGGCTGCAGATAAGCCGATCCGCTGATAGTGATGATACACACGAAACCCAAGAAGCCCGTATCCCCCCAAAAGCAATATCGACAAACCACGCGTCGGCCAGAACAATATGGCGGCGAGCAAGGGCACGCCGAGCGCCCAGAAAAGGGTGCTGTACAATTCACGTCGGCAGTCATGCAGCTTGGATCGACCGTTCAGCATATAGCGCTGGGCAAGCGCATGGCCGCCACGGACAGCCCTAGTCCACCACTGGCTGAAGCGCTCGATGCGTGCGTCATGCGTGGCCATGCGCTGGTCCAGCTTGAAGACTGAATAACCCGCCAGCGCCAACCGCACGCCCAGCTCGGAGTCCTCGCCGGCGATCACCTTTTCATTGAAGCCGCCCACCTGCCTGATGGCGGATACTCGAACCGCCATAATGCCGCCTAGGGCCGCAAAATTTTCAATTCGTCCGGCCGGCGAGCGCCATTCGATGGCGCATAATCGGTTGTAGATGGAAGCCTCAGGCGAACGCTCCGATAAATGCCCAGTAACGGCAGCAGCGTCGGCATCCTCATCGAACTTTGCGACCGCGGCCGCCGGGAAGTGCTGGTCAAGCACGCAGTCCCCATCAAGGAAGAGCACATATTTGCTTCCCGGCCAGTACTCGATCACATGACCGAGCCCTTCGTTTCTGGCGCGAGCTGCGGAGAATGGTTTTCCTGGATCAAGCACATGGACCTCAACACCAAGATCTTGTGCCAGGGCTGGGCTACCGTCGCTCGATCCGGAATCGACATAGACGATGGGAAGATCGGCTGCCTGGACAGAGCGTAGGCTGTTCTTCAGCTGCGCTCCCTCATTGCGCCCGATGACCACCGCGGCCATTTCCAGGTTACTTTTCAAGACGCCATCCATGCCGGCGGCTTTCCGGGACTGTCTCCCCACTGAGGGACGGACGGCGCAGCGTCGGATTCGGGCGAGGGTCGGACGCGAAGGAGATCGGCCAGGCGCACACCATCGCCATAACCAGGTCGACCGATCAAACGTTTGGCAAGGCGGATAGCGCTTCCCGCGATCCAGCCGAGGTTAGCCTCGATCGCACGGAACCCTCCAGACGTCAGCTGGTAATAACGCCTCCTGGATTCGTACCAGTAAGCGGGTAACCGCTCGGGTGATGAACCCGCAGCGACCCCGGTCGAAGCCCCCTCGATGTGCACCACGCGGCTCTCTGGAACATGACGAACGGTCCATCCCCGCAACCAAAGTCGGTGCATAAGTTCGACTTCTTCGAAATAAAGGAAGAAGCCGTCGTCGAAGAGACCAGCCTCGCGGAGGGCTTTGGTCCTCAACATCACGCTTGCGCCAGTCACCCAGTCGACCTCTCTGCTAGCCTCGGCGTCGACAACGGTGGGAGCAATGCCGAGCAATCGACCAAGCCATGGTGATTGCGCCGCATTCACCAACTCGCGCCCCGGCGACGGGAACCGAAAGGCCGATGCAGCTGCATCCCCGTCTGGGGTTAAGAGCAAGCTGCCGACTGCCCCGCATTGAGGATGCCTCTGTAGCTCGCGGGCAAGAGTTGCAACGGCACCTCTCCTGATTTCGGCGTCGGGGTTCAACAAGTGCACAAAATCGGGAACCCGCTTCTCTCGCGCCAAGGCGAGGATCGCTTGATTGTTCGCCCACCCGAAGCCTCCGTTCAGGGCCAACGGGAGCAACTTGACCCAATCCCTGTACTGAGGCTCGTCAATTTCCTTGCGCAGACCTTCTGCAGAACCGTCCGCCGAACCTCCATCAACGACAATCGCCTGAAGCTCCGGCAGCAGATCCTTCTCGCCATGCAGGGTCGAGAGACAACGCTTGGTAAGCTCCGGCGTTCTGTAGTTCACGATGATCACGGCGACTTTAGCCGCTTGCCGGTCCCCTGATGGCATTCTTACCTCGTCAGTCGCCCGCTCGCGCGGCTCGCGGAAAGCTCGAGTGTATGAGTGAACATCGCGGCAACATGGATTGTTCTTAACTCCGGCCCGAGTCCTGTCCAGCAACAAGCCCATCATGTTGTGAGCGGTGTCTCTTAACTGAACGACCGCAGCCGAGGCTCACGGCCCGGGTTGGCATGTCGCTATGGCCTTGTAGAATGACATCCATGCTGCACATGAAACCGGTAGGCGACTATCTAGCTCTCAATGCGTCAGAATGCCGCGAGCTTGGCCGTTCGCTTGCTCCAAGTTATCAAAGCGCAAATCCCTTTCCTCACATCGTTATCGATGACTTTCTAGACCCGAATGTGTTGAGGGAAGTACTGCGCGCCTTTCCTTCAAGCGATAACAAACAGTACTTCGATCGCGAGCAAGAGCGGTACAAATATCAGTATCAACCGCAAGAAGTCTCATCAGGCCTCGTTCGAAATTTATTTGCCGAGCTTAACAGTCAGGCGTTTTTGGGTTTTCTCGAAGAGCTTACCGGCATTAGTGGACTCATCTCCGATCCCTATTTCGAGGGTGGCGGCCTGCACGAAACAAAGCGCGGCGGCCACCTCGGGGTCCACGCTGACTTCAACGTCCACGACCAACTGAAGGTCGAACGCCGCCTCAATCTACTCGTATACCTGAACGAAGATTGGCCCGACGAATATGGCGGTCAACTCGAGTTGTGGAAGAAAGACATGAGCGAATGTGCAGTACGGGTCGCTCCGGTTTTCGGGCGCGCGGTCATATTCAGCACGGCCCTCGACAGCTTCCATGGACATCCAGATCCGTTGAACTGCCCTCCCGAGCGCTCCCGCCGCTCGATCGCGACTTATTATTATACCGCGGCGGAAGACAGTGTTGCGTTACTGCCGAAACGAACAACTAACTTCCGTCCGCGCCCGGGGAGCGCAGACAAGGCCGACTGGCAGGTGCGGCGGCTGCATTTCGTGAATGATTGGGTGCCACCCAAGCTTCAACGGCTCGCACACAGGATCCTTGGCTAGGCCGGTCTTTCGCTTAAGGAGAAGGGCGGTTCGTAAAGACCGAGTCGATCAAGGATCGCGAGCCAAAAAAATTCGGTGTTTCGTGCGTAGCGACGTGCATACCGTCTCGGTTCAGTAGCGACCCTGTAGAGCCATTCCAGGCCGTTGTGGCGCATCCACACGGGTGCTCGGCGAACGGCTTCCGCTTCATAGTCGATCGTCGCTCCGACCCCCATGAAGACTTTCACATTGGCTAGTCTTGAGCGGTTCCGCGCGATCCAAATTTCTTGCTTCGGAGCGCCTAGGCCGACGATCAAACAAGTAGCGCCGGACGAATTGATCAGGTCAATCGCCGACCTCGTTTCCTGCTCATCCTCGACGAAACTGAACGACGGGCCGTGTGCGCCAACGATGATTTCGCGGCCTGCCAGGCGGTTTATCCGCTCCCGCGCCTGTTGTGCTACGCCTGGTTTGGCGCCGAGCAGGAAGATTTTCACGGCGGGATTTGCCGCATGCTTCCTCCAATAAGCGGGCACTATGTCAGATCCGGAGGCGAGATGTTCGATCCCGCGTCCAAGGAGTTTCAGTGCGCGATGCACGTAGATGCTGTCACATGAAATATAGTCGGCGTCCGCGTAAACCCGGGCGAACTCCTCGTTCCGCTGCAATTGGTAGAGGTGCTCGGGATTGATCGTGAAGACGGTGCCGCCACTTTCGAGCAGCTCAAGCAGATCGCTGACATCTAGGCTATCGACCCACGCATTGAGGATCCTCGCCTGGCGCCAGCTTCGTCCATTCTCCTCCCGCACACGAACGTCGGTCCCCATCGTCTTCCCTTATAAAGGCCGCCCCAAACAGCCTTCATTGACGCGAGTGTAAAGAGCAGCTGGTACTCAGTGATTAAATTCTAGGCCGCGACCCTATTCAGGATCTGACGCACGCTCAATGCTGCGGAGGGCTCGCGTGCGAGCTGCTCGATCGCGACGATCTTGCGCTGAGCGCCCTCACGGCCGAGTTGGACGACGACGTCAATGACCGATCGCGCGTAGTCGATGGTCTCGGTGCGCGAGAGCCCTAGCCCCGATTGCATAACCATCAGCGCCAGCTGCTCTAGAGCGCCGGAGGTGGAGTTCGCGTGGATAGTGCTGAATGATCCAGGATGCCCGGTATTGACGGCACGTAGAAAACTGACGGCTTCCTTGCCGCGAAGCTCGCCAAGCAGAATGCGATCCGGACGGAGCCGGAGGGCCGCCTGAAGGAGGTCGTCGGTGTTGATCAACGCCTCGCCAAGCTCACCCTTGACCGCAATGAGGCCAAGGTCATTCGGACCGTGGAGCTGCACTTCGGCCGTGTCTTCGACTACGATCACCCGTTCCTCGACGGGTACTTCGCGAAGTAGGGCATTCAGGAAAGTCGTCTTGCCGGTCGAGGTCCCGCCGCTGATCAGGATCGTCTTACGATCCTTCACCGCCTGGCGGAGAAAGCCGACGGGATCTTCTTCGGCCGATATCTCGGCCCGCGCTGCCGGAGGTGAAAGCGGCCCAGAGGCATAAGCGTCGAGCGGAAGGTCGAGAAGGCAATGGCGTCTGATCGCAAGCGCCCAATTTGCGCGTGTCGCGGTCGGAGCGACGAACTGGCATCGAGCGCCGTTCGGCAGCATCGCGGCCAGCAATGGGCGCTCACGGCTGATGCCTTGATGGCTGACCCGGGCGACCTGCTCGGCGAGCCGCTGCAGCAGGGAATCGTCCACCTTCGGCGCCTTGTGGCAGGTCATCCCGCCGCGCTGCTCGACCCAAACCTCGCCGGGACGATTGACCAGCAGCTCGGTGACGTCCGGCTGTGCCAGCCAGTCGCGGAACGGCTCGAGATAGGCTTCGAGGAACGGATCGACGCCCTCGTCCTCGGGAATCTGCGCCTCTGCGCTCACCCGTTGGCCCCGTCAGAGAAGATGAGATCTCGCGCGGTGAAGACGCGGATTGGCTCGCCCTGCCGAACCTTGATCGTCGGAGCTCGGTTGCCGTTCTGCTGGATTGCGGTCGATGCGGCGCTCTGGCCGCCCGAAACTACGACCGTTCCCGCGCCGCCGCTCACGAGCGAGCCTGCGCCGCCGAGAATGGACAGCAGGATCGCCGACCCGAACCGCGAGAAAAAGTGGCTGTTCACCTGGCCGCCAATTCCGGCCTGGCCGGCAAAATCGGCCGCGGGAGATGCAAGCGCGATCGAAACGCCGTCGGGCCGGACGAGACGCGTCCACATGAGGTAAGCGCGGCGCTGGCCGGCCTGGGTGGCCGCCTTGTACTCGCCGACGAGCCGAGATGACCGGGGGATCAGCACCTTGCTGCCGTCGAACGAGCGAACGTCCTGGCTTACGACCGCGCGCACATAGCCCGGGACGTCGGTATTGATCGCGGTCTCGAGTACAGCCGGGATCAAGGTTCCCTGGACGACTGTGCTGTCCGGGTCTGCAAGTCGCGTCGCGTGAACGGAGGCATTATCGCCAATAACGCCGCGAGCGGGCGTCGCGCCCGCGAGCAGTGTCGGCGCCCCGTCGGCATCGCGCGGAGTGTTGGGTCCGGCAACGACCGCCGTTCCGGAAGCCGAGCTGCCATCATAGACAAGGACCGGCGATGTTGGCGCCTGCATTCCGGGCGCAACCGCCATGCCGGGACTCTGCGCCATGCCGGGGATCGGCATCGGCTGTGCCGTCGCCGGTACGCCTGATGGCGGCATAGCCATCGGTTTGCCTGGAATCGGCGCCGCCATCGGCAGGGCCGGCCGCGCCTGGGTTTGCGCGGAACTGGTCGTCGCCGGCGACGTCGAGGCGTGGCGACCCGAGTTCAGCGACATGAATGTTGCTGCGCCGAGCACGAGTGCGATCGCGCCGCCGGCGGCAAGGCCCATGCTGTCGCGGCGTGACTTCTGTTGCGCGACGATCGGGTAGGCGTTCTGGCTAGCGACGACGAGCGCATTCTCGCTGAGCTCGAGACGCGGGTCGGTCTGCGGGACCGGCAGCGCAGACCGCACGGGTTGCTCCCAGGGCCCCCTTGTGACGGTGTTGCTCGCGTCGATGGTGATCCGTTCAGCGCTCATGTGCGGTATCCGTCAGCTTGTCGCTGTAAAGCGATGTCATGTTTGCGAGTTTGACCGTGCCTGCCGGCTGGCTCTCTGCCTTTGCGACAGGCGGTGTGGCCTGGCTGATCTGCGGCGGCTGGA
>Ga0207644_10000109_pt1 | contig 61106 bp, 83 predicted proteins | sample KBSS73metaG_FD_184326 | JGI IMG/M metagenome (GOLD analysis project Ga0207644, IMG submission 184326) | Switchgrass rhizosphere microbial communities from Kellogg Biological Station, Michigan, USA - KBS S7-3 metaG (SPAdes) (version 2) | ecosystem: Host-associated > Plants > Roots > Rhizosphere... | reverse complement strand
GTGATAATCGAACTTTTAGACGAGAGGGCTGAAAAGTGAGTGAGAACATCCTAAGCGCAACGGATCGCAACGCACGAGCCTGCGAGGTATGCCTGCGCGAAGTACAGAGCGAACTAGCGGACATGCGCGATGATCGTGCCGTGATCGTCGCCATCCTCAACCGGCTCGACGCTGGGCAGGGTTCCTATAATGCCGAGTTGCGCGCGCTTCGCAGTCAGCTCGACCGCTTCCGCAACGAGACCCGCGAGACGCTGGCGCGCATCGAGCAACACCTGACCAAAGAGGGTTGATAGGATGAAGCACGTTGTTTACTGGGGCGGCTACTGGTTAGCTGCGGCCTTTGTCATCCGCTTCCTGGTGGGTTTTGGTGAACACCAGCAAGGTCTACCCACTGCACCAACCTGGACGATATTTGCCATGGCGACTGCCTTTATCGTGGGTGTCGTCATCCTCCGTTACCTGAACTCTCCGAAAAGGACGAAATAAATGAAGCATCTTATCCTCGCGGCGGCGCTCTGCGTCGCCTCCGCCGCAGGCACGAGCTTCACGAGGCTCCCCGCCCTGGCGCAGGACCAGACCCACGGTGCTCGCGCCATCGACGGCGACACGATCGTCACCGGCGGGCAGCGCGTCCGCCTCGCCGCCATCGATGCGCCGGAGCTGCACCAGTCCTGCCAGCTCCCCAGCGGCCCCTGGGCCTGCGGTGAGGTAGCGCGCGTCTCCTTGCAGACCCTGATCGATGCTTCCTGGGCCTACCGCCAGACCATCACCTGCCAGAATGAAGGAAATGATCGGTATGGCCGGGTTGTTGCCACCTGCCATGCCGGCGGGATGGATCTCGGTGCCGCCATGGTGGGGCTGGGCCTAGCGGTCCCTTACATGCAGTATGGCGGTGCGCGCTATCTCGGCGAGTACCGGCAAGCCGTCGCCGAGCGCGAGGGCATGCACGCCGGCACCTTCGAAAATCCCGCAGCGTGGCGGCACGCCCACGAGAGGAGATAAGCATGGCGATCATGCTGGCTAAAACCCTCGCCAAAATAGAAACTGATCTAGCGGTGATGAAGTGGATGCTGGCAGTGCTGATCGCTGGCGTTGCCACTCTCGTGATCAAGGCGTTCTAGTGAAATAGTCCTGCTAACAAGCCTCTACCTAATACCCCGCAACGGCTAGCGCTGCTGCGGGGTTTTCTTTATCCCAAGGCTGATCCGCAAGCGCTCGCTACCCTCGCAGCCTGCTTATTAGCAGCCCTATCGTAACTCCCCTGTTGACAGGCCCGCTTCGTAGGGTTGTCATAGTCACCTCGACGGCTGAGCGAGCGTCATGATCCTTACAGTTGACTTAGAAACGCACTACGCGCGCGACTACACGCTGACGCGCATGACAACGGCCGAATACAACCTCGATCCCCGCTTCCAGCCGCTGATGCTGTCCCTCAAGGTCGATGATGGTCCGACTGAGGTGTTGGTAGGCGACGCAGCGATCCGTTCTCGTCTTGTCCAGATCGATCCCGATAAGACAGCGCTGCTGTCCCATCATATCAATTTCGACGGCTCGATCCTCTTCTGGCACTTTGGTTTCGCACCCAAGCTCTACCTCTGCACCCTCAGCATGGCACGCGCCATCACCCACTGGGTGATCGGTAAGTCGTCGCTCGCTGCCCTCTCGACGCACCTGGGCCTGCCACCAAAAGGTGACGAGGTGGTGCGGGCTCTGGGCAAGCGCCTGGAGAATTTCACCAGTGACGAGCTGGCAGCATACGCGGACTATTGCGTGCGCGACTGCGACAACGCCCGCCTCGCGTTCGATAAGCTCAGACCATACTTCACCAACGCCGAGCTGCAGCTCATCGACCTGATCGCGCGCATGTTCATCATGCCGCAGGTGAAGCTCAATGCCAGCGCGCTGGCGGTGCATCTTGGCGAGGTGCAGGCCCGCAAGGCCGAGGCGTTCGACCGGCTGAGCACGGTCGACCGGGAGATCTTTTCCTCGCAACCCAGGTTCGCCGCCTACCTGCAGAGCCTGGGCGTCGAGGTGCCGCTGAAACGCTCCCCCACGGGCGAGGGGATGATCCCGGCCCTCGCCAAGGGGGACCGGGCGTTCAGGGAGATGTGCGAGGATCCGAGCCTGCCGATGGACGTGCAGGTAGCTCTCGCCGTGCGCCTGGAGGCCAAGAGCACCATCGAGGAGACCAGGACGCAGCGCATGCTGACCCAGGCACGCCTGCGCTGGCCTGACGGCACCTATGGGCATCTCCCCGTCCCTCTGCGCTACTACGCCGCCAGGACCGGCCGGCTGGGCGGCGACGACAAGCTGAACCTACAGAACCTGCCGCGCGGCTCCGCCATCCGCGCCGCCATCGAGGCGCCATCGGACCGCTACCGGCTGGTGCACCGCGACGCTTCCCAGATCGAGGCCCGCATGGTGGCGTGGCTGGCGCAGGAGCCGGCGCTACTCGCCGCCTTTGCTGCAGGGGACGATGTCTACTCAGCCTATGCCAGCGACCTGTACAGGCAGAAGGTCTCCAGGAGCGACACGTTGCGTCGCTTTGTCGGTAAGACCGCCATCCTGGGTCTGGGCTATGGCTGCGGCGCCGACAAGTTCCGGCATATGCTGTTCATCGGCAACGGTGGTGTGTCCATGAAGGTCGAGACGGTCGAGGCGCAGACCATCGTCGACCACTATCGTGGTTTGTACCCGGCGATACCCAGGCTGTGGCGGTTTGGCAATAAGGTCATCGACAAGATACTGGAGCCTGACGATAAGCACGCACCGGAGAAATCGCACATACCCATATCGTATGGTGCAGAGAAGGTGTTCCTGCCCAACGAGATGTATTTGTTCTACCCCGGCTTGAAGCGGGAAATGAACGACGAAGGATACGATGAGATAACATACAAAGGCACGCACGGGGGTAGGGTTAAACTGTATGGTGCTAAATTTTGCCTTGGTGCCGGTACTAACGTGCTAACAAGCCGGGGATGGGTTCCTATAGTTGAAATATCATCTACTGATCTCCTGTGGGATGGCGACGAGTGGGTATCACACCACGGGGTTATTTGTAATGGGCGAGCTTCGACTATTACCGTAGATGGCGTCAAGATGACGGCTGACCATAAAGTCATGACAACATATGGGTGGCAGCATGGGAAAACCTGCGAAGGATATAACCGGGCTCCGGTTTGGGTACCTGACCGCTACGCGGCGCGTTGGGTCAGTCGAGACGGGGCGTGGTTTGAAGCCGATGTGGGAGATACGCTGCGATTGCGGCAGGTTAATCCAGATGAACTCATCGGCCTATTGCCGAGGCACGCAGAAGTCATGCGGGTGCCGCCGGTACGAGATGATCGGCGATGCCAACCGGACGCATGGGATGTCGAAGCACCCAGCCTACGCAGTATGGCGATCGATGCTGGACCGTTGCCGGCTACCGACGCATCAAGCCTGGGCCAACTACGGGGGGCGGGGGATTACAGTTTGTTCAGAGTGGCAGTCGTTCGAGACGTTCTGGGCCGACATGGGTCCGACGTACCGACGCGGCTTGACGCTAGAGCGCAAGGACAACGAGGGTGGGTATTCGGCGGTAAATTGCGAGTGGGCGACGTACCGCAAGCAGATGAACAACAAGCGGGGCAACGTGTGGATCGAGACACCGCTTGGGGTAATGACTGTGGCCGAGGCATCGCGGCTGAGCGGCATCGGCCACACAACTCTGCTGTACCGCATCGCGCACGGAGTGAGCCTGTCTACGATATTATCAACGCCGGACCTAGGAACCGCTTTGTCGTCGCGGGAACCGATGGGCCGTTCATAGTCCACAACTGTGAGAACCTCAGCCAAGCCCTCTCGCGGATCATCATTACGGATATCGCCGTGCGGGTATACGTCGAGACGGGTTATCACCCATACCTCTCGACGCACGATAGCTTGGACTACTGCGTGCCGGTGGACGAGGTCGAAGCGTGGGACGAGCTGCTCGCAGCGGAGTTTGCCATAGTGCCAACCTGGGCGCAGGCCAGGGAGGGGGAAGCAAAGAAAGTTATGGGGCAGCTGGTGGTGGAGCAAACCCTACCGCTACCGCTCGCCAGTGAGGGGGGATGGGGCAGGAACCTGTTAGCTGCGGAGCGCGGGGAGAACCGCTGATGTTTATAAAGTTGACTAAGAGTAACTACGGCCACAGTTACCACTGCATCTATAAGGCGCTGCGGCGCGGGAGCCACTCATATGACGGTCCAGAAGCGTGCCTTTAGTTGGTCGTTCTCGGCACTCAAAAATTGGGAAACGTGTCCTAAACGGTATTACCACTATGACATTGCTAAGACCGTGAAGGAACCTGAGAGCGGAGCATTGCGCGAAGGGCATGAGCTTCACGCCGCGTTCGATGCTCGCATTAAAAGTAAGACGCCGTTGCCATTAGGACTAGGCCACAACGAGCCGATGCTAGCGCGCGTATTAGCTGCCGAGGGGCAAACCTACAGCGAGCGTAAACTGGCAATATCATCGAACTACCAGCCTGTTAGCTGGTATTCTGACCAAGCGTGGTATCGAGGAGTATTAGATTGTACTAAGATCCGCAAGGATAGTGCCACCGTGTTGGATTGGAAATCGGGCCGCCCTGGTGTAGACACCACTCAACTTCAACTTAGCGCCGCCTTAGTATTTCACTCCGCACCGCAGGTGAATACGGTACGAGCAGCGTTAGTATTTGTTAATCACGATAAGGTCGAGTCGGAAGAGTATGTACGAAGCGACCTGACGACGATCTGGGGGGACATACTGCCACGCGTTAAGAAACTGCAACGCGCCCGCGAGGAGCAAGAGTACCCGCCCAAGCCGGGCGGATTGTGCAAGCGCTGGTGTCAGGTGGTTTCCTGCCCGCACTACGCAGTTGGAGGATTTTGATGGGTGAAAGCAAACGCCGTCGAGAGTTCTACTCGCAGCGGCCCGATCAACGCCTCGGCGACGCGCCGATCGAGGCGGCGTACCATGAAAAGATGACCGCAGTCATGCGCGCAGTAGACGAATTTCTCAACGACGGCGCTAAGGCGCCCAGCAAGAAGGTGGGCATCGTCATAATGATGTTCCCCTATGGCGACACCGCCAAAGGTCGCTGCAACTATATGAGCAACGGCGCTGACCGACGGGATGTTGTTACGTTAATGAAAGAAATGATCGCCCGGTTCGAGGGACAACCGGAGCTGGAAGGACGAGCTTAACTAGATATAAAGAGGGCTGAACAATGACACGTCGCATTCAAACACTCGACGGCTTGTCGGTCTACGACGCCACCGAGCCATTGTATATCGAGGTGGTTAAAAACGACATCCACCCGAGGGACCGCAAAAACCCGGAGAAGTGCGCTCTAGCGCGGGCCTGTAACCGCGAGCTGCACGTCGAGGCTAAGGCCTATCTGTCGCGCCTCTACGTCAAGCAGGGGGACCACTGGCTGCGTTACCAACTGCCAGAGACAGTGCGCCAGGAGGTTGCCGCGTTCGACCGAGGCGGCGGGTTCTCTGAAGGCACCTATCGCATTCCTCCCCTGTCGCCAAAGCAGCGGTCAGGCGGCGCCGCCCAAGGCGGCAAAGGCATAAGGACTAGCCCCCGCTCCCGCCAATTAACCCGTCAGACCCACCGCAAGGTCGAGGGCGTTCGCGCTGCCTCGCCGCTAGCTGGCGGCGCCATCGAGCATCGGGGGGAATAACCATGGAGCGTGATCCCATAAACGAACTATGGGCCTGGGTCATAACACAACCCAATGGCGTCGAGAAGATTGCCAACCCCTGGTATTACCCGCTAATCACCTCGTCACAAGAGTTAGCAAAGATACGCATGCTTGATTTAGCAAAAACCGTCGAGGAGGAAACCGGGTGCCCCACCAAGCTGGTTAAGTTCATACGGGCGGAGGATGCAGCATGACAATGGAAGCAATCTTCGCCTGGACTGAAGAAGGCCCTGAAGGCGAGGGCGTGATCGCCACCATGTTACCCTTCCTCGACAACAAAATTGCCCTCCTGCAAAACCGCAACCTCGACTTAGCGCAGAAGTTCCGCCCGTTCGCTGAAGCCCACCAACGCGCGAGCGGGCATACCGTGCGGCTAGTGCGCTACCTGCGTGACGAGGTGTTGGAGACAATCGATGCTTGATGCAACTGCGACCAGATGCAATTACTGCACCCTCAGCGACATCAAGCGGGCAGCGGCTAACGCCGGAGGCACCGTAGAAATCCGGCCGGCACCGACGAGCTACGCACCGGACGGTGTCGAGGTAGCCATTCGGTATCCCACTGATGACGAACCAACCTGGGCAGCATGGTTGATGAAACTGCCCGACCACTGTGTTTGCTGACGGGGGTGACCAAATGATAAACAAAATCGATATCGCATTCTTCGTCGTCACCGCGTTACTAGCAGCGGTGCTGTGGGTTATGACGAGGTTGGTATGAGGGGTAAAATATACCAACGTGCATGTTGGTTTCATCGCTGGGGTAAATGGATATACCACTGCGACTCACAATCCTGGAAGGGTCATTTCTATCGACGTTGTAAGCGCTGTAATGCTACTGAAGAAGCTAGAGTGGTGGATATTCAGGTATGAACGATAATGACCGCCGCATCCTAAAATTGATAGAAGAAATCCGGCAACTGGCTGCGTCGTCGGGCTACCCCTTCACCGACGAGACGGCGCCGTCCGATTGGCGGTTACCGTTAGTAATGGGGCAGATCCTGGGATTGTGCGCGAGTGTAAAGGGATTGGAGCTGGATCAATGACCCCGGAGGGTAAGATCAAAGAAAAAATAAGAATGGTGCTTGAAACCTACCGCGAAAGGGGCATATTATATTATTACATGCCGGTGCCGGTCGGTTACGGCCGATCGACGCTGGATTATCTGGGTTTCATCTGCGGCTACGGCTTCGCGATCGAGGCCAAGGCGCCGGGTAAGAAACCCAGCGAGCGGCAGAAAGCCATTATCGAGGAGATCCTCGACAGTGGCGCGCCGGTGTTTGTGATCGACGACGTTGCCTCGTTGACTGAGTTTAACGATTGGTGCCAGCTCCGGGTAGACCTAGCTCGGAGTAACTATAGGAACTATACGAATGTTCGTAACGGCTGACAGTAATCATATCGTCGTCCCCTGGCGGCAGGACCTCGCCGCGGTGATCCCGCACGCTCGCGCCCTCGACCACCAGGGCCAGCGCATGCTGGTGATCCCCAACCGCAAGGAAGAGGCGAAGCTGGCGCGCAATCTGGGCCTGCCGGTGCCGGCGCCCATATTGACGCGGTTCAACTGGTGCGGCCTGAAGCCCTGGGACGTGCAGCGCTCGACGGCAGCACTCCTGACCGAGAGCCAGCGCTGCTACGTGCTCTCCGAGCTGGGGACGGGGAAGACCCTGGCCTCGATTTTCTCGGCCGAGTACCTGCGCCAGACCGGCGAGGTGAAGCGGGTGCTGATCACCGCGCCCTTGAGCGTGCTGACGCCGGTCTGGGAAAAGGAGATCTTCCTCGCCAACCCGCAGGCGAGGATACGCGTGCTGCATGCCGACAAGCGGGTGCGCCGGCTCCAGCTCCTGGCCGAGGATGCGGAGTATTACATCGTCAATCACCATGGGCTGCCGCTGCTCAAGGACGAGCTGATCGCCAAGAAATTCGGCCTCTTCATCATCGACGAGCTGGCAACCTTCCGCACCCAGAAGACCGATCTGTGGCGCTCCGCTAAGGCGATCGTCGATAGCGGCATCAAGTATGTCTGGGGCATGACCGGGTCACCCAGGCCCAAGGCCCCGACCGACGCCTGGGGACAGGCCCGGCTGCTGACGCCGGAGCGTACGACGCGGACGTTCACCCGCTTCCGCGACCTGACGATGATGCAGGTATCGCAGTTCAAGTGGGCCGAGCGCGCCGGCGCCAACGATATCGTGTTCGATGCCATGCAGCCTAGCGTCAGGTATACGCTGAGTGATGTCACCGAGCTGCCGCCTACCGTGACCATCGACCATGTCGTAGCGAGCGAGCCGCAGGCAAAAAAAGCATACAAATTGATGTTCGACAAACTGCGGATGATGTCGGACAAGGGCGAGATTACCGCGGCCAACGAAGGGGTGTTGCAGAGCAAGCTGCTACAAGTAGCATGCGGGTTCATGTACACCAACGACAAGAGCGTATACACGCTGCCAAACAAACCGCGGATGGAGGCGTTGCGTGATTTCTGCCGCGCGTCGGCTGCCAAAGTGATCGTGTTTGTACCGTTTGTTCATGCCCTTCAGTCGATCGCAGACTACCTCCGCAAAGAAGGTGAAACGGTGGAGATGGTTTATGGTGGTACATCCAAAACGACACGCGATCGCATATTCGCGGATTTTCAAAATGGCTTATCCCCGCGTGTTCTGGTCGCGCACCCTCAGTGCATGGCGCATGGGCTCACACTCACGGCTGCATCGACGATCATCTGGTACACCGCGACGAACAACCCGGAGCATTATGAGCAAGCTAACGGTCGCATCCGCCGGCCGGGCCAGAAGGAGAAGCAACTCATCGTCCACCTGACCGGCACGCCGGTGGAGCGGGTGGCTTATGGGCGGTTGAAGAGCCGCGGCAGGATGCAGGGAATGCTGCTTGAGCTTTTCCACCAGCAGGAGTTGGAGGTTTAACGGATGCAGCACTATCTGTTAACAATGGACGTAGTACATGACCAGCTCCGTATGCATGGTTACCTAATTTGCGATGATAAACGGCTTATGGAAAGCGCTTGCGATCGGATAGGGGACGAGGGCGAGAAGCTCGCTAAAGAGCTGGGGGTCCGAATTGTTGCTCCTATGATGCTGGTCACGACACTGAGCACCAACGGTAAGAAGGTGGTCCGGGAGATCCTTCGTCGACACTCGCCGGAAGCGACAGAGAAAATCCGCAGGGCGCGAGATTTTCATTTTACGCTCTGGACCTGGGCGGTAGAGGATAATTCTGACGACGCGCAGCTAATGGGGTTCCATTGAAGGAGGTGTGACATGACAGAACACGCAGTAATTCGTATCAACATACGCCGCCTCGCCGGCCTCGATCCCGACGGGTCGCTGGTGCCGATGCAACCGCACGTCACCGAGCGGCAACAGTTTGACCAGCATATTCAGGAGTACAACAAGCACGTTCGCGACCACTACCTCTGCCATGCGTTGGAGTTTACCTGACATGGACAGTACTTCAGACGAGCGCGTTGTGAACAACGTGATGCGCCACGAGTACCGCGTACTCACCGACGCTGAAAAATTGCAGATGCTTGCCATTAAGGATGCGGGCATGGACTTCTACAACCTTTGCACTGAAATCGGGAACAGCCGCGAATTGTCCCTAGCCAAAACCAAAATCGAAGAGGCGGTCATGTGGGCCGTCAAGCACATTACAAAGTAAGGGCTAATGTGTATAGTTGGACCGAGCCCCGCATCACCAATAACGGTTAGCCTTACGATCGAAGAAGCACGACGTATCGGCGATCTCAATATCGACCTCGAAGAAATTGAGATCATTCGGTGGCGTCGTAAAGTACGAGACGCTGTCAGAAAATACGACAAGGACCTAGCGTTCCAAGAGCAGAAGGAGTTTTTAAGTGGCTCGCCCCGACCGCGCACCGATGCAAAGCCGACGAAAAGTTAGGGAAGCGATATATGACATACGTTCCCTTAAGAACTATCGCAAACTCTTTAAGGAGGCAACGAAACCAGATGGCAATCTCCCAAGCCCCATCCGCAACCACCTACCAAGGAGGAACCCTGATGTCTGATCCCGTACCGATGACCCTGTTCGATCTCGATGCCGCCGGGCTCGATCCCTCGCTGCCCGCACCGGCCGAGTTCATCCAGTTTCTGTATGACAACAGCCGTACCTCATACCTGACGCTGTGGTCTGCCCGCCTGGGTGAGCCCGACATGCCGTCAAAGATCCAACGTTGGATTAGTGACGCGTTGGCGGTCTACCACGCCCGCGCGTTGCAGACACAGATGGCGCCGGTTGGTGACAAACCGACGGGCAGCAACGTCACCGAGGTGACCTATAGTGGCTCGACCACTCCCGATGCGCCGATTTGCATCGATGTGCCGGCCATCACCGGCAACGCCGCGGTAGGTGAAACCCTCAACTCCACTATGGGTAACTGGGGGAACGAGCCCACGTCATATAGTTACGCGTGGTCTAGTGGCGGCACCGACTCGTCCTACGTCGTCGTTGCCGGTGACGCAGGTACATCGATCACCTGCGTGGTGACGGCAACCAATGCCGGCGGTTCGACCGCAGCACCCCCCAGCAACGCCATTGCCATACCGGGAGCAGCAGCCGATGCCAGTGCCCACCACGCCCACGCCCAATCGAGCAGCCACACCAGTTCAACCACTGGCCGAAACGCAGATGAGCGTAGCGGAGATGACCCAAAGGTATCTCGCACTGCGCCGAAGGAAAGAACAACTTCAAGAGATGCATAAAAAGGCGTTGCATCCGTTCAACGACATGTTGGCGACGCTGGCTAACTTGATCCTGGCGGAACTCCAGGCGGCTGGTGTCAATAGTATGTCGTCACCGGATGGCACGGTGTACAAATCGACCGAAACCTCTGTCACCGTCAAAGACTGGGCAGCAACGCTGTCTTATATACAGCAGCACCAAGCCTGGGATTTGCTGGAGGCAAGGGTCAGTAAGACTGCCGTAATGGCAGTCATGGACGAGACCGCGGAGCCGATCCCCGGAGTCAACATGAGCCAAGAAACGGTCTTGCGCGTCCGCCGGAGCTGAGTGACTATAGGTCTCATAGGAAGGATTACCGCATGAGTGGAGTGAACGCCCTAGCCGTCCTTAATCAGGGGCGGCCCCCCAGTATTTATCACGGCCGATCGTCATCCCTGAACACCGCGGCGCAAGCAAACATCCCGCTGGGGTTTGCCGTCGTCACCTATAGGGGCAAGATCTGGCGCCTCGTTTACCAGGGTGACGAAGACATTGTGCGCGATCCGGTGCGGCCGGACCAGCCGGCGGGCACCATCGAGGTGGTTATTATTGGCGCCGCTGCTGCGGTTAGTAAGCAGTACTACATTAAGCCGTACACCGAGGGGTCCGATCAGGCGCCGGACTGCTACTCGCTCGACGGCATCAAACCCGAGGCCAACGCGCCGTCTAAGCAGAGCGCGCTCTGCGCCCGCTGCCCACAGAACGAATGGGGATCACGGGTCACCGATAGCGGCGCCAAGGCCAAGCGCTGCGCCGACAGCAAACGCCTCGCCATCGTGCCGGCCCTCGACCTCGAAAACGACAGCTATGGCGGGCCGATGTTGCTGCGGATACCGCCGACTAGCCTCGCCAATCTGAGCCTCTATGCCGGCAATCTGTCGCGCATGGGCGCGCCGATGGAGGCGGTGGTCACCAAGATCGGCTTCAATTTCGAGGTGGCTTACCCACAGCTGACATTCACCCCTCTGCGCTGGCTAACCGATGAGGAGGCCCGCCTCGTCGTCGGGCCAGACGGTAAGTCTGGGGTCATGGCGCACCCGGTAGTGAGCCGCATCCTGGTCGACAGCGTGGCGCAGGCGGCGGTGGGCGAGAGCGATCCCGAGCCCGAGCCAGAGGCGGAACCCCAGCGGACATCCTCGCCGCAGGCCGCGACAACTATCACCAAACAATCAGGTGTCGAGGTCGAGGATCTCGGCCATCTGCATCCCGCAATGGCAGCCCAGGAGGCACAAGCTCAGGCTGCTATCGCCGAGGCCCAGCAGGCGGCAGCCTTTGCCCGAGAGAAGGAAGCCGAGGAGGCCCAGGCCAAGGCTCGTAAGGTCACCCCGATGCGCCGGCCCGCCGCGTTTGGGGGCGCAACGCCTCCATCCGAGGTGCGTGCATCGGTACAAGAAGCAGCGCCGGGGACGCCCCCGCCCAACGGCGCCGCGGCGCCGGTATCCACGGCACCTCCAGGGCTGAATGCTGCGATCGATGCTTTGCTAGCGACCCGCGTCGACTAGCGACTTCAAGCGGGGCCCAAAGCCCCGCTTTTTTTCCCGAAGGGACTGCTGATGGATACCGCCACATTCTTGGCGTGCGTTGTTGCGCCCGGTAACTACTTCGCGGTCTGCTACAAGGGGCCGGGCAAGCCAATGGGGCAGCGGTTCTTCCCTAGAGCAAACACCCAGGAAGCGGCGGGGTTCATTCGATGGGCTGATGGTAAGGGGATGGATGTCTGGTTCTCGCCAGCGAGTTTTAAATTGGCGGAGGCTAAGGGGCATGACCCGATGGGTAATCCCACATACAAAGGTGAACGCACCCACCCCAACGTCGATAAGCTGCAATGTTTTTGGTACGACGCCGACATTAAACGCGATGGTGATGGTAAAGACCCATCGCGGTGTTTTATTAGTTTAAATGATGTTAAAAACTGGTTAATCGATCTGACCATCCCCCAACCTAACTTGGCGGTACGCAGCGGCTACGGCGTGCACCTCTACTGGGTTCTCGATCACGCCCATAGCCGGGCCGAGTGGCAAACCCGCGCCGACTGGGTAAAGGCGATGCTGATCGCGCACAAAGCTCCCGGCGACGTGCAGATCACCGGCGATGCATCGCGGATATTGCGCCCGCCGAATACCCGCAACCACAAGGTGGTCGACCAGCCGGCGCCGGTTACCGTCCTCTGGGACACGCTCAACCCAGCGGCAAACTATGGGACCGATTGACTGGGAGGAGTTCGACGCTGCCCTGGCGCCCTACGCGCACCTCGTCGAGCGACCTAGCACCAGTAGCGGCCTAGAGGGAGGCCCCGCCAGCGCGTTCGCTGGGCACGAGGGACTCAACGCCGCGGTGCAGGCCGGCATCAGCGGCCGACCGCACTACATGGCGCTGATCGCCGAGCGCTGCGAGCAGGTTAAAACCTCCCTGGCGTCGGGCGGAGTGACCGACAGCCGCGACCTCTGGTACCTGGGGCACGTCACCTTGTCGACGGGGTGCGTCGACGGCGATGCCTACGCGCACCGGCTGGGCCAGGGGCACGCCGCATATTCAAAAGAAGACACCGAGGCCGAGATCCAGCGAGCGCACGATGAGAGGGCCCGCAAGTCCTTGGGGCTCCCCACCTGCGCCAAATACAACGGCTACCGGCGCGACGTGTGCCCCGGCTGCCCGCACTGGGGTCACATCCGCTCGCCGCTCTCCCTCGGCATCGAGAATTTTGACATGCCGCTGGGCTACCGGCGCCACCAGGGGTGGTTGGAGAAAGGTGGCGAGGCGGGCTGGATGCCATTCGTGAAAAGCCTCGCTGTTGCACCGCGGCTAATCAAACTGCCGGAAGGACACCGCCTGTCCTTCACCCACAACCCAGGGCATTACGTCTATTTTGACGAGGTGGCAATACCCGGCGAGAAGCTGGCTCGGCAGTATTTTGCTCGACAACACATTACATTGCAAGACCACGAGGCGAAAGCGTTTGGAGGATTTCTAGTGGCTTGGATCAAGCACCTCGAAGAGATGATGCAGGTCCATGACGATGTTAAACCTTGTACCTGGACCAAGGCCGGCTTCGCTGTTGGGGACATTCTGTACCAGCCGGACGGCAGTACCCGGTCGATCGTCTGCTCCGACCCGATCATGGCGGCGGATTTTACCCCGCGGGGTAAGCGCGAGGTGTGGACTCAGGCGGTCAACACATTGATCAAGGACCGGCCGGACATCCAGATTGTCGTCGCTGCAGCCTTCGCAGCACCGCTGGTGCAGCTGGGTAGCTTTGGCGGCGGCCTGATCGCCTCGACCTATGGTGCGTCGGGCACCGCCAAGTCCACCGCTGCCGCCGCCGGGCAGTCGGTGTGGACCTCGTGGCACGGCAATCATATTAAACTAAGAGATACAGTTAATGCCATCAGCGACCGGCTGGGGCGGTGGGGGAACATCCCGCAATACATCGACGAGATCAGGATCTACGACGACGAGAGCAGCCGGCGAGTGATCGAGATGCTGTTCTCGATATCGGAGGGGTCGGACAAGTTGCGGCTCGACCGCAACGCCAAGGCACGTACCGTCAATGCTTGGAACAGCCTCTGCATCATCACCACCAACGAAGTCATTATGGACGACGTGATTAGTTTGACCGGTGGCAAGACCGATGCGGGGGCATTGCGGCTATTCTCGTTCCCGCTTGAGACCATGTACACGGGCGTGACCGATACGAGTTTGGTAAAGGCCTTCGAGGATAACCGTGGTAGTGCGGGCGCGGTGTATGCTGCGTGGCTGGCGCAGAATATGGATGTCGCGCAGCGCGACTACAACGCGTTTGCGAGAAAGTTAGTAGACATACTCCAGCCGCAGGCGGGGGAGCGGTTCTATATTGGATTTATCACTTGTATTCTGCTCGGCGCTTTGTATGCGTCGAACTTAGGTCTGGTTGAGTTTGATACTGCCGGTATGCGAGACGTGCTGTTTACTAATTTCAACAATCTGCGCCAGGAACGCAAGGATGAAATAATCACGGCGCAGCGGGCTGACGAGGTGTTGGACAAATTCATATCATCGTTTCAGCAAGAAACCATCGTAACCGATATTATGAGTACGAAGTTAAATGTAAGCCTTACACCTACGGCGGTACGGTTTCCGCACCCCAACGCGAAACGGATAGAAATCCACATCGCGCTTGAGGACGAGGTGATGCGGATTAACCGATACACCATGATCGAGTGGTGTAGAAAACATCGCATAAACTGGAGCGTATTTAGGAAAGATATGGAGAAGCAGTGGCGAGTTGACGCTTCCAAATACGCTGTCGTCGGTAAATCCAATCGTACCAATCCACCAGGGGCGTATCTTACGCGCTGCATCGAGTTCGATATGAAGCATCCTCAACTGACGCACATTCTCGACAACGTGCGGAAAGAAGAAGCACCGATATCAAACCTACCGTCGAGGAATAAATATGAGTGACGAAAAGCAGGGCTGGCGCGTCAGTGAGTGGCACCCGCAGGTGGGTATCTCGCGGGCCTGGACGTGGCGGTTGATCAAAGCCGACAAGATTAAAACGGTAAAGCTGGGCAGGGTACGAATTATTACCACCCCGCCCAGCGAGTTCTTAGCTAGGCTTGCCGCGCAGGGAACGCAATAACCGTCGAGTCCTCACCGGAGATGTACCTATCCCACATATCCGCTAAGACCCGACGTTTCTCCAACAGATCACTGCGTTGGTAGGCACCTTCTACCTTACCTAGGGTATGAGCAAGCGCCATCTCCGCTGCGTCGCGGGATAGTTCTTTATCGGCTACCCACTGGCGGAAAGTAGAGCGAAAGCCATGTACGGTAATGTTCTTGCACCCCATATACTGCTTCAGGAAGGTATACATGGTGTTATCGTGAATAGGCCGTTGCGGATCGATGCCGGGGAAAATAAACTTAGAACGAGTGTGATCGGCGTATTCTTTTTGCTGGATGAGGATAGCTAACGCCCGATCCGACAGAGGTATGTCGTGCGCTTTGCCCATCTTCATCCGCGCCGCCGGGATCGCCCACACTCGCCGGTCGAGGTCGATCTCGCTCCACTGCGCGGCCCGCGCCATGTTGGTGCGTGCGACGGTCAGAATGGTGAACTCGATCGCTCGCGCCGTAAGCGACTGGCACTCGCGCAGGCGCGCTACGAAGGCAGGAAGCTCTTGCCAGGGGAGCGCAGCAAAGTGTTCTTTGCGCCCACTGATGAGGCGTTCAGTCTCAGCCGCCTTGGTTGGCGACGGCAGCAACATTCGGAGCTTGCCGGCCCAGCGGGCCGGGTTGGCCTCGTTGGTTCGATGCCCCATCGAGATGCCCCAGTCGATCGCCAGCTCGATGCGGTTGCGGACCCGGTTGGCTGTCTTGGGGATCTTCAACCAGATCGGCTGCAACACCGCCAGCACGTCGAGCACGGTGATGTCCTGCACCGGCCTGTCGCCGAGCAGCGGGTAGGCGTGGTTGGTCAGGGATCTCTCCCAGTCCCGAGCATGCTCAGCGCTTTTCCAAGTAGGGCGGCGGCTCGCGATATATGCTTCAGCGCAGTATCGAAACGTCGTCTCGGCTACCTTCGCTGCCTCCCTCGCAGCGTCGCGCTGTTGCACCCGCTCGATCAGCGGATCTATCCCGAGCTTCGCCGCCTTCTGAATTTCCCGCGCCTTGTCGCGAGCCTCCGCCAGCGAGTACGGATGGTCGACACCGCCGATACCCATCGAGCGGCGCTTGGTGCCGGGCAGCGCGTACCGTACCTCCCAGCTCCGCGCGCCGGACGCCTTGACGATCAGGAACAGCCCGTTCCCGTCGCCGTAGACCCCAGCCTTTGCCGTCGTAACCTGCCGCGCTGTCAGCGGCGATGCTCTGCGTGCCATGTGCGTTCAGCCCTCTCGCCCTCAGTTGTGGATGTGGGGGAACATCTCTCTGCCACTCCCAACAATTACACCTTAAAACCCAACAATTCAAGCTGGATTATGTGAGACGTTCTGAGACTGACTGAGACGCCTCTTAGCCAAACCTAGAGGAAAATCAAAGGGGTAGTAGACTATGTGAGACTGTGGGAGACACAGAAAATCGAGAGTGCCGTTCCGCCACAACTCAGCCGTTATCAATGGCTTATATGGTACCTTTTGAGGAGTCCCCCCTAAAAATCTAACAATTCGGCAGCGCGCGCAACACGATCGCCATCCCCAGCGAAACGCCGGCCGGCATCATCCCGAAACGGGGGTGGGATAAAGAAGGCGCCGACGGCGAGCACCAGCACCACCAGATTAAGGGCCCTCCTCATAGGTCACCCTGCCGGGGCAGTATCTTCGCCGCCGCGATCAGGAGGCCAGCCAGCTCGCGCGCCTCGTCGATTGTGAGCCTGATGAGCCACCGTCGTTCCCAGGTCAGCCAGATATCTGGCGGGTGCCCCTCGACGCCGCGTGTGACCTCCACATCGAGCGTACTGTCGTCCATGTCGAGCTTCATCGTACCCATCCTCGGTGATATACTCCGCGGATGGTAGCAAAGATCGTACCCCTCGACGCCGGGGCATACCGGGACATCCCCCGCCAGCTCCGCGAACTAGCCAACGAAATCGAGCGGGGTGATCAGCCCGACCTGCAATTCATCGTTGCCGTGTTGGCGAGCGCTAACACCCAGTGCGAGGTTCGTGGCTGGGGGAATTACACGATATGGGAAGGGTTTGGTGCGCTAGCTCGCGCGCTCACACATCCTGGCTAAGTCTGTCGCCGCCAGGGAAACCCGGCTACCCTTCAAAAGCGAGGTATGTTCTGGAGTGCCGGCTTATCGGGCGCACGATGGTAATCGGCCAGGTGCAGATCGCCACACTCGGGGCATTCAAAAGCCTCATCTGCTTCCTCGCGCGGCGAATTGATGTCGCGGAGTAGCGACAGCGCATCGGCCGGCTTGTCCGATAACAGCTTGGCGATGATGTAGGCGACGTTCTTATCCATCGGTCCATCGACCTTCTGGATGCAGAACCCATTGGGGCCGCGCACTGACCAGCCCGAGCCGTCATGCTCGCGGGCGTAATAATAGGGGTCTAACTTTTCGCTCATGCCATACGCTCCTAAGGGTTTTCTTTTTCCTGGTCCCTATTATATTCATAGCACCCTTATAGGAGCTATTGGATATGAGCGATACCGATACCTTTGCCGAGTTCATGGAGCAGGAGCGCGCCCGCATCCACCAGGAACGGGAGGGCTTGCTCGTCGACAAGAACGCTATCGAGCAGCGTCTGACGCAACTCGACCGCGATATGCAGGCTGTCGACGCCTATGCCGCCGCCAAGACTGGGAGGGTACCGACGGCGAAGCGGGTACGAACCGCCAAGACCAATGGTGCGCGCCCTGGTAGCCGGCGGGCTGCAATCGTCGAGGCGGTAGGCGCGAACCCACAGGGGCTCGGCCGCGGCGAGCTACTCCAGATGCTCGATGTCAAGGGCAACAAGTCGGGCGAGATGGCGGTATCCAACGCCCTGACCGCGCTGATCAAGTCCAACGCGCTGACGCGCGTCGAAGGGAAGTACGTCCTTGCCTGATGAGCGATACACGATCGTACCGGACGGCAGGTCGATCACCTGCCGTACCTGCGGCCTGACCAGCTACAACCCGAACGACGTGGCCCAGCGGTACTGTGGCCGGTGCAACGTATTCCACCACGATCTCGTCAATCATCCCAGCCACTACTCGCACCCGTCAGGCATCGAGTGCATCGAGGTTGCGCGCCACATGAATTTTAATCTCGGCAAACCGTATAGTCAGCAGCAGGAGCTTACGACGGATTGTGCCCATCGTTCCCTCCTAGGTACCGGGTTTGCCAATCGGCCCGGCTCCCGACGCCGGCCCAGGACCACCCTAGGCCGGCGTCATCATTTTAGTGTATCGCGATAAACCAGGGTAAACTGATTATAACCAGCAATGCGCGGTAGCTGGGTGGCTAGCTTCCCAGACGCCTCGGGCGGTCACCTATCGAGGGGTGCATTGCCGGCCAGGGAGAGCGGTGCGACTCCGGGAAAGCATAGGGATCAAACGTCCGATGTGGCGCCCGGCTCCGGCAATCCGCTCTCCCGAAACGACTTCTCATCCTTCGTTCTCGTCGGCATAGTAAAAATTCTGCTCATCGCATTGCTCGCGCAGCAAGATGAAGCAGCGCCGGATCGAGGCCTCCGAGGTGCCGAAACTCTCGGCTGTCGCCTCGCACCGGGTGCAGGTCACGATCACCCCGTCGATCGGGCGACCGTTATCGTTTTCCAGCTCGGCTTCCTCGACGGTACATAGGACGCGCATATTTTCACCGCCGCCTCGGCCGCGCTGCGCCGTCAGGCCCAAACGCTCGGTCGCATGCCTCCAAGATGATCCGCCGGCGCCGCGCCTCGTCGTCTGCTTGCGCGGCGAGGGCGGCTCTTCTCTCAAAACGCCGCCCTTCGTCGAAATTATTCTGATCGCGCTCGTCCTGTGCGAGGAGAGCAGCGTTCAGCCGCGCTACATCGGCTGCATATAGTGTAATCGACCGTTCTGCTGCGGCAATCTGTTCTTGTAGCCTAACGATCTCAGCGTCACGCTCGCGAATTTCGGCATCGCGGGCGTCAACCTCAGCCTTACTTTCAAAGAGGTCGGATTGAGCGGCATCGAGTAGCGCTAGTAATTTTCCTGTGTCGGTACCTGGGTTTGTTCTTATCCAAGCCAGCCAATCGGCATCAGCGTCCATACTCATGGGGGCATACCCTCATCTGGGAATTGCGGCCACGTGACTTGCGCCTGCTTGGTCAATGTAACGTACAAATGCAGCAACTGCATCGCGTGCTCGTCGGGCACATCAACGTCGTCATTTTTCCAATAGTTTCTTAATCGCATCGCAGGTTTCCAGCACGGCGATTAGTTTTCCGTCGTCCATCCAGAGGACGCAGCGCGCTGCCGGAGAGAGCAACTTATTTTTTGCGTCCGCCGGCGGCGCCTTTGCGTGTATGCTGGTGATGTGGGCCGGGATAACCGCAACCTCACCACCGTCCGCCCGGTGTAACAGGATCATCGACAACGCGGCAGCTAGTGCATTCATCTTCTTCTACCTGCCTCACCCCGATCGCCCGCAACCGCTCTGCTGAGCGAAGCACCTGCTTTGCTGCCTCGATCTCGGCTGCACGCTCGGGCGGCCAGTCAATCTTTTTCAAGTGTCCTAAGTTATGCAGCCTCATCGAAACCCGCTGCCTCGTGGCATCTTGAAAAAGTTGGCTGGGTCCAGCTCAAACTCCAGCATGCGCCGGGTCATGTCGGCGCTGTATTGTTCTTCCTCGGTGCCGGCCGGCGGCTGCTCCGGCGGCAAGGTCGAGGGGATGCGCGACGGTCCATAGAGCGCAGACCAACGACCACGGGTGATCATCGGATCGGCGCGCCGAAAACACCCCAACCTAAAAGACCGATCAGGATAAAAAAGATCAGGCTGAAAGGCCCGTATGGCTGCAATATCGTTTGATTACGCCAGTACCAGCCGCCGCTGAAGACGATACTGATAACGAAGAAAATCCAGAACCAGATAGCTGCACTCATCGCTCACCTACCAGCCAGAATACACCATTGGTCATGTCGCGCCAGCGACTACCGTTTTTTGCAAACAACATCCTATCCTCGGCGGTGGTCCACACCAGCGTCCCCAGCGGGTTCATACAAGGTTGCGTTTCTATATGCTGACGGGCAGCGTTGAACCGGTTCTGGGGGAGAGGGTTGGTGGTGTGTACTGTCGCCTGCGCCAGACCGGTTGGGTTCATGGTGTGCCTCCGTCCTGCTCGACAACGATCACCTCGGCGGCGTCGAATTGCCGCTGTAACGCGGAGTAAACCGCACGTTCTTTTGCCTGCTGTGCATCCGCGGCCTCGGTAACAACTCTTTCGCTGATCGCCGGAGCCCTGATCGTCACGGTGTAAATCGGCATAGCGGCTCCTAATAGTTAGCAAACGCCCCTTGTTGTCTAACCGCACCCCGTGCTGCCTTCGACACGGTCAGCCCATACAATGTCGGGTCGCGCACTTTCTCGATCTCGCGCTTCCGCTCGGCAGCCACATCTTTAAACTCGATTTTGGCGAATGGGTACCGAGCGTTGTGTTCTTGGATCATCTGGTTCGCGGCGCGTCGCTCACTCGCTGAACCAGCGGTCAACACCCGTGCCGCCTCCACCGTCGCCGCGTGGCGGCTGTCTTTAACCGCGTCGGTGAATTGTTTCTCCGAGCTGTAGCCCTCCTGCCGTTCGCCCTGACGAGCGGAGCGGAAGCCGATGGACTGGTAGAAGGTGTCGAGCGCAGAGATTTGTTCCGGGGTCTGCGTCTGCTGTCCGCGGCGAGTAACCGTGCCCTCAGTTTCACCTCGATAGGCCTTGATCGGGTCGCGAATGATTTTTGGAAAGAGGTCGATCGCTGCTTGGCCGAAATTGCCGGCGCCGAAATTTGCTATCGAGCTGAGAACTTCCGAGCCGGCTTGTACCGCGGGAACCCCGGCCACAGCATTCACCGCAGCCATCGTTATGTCTTTGGGGTTTTTGTAGTCGCCCTGAAACTCCGGTATCCCCAGCATGTTGGCTGCGCCCATGCGCTGGCTGACATCGGCACCGTAGCCCAGGCCGCGCGACAGACCGTGGGAGAACAACTCGCCGCCGGTAGGACCGAGGATGCTCGCCGCAGCGCGGCGGAAGTCGAGGGCGTGGTTGGTCGGCTTGTTGCCGGCCAGAAAATCGTAGGCGCCCCACAGGTACCGCAGCGGGTCGGTGAGCCACGTCAGGGCCCCGTACATCACCGTCTGCATGCCGATGGTGAAGGCCAGCGCGTAGCGTGCTTCGGTCTTGGTTGCTGCGTCGGCACCCCGGAAAGCGTTGCGGATGTCGAGGGCCATTTGCGAGTAGGCCCACATCCCGTGCTGGCGGAACTGGGTGATCGGGATACCCCAGGCGCCAAACCCACCCTGGCTGGTGGCAAAACGCGGCTTGTTCGACAGGTTGAAATTGGGCGCCGACTTCCGCAGAATTTCCTCGGCGTAGTTGATCGCCGCTGCACGGTTCGCAGGGCCATGTCGCTGCATATACACATCGTAGGCAGCGAGCGCGGTGACGGCGCGGTTAGCGTCCTCCATTTTGTTGTGGAGAATGCTGACCATATCCGCGGCCATGTCGGCCACGCGGCGGGTTCGTCCACCGCCGCCCTTCGCCATGTTCTGGAGGTCCCTGTAGCTGCTATAGCCAATCAGGTTGTTGTCCTGAAGCCGCTGGAATAGAGCGGTCATCCCCGCCGCATCGTTGCGCCGGCTACCGGCTATCAGGTGATCCCTGATTTGCTGGCCGCTGTTCCACTCGCCAGGATCGAGGCGACGCAACGCCGCTGCTCCGGTGCCGGCAACCCCGCGAGCAAACTGCCGCGGCATGATCTCCGCGCTAGCGCGAGCCATCGCCGTCGTAGCGCGGCCCAGCCCAAAGGTCGCACCGATGCGGGGGATCCCCTGCATGTAGGTCTCGATGCCGTTCATAATGGTCTGCGCCGGCGAGGCGAGGAATTTGAAGTAGGTCAGCATCGTCGCGTTGTGGGCGCCGCGCAGGAGGATATTGTTGGCGTCCTCGCTCACCGGCCGGCGGCGGCGGAACTCCTCCATGACTTGCTGCGCTCTCTGCACGTCGGCGCTGGTGGGGTTCCCGCCGTTGACCTTCACGGTGTCGGCACCGCGCCCCATCTCGCCGACGTGACGCCGCATGGCGGCCAGCGCTGCATCGTACTGCGGGCCGTACTCTAGGTGTCCCATGGCGTTTTTCAGCGCGAGGAAGGACTGCGACATCGCCTCCTTCAGTTTTGCCGGGTCGGCGCCATGCACCCCCAGGCGTTTCCGCATGGTGCCGGCAAAACGAGACTGATCGAGCATGACCTTGGTCAGAAGATCGCGCGCAGCGGTGGCTTGCTCGGAGGTGAAATTGGGGTTGCGGCGGAGCTTGTCGTCGAACCGATCGACCATCGACAGCCGCGGGATATCGCTCGGCTCCATGTGCTCGCGCGATAGCACCAGAGAGGGCTCGGCGCCCTCGGTGATCAGTTGCTGCCGCGCCGCCTCGGCTTCCCGCATCGTGTAGCGGGAGAGCATGCCGGGCTCAGCTCTATAATCTCTGTCAAGATGAGCTGCCCGCGCATTCTGGTTCATCGAGGCAATTTGCTGCGCTGACAGCCCTTGATCAGCGAGTCGTCTACCCATTTCATCGAAACTCAGCCCCCCGCTAGGAGGTGGCTCAGTGTAAGTCACCACCCAGTCGCCGGAGCGGTGCAGCGGGACGTAATTGTTGATCCAGCCGCGCTTCCACTCCGTCGCCATCGCGCGAACAAACTCGCGGTTGCCCTCCCACTGATCACCAAATGCGCGTGCGACGGGGTTGGTATCGGTGTTGGCGAGGATCTCGTCGACACCCGCCATCGTCCGCATCTGCCGCACCATCGTCTCGACCTGGGCGTCGCTCACCCCTTCGAGGTAGGCCTTACCGATGCCGCGCATGGCGGCGTCGCCGCGGTCGACGCGCTGCTGACGGGTCAGGTTGAAGGTGTCGGTCACTGCCTGTCGCTGCGCCGGCGACAGCTTGTTGTAGTCCGCCACAACTGCCTTGAACTCGTCGGGCGTTGCCCGGCTGTGGCTGTTCAGCGGGTGGTCCGGCGGGTGGGCCGGGTTCATGTCGACGCGCGACGCCTTGGTCAGAACGTGGCTGACCTCGGCGTCGAGGTTCTTTATCACCGCGCCCACTCTGGCTTGGTTTGCGTCGCCATACGCACGCGACACCCGCTCCACCCCCTCGCGAGCGCGGTTCAGCACGTCGAGGTGGTTCTCTCCCCCCTCCGACGGCTGGAACAGGTGCCGGTTGAAACCGATCAGCTGCTCGGTGGGCAGAGCCTGCCGAAGCCCCCGGCGGAACCCGGAGGTGGTGTTGCCGAGGCGCCCCTGCGGGTCGCGCATCTCGTTGACCTTGTCGCGCACGTCGCTGAAGCTCGGCAGCTCGTGTTCCGAGCGGGCTACCAGCGGCTCTGGCTCCCAGCCGCGCCGGTAAACCATGCTGCTGGCTGAGGCAGGCCGGGCTTCGCGGTTAAACCGGGCGCCGGCCGCGGCAATATCGTCGAGCGGGCGCATGACGTGATCCATGAGGCTGGTCACGTTCTGCGGCAGGTGCAGCGCTTGCCGGACGAAGCGGACGAAGCTCTGCCAGAGCGACTTGGCCGGACCCACGGGGTAGCCCAGCTGCGCCATGCGGGCGCGGTACTCGGGCCCCGGCACGATACCCCGCATCAAATCGTGCATCTCCGGGTTGGTGCGGAGCATCGAGTGGAGCTCGTGCGGGTTACTCAGCGCATAAGCAACCCGCTCGTCGCCGCCCATACCGTGCATCTCGGCGCCGCGAGCAAACTCGTCGCGGATCGTCTGCAGTACCTGCATCTCGCGCGAGCCGGGCTGAAGATTGTCGATGAGGTCTTTGGTGACTCCGTGCGTCGCTTCGTGGAGCAGCACCTCGGCCGACTTCTCGCGCACCTCGATATGATCGGAGCGTCGCCCGGTCCTGAGATCTTCCTCTGACACAAAGGCGCCGCGGCGGACTGTCTCCGAGGGGCGCAGTTCGAGATCCGGCGCCAGCCGCAGCATCGAGCGTGCATAGGCCGCGACGTGCGGCAGGCGCTTATTGATAAAGGGATTGTTAGCGATGGCGCGCAGCCCGTCATGCAGACTACCGCCGGCATCGATCGCCTCGCGCACCGGGGCGTTAACCCGGTCGTCTTGCATCACCCGCGACAGCGGGCTTGTCGAGGCGGTGGGTTGGTCGCGCTGCTGGCGCGACGCATCTAGCGGACGCTCTTCGCCTCGTACGGGCGGCTCCGCCTCGGGAGTATCTTCGACGCGCGCGGCTCGCTGCTCAGCGGCACGCTCCCGCGCCGCCCTCTGATCGGGCGGAGCGCGGGCTTGCGGTAGTTCTAGGGTAGACCGCCCGTCAGGTCCGGTTCTTCCTCCGGCTCCTGGGCGAGAGGCGGCGAGGCGGGCTTCTGGGTCTGCCCAGGCGTCGAGGAGCTTCCCGAACGCTGCATGCCGATCATGAAGCCACGACTGAAAAGCGGGTGATCCGCCGGCAGCGTCGGCAAGGACTTCTCCCGTTCGATCAGACTTCCAGTTGTGGACCGGGCCATATTCACCCTCCGAACCAAATTTCGATACCGTGCTTATACCAAGATCGGTACGTGCCGCAATCCGTTCAACCGCGTCATGAAAGCGCACATCGTCGACGAATGGTAACCCGTCATCCCCTCGAAAATTTATAACGACCGCTTCACGGTCGCCGACTTTAGTAAACCCAGCATCGGAGCCTAGTTCTTGGTTAATAGCAGCAAGCAGGCGGCTCTGCGCTGCCTCATCGAACGGCTGCTCAAATTCCAGATGACGACCGCGGGCTAAATCGCCGCCCGCAACGGTGCGGCCCGCCTCACGATCGGCATAGGCTTGCGCGTCTGCCTGCTCGTCAAATTTGCGGATAACCTTACCAGCGGCGTTGCGTACCGAGTAGTCACCCTCAAAATCATACGCGCGGTCAGCTCGGAAAAATGGCACCGCATCTTGCCGGTAAATAAACTGAGTAGCGCGGGCGTACATCTTCGCTTTTGTTCGATCGAAGAACCCGGCCGGCTTCTCAGGCACCAAGGTCGTGACGACGTTGGGGCTGACCTTCCCCTCAAAACTCCCCGCACCATAGGTATCGTAGCCGAGGTTCACCCCGACCCGCCGCGCCAGTTCGTTATTGCCGTCCTCGTCGAGGATCAGCGCGTGGGCTTCGCGGGTGAACTGCTCCTGCGCCGCCCGGCTGGCGTTGTTGATGGGGTGATCCAGATCCTTCGACGGGATCGCCTCGACCGTGACGTGCTGCGACATGCGGTCGATGGCAGATCCAAAATCGCCACGAGCGGTATCGATGACGGCTGCCACATCCGCCGGGTCCGCGGCCAGCGCGTGCTTGCGCCAGATCGCCATATGCCCCTGGCGGGCGGGGCCGTTCTTGTCCGGCGCCTTTGGCTTGAGGACGCCGTTTTTGTCAGGCTCCATCGTGGCAAACTTAGCGGCGAGGCTCTCCTTCCAGGTCGCCTCTTTGACCGCAGGCAGCTCAAACCTAGCTTTGATCGCACTCCACAGCGCCGCCTGGACTTGGTGCGGCAGCCAGCGCTGCTCGCCCACCGGCACGCCGGCATTAAGCTCGCCGGCAAGACGCTGTATTTCGAGCTGGGAAAATCCGTATTTGTCGGTGATGCCACCCCTAGCCCCGGTGCCGCCGGGACCGCCGGCAGCATCGACCCGGTGACCCATAGCACGCAGCACCCACAGATCAACCGTCGCACCCTTGATCGCCGCTGCTACATCCGCCGGCAGGTTGAGCCGGTTGTTGCCGGGTTCCAACACCTCGGGGTGAGCGGTAATCAGCTCATGCATCAGGTTGAGGTAGAAATTATTGGTCTTGCGCCCGCCCCAGTCCTGGCCGGTGTCGAGCCAGCGCTGGGCTCTGGCATTCTGCGACTCGGTGCCGACATGGATTGGTTCGCCGCGGTGCCACTGCTCATAGGCGTCGATGGCAAACTTCATATTGGTGGGCACCGGGCGCTGCGGCGAGTAGATCGCGACGAGCCCGGTTAACCGGTCGGCTTCACGCAGATCACCACGAGTAACCTGCATGATTTTCTTCATGCTGTCTTCGTACCAGTACCGGCCTTTCTCGCCTTCTTTGACGAGCTGTTTCATTAACTTCTGCAATTGTCGGTAATGCCGGGGCGTCTGTACCCACTCGGGCGCACCCTTATACTTGCCGTCAGCCGTCCGCTCCGGCTTTAGCGCCCGCCACCGTCGGTCCTCACGCTCACCCTGCGGGTGCCCCTTGGTTTCGTCCGGCCCCGCCTCCATGACCGTGCGAACAATATCCCCGCGTTCGCCGGTAGGTGTTTCACCAGAAACCCGGTCGATCGCCTCGGCTTCCTGCCGCACCAGTCGGTCATACGCGGCGGCGCGCTGCACTTTATTAACGAATTGGTTGACTTCTTTCTTAGCAAGCCCAAGTTTTTCGAGTGCTTCGCCTAGCGCCTTGTGGCTCATGCCCTCGGACGGGCGAGCGGTCGGCGCCGGTTCCCGCGCTTCAGCCCCGCGAGGAGCCGGTGCCGACTCCCGAGCCCTGATCTCTTCTATTTGGTCGAGCGCTGCGGCACGGGCGGTGCGGCTGACCAGCCGCTCTCGTGCCCTCTGCGATACACCTAGATCTGCCAGACGCTGACCCAGTTCCTCGTGGCTCAACCCCTCGCTGGGGCGCCGCTCGACGCGTCCTGGTGGCTGGGTGGTAAACCCTTCGCCTCGCACCGCTTGCTCGATACGACGAGGGGCTGCGGCTCGCTGTTGTCCTTCAGGCAGCGGCGTGCCGCCGGGGCTCTCCCCTGGACCTTGCTGACGCCGCGGTACCCGCCGCACCGGCTCGGCCGGCAGTGGTGCACCACCCGGCCCCGCCGGGGTTGGTGCGGGTCGCGGGGGAGCTGGTGCCGGCGTCGGCTCCTCTCGTAGCGGTGCACCGCCGGGCCCGACACGGGCCGGTGCTGCCGATCGTGTGGCCGCGGCAGGGGCTGTCTCGGCAGGTAGCGGCATGCCACCCGGCCCAGCCCCCGCGGGGGCCTGCGGGCGTGGTGCCGCCGCAGCCGTTGCTTCTGGGGTACGAGCGCGAGCAAACTCGACGGCTTGCTGCGGCGTGTCCCCTACCGCGATGACGTTACCGGCAGCATTTTTTACGACGTGCCCTGGACCGGTATGGTCCGGCTCGACCGTCCACCCCGCAGGGACCGGGGTAGGTTCACGAGGTAGTGGGGTGCCGCCGGGACCAGCGCCTGGAGACGGCGCACCACGTTCTATCGGCGCGGCACGATAAGGTTCTGCCGGGAGGGGAGCGCCACCCGGCCCCGCCGTGGGGGCGGCAGGACGCGTCGGGATAGCTTCGGCGAGAGCGGGCTCGGTCCGCAACGGCATGCCGCCCGGCCCCACCGGTTGGGGACGAGCAAAGGGTGCCGGCGTCGGCTCGGGTCCTATTACTGCCCCGCCTGGGCTCATCCCCTCGGGGTAACGTGGGTCGGGTGGGCGAAACTCGGCGCGCTGTAATCCCAGCGAGGTGGCGTCGACGGGTGCACCCCGCATCGCAAACTGGCCGAGACCTTCCGGCCCCATCGCCGGGGGACGCGGCACTGGTTCCGGTGGCAACGCCGTGCCGCCGATACCTGCCCCTCCCGCGGCTCGGTTTGGCGGCCCCTGAGTTAACGGGTCGGGCTGGAGACGCGTCGGCTCCGGCGGCAATGCCATGCCACCCGGCCCGCCGGACGGTGCCGGCGGGCGCTCAGCGGGGTTGGTCAGTAATAGTGGCGGCTGCGAAAGGTCAACCCGTCCCCCAGGTGGGCGGCCGATACCCGACGCGTTGAGCGCTGCGGTGTGCTCGGGCGGTACCCCCGCCGGGGTGACATTGTCGACGCGCGCCGAGGGGGGTAGCTCGACGAGAGGTGGCGGCTCCGCCGGGCGGCCTCCGCGCAGCGCCCCCGCGCCGGCACCAAAGGCGGTGCCCATGCCGGCGCCTACCGCCGTCTCGGCGGCAACCTGCCCCCAGTTGATCGCCGGCTGGGCGCCGGCAGCGACGTTCGATTGTTGCTGCGTATAAGAACTGTAGCCAGTCCCGATCGCGCCGGCGCCGCCCGCCTCCGCTGCGCCCACCGCGACGTTGCCGAGACGGGTTGCTTGCTGACCCATGGCGCCACGCAGACCCGGTGTCACTGCGGCGAGCCCGGTCGACGCGATCAGATTGGCGCCGAATTGCTGCAGCGTCGGGAATTGCTGCTTCATCTGCTCCCGCGCCGCGGCATCATCCATGCCTTGGTTGCGGAAGCCCTGGTACATCGCCGAGTTGGCTTTTTCCTCCGGCGTCATATTGTCGATGGTGTGGGCGTAGTCTTCGTAGCGGGCGCCGGCACCCGCGGCACCACCTTGCACCCCAGCGCCGGCTATACCGGCAACCTCACCCGCCCGTGCTGCACCCTCGGCAGCAAGCCCGGCAAACCGCGCCGCGGTGCGCGTCGCCATCTTTGCCGCAGCGCCAGCACCTAGACCGCCGGCAAGCGCAGTGACACCGCTGACGAGGTACGACTCAAGCACCGCGCCGGGGTTGCTACCAGCGACTTCAAATAGTTTTTTGGGGTCAAAGACCGATACCCCAGCCGCTGCCTGCCGGTCTGGAGACAACGATGCCGTAAGCTGCTCGTTGAACTTCTGCCACTGCTCGTTGACGTGGTCGAGGTACTCGGTGGAAGCGCCGAGTTGTTTCAGGCCAACCGCGGCGAGGCTCGCCATCTGATGACCCATCGTCGAGAAATCGAGGCCGACGACGGTCGCCAACCCACCGCTGGGTTTTGGCTTAGCATCCTCGGCAATACCGAGGACCGGCGCATCCGGTACCGGGGTGCCAAACCGGTCGTAATTATCCTGGTCGACACGCTGTTGCCGGGTTACTCGCGGCGCCGCAGCCGGCATGGGTGATAGGGGGCGTTGCTGCGGCGCGGCTTGTGGTTGCGCTGGAGCGGTAGGACCGCCAACGATTTGTTGCTGAGCATAGTAGGGGTCTTGTGGCCGCTCCGGCTCTTGCGGCTGCGCTTCCTGCGGCGCCGGCTGGTATTGCGCTTGTTGCGGCTGCGGGGTGGGTTGGTACGACGTAGGAATAGCCTGCGTCGCAGGAGCTTGCTGCTCCTCCGGCACGGTGAGCAACCCCGCCCGCGCCGCCTCTTCCTGATCGTAGGTAGCCTGCTCGCGCTGATCAGCAACGTCTTCATCGTCGTAGGGGTCAGCCATCAATGCATCGCCAATCGTGCGCCGGTTTGCGGATTAATCAGCTCCATGTGGTTCCGCTCTTTTGGATCATGCGCCAGCGGGAACCCCAGACCATAACGTCGACCATTTTTGGTAACCCAGTCGAGGACGACAGGGTCCTCCTTCAAATCCATCGCGATGCCAGACCCCGGCGGCCCCGTGCCGGCACCGTGGCGGGAGTTAGGCGCGCTAGGATTAACCTGCATCTGTCGAGCGGTGTCACGATAACCAGAGATAATCCTAAACCGGCGCTCCACTTCCGGTGGCATATCCTTCACCATGTTCTGGACTGCCTGCGTCATCGCCGGTGCGACGCCGGTAATACTTGACGCGCCCCCCGGCACCGCATTGCCTATGGTGTAAGGCGCCAGCGGATGAGCCCCACCAGTACCCAGTGCCGCGCCCTGTTGCGCTGGCCTTTGTTGCGTCGGTGCTTGCTGCGACTGTTGATATTGCTGCTGCATCAGCGCCCGTGCCGGGTGCTGGGTATTGGTGAAGGCTTCTCCGGCGTGGGTATTAATGTAGTAGCTACCCGGTACCGGCTGTTTGGTTTTCGGATCAACCACAACGTAGCCGTTCTGCGACGGGTCTTTTGGGTTCATAGTTGGCACTATACCGTAGGTACCCTTGATGACACCGTCGGCGATGAGTTTGATCTGCGAGTCCGCGATACTCATATTGGGCGCGGTCGTTTTCAACCCACGCGCCAGTGCATCCCGTCGCGCCACATAGGCCTGCTGATCTTCCGGCGTTTTATACTCCGGCGGTATCGGCCAGCCTGACTGCATCGGATCGCTGTTTGCCCACTGGTCTACCTGCTTCGCCGTCTCGGCGTCCTTGGCCCCCTTAAGCTCGGAGTACTTTGCGTCCAGCTCCGCCTGCTTACGCATGTTGGCGTAGAGCTGGTTGCGCTCCGCTTGGTTGATCGTCGCCGCTGCGCGTTCGCTGCGCCCCGCTTCCTTCATCCCCTCGATCGCCGGCCGAACTTCCTGGTACCCAGCCTGGGCGTTGTGCAGACGGATCTCAGCGGCGGCTTTTTGCTGGTCGGTGAGGAATTTGGCGAAGGTCACCGGGTTACCGGTGACCTTTAACTGACTGTTGATATCCTGCGCGGTGATCTTAAATGGCTGGCCCAACGGTTTCCCGGTCGCCTCGTCGAGGCGCACACCAAACACCTCGGTGCCATTGGTCATAAACCGGCCGGCGGTGCCGTCGGGGAAGAACGCATGCGCTTTTGCCAACTGCTGCGCTGCGGTTGTGCCGTCACCGCGCTGCAACGAAGCCATCGCTCCCATGAGGTGCATGTTTGACCCCATAAAAGCCTGCCGCATGACAAAATCCTGTGCCTTCTCGGCGCCATCGGTATCGCCCTTGGCGAGGAAATTCTGCACCATCAGATCTTGTACGTGTTGCCACGCATCACTCATCGACTGGCCGCTGGGCGCCGCGTCGGCTACGTATTTCATAGCAGCATCAGGGCTAATTTTGGCTGCTCTAACAAACCCATTTGCAGTCGCAGTGCCACCGACGCCACTGCCAAAATCGAGCTTGGAATAGTCCTCGTTTTTGTTGTTGGGGTCGAAATAGCGAGCGGCGTAGCGCATCGCGTTCTCGCGTCCCCGCGACTCCATAAAACCAGGACCCCCGTTGTAGGCAGCCACCGACGCGTAGCTACCGGCGCCGAATTTGCTGTCCAGCTCACGGGTATAAAGCGCTGCCAATTTTGCCGCGACGGGAAGGTTCTCGTCTTTAGTGAGATCGTAATGTTGCCCGCCGAAATACTTATCTTCTAGCGCCTTCTGGGTGCTCGGCAGAATTTGAAAGATACTCGTTTCGCCGTCTTTACCAACCTTCTGGTTGTTGAACGAAAAACCGGTTTCAACCCCAGCCGTGTGCATGAGCTGGCGCGGATCGACGCCAACACTCTCTGCGGTACTCTTAATCAAATTGAACAACTCGGGGTGTTGATTGCCGAGGATGTTATACGAATGGATCGGGATCTCGCCCTTATACTGCGCTGCCGAAGGGGGTGGGCCTGTTTGTACTGCACCGCCGCTAGTCGCAGCGAGCGGCTGTTCCTGCGCCGGCTGTTGCTTTGGTGGTGCTGCCGCGGTCTTCGCCGGCTCAGGGCTCGTGGTGACAGCGGTGCCGCCAGGGCCGGGAGTAACCGGGATCGCTTCTTTAGGCGGAGTAAGGGTTGCTCGATCCGCTGGAGTGACTGGTCCCGCGTCTCCCTGTACCTGTGCGTATCCGCTAGTTTCCTGACGCGGCGGTACCCGCAGCGTCTTGTCTTCGTTCGCGGCAGCCCGCGCGTCCATCGCGGTGTTCCAGGCGCCGATATTCGGGTAGTACGTACCCTCCACATACCCGCCGGCCGTCTTAGTCGGCACCGCTTGCTCTGCCGGCGCAGCGGCGGGCGCCGGGGCTACGGGAACTGCCCGGTCACCCCCCGCGGCTGAGTCGTCGACGGGGGGCGGGAAATTGACGACAGCAGGAGGAGTACCGCCGCCCGACAGCGGCAGGGCGCTTTCCTGCGGTGGTGATACCGCCGGCCGCCCCGCCTGCCCCTGCACCGCCTCGGGCGGCGGTGGCGGCGACTGGTCGGCGTCGCGGACGTAGGGAGGGAGGAGATCAGACATTAGTAAGGTACCGCTTGCTGGTATGGTTGCCCCGTCAGGGGGTCGATCGGGACCGACGGTGTCGGAGAAGACGGAGGCAAAGCCGGCCTTGAGGTAAGGCTAGGTAACTGCCCCAGCGCGCGTGGATTTGTATACGCTTGTGGCTGTGCTGGCGGTAACGCCCCGCCAATCACCGCAGGGGCAGATGGCAGCGCACCTCCTGGCGGCAAAAGCCGTGGCAGCTGCCCCAAAGCCCGCGGATTACCAAACGGCGACGGCTGCGCTTGCGGTCGACCCGTGTAACGAGTGCCAGGAGTAAGCGCTTGATTGATCGAAGGGGCATTCTCCCCGCCCCTAGCGCGATGCAACCCTTCGTCTTCTGTCCAGATAAAGTCACCCGCAGGCGCGCCGGACTGAACCACAGGCGGAGGTGTTGCTGGCATAGGTGGACGAGACAGCACTTCCGGCGGAAACCCGCCAGCACTCGGCGCCGCACCCGATTTATCATCGTCCGGCACCTGCGTAATTCGAGACTGCCACGGCGGCAGCAACGCCGCCGGCTTCGCCGCAGTCTTAGGAACCGCGTTACCGTCCTTGTCTAAAGTGGGCGGTGTCGTCGCGTCGGGGTGAGCCGTTGGGTCGTCCCACCCTGTCTCCGTGAGATTAGTCTGCCCTGCACTTAACCCCGCCGGACCTGAAGTATCCGGGTCGTTTACACTCGGCGCTTTCGCCGCGACCGACGGCAACGCAGCCTTAGCCTTAGCGTCCTCCTGCGCCTTCTTTGTAGCAGACCGAATTTCTTCTTCCCGTGAGTACGCTTGGATATCCTTACCGAGCTTCCACCCGCTATCCAGCCCTTCACTCAAACCAGCGGCGAATGATCCAACCATAAACGACATGGTTCACCTCACCGCCGCAGCGAGTGCCAGGGGGTACCGCACAAAGTCGAAGCCGCCGATTGAAGCTACCGCTTCCGGCGCTACCGCGCGCACTTCATCGGCCATAAACCCGTAGCGAGGTTCTGCGCCCAGAACGTCCCATACGTAATTATACGCATACACCATTAATTTGCCAAAATATCCCCGCGGTTCGATGTTGCGTTTTACCCGACGATCAGACAGTGCAAACGGCAGCGCCGTACCAATCAGCTTACCGGCAAGGTTGCCGATACCGGCCGATTGCTGCGCTGATACATCCGCGTTCAACTTCGCTCCCGCTAGCTCGTTGTTGTACCCAAAGTTCATCGCGTTTGCTGCATTACCATACGCAGCGTTACCGCCGCTAAAATACGACGTGGGACTGCCCATCGCACCGGCGCCGGTGGCGAAGTGGGTGTCGCCGGCCTTGGTTCCAGCCTGTCCGGCTGCGGTTGATGTCTGGTAAAACTGCGCGGTCTGCGGCCCAAACCCGCGGCCGGTGGCGATGGCTGAGCCCTCAAGTGCCAGTTCCTGCTGCGCCACCTCGTTGCGTGCCCCTGTCCCTGCCGCGGCCTCCCCCGCCGCCTTGCTGATGCGATAGCCCGCATCGAGCGCGCCATAGCGCGTCGTACTCGGGTCGATGCCGTAACTTTGAAGGTTGGTCAGCGCCGCCTGCCGCTGCGCGTCGACCGTCGAGCTGACATCAGCCCGCGCCATCGCCGATTGCTGCGCGGCTCGCGCCGGACTGTTCCAGTCAAGCGCTTGGTTGACAAAGCGTTGTTCGACAGGAGCATAAGTTTCTAAGTACATACCCTCCTGTTGCTTCGCAATATTCGCCGCTTCCTGACTAGAACGGGTCTGAAGATCGAGATAATTAGTGATGTAGGGGTCGTAGCGGGCAGATTGATCTTTAGCCCAGTCAAGCTGTTCTTGCCCGAGATCAAATTGCAGCTGGGCCGCGTGAGCGTCTGCTTGTACGATCGGTGTATAATCTGGCGCCTTTGGGGCTGGACTACTCTTGCTACCCACAGCGGGGCCTCCCCTAAAGGGTGTCGGAGGATACTACAGTTCTACTAGGAACCACCCACCCTTTCGGGACGTGATTGAGCCAGCGACAGAACTCCGGCTTCATGTAGAGAATAAAAGCGTGAACCCCCTCGCCGTACATGTCACGCACCAGTGTCTCAACCCGCCATCCCCCCCGCAAATCGAGGGAAAGCGCGGGGTAGTTGTCCGAGCGGACCATTCCCAGCAGCTTTTTCACCCCGAGCTGGTTAAACGCGTAGTCGAAGAGCATCCACAACAGATCCGGCGTCGCCCACCCCGGTCGTTCCCCTGCCATGTGCACGCAGGCGCAGACACCCGTGAAACCATCGAGAACGAAGCCGCCCTGGATCTCACCGTCATGATGGGTCGACAATGAATGCCCATAGCCGGGCACAAAGTGCCCGTCGGCCCGCTGCATGATCCACGCCCCCGCGCCGGGAGCATTAATCTTTATTTCCAACGCCCCTATATCCCTAGAACCAACCAGAATACAGCACCAGTGTAGGGCGCACCTGTAGTAACATCCATACCTGCATTGGTCAGATTACTATAGTTAAAGGAAAAATTAACACCGGCGGCAGCACCCCCTGTTACTTGGACGTTAAGAACTGAGCTTAATGTTATCGGAAATACAACTGGATCCGAAGTTCCACCAGTAAAAGTAGAATAACCGTACTGTATAGTTAAACCATTCGCTAAAACTAACCATCCGGGTTCAGCGTTTGAAAAGTTAGGGAAGACGAGGTCAGCCAACTCGTCCTTGGTTACGAGGCCGCTCGTCACCGTACCCGTAGCACTGTTACCGGTGATGGGCGTCAGCAGCCCCAACGCCAACAGGTCATCAAAGGTAACTGCTCGCCCAGGGAGCGAGCCGCGATACCCGCCAAGGCTCTCGACACCTTGCTTTAGCGAGCGCACCGTGGTCACCAGCGAGCCGAGATCCGCCAGCGGGTTTTGCACCTGCGGCACGTTTTTGTTAGGGGTCAGCGCGAAGGGCCGGTCAGACACCTTGAAGCTCCTTCATCGTCGAGGCCAGTTCGACGCTGTCGATACGAACCCGGCCAATCAGCTCGATCTGCCAGTCAAAGGCGCGAAAGCCGGAGGGCAGACGGAAGATGTCCGTCGGCTTCTGAATGTCCCGCTCCATAATCAATGTCAGATCCGGCCCCGAGAAAATGCGAAAACGCGCATGCACGCCATCGGGCAACAGCCCTGAGGGGTCAGACGGCATCGCGTCGTCCACCCGTGGACTTGATGTAACATGCACCGCCCCGAGACTGATTGGTGCCGGTGCATAGAACTGCTTAGACTTCCACTGATAAGTATCATGTGCTGCCGTCGGACTGTCCCAGAGATAGACATTACCCGCGATCATCACATAGGTGTTACCTTCAAACTCATCGTTCCAGATCGCTGTCGCGTTATCGACCGTGTTCAATAGCACAAACCCGGTCTTGTTGTCGGTACCATCAAAAATGAAACCGCCATCGCTGTGAATGGCGATGTACTGGGCGCGGTGCCGTGCTCCGATAATAGTAGCCCCGTGATACAATGTAAGCCACAGTTGCTTGCTCATCGTATCCAACGATATGATGTCGGCCTGGAAATAGTTGGTTTTTACCAACCCATTTTGCGAGGAATAAATAACCCCCTGGAGGTCCGTAACCACCGAGCCGCGTGATATACATGGCTCTGCTACCTGGGTTTGATTTATAATATAATTCGCCGGTGAGTTACCGGTACCGGCCGAGATAAAGCCAGCGGTGAGAATTGCGAGCGATTGGTTCCACGCCGTTAGCGCGACGATGTCATATAATACCGACTGGTCGTAGATCGCCGGCCATGCGTGCGGCCGGTACGGCTCGCAGAAATGAATTGTGTTGCCGGTGAACCCCACCATCATGCCGCCGGGAAGAGAGACCAGCCCGTCAAGATGATCCGGCGGGTTGCCCCAGCTTGTCGAGATCAGTGTGGGGTTGTCTATAATTTGAAGGTCGGTAGAAACATCGACGTAAGGATCTGGAGATATCAAAAAATCCACAATCATGTAAAACGAGGCGCCGGTCTGTAACCCCGTCACCGTGCGGTAGAGCCGCACCTTGCGTACAAACGGATAGTTTCGACCGGAACTCCCAGCGGGTGGCGGGGGCGGCAAGCCGTAGATTGTCCAAGTGCCGTCGGCAGGCCCCTCGACAATAACGCTGGGATAGCTAGGTGCGCTCTCTTCACCAAAATCGTTGATAAAGGTGTAACAATAACTCCGCGCCACCTGAGGAACCGAGGTTGTTCCGCCAGTCACCGATACAGATAGTGCGCTACCACTACCAGGATTAGGCTGATCAATCCCCAGATCGTAAGGTACCAGCGGCACGCCGAAATTATTGTCGTCGTTGATCATCGCAAACGTCGCCCAGTGCGGGCTCAGATCACCGGGATTGGTCCAGTAAATCCGTCGCGTAGCGTCGTTGGTCAGCGGCGACCGGCAAACGCTGGAGAACTCACTTGGCAGCTTTAGCCATACCACCACTTCGTTCAGCGCGTCGGGAAATCGGAACGCCTTGCGGGCGCCCGGTAGAGATTTGACGAGCTGGAGCTGCGGCAGCCCGTCGAGGTTGCCGGAACGAAAGTCGCAGTCCTGCGCCTGCTCCGACATATTGTCGGGCAGCACCCCAGGATCGAGGCGGGGGACCATGCCCCCCATACCCCGGATGGCGAAGCGGGCCATAGCCTACCAGTAGACCCAACCAACCGTGTTATCGACGTAACGATAGGTCTGAAGCTGCGCCGCTGACGCTGTGACAGGCGCCCCTGTGACGGCACCCGCAGCAGCGTTCTGTACCGTCAGAGTCGTGACGACTGACCTAAACTTGAGCATAACCTCATCCCCTGGCTTAGGGGCGGGGGGCAGTTTTACAGTCAGCGCCGCAATCGTTGCCGAGTGATTAAAGTACGCACTGTCCTGACCCGCCGCCATTGCGTAGGTCTGACCGGTTGTCGGGACATTTACCGTAATTACGGGGGTGGCGTCCGACAGAAAGAACGAGCCACCTTGAGCTAGAAAACTAGGCATCTACTTTACTCCCTCTTTCGGTTTGCATGGCTCTCCACAGAGCTTCTCCAACTCGGCGATCCGCGCGTCGCGCTCGGCAAGTTTGCGCCCCATGTCCTCGGAGTACAGCACCACCGCCGGCATAAGCTGCTGCACCGCCGTTGATAGATTTCGCTCGGCCATCGTCGGCTGTGGCTGCGGCTGCGACTGCTGTGCCAGCGCAGTCCCCAGACCAATGGGGAGCAATAAAACCAGAACTATGGATACATTTCTCATCAGCAATGCGTCACAATCCCGCCATCGATCTTGAACAACGCCGTCGGCACCCCAGCCGCACAACTCACCCCTGGAATACCGCCAACCTTGTACCAAGATGAGTTCATATTACCGTAGCCAGGGTCGCCGCCACTCACCGCAGCTACCCCAATCCCGCCGCTCGGGTAAATCACCAAGGGCGAAATCGCAGTTCCGTAATCCCCAGCCGCCGCCGTATTGATCTGCCAGATCGCTTGCCCGCCGGCAAAGGCTAGCCGATGCGAACCACCCGCCGTCAGCGACGTGCCGGTGTCCCGCCATTCCGACTGAATAAACCGGCCTGTCAGCCGCTCGGCGGTGCCACACGTCGGGCAATGCGAGGTAATAATCTCCTTGGCAATCTCACCCGGTCCATTGGTCACGGTGAACGCGCCGTTGATATTTTTTAAAACGATCCGGTAACCGAGGCTCTGCGTCGGCACCTCTGCCTTGGTCGCATTGAAACCAGAACCGATCATAATATCGCCGGTCGCGGCCGGACCTGCCGCGACTTGAAAGAAAATACTTCCCCGATCGGCCAACTGCTGACTCGTGGCCGTGATCACATTCTCCCACATCGAACAATGCGTCGGGCACTGATTAGCGTAATCGGCGTTCTGAACCATCACGCCGCTATAAGGCATGATCATATTCGCTGCGCCCGCCGCCGATGGGCCGTTGTTGCCCAGCATGATCCCGTAGCCGCCGCCGTTCGACACATCGGCGCCCAGCCCCACGCCAAAGCTCGGGAGCGTGTGGACCTCCCAGATAACGTTGTTGTTCACATCCTTCCAAATACCGGCAACTTCCAACGTCGTAATGCCGCCGCTATCGTCAGCCGTGAAGCTCTTAAACTTGGAACTGCTGACAATCAGCCCGCCGGTATCGCCTTTGCGGCCCTGCTCGGTGACGATCCACATGCCGGCAAGCTCGCCCTCGACCAGCGAAGTCTGCGCGTTGGTTTTACCCGCCGTCACCATCAACGCCATGTCCGCACTGGCCGGCCCAAAGGCGCCGCTACCGATCGCCTCGCGGTGGATATTGGTCGTCATTTTCGTATTGGACGGATGCCCCACCGTGTCTAACGACTTAAAAAACTGCCCGGCGAGCCAGTTGCCACCAAAAGATGGCGGTAGGAACCCCCGCATATCTCCTTCCGACGCGGTCATCGTCAACATGGAGGCGTTGCTGCCATCCTTCTGCATCGGGTTTGGTACTTGCTGCGCCGCTGCCGGTAAGGCCAAAGCAGGCGTCGTCAGAATGCCTAGCAGAATTATAGGCAGTAGGGCGCGCATCTCATCGCCCCTTACCGCGAGCACTCAGCCGTTTCTGGCCGGCGCGGTCAGCGCGCTTCTCCGCGGCTGAAGTCTCATATTGCTTCGCGCTCACCCCGGCGCGCTTAGCCCCGGCAGCATCTTCACGCTTATCGGCTTTGCTATCTTCATACACTTTTGCCTTCATCACATACTCCTTAGTACAGCCCAGGGCTGTTACGGCCTTTGTTAGGGGTGGATTTTTTCGCCAACGCCTTCTTCATCGCCGCCGGCGCGGTCTGTGCCCAAGCAGGCGTCGCCAGCATGCCTAGCAGAGCTATAGGTAGTAGAAAGCGCATCAGTAACACCCAGGGCTTACGCCACTTTTCGGCGAAGAGTATCTCATACCGGCTCTCCATGATTACGATAATCGTAGTTATAGGATACCTTGCAGGACGCAGTTGCCGTTGATCGCCCCCGCATCCGGCGAGAACAACCTGATCGCGGTGATCGGGTTCGCGTTGATCGAAGTGTAACCAAAACCGCTCGATATTTCCTGCCACCCGGTCGACAACCCATACCCCGCCTCGTAGCGCATCGTATACAAGCCGCTGCTCGGATACCCAAGCGCGGCAAAATGGGCGGTGAAAAGGTTACCGGTGTTGCTGCCGTAAGTGACGCCCCAGAGATTATCGGTCAGGGTCATTGCATTCATACCAGCAGTGAGAAACGTCGTTGGCGTGGCATTGGCGAAACTTTGATAGGTACCGCCGGTTACATAATCCGTCGCACCGGCTAGCCAGGTAGGCCCGGTACTGGTACCAAACTGCATCTTAATCTTACCGTTGGGATAAGGCCCTAATCCTGAACAGGTAAGGTTGTAATGTAAAAATGAGGGGTCGATGTTAGTAAACTCGATTGCCGCCACACGATATTTAACCTGACGATCAAGGGTCACCCAGTCCTGCATGCTCACCGGGTTAGGGTCCCCATTGGTCCCCATCCCGATCGCGTAAGCCTTGCCTCCGAGATAGCCATGAAACTCGTTCCCCGAAAACGTGATGCCCGGCACCGCGTCGCCGGCCCAATCGAAATATCCGTAGAGCTGCCGGGCGCTGGCGCCGCGCGTGTCGTATGCCTTATTGCCGACATAACGCGCGCCCGTACCAGCCTTGCTACCGCCAGATAGCGGCGTATGAAAAGCACTCTTTTCGGCCTCGGAGATCGGCGGTGAAACTGTCGGGACCGCGTTGTTGTTGTTCCACGCGATATTGTTACATATCAGGTTGTGGAACCCAAAATTATTGATCGCAATACCCCCGAGGTTCCAAAACATATTATCGCAGACAATCGAGTTGTGCGGTACCTCGACGCCCCCGATCAAAATGCCGCTAGTATCACGACTCGTCCACCCACTGTCGTGGATCTTATTACCGATATAGCTGTGATATTTCGATGAGCCGGCAGACGGCCCAAAAATCCCTGTACCAAAGTTAAAGTTGGAAATGTCGTTATAACTGACATCAAAATTGTCACCGTCGGCTTGGATCGCCGACCCGACACAGATGTTCCGGTTCATCGTCATATAACGCATCGTGCCGCTGCGTTCGACGGTCGTAGTCGATAGACACTGGTTGGGGCTATAAGCCGGCTGGCTATGGATATAGTTATCGTCCATGTGTCCGTTCTCGAACACATAGCCGCAGCACACCGCGTACATCGTAATGTACTGGTCGCCAGGACTGTTAATGATCCTGACGTGGTCGATCGAGGCATAGTTCACGTTGCCGGTATAGGCGAACATCGCCAGTATTGCGCCACTGCCGCCGCCGGGCGCCCAGACGCTGGTCACCGCGTTGTTCTGGTCGAATGTCAGCTCACTGACCCTGACCCCGGATTTAGCATCCCAGAAGAAAATGGCGTCGCCGCCGATCGTACAGGCCGAGGGGAACTTTATCGTCGTCGTGCTGGCACTAGCACCGATCATCGAGATCGCCGACGCCGCTATCCAGTGCTGTGCACAACTGAGCATGTAGGTGCCGGGCGGGAAAAACACCGTCGGACTGTCGGTGCGAGCAAACATTTCGGCCATCCTGGCCGTATTGTCGGTCACCCCGTCGCCGACAAACTTGAAATCAGCTGTCGCCGAAAGCATCAAGGCGCCACGGGGAAGCGGGTTTGGCACTTGTTGTGCTGATGCGCCCAGTGCCAACAACAACCCAGACGACAATGATATAAGTAACTTCCAGAACATGATCAGAACCCCCAAAAAGATTTTTGGTTCGTATGCAACATCGCGCGCTCTCCAGGACCTAGCGTGTAATCCAACCACACGGCCAGCTCAGTAAAATCACACGTCGCTGCGTCACCGGAAGCAACGTATATATTACCGGCATCCCCAGGCAACGCCGTCCCCGTCACTTCCGCTAAAGCATCAACTCGCGCCACCCCGCCAGACGCTGCAAAGACACCGGTATAAGAGTGATATAATCCTGCCACTCCCCCGATTGAGAGATTATAAGAGTCGTTACCGACAACAGTGACATCGTAATCGGCGTGTTGAAAAATTTTATTAGAACCAGCCGCGACAAACATACAACTAAGATAACCGCCGGGAGCTACCCGTGTCAGTTGACGACCCACACCATTTATAGACATCGTTTTACCGGCACTGAACCACCAACTTGCTAAATTTATAAACATATTTTGGGTTGGCAGTGTTGTCCGAACACACGGCTTACTCGTACCGACACAGTTCAGCACCAAAGTCGGAGCAGCCGTCGGTGCCATATTTTGGGAGTTACCCGACTGGTCATACCACAAAACAGGAAAACACGTCGTGCCGGCACAGAACGCATTAGCTGCTGCGATATCAAATGGCGAGCCTAGCCCCGGCACAAAACCGACAAAACCGATATCGGCCTGAGTGGTATCGAGGGCTCGCCCCAATCTTACTGCCGGGCCATTGTAGGTAGATTTTAGTTTACGAAAACTATAAGCGGCGCTGGGTGATGTGAACGCATCCAGGCTATAGGGTATCCAATAATCGTGCTGATTATTGGACAGCGCCACCCGCTCATCCAGGGTTAACGTATAGTTGTCCCAAATGATTGCTTCCGACACATTGCAGGTAATCCCGGCACCACCTACCACCACACCGACAGGCCCAGACGCGCTACCCGCAACATTACCCCCTGCCGTTTCCACCGCGTCGATCCGAACCAACGTCGATGCTGCGTTAAACTCTCCGATAGTGGTGTGCCACACTCCCTCGGTTGCCCCGGATAGGTTAAACTCAGTGACAAAATCGGTAAGAAGCCATGACTCCGGTAATGTATTAAACCCGGCTAAACTATTACCCTTTCCTACGACATAACACCGAGAAGCCGTCCCGCCAGTACGTTGCGCTACCGCGCTCAACGTAGTCTTGCCGGCCGCCCAGGTAATGCTGCTCGTCTGCAATAACTGAGTTGCCGTCGTTGCCCTGGCGCAAGGCTTGCCGTTGCCGCAATCCGCAACATAAGCCGGCTGGTTCGCCAACGTCGCCTGTGTTGCATGTCGAGCAAAGCCTGACTGATCGTACCAAGTATCAAAAAAACAACTCGTCGCACTGCAAAACGTAGCGGCAGCTGCGGTGTCGAAATCGCCACCGACAAATCCAATATCTGAGGTACCGCCCGTTGTACGACGTAGTTTCGCCGCCGGACCAAGGTAACTAGCTTTAACCTTTCTTAAGCTGTAGATCGCAGCTGGCGCGTTCGCGACGATGTCGGTAACCCCCGCACCGCCACCAGCACGCACAACGACATGCTGCATACCCAAGCCAAAGCCCATCGACTGCGCCAGTGCTGGCACAGTGAAGAGCCCAAGCAAAAGGCTCAGTAAAGCGCGACGACCAAAGCGCATGTCGTGTTCGTGCTCATAACTTTTGCGACCTGAAATGGTAAAAGGCTACCGGGCTGAACATTGCTGAATGTCACCGCTACACCCGCCCCCGTTGTGTTATCGGCCTTAAAGACCAAAGCGAGGTTGCAGGCCGACGCGTCGCCGACGTAGAGCCCTCGCGTCCCCGGTAGAACCGTCGTGTCGCTCTTCGTCACAGCACGAGCGGAGATCCCCTGGTTCAGCGAGGGGGAGCCGGTAGGCGCGGTCTGTGCCCAGGCAGAGCTAGCCAGAATGCCTAGCAGAACTATAGGCAGCAGGGCGCGCATCTCAGCGGCCCTTACCGCGGGCGCTCAGCCGCTTCTGCCCGGCGCGATCGGCGCGCTTCTCAGCAGCCGAGGTCTCGTACTGCTTCGCGCTCACCCCGGCGCGCTTCGCGCCGGCAGTGTCCTCGCGCTTGTCGGCTTTGCTGTCTTCATATGGTTTTGCCTTCATCGCCTTACCTCCTCAGTACAGCCCAGGGCTGTTGCGGCCCTTGTTGGGGGTGCTCTTCTTCGCCAGCGCTTTCTTCATGGCCGTCGGTTGACCGGGGTTCGTCGGACCTGGGATCGGTCCCGCCGGCACCGACTTGCCGGGCGTACCCGACAGGTTCTGTGGGCTCGACCCTTTGGAACTAGGGTTGACCGCGATACCACCCTTGCCCGGTTTGTCGTACATGCCGTGCATCTCATAGTCCTTTCATTTATACTTGCACCCATTCGGCGCCAGTATAAGTTATCTGTATCCAACTGTAGTCGAAGTTCATGTATAAAGTCGGCTGACCTTCGATCTGTGCGGTACCGCCGACTACCGTAATTGGGTATGTACCGGCGTTACCGGTAATGTCTTTGATTGTGAGCGTCTGCCCCACTACCGGTGACGGCGGCAAAGTAACAAAAAGCGGCTCGGTGCTGACATTGCTGATGTAGATAAACCCAGCCGTGCCGGCAGGCAGCGCAGTCGTTTCGTAAATCGTCATAGACGGTGGGGTGGGCGGCATAACGGGGGGCTCCGGTGCGGGCGAGGTGATCGGCGGCGGCGCCACCGAAACGACGATATCAACTTGCTTCGCCCGGCCGGTACCAGCAATCGCCAAAAACGACACCAAATAAGAAACTCCGGGAGTACCGGATGCTACCATCAACGATACGGTCTTGCCCGATAGGATCGCACTCTCGTCGAGGATCAATGGAAAGGTATCCGGTACGTCCGACGGCTCGCTGGCAAACGGGTAGTCCACCTGCCAACCCCAGGCAGCCTGCCCCGGCAACGCGGCAAAATTGGACAGACGAGTGATCGTCTCGCTACGGTCAAGCCAGCGTTTAAAATCAAAGAAGTACTTCCGCACATCGATGTGTTGCTTTTGGGAGTTACCCAGTACGCCAATGTTTTCGGATACCCGGTATGTTGTTGGCCCGCTCAACTTTTACGCCTCCCACTGGCAAAGTACGGGAACCGCCAAGCCGACCCATCGGTATATTGCATCGCGGCAAACGAGCGAGCGTGAACAATCCCAGAGCGAAAGCGTCTACCATAAAACGTCGCCAGTTGTGGCGAACTGTAGGGTTTACCCGGCTGCCCATAAAGACCAGTCAAAGTGCCAGCTTTAATGTAATTAAACCACTGGGACCACACTAAAGACCCTACGTCAGACAGAAAATCTTTTGGCTTTAGTGCCAGCCACGCTTGCCCGGTACGGCGTGCATCTACCGGTGGCGGAGTTAAATCGCGTAGCAATGACGGAGGTTCAATTTTACCGTAGTACAACCCGGTATAGTTCAAGATCCAGGCTACATCCCAGTCGCCGTCGAACGGGTTAAAATCAACCCAACTGATCCCCGGCGCCATCTGCCAAAACACATGCTCGCGGCGGGTCGTCGACTGGATGAAAAATTCTTCCAACGTGTTCCACAGCGCCAATTGCACCTGGGTATGCGGCACGTCGGGCAGCTCGGCGTAGATATTTGAGTACAGGCGGTCGAAGCTATCGGGCTTAAGCGCCTGCGGGCTGACCACCTGGGGCTTCTGGCCGCCAGCCAGTGCGACCCCCGCTTCGTAGGCCGCCGCGAACAGAGCGGCGCGCTCGGGGTTGGCCCAGGGCTGACCAGCCTCGGCCAGCAACCTCGCCAAAACCCCGCTTCGTAGCGTCTCTAGCCAAGTCTGGAACAAGACCTCCGGCACATGCGCCAGATCCACCGGCTGCAAGGTGACCAGAGCGGTACCGCTGGCTTCGGTTGGCTCCAGCGGGATCAAGCGGTCGGGCTGCTCGACCCGGTATTGCTCTAGCCCGTAGACTTCAACCACTTCGTTGACCAGCCCGTCGGGCGAAGTCAGCTGGACTTGAGTGTCGGCATCGACCAAGGACCACTCGACGGTCTTTCGGTACCAGCCGGAGCGCCCGCAGAAATCCTCGATGGTGTTCCACGCCATCATCTGGATATGCGTGTGCGGCACCAGCGGCACTTCGGCGAAGACGTTGGCGTAGAGCCGGTCGAGCCCGTCCGGTTCGCCGACTGCCTGGCTAACAACCTGCGCCGCTTCAAGCAGGACCCGCGCAATCTCAGCCTCGTAGAGCTGTAGATAAGGCCCGGCTACCTCAAGGTTTGTGTAAGGTTTAGATGGCTCGGACAGCAATCGCGCTAAAGCACCAACTCGCAACGGCCGGAACCATGTCTCGAAGATAAAAACTGGGGTCGCGTCGAGATTGGTTGGACGTAAGCTAACCAAAGCGGTGCCGCTAGCGCTCGCACCCAGCGATATCACCTTATCCGGCTGCTCGATGCGATAGCGATCGATGCCGTAGACCTCGACGAGGTGCTGAACTTCCCCCTCGGGCGAAACCACAGTAGTTGTACTACCGCTGCTACCCACCGAGACCGCCACTACCCGGCGGAAACACCCAGACCGAACACAGAAATCCTCGACCGTGTCCCAGATCGCGGCCCGCACCATCGGCTCAAGCGTACCCGGCAGCTCGGCGAGGAGCCCGTCGATCAGGCGGTCCAGTGAACCTGTACCCTCGGTGCTAAGCATCAGCTTGCAGCCACCAACAAGCCCGTCGTGAATTTATTCAGGAGTGCCACGGCACGACCTTCCGCAGCAAACTCGTCTTCTCGCAGCTCCGACCTACCAACGATGTAATTAATACAGAGGGGGTAAAACACTAAGTCGAGCGGGAACTCCGCCGCCGTATCGTCAGGCATGACATACTGCGGGACACTGACGCGCAGCCCCGTCGCGAGAAACGCGTCGGGGCGTTTCGCACGAACCTCAGAGAGAGCACTGTTAAACGCCTGGATCAGATCCGTATCCGAGTACCGCACCGATCCGGTGATCGGCACGACATCATTGAGGATCGCCCTGGCATCCGACAGCATCCGCCCAATGGTGGGCTGCGTCGTCAGCATCTGGAGTACCTATAGAACCTATAGTTACCCACGCACCGCATATAGCTCCGTAATTGCGATGCCGTCGAGCACTTTCGCCCCGTAGACCTGGAGACCGCGGAGCAATGTGCCAAAGGTGCTCTCCGACCGCAGGGTTTCCACCTTGCTGATCTGACTGGCGAAAGTGAGCCCGTGCGGATGCCCGCCAAAGATCCGGGTAGCGCTGGCCGAGCCTTCGGTCGCTGTCGGCAGCAAATTGGAGCTGTACAGCGTGAAGCGATCGATCATCCCAAGGCGGCCATTTCTCATCAGAGAAACACCATCACCAGAGATCGAGGCGTTTCGCAGATCCGACTTCTTGACGAGGCCGGCAACCCACGGCGGGACCACCAGCCACCTCCCCGTTTCGGGGATGTTCTGCTCGTCAAGGACCGTACCCATGTCCACGATCGAGTCGAGGATGTTGGTCGCGGTCAATGCTACCGGCGCGCCAGCAGCACCGAGGTTGAAGTCGGAAATCCTACCCGCTGTTGCCCCCTTGTTGTTGGCATCGATGCCGGCATCGATCAGACCGAGAACACCGGTATCAATGGTGATCTTGAGCTGCTCGCTGGCATCGTCGGCCCACATCGACAGGAGGTGCATATCCGCTTGGCGTTCCATCACGTCGTCAAGTACCAAGTTGAAATATTTGGCATAGTCGATCGTGAGTTCAACCGTCGAGGACGAGGGACGGTCGACCGTCAACGCCATATCAAGCTGATAATCTTTGATGGTGATCGTCGGCTTGGTACGGATTTTTACCTTGTCGCCTTTGTTCTGGATCTCCCCTTCGTAGTCGGTGTTAGAGATAGCGGAAAGAACCGTTGCACTATAGAACTTTTCGCAACCTACATTAATATAGGTTCGACTGTCGCTTCAAAGCATTACGTGTCCACTTCGTAGGAATGTCGAAACTCACTCCCCGAACTAGATCCGCTGCATGCCCTGTCGGATCACTCAGTCTGTGCTGCTGCGAGTTGAGGGCTATAACGTGCTCTCGGATGGCATTTCCATCACGGAAATTCCCACCAACGGCACAGCCCAGCAAGAACGCTGCTTGCGCGCGCTTAATTACCAAGTGGTGTGCGAAGTGCCCAAGAAACTCCTTCGCTTTCGATGGTTGCGACAATTGAAGCTGCCACAACAAATTATCTCCCACCTGACAAACCGCCCCACCGAATGCCTTAGCAACTAGGTCGACGCCCGCACGATACTGCGGGGCCGCTAAAATACTAGCCGTCGGATAGGCGTAGCCGGTCTTATAGCACACTTTGACGGTAAAACAGCCATCGCCATCAAAATAGCCCGCAAGCCATTTTCGGGGTGGATAATTTACCGTACGCGGCCCTTCGACCTTACGCAAATCACTGACCTTCTTACGAAAAGTCAGGACGCTCTGCTCAGTCTGCAACACAGGAGCTTCGTCAACCAGCTTTAACGCGCTAGCAGCAAAAGCGTGCTTGCAGACTAGATACCCCTTGAGGCGTTCGACGCATTTACGAGCCATACCGCCACGCATCGCAGCGTAGACATATTTCCCGTTCATACGTTCCCGTAGATACCCACCAAAGTTAGCGGTGTACGCTTCAGGCACCTCACGATACACAGCTCGCTGCGCTACCTCAACAACGAAGTCAGGTCGCGCACCTATTCGGCACCGCACGCCAATACTTCCATCGGCGTCCAGAAACCCAGCCATGTATTTATCACTTAGAGGCATCGTCTCTCGCTTGCATCGGGTTACCTCTCAGCTCCCCGTTATTCAGATCCGATATAACGCTGACCTCAGATCAGCTTACCGCTCCAGATCTCAGGAACGAATACGCCACCGGCTGCCGCACCCGAATAGGCAGGACTAGCGGCCGACCCCGAATACGGGGTGCCCTGGGTAACAGGCATAACATAACTCCTTCAGAAGCGCGTTTACTGGAAGACGCGTCCTTCGGAAGCAGCAGCTAGGATATCCGCCTCGATGCGGTCTTTATCCGCTTGTCGACTTCGGTACACACCACGCTGCACATCCCGATAGAACGCGCCGATTTCTCGGTTTGTCCACATGCGTCTCTCCGGGGAAGCGCCGCCGTTTGTACCTGAAGCCGCTGGGCGGCCGGGTGCAGCCAGTTCTTCAAGTCGCATCCGACCCGCCGGTGCAGAACCATTCTGCATGGTATGGGGCGAACCTCTTGAAACTGGCGGAGCGGTATGCTCTGCGAGATACGTTTTGAAAAAACGTCCAGTGCGGTTTGCATCGCCCTGGGCGTAGGCTTCACGGAGCAGCTCAAGTCGAGGCCGCGCCGAGAATTGGTCGATCTCCGATAACCATTGGAGATAACGAGGATCGTCGTTGAGCTGACGCCACCGGCCGGCAAGCTCGGGGTCCATGTCCAGCTGCGACATCACCGAATGCTGGGTCAGCGACACATCGTGGCGCTGCTGACCACCCTTCAGGTATTCAACCTCGGCTCTGAGCTGGCGTACTTCCTCGCTCGCCGCACCACCCACCCAACGCGACACCGCCTGCGGGAGATCGTCCCCCCACATCTCACGGTCTTCGTCGGTGATCTGGGGGGCGGCTGGGGGTGGTGGCGGCGGAGGTGCAGGCGCCGGGGCGTTCTGCATCGAGGTGATGAGATTTGTCAGGTTGCGGATCTGGCCGTAGAGCTGCGGCACCTCGGCGTCGTATTTGCCCTGGAGGGTGTTGAAGCGCTGCCGCCAGCTCTCGTCCTCGGGCTCGCGCACCGGGGCGCGCTGATCGTCCGGTTCCTGGTGCTCCGGTGGGGACGGGGGCGTCCCGTCCCCACCCTGCTCACGCTCCCCCTCAGGGGCGTCCGACACGTTGGCTGAACCCAGCTCGCGTGCCAGCTGGTCCGCCCGCTCCGCCTGCTCGCGCACCGCGCGCGGGATCGGAGAGGCGTATTCGTCGTTGCTTCGATTATCGGACATTGCCGTTGCCTACCGTCAGCGGCGCTGGTTTTCTGACAGCGTTAGCCCGCTGCCCCGTCGCCGCCGCTTCAATTGCGATCCACAAATCCCGCAAAGCCCGCGCATACCCGATGGCGTCGTCCCGCTTTGCGGGCTCGATATCGAGCGCTTGGTTCATCTGGTCGCGGGCGCGCTCAAGCAAGGCGTCGCGGAACATCACAAAATCCGCCGCATTCGCCAGATTGGCGCAGGCGTTGACGCCTTCGGTGCCGAGGTTGAGGCTCACCGGCGCCCCGCTCTGAACACACTCGGGCGCGGCAACCCGGTAACCCCCCAAGGATCGCCGAGGATCTGCGGGCCGTCCTTGCCGTAATGGCTAAGCGAGTGCGCCAGCTGGTCGCCGCCGCCGACTGTCGTCAGCCCGGCGCCGCGGCGGCCGGTGATATTGCCCAGATGCTCGGCTTTCAGGGGCTTATGGGTCGCCGCCGGCACCGTGCTAGAGACAAAGGCCTTTGCCATTGCCTATTACTCCTATAGTTACCCTAGACGCCGCCGACGCCGTAATCCGTCGCCGGCACCTTCATCGGGTTGAAGTCGGCGGTCAGTGACACCCTCGAACCCTTGGGGTAACTGCGCGAGCTACCGGTAGGGCCGCTACCGTCGCCGGAACCGCCGCCCTTAATCATCGGCGGGGTGCTCGTCGCCTGGAGCTTGTCGTCGCCCTCGGTACCAGTCTTGCTGCCGTATTCCTGTCGTTGTGCGTGTCCGTCAGCCATTGTACGGGGTTCCTTGCTGAAACGAGTTCATCGGTGGGGCGATGTCGCTGTGCTGCGACGGGGTGGCGGCGGGCGCCTGGGCGCCTTGGGCGCGGGAGGCGGAGGATGCCCCCTGCCCTCCCCTACCCGGCGGACCCTGCTGTTCCGGTTGATCTTGCGGCGACGGCCGGCCGAGCTGGCCTTGCATCGCGGCGCTGTGCGCCTGGAGGGCTATCTGCGCCTTCTGGAGATCCTGCTCGGCCTTGAGCTGCTGGGCAATTTCCTGGTCGTCCGGCACCACATCGTCCGGCATGCCGAGGTTCTGCGCCACTGAGCGAAGTACGCGTGCCCGCCCCGGCTTGCCGAGGATCGGCGCGTCGATCGGATTGGCGGTGATTTGCAGGAATTGAAGCTGCTTCTGGCGTTCCGTCTCTTTCTGGATAGCGACTTTGACGCCGCTGACGACAATCTGCTCCTCGCCTGACAGCATCCCGCTGTCGTCGGTGAGCATGATCATGTCGTAGACCGCGGTTAAAAGCCCCTTCATCACGTCGATGTCGACATTGGAGGCAACGGTCTGGAGGATTTTCGATGCGTTATTCATCAGCATCGACAAGCCAGAAGCAGTCCTACCGGCACCACCACTTAAACTTTCCCCCGTTGTGTAGCGGGGGATCGCGCTGATATCGTCGGCGATATTGGTGAATTGCTGGTAGATCGTCAGAAGTTCTTGCGCGTTGCTGGCGGGCTGGAAAAACGTGATGGGTTCGCGGGTGTTTGCCAGTGGGTCGTTGATGACGTGCCAGCGCTTCCAGGGGTACAGCTGGTCGGCGTTCTCGGTCGGGCTCAGACAATCGTCGTTGATGACGACCTGGGGTCCGCTAGACATACCCATGTTGTTGACCAGAGCACGCAGCGTCGCGTTGGCGACTTCTTGGATGTCTTCAAGGATATCCGGCAACCCGTGCCCGGCGACGGTGCCGGGGACTTTTTCAAAACTGGTGATGAAGTAAGGATGACGCTGGCGAGGACTTGGGTTGAGTTGGGTTTTGAGGACGTGGCGTCCAACCACCCAAGTCTGTACTGCGTAGTCTCGGTCCAGATCAGGGACCTGTTCAGCAGGTACACCCTGATCGAGGAGGATTTGTCCTTGTACGTTGCCATGATATTCTATGGCATCGATCATTTGGCTTTGGTTGAAGTTTGGATCTTCCCGGCCGGCGGCGAGGGCCGCCTCGGTGTCGGGTGAGTCCATCCAGTCCCGTAGCCCGTGCGCGTGGTCCTGCAAGGCGGCGCGGACTGCGTCCTGGTCATAACCGGGAAGCCCGAGGAGGTCGTTGAGGTCGGTGCGGGTCAGGCGCTTGCGCTCGATCACCTCGGCGTCTTCGATCCGCGACACGCCAGGGGTCCAGTAGATCGCAAAGGGATCGATGCGCTCCCAGAACATCTGGGGCGCTTGCTCCAGCACCGCCTTGCCATTATCCCAAGAGAGGCGCGGCACCATCCGCACCACCGGCCCCTTGATACAGGCAAAGGGGAACAGCGGGAGATCGGTTAAAAATTCCGCCAGCGCGTCGTAGAAATTACCCGCCTGGAGAAGGTCTTCAACCTTATCCCCGACTTGGTCGGCCTGCCGCATGGATTGCCGGCGGGCTGCTTGCTGGGCTTGGTAGAGAAGGTCCGAAACGCGCTGGTGGACTTGGTCCTCATCGATCGGCTGCCCACCCAGCTGCAGGTTCTGCACCTCCGCCTGGACCAGCTTCATAATGTCTTGCTTGACGTTCAGCGGCACCGGCGGGGCCGGTTGCGGCGCGATATCCCACGGCCGGTCGGGCCCGAGATACACGTCGCGGAGCAAAGAGTTGGCGCCGCGGCACTTTACCGCGACGACGCGGGCATAAACTTCCGAGCCGCCAAACCGCTTTATGTCGTGGAGTTTTGAAGGATCGTACTTGCCTTCAAACATGCGCTGGGCGCGCAGGAGGCGATCGTTGAGGTTGTTCTCGCCGCTATTGCGGGCGTTCCGCATAATCTGCCAGCGACTGCGAACAAATGCTCCCAGGTCCGCTGGTAGAGGATTTGGTCGGTTGCGTTCAGAGAGAGCGGCGAGGCGCTGGGCGTCTTGTTCGTCGAGCTGGGCCGGGCTGACCAGACGCACCAGCCCTGTTCCGCCGCGATTATACGACGGTGTCGACGAGCTGACGCCTGCCAGTGCCTGGGGCAACCTACCTCCGGCATGGGGATAGCATTCAGCCCTTACTATAGCCCCTATATTTAGTTATGCTTGTCGGTGAAACCTTGTCAACAGGTAGTTTGCACCATGCTCGACGAGCCAATCCACCGAGAGCTGGTCGACGATCACCAACAGCTCACCCAGTTTGTCACCGACTACGCCCAGGGGTTCTACGACTACGACGAAATCTGCACCCGCTACGGGTTCGTCAACCGAGCAGTGCTATTCCATTTCGTCCGCAGTAACGCAGCGCTTTCCCGGCTAATCAACCAGCACAAGACAGCCTATGAAAGCGACGACAATGTCGAGCGGCGAATACGCCAGAAAGCTGGGCTCGCGGTCGAGCGGGCAATCTCCACCATCGCCCACCTCGTAACGCAGACAGACACGCCCGTGGGGCAAAAGATCGAATGCTTTCATAAATTATTGCGGGCAGCGGGCACCGACGGGCCGCCGCCGGCACCGCTGCGGGCAGACCAGGGTGGTGGCGGAGGCACCGCCTTCAATTTGTCGATCGTCTTTAGCAACGGCGAGAATGTGGCGATCAGCACCAGGGGGCAGCAAAGACAGCCCGAGGGCGAGGTGCTGGAGCACGAGGGATGAAAATTGAGATGGTCTGTCCCGACTGCGGAGCGTCGCGGCTGCGCTGGCCCTACGAGGTGCGGCAACAGCAGGGGCCGCGCTGTAACGAGTGCAAAAAGAGTACTCGCGCCAGAGCGCAGATGACCACGCACGGTGCGAGGTTCCATCCACTCTACAACACCTGGAAAAACTTAAGACGGCGGATCAGCGACAAACACTTTAAAAATCACTACGGTCTAGATATAGACCCAGCTTGGCAGGACGTATGGGTCTTCATCGAATGGGCAACCGCCGCGGGGTGGAAACCAGGACTGAGCATCGAACGAATAGACAATAACCGAGGGTACTGGCCGGACAACTGTTGTTTTATTCCTTTTGGAGATCAAGCCAGACATACTAGCCGCAACACTATGAATTGGGGAATAGCTAACGAGATTAAAGAGCGGGTAGCCGCTGGGGAGGTTAAATTCCACGTAGCTAAAGCTATTGCTGAGAAATATAAAATACCCGTCGGCACTGTAGCAGCGGTAGCCTATAACAGAGCGTGGGTGTAATGGATCTTAGATACCAGCCCCCGCCCACCGTTGAAAAATTTATGCTTGACGGAGAGCATATTTTTAAAGTCTTAGTGGGTCCGATTGGCTCTGGGAAATCAATGGGTTGTATCATGGAGTTGCTTCGTCGAGCGAGCACTCAAAAACCCAACAACGGCATAAGATATACCCGATTTGCCCTCGTCCGCAACACCCTTCAACAACTACGCCAAACGGTACTCACTGACATCCAAAACTATCTAGGTCCAGTAGTTCATTACTATGTTACAGACAGCACCATACAACTACGTGGACCACTACCTGACGGCACTCAGCTACATTCGGATTGGATTTTAATTCCGCTCGACACAAAAGAAGACGTACGACGATTACTATCAACGCAATTAACGGGGGCTTGGATTAATGAGTTGCGCGAGGTTCCGATTGAAGTAGTATCGGGGATACTAGGACGCTTAGGACGCTATCCATCTAAGCTTATGGGCGGGCCGACATGGTTTGGCCTTCTGGGCGACACAAATCCATGGCCCGTAGATAGCCCCTATCATGATAGGTTCCTGTTAAACCCAGATCCGCGCTGGGCATTGTACCACCAGCCCTCAGGAATTGGTCCAGACGCGGAAAATGTCGAAAATCTTCCACCCGGATACTACGATAATTTAGCTGGCGACCGGGACGAGGGGTGGGTGCAGGTGCACGTCGAGAGCCAGTGGGGCACCAGCAACGCGGGCCAAGCGGTGTTCCGCCGGAGCTTCCACTCGCCGACGCATGTGCGCGACATCAGGGCGATCGTCAACCCGCACAAACCCCTGATGGTCGGCCTCGATTTTGGCCGCACCCCCTGCGCTCTCATAACTCAAGTCGACACGCAAGGGCGGTTGATCATCTACAAGGAAATCGTCACCGAGGGGATGGGGCTTCTCCAGATGGTGCAGGAGCACCTGAAACCGGCGCTCCTCCAGCCGCCGTTCGATGTCAACCGGGTGTTTATCGTGGGTGACCCCGCCGGCGCGCAGAAATCCCAGATCACCGAGGAAACCGCGTTCGACACCTTGAAAGGGGAGGGTTTCCTGGCCTACCCGGCGGCAACCAACAACATCGAGCCGCGGCTATTAGCGGTGGAACGCCTGTTCAGGACGACATTGATGGGCGAGCCGGCGATCCAGATCTCGCGCGAGGGCTGCCCCACCCTGATCCAGGCGCTGGGCAACCGGTACCGGTACCGCCGCAAGCGCGACGGGCAGTTTGAGGACATCCCCGAGAAGCTACACCCCTGGTCTGACGTGTGCGACGCGCTGCAATATGCGGCCCTCGGCACTCAGTCCAACTACACCGCCAGGGTGTTGCGGCGGGAACGACCGGCGATACGGGCGGAAGCGATGTCGGCGGCGGGGTGGACGTGACCGGATACGCCTGCCTACGACACCCACTTACCGGCGACATCTGGCTGCTCGACAGGAGAACAGGGAGAACGGCGATGGTGATGGGGAATGACGATATGAACTATATCAACCCGAACAAAGAAGACCCACCGCGGAGCGGAAGCGTCTACCAGAAGCAGGCCGAGCGGGTGTTCCGGTTGAAGCGGGATGTCACGGTGCCGGCGGGGACGGTGTTTGCCCGCGCCCCCCTGGAGCGCGGCGGGGTGGACAGAACCGAGGGGATCGTAGGGCTGGGGTCTGACGCCACAGCCTACCTAAACCTGCCGGTGCGCGTCGCCGAGATCGACGCCAAGGAGTGGTTTGAAGAGATCACTGGCAAACAGGAGGAGATGTCCGATGCCAATCAAGGGGACCCCGGCGCAGCGCAAGAAGCAGGTGTTTGACGAGTTCAAGGCCGGTACGCTCAACTCGGGCAAGAACGGACCTATAGTGAAGGACCGGAAACAGGCGATCGCCATCGCGCTGAGCGAGGCCAAACCCAGAAAGGGGACGAGGAAATAACATGACGATACCAGAGGTCAGACACTGCCTCGTGGCGCTAGCGAGCAGGATCGAGGCTGGCGAAGCTGGTGACCCGCAGGAGACCGCGGCGATCCTGCGATACCTCGCCGAGCAGACGCGGCGGGCGCCGCGGGGTAGCCGGCGTAATGTGGATGGGAGTGGGATACCGGCGCAGGACGACCCGCCGGAGCAACAAGCAGAAGCAGCAGAATAAGTGCTAGTCCTGGTCCCCCTTGAGCCGCAATAGCCGGCAGGTACGCTGCAAATACTCAAGCGCGGTAGCATAACTGACTACTAGGTCCATCTCGCGGTTTGCCAGGGCGGCGCCTAGCAGCCCCTCCAGGTCGGCAATTATGCTCTCGACGGCGCCGAGTTGCGGGTGGATCAGCATGAAAACTTGTGGGGGAGTGGGGGGAGGTCGAGTGGGGCGAGCATTTCCTGCCATAGGCGGGTGAGAGAGACGAGCTGATGCTCCGCGGTCATCCGGCCCGCCGCCACTTCGTGGCGGCTCCAGTCGTATTGATTACGAAAAAACTCGCACTTACGGGCGAGCATGTCGAAGAAAGCGAGGGTGGGTTGGCGGGGAACGGTGATAGTAGCGGGGGTGGACAACACACACTCTCCCCAGGTTCAGCCGCTGCACGAGTGCTCACACGGGGGAGTGACGCACCGGCAGCGATATGTTTACCGCTCACGGTAAGAGCTGTGTATGAACACGAGCCAGCTCCTATAGTTCCTATAAGCTTACAACCTGGGTAAAGGGTGTCAACCGTGACGAGCCGCAATACCGACATATTTGTCGGGCATTAGTAGAACTCAGGCACACATACTCGCCATAAGGTCGTGTTGACCTTATGCGCTCATTCTTATAGCAATGTATGCCACTGCACGAGCGTGCGAGGGGAGGGTGTTAATAGATTATCGGCGGTTCACCTCGGGGGGCCGCCCTGGCTTGTGGTGTGCATATACTACTTACCTCCCGAACAACCCTTGTTGCGTTTATATGTAAGGCATTGCCTGTGGCCGAGTCAATATCTTCTACAGGAAAATCTCGTCGAGGGCGGGGGCGCCCTCGGATGAACGCGGTGGCGCAGCACTTTACGATGCCGCCGGCAATGTCGATGGCGATCGATCGGTGGATTGCCGCTCAACCGGAGGAGCCCGTACCCACACGAGGAGGGCTATCGCCCTCGGCCACGAGGAAAATATCGAGGCCAGAGGCCATCAGGCGGTTGCTGGTGCGGGCTCTCACGCTTGATACTCCTCCTTAGGCTCGTCGCTCGCCCCTCCCTCGTCGCCTTGCCCAAACTGGGGGGGTTGATAATAGTCGTAGACCTGGATCAGCACGTCCGAGGGGACGATGTAGCGCTCCTTGATGGCGCTGGCGCGGCGCTGCTCGATATTGCCGTCGCGGTAGCGGGTCTCGATGGAGAGGTTGCCCTCGGCGATGTGCAGGTTCAAGACGGCGTCGACCGTGGGGATGGACATGTGCAAGTGCTTGGCGACCTGGGGGCGCGTCGGGAACGGCCGGGGGCCACCGCGCGCCTTGTGGAGCTGCACGATGAATGCCAGCAGCTTGGCGGCCTGCCGCGGCGGACGGCAGATCTTCTCGTCGATCGCCATGAGAAACTGAACGAACTCCTCGACCACCTCCGGCTTGGGTCTGTGGCCGATGCGCTTGGGCCGGAAAGACCCGCTGGGGGACTTCTCCTTAAGGTTGACCACCGTGCAGCCCCTCTTATTTTATCCACAGGGTCAGGCGCCGGATGGCGCGGCCTGTGTATAACCATGTATAGTAGTGCTAGTTACCCTATGCAAGGGCTTATATAGGTTAATTACCCTAGAGTGCGGCAGGGTGCCGCACCTCGCAGACGGTCGGTAACACCCTCAGGTTGCTTACCGTTTAATTTCGATAGCAATGCTAGTTACCTGAGATGTAATCCTGCTTACGAGCACCCCTGCATAATGAGAGAGGTGTTCCACCGCAGCCGCGGCAGCGGGTCCGACCGTTCACTTTGTCGATTGCCGGAGGGCCATCCTCGACCCAGCAGACCTCACCGCCCCGGCAGGTGGCGGGGCGCACACGGGCGCGGTGCTCGCGATACGAGGCGAAGAGGAGTAACTCGTCCTCTTCATAATAACGGTCGCCACGATAGTAATGTGTCACTGTTCATTATCCCTAGTGTTAGTGACACTCGCCACCCGCAGCAATATTGCTATAACCGGAATGCTCACATGCTGCATCGCAGCATTAGTAGATGACACACGCTGCGGTATGATTATCGACGGACACCATCCGGCACAACGTAACAGATTGATTTGTCGAGATTGACGCAGTGCAGCAGAAGGAGGATTGTTGTCGTTGGATGGAGTCATAAAAAGGCCTACCATCACCCAGGGGATAAGTGATGGTAGGCAAGTTTAGCGGAATTGGCCGGCTTCACGGCTCGGCTATCGACGATCGAGCAGGGAGAACGGCACCTGGGCGCTGGAGCCGTCGGCGGGGCGGTACTGGCGCAGCCGGTGGGTCAAGGACCGGATCTTGATCCCTAGGCGGGCCGCGGCCTCGGCACGGGGGATGATCCGGGTTTTACCCGCCACCTGCTCGACGATCTGGACGCGGGCATTGACAGCGGCGCTAGCCGCCTGCTCGGCGGCCCGGTCGCGCGGCGGGTGGGGAACGAGCCCGAGGGCCTGCTCGGTGGGCCAGCCGTGGTCGAGGCGCCACGCCAGCACCCGCCGGTCGAGACCCAGCTCCTGCGACCAGCGCAGGATCGACTGGGTCTTACCGAGGGCGGTCAGCAGGCGGGGGGCGTAGCGGGGGCGAGGAGGTGGGGCTACGAGCTGGGGGGCCTCGGAAATCGTTTCTGGAGCCGCTAGGGGGGGTAGAACGGGTTTTGGGGTGTCCCAGGGCGGGGAAACCTTCTGGCCCGCTGGCGGGCTTTGGGGAGCATCTACGGGCCCACCCGCGAGGGAGCGAGCGAGCCGGCTGAGGGATGACGAGGGCATGGGTGCTACGTAGCACCCCTATAGCCTCTCGGCAAGGGGTCGTATTCCCAGCTTCAATTCGTACAAGCGGATCCGCACCTGTTGGCCGGGTACCCGGTACTTTCGCAGCCGCTTCGTCAGCGTTTCAGGCTTACACCCCAATTGTGCTGCGGCCTCACGACGTGTCAGTACCCGCTTACCGGCGACGACCAACACGTTTGAAGTGGTAGTAAAATCAACCAAAGCAGCCGTCGGTGGCGGGGCACGCCCGATAATTGCTTCTGGCGGCCATCCCTGATGAAACCGAAAGGCCAGCGTAGAGCGGGCAATACCTGTCTCACGCATCCAAGCGCGCAGCGACTGCGTGCGGGCACCCACCGTCAGCAAGTTCACGTCGAGACGAGTCGCCGGATACCAGTTCAAGCAGCGATTTGGTGCTGTCTGGCGTAAGTATTCTACGGCGTAATGTTCATATTGCAACAAGACTTCAGGGTCGGCGACCGGTATTTCATATAATATATGGAAATCCCAATCGTCCGCATCCGACGATAAGTGTTCCCGCATCTGAGGCAAGTGAGTGAATTTAGTATTAAGGGTGTGCCGCCACTTCTTCCGCCTATCGTTTAAATTCTTCGATGACCCAATGTACACTACGCCGGAAGACTTATGGCGGAGAGCGTATATACCGGCTGGCATGGATGCATCGTAGCAGCACTATAGGCTCCCAGCAACATTGTCGTGTGACCGAACTACCTAACCCGGCCGGGTGGCGGCGAGGCCTTGTCCACATCCCTCCCCCGGTGGGCAGGGTCAGGTCGAAGGTAAGGTAATACATAGCGTGGGCAGCGTGTACTGAATAGGCCGAATGGTGTTAGGTCTGACAGGCCTCGAGGACTGGCGCGGATGCTTGCTCGACCGGGCGCAGACGCCTATGTGGCGGAGGCATACTCCGCCATTGATCCCTAGGATATCAGTAGGTTAGGCGCCGATAGGCCTGCCGGCCTTTATTTCAACCCAACAATTCGGCGGAGAATGTCGAGCGATTTCAATATCCCATACACCACTCACACTTGAAGTCAAACGAGGTGTATGTGATTTTCATTAAAGACATCAATCCGATACAATACGAAAATACATCACATACACCATATACAGGCATTTCAAAGGATCCCCTACGCGCGAGGAAAAATTTTTTTCGATTTCACCTACTCTCCCCCTGGGGGAGCTATCGAAAATGATGTATTTGCTGTATGTGATGTATGTGCCCCCAGGTCGCCGCGCCTCAGCTAACCCATTGACGCCCTACAGATAAAACCCCGATTTTTGCCCTAAATCGGATCACATACACTTCCCCACCCTCGACCTATTTCACAAAATATATTGCTGTACTTTGCTAGCTGTATTGCCATCCCCTAAAGGGTAAGCGCACAAGGGGTACTGGTCTTCCATAGAAGACAAACAGGCCTGCTAGTTTCCCTCCCTTTTCTTGATAATTCCGGCCGTGGCACACCTGCTTGCCATGCGACAACCTGCCGCATCATAGTGGTGCATATAAGCCCTATAGCCACTTGACGACGTAGCGCAGCGCTACTATCTTCCCATCACCGTCGTCAATCGACGCCGGCTTTTACTTAGGGCTGAAATGAACCCGTCGATCATCTACCGCGTCGAAAGGGGCACGCGCAAACCTTGTGGCACCGTGACCTTCACCACGTGGCGCGAGTATGACACTGAGGCCGCCGCCAACGACACTGCCACCCAGCTGTGTCAGGTTCCCGGCTTCACTTCCCGCATCGTCATAACGAGCGGCTCCCCCGGCGCAGCCGGGTTAGCCTGAAAAGAAGGCTGAACCATGTTCCTGCTACCGATCGGCATCATCGTCCTGTTCGTCGCGTTGCTGGCGGCAGGTTTCTTCCTCGCCACCCTGGAGGGCTGACCATGATTAAGAGCAAATTGCGTACCCGCGAGCGTCTGGCCGCAACCTGGGCCCTGAAGGCGCCGCAGGTGTTCCCGCTGCTAGGCGACGGCTACCTCGCATCGAGCGTCACGCGTCCGCTGCGCGGCGGGCCCGATAGCTACCTGGGCCGCAATCGTTTCGGACAGTGGCGGCAGGTGCTGATCGTCCCCAGCCGCGAGGCGCTGGTCGACGCGCGTTACCGGGACTGGCTGGCGCAGCGGGATCAGGGGAGGATCGCAGCATGACCGGCTATCGCTACAGCTTACGCTCCGACTACCTCAACGAGTGGCTCAATATGTGGTCCGGTAGGAGCCGCCCCCTCGTCTCTCGTCGCGTTACCCGCCTACGCTAGATTTCACCGCGCGCCACGCCGGGACAATAACAACAACCCGGCGTGTTGCGGTGCAACCTTACGATCGACACCTAATCCGCACCAGAGGGCTGAACCATGATCGACCTTGCGGACATTGCAAAGAGTTTGATTGCCGACTTGCTCGACGATGCGAGCCTCGACCTCGCTGCGCTGCGCGAAGGCGTCTACAAGCGATCGTTCGACGCTGCGGAGAGCGCCTGCATCTACACCCACGCCTGCGCCGACATCATCGCCCATTACGAGAGCGATCCCCGCGCCGATACCGAGGGCGCCGACGATGGTGCCACCTACCAGCCGTCGCGGCATCGCGAGGCGATGCAGCACTACGCGCATTTTATTGCCCGTTCGATCATCGAGGCTGAGGCGTTTGCGCTGGTTGACGAGCTGGACGAGGCGCAGGAACACCTCGTCGATGCTCTCGCGCCCCTCGTCGATGCTGACGAGAGCGACTATCGCCTCTCGCGCGACTGCCCGCACGGCTGGGCGGCGCACGATCGCGAGGACGGGCCGGAGCTGAGCGACAGGCATGGTGCGTGTTACTGGGTCTCGCACCAACTCGACGGCTGCAACGCCGTGGCGGTGCCAGCCGCCGGCGTCTGGTTGTCGTACACCTGGGAGCCGGCGAGGGCTGCAGCATGACACCTGACGAACTACGTGCTGCACTGGACCGCCTGGGGTACACCCAGTCGGCCTTTGCCGAACGCATCGGCGTGCACCGCCTCACCGTGTTGCACTGGCTCGACGGCACCTACAAGGTGCCGCGCTGGGTGGGTGTGATAATCGAACTTTTAGACGAGAGGGCTGAAAAGTGAGTGAGAACATCCTAAGCGCAACGGATCGCAACGCACGAGCCTGCGAGGTATGCCTGCGCGAAGTACAGAGCGAACTAGCGGACATGCG
>Ga0207644_10000108_pt1 | contig 61434 bp, 55 predicted proteins | sample KBSS73metaG_FD_184326 | JGI IMG/M metagenome (GOLD analysis project Ga0207644, IMG submission 184326) | Switchgrass rhizosphere microbial communities from Kellogg Biological Station, Michigan, USA - KBS S7-3 metaG (SPAdes) (version 2) | ecosystem: Host-associated > Plants > Roots > Rhizosphere... | reverse complement strand
TCCCGTCGAAATTGGACGTAAACACCGTCACGTTGAGCACGGCTACGCCCGCACCGAAGTCCTTGACCATGGTCCAGGTTGCGTCCGAATCGCGCCGCAGGATGTACCTGCCCTGCGCGCAGTACACGTTCGCGCCGAGCTCGAAGAAGGTCCGCACCCCCGCGGTCGGGTCCGTCGACGGTGGCGTCAGCAGCGTGATCTCCGGGCCCTTGCACCACGGCCAGACCGAGCAGTCCACGCCAATGGCGTGCGCGTAGCGGAAATCCTGCCACTTCTCCTGCGTCCGCAGGCCCATGCCGAGCACCAGCGACTCGTACGGCTCGTCACGGTCGCTGATCGGGCTCTGACCCGCATAGCCAAAATCAGGCGAGGCAATCTTGTCGATGTCCTCGACCTTGCTGGACGTGACCAGCGGCTTGTTGGGCGCCGGCGGCGCCAGCAGCAGTCCAACCGTGCCGATCTTGAACGTGTACGGGAACGGCGAGCGGCGAGCTGAGTAAATGCTCATCTGAAGACGGGCCCGAAGCGGCGGACGCGCTTGAATGTCAGCGTCGGCGCGACTGCGGTGAAGTGCTGTCTGGACCGGTCGGCAAACCACGCCGCGGCCGACGTCGCATCGCGAATCAGACGCTGGTTAGCCTGCGGCTCGAGCAGATGTCCGAAGCGGCGCCAGCCGACGGTCAGCGCCGAGCTCGCCAGCCAGTCGCGCTCGATGGGCGCCTCGTCTGTCTCCAGGGACAGCCCGCTCTGCTCGCCATACGTGCCGCCCGCGGCGCGGCAGTGGTCGTACGCCCGCTTGTAGCAGCGCAGGTAGATCGTGTCACCCACGTTGAACGACCTGGTCGTCGTGTTGAAGATCATCGTTCCGCCGTCCCGTTCGACCGTGCCCCACACCGGATTGTCGAACGGGTCGTCTTCGTAGGGTGAATGACCCTCGGGCAGAAACCCCGCCTGACGCACGTGGTTGGGGTCCTGCAGCCACGGCGCGATGTCGCGCAGGTCGTGACGCGTGACGCCTGGCTGCGCGGTGGCCGCGACGTCCACAACCAGCCAGCACTGTTTCAACCCGTCGTTGATCAACTGATGCAACGTCGGCACGTCGAACGGGCCCAGCACTTCGAACTGCTCACCTACGCCCGATGTGCCCAGGTCTTCGAGCTGCTCGTACAAGAACTGTTCGAGTCCATCGAGGGCCGGTGGGAAAGGCGAGCCGTACTGGTATGCCTCGAGGAACTCGTAGTTCGAGCCACCGGGCGGAGCAAGTGGCGGCAATGTCCAGGCCAGGTCGGGCGTGAGCGTGCCGGTCGGCGGGTCGTAGGTCATCACGTAACGATGCTGATCTTCAGGACGCGTGGCGTCGGGACGATACAGCGGTCGCTCTGTCAGCAGGTCGTTCTGTGGAATCCCCGAGCGAATCGGATACGCGGAGCAGACCAGCTTTGTCGTGTCGCTGCCCGACGTCGCACGGACGACGTAGCTTTCGGGACCGATAAAAGGCCCAGATTCAACCGCAACCGACCTGCGATATTCGGCTAAAGTGGGCATAGACTTACGGTCCTACTCTCAAAGGTGGCGGACTCATCCAGACCACGCGCTGCAGCGGCGGCGCCGGACCACGCGGCACAAACGCGACGTTTGGCGCATGTACCCGCTCGGTCGATGGAATGGGGTCCGGAACAATAGCGGGCAGCGCGGGAATCTCAAATCCGACGAACGCGACCTCATACACCTCCGCCGCGGTAGTGATCGTCGTCGGCTGGATGGTCTGTGGGCTGACGAGCACCACGATAGACGGAGCAAACACCTGGGCGATACCAGGAATGACCCCGGCCAGCACCTGGAGACGGAGGGTCGGACCGTACACCTGCTCGACTGAGACGATCGTGTTCGGGCTGATCTGCCCGACCACGGGCGCCGCGCTGACCGTCGGCGCATACACCGTCGCGCCCGTGGCGATCGTGCCTGGATTGACGGTCTGCGGCACACCCGGTGGCGGGTCCCACACCACTCGCCCGATCCACGCGTTGTAGGGCGGCGTGTACGTCGGAGCCGCGCCATCCGCAACAGCTGCGCCAGCGTTGAAATCTCGAGTCGCAATGACCAGCGCGTCGGTCCCGCTCTGATTCAGTCGTCCGTTGACGAGCGTCGGCGTGTCGAACGGCGCGCCGCTGCTGACCAGGAACGGCGCGGTGATCTGCGTACCGCTGGTGTCGTAGCACGCCATAAAGATGCTTTTTGCGGTCAGGTTGAGATAGCTGACCGCCACCCAGCCCGTGCTCGCGTCGACCGAGATATCACCGTCGATGAACTTGTCGACACGGTCGCTATGCGTGCCAGCCGAGTACACGTCGATAGGCGCGATAGCCGCGTCGGTGGCGCAATTGACGCCGACGTAACCCCACGTGTCGCGGTTGGTGTTGTCCTTGTACGTGCAGCAACCGAGCCAGATCTTGTCGCGAGCGGTGTCTTCGCGCGGTTCGGTCAGCAGTTGATACTTCAGGTTGTAGCCCAGGTTGTCCGTGCCGGCACGCTGCCAGTTAATGAGCGTGGTCGCGGCAGTGATGCCCGTCGACCAGTTGTTGCTGCCGGCGTTCCAGCGCAGACGTCGGAATTTAACGGCCGCGGACGAGACGTTGGTGCCCTCGAGATAGAACACGTACAGGTCATTCGCGTTCGTGCCAGACGCCTTGCGTCTGACCGCCAACCCTGGCGTGAACGCACCAGACGCGAGCTGCGAGACCGCCGTATAGGAGCCGGCATTCGGCGGGTTGTTGAGCGAATCGGTCGCCGCCGCGCCGGGCGCTATCCAGTTGGCAGCGGTCCCGTCCGCGCTGGTCAGACTGAGCACGCGCATCACGCAGCGCACCTCGGAGCCGTGAGAAAGATGCGCGTTCTGCGCCGGCCAGAAGGCGACCAGCGAGCCGTTGGCGCCACCTTCTGGTATCCACAACATGACGGGCAGCTCGTAATTCGTTGTCTCCGAGCCGGTCTGGAAATCGAGTTGCAGATTGACCGAGTCGCGGGTGGTGCTGATCGCCGTGATGTTGTTGGAACCATCACGGGTGATGGCATAACGCCGGTAGATGATTCCGTCGGTTGCGGCGTACGCGCTCCACAACACGTGCGCCCAGTTGCCGGCCGAGTTGAACGCCACCGAGCCGCGGAGCAGGAAGCCGCCGTCGATATTGGCGGTCGGCGTGCTCCAGGTGACGCCGTTGTTGTTGCTCCACATAAAGTGGACCTGCTGGTCGTTGGTGTTGAGGATCGCGACCAGCTTGCCGAACGGATCGACGGCAATTGTCGGCGCCTGCGCCCACGTAAATCCGTCGGGCCCCAGGTTGGTGAGGACCGTGCCGGTCTGCTTGGTGAACGTGGGGGTGCTGACGCCGGCCATAACGATTAGAGCGTGAAGAGTCCCGATCCCGAGAACACAACAGAGATGTCGGCGCCGTTGGGCGTGACCGGTAAGCCCGTGCCCGTGTCCACCCACGCAATCAGCCGCTGCGCGCTGGCCGCGACATCCGCGCCGCCGCCGACTGCCGAAGACTGAAAGTACAGCAGCGAGTGGCCGCTGGCATTTGCGCTGGGTGCGGTAAAGGTGATGTCCGCGGCGTCCGCGGTGCCACCCGTGCCTGTTTTGGAGGCGAGCGCCGCGGAGGTCGCGTGCAACACGCCCCCGCCGCCCGTCACGTCGGAGACGAATTTGTGCGCGGCGCTAAAGGTGTAGGACCGCACCAGCGCCACCTTGACCGTGGCCGTATCCCAATCAATTTCCCCGAGCAGGAAGCCCTCACGACCGGGTGAAAAAAGTGCGTTCGCGATAAATCTACCCTCCTATCTACCCGGCATAGGTCAGATCTTCGATCGAATTGGGAATGACCTTCGCTTCAAGTGCCGCGACGCGCGCGACGAGCGCGTTGAATTCGGCCGCGGTCGGATGCACGTCGGCACCGAGCTTCGCCGTCGTCACCGCCCCGTTGGCAATATCCACCGTCTGGATCGTGCCGTCGGCAATCTTGGCTGAGGTAATCGACCCGTCAGCGACCGTGAGTGTCGTCCAATCGTCAGGCAGCGTGACCGACACCAACGCACCTGAAGCAAGTTGTCGCCTGACGATCAAGCGCCCAACATGCTCTAGCGTGCCGTCGGTCTGACGCCCCTGAGCGATGCTGAGCGTGTCGGTCATTCAGACGTCCTTGACGTCCACGCCTGAACGCTTGACCACGATCGAGATGCTGCGCCCGTACTGCGCGGCGCGATTGTCCCTACGGCTCACGACCTGCTCAATGTCGCGGTAGGCGCGTTCGTAGGCCGCTTCGGACGTGATGCCGAGCTCGCGCATACCCTCCTTCTGGCTCATGCCCAGGAAGCGCGCCCCGTCGATCACGTCGGGCGTACTGTCCTCAGCCACGGGCAGGCTCGGCCTCGGGCTCGGTTTCCTCTTCGGGAACCTCGTCGCCTTCGTCTTCTGGCTCTGGTGGGATCGGCGGCGTCGGCGGAGTTGGGGGATCGGGCTCGGACAGATGGCTCATAGAAATAGGCCTCTCAGGATGTCGTGAACGTGCCGTTGGCGGAGTACACCGTGACCCCGTTGGCGGACGCATTGATGCGGTAGTTGTAGAGCGTGGCAGTCGTGAGCCCGGACAGCGCCTTCGTGCGCGCACCGGTGCCCGTGTCGATCGTGCTGGTCGACCCGTACGCGGTCGTGGTGCCGTACTCGACGTAGCTGTTCGACGCGACGCTCACCGTCCAGTTGGCCGTCGCACCGGTGGCCGTGATGCCCGTAATCGACACGGCCGAGATGGCCGGGTAGGCGCCCACCGCTGACGGCACGGTGCCGTTAGGTGGCACCTCGAGCGCGGCATCCGTTGGCCAGCCACCAGGCTTGGCGGTCGGCCCTTCGTTGCCGCGCCAGTCGACGGGCGTGTGCGTCCACAGCCCGCCACTGGCCCCTACCTGCGAGGCGATCGTGCCAGCGTTAACCGGCACGCTGCGTCTCTGGCGCCTTGAACGCCTCCGCGTGCTCCCCCCGCTGCTGCGGTGGCTGCGGCGCAGGACGGTCGGTCGCGTTACGCGCCTCGCGGCGCTGCTTGTCCCGCTTCTCGACCGCCTCGCGCGCACGCTGTTCTGTCTCGCGCTGCTGGTCGGTCTTGGACAGGTCGGCCATGTACGCCACCAGGTCGGGGATAGTCTTTGTCTCGCCGCGGACGAAGCCCTTACGCTCGTACGTCTCGTCGTTGGCGACCGGCGCCAGGAACTCACCGCCCCCGTCGGGACGCGTCCAGGTCGTGTAGTCGACCATCGAGATTTGCTCGTCGGGGCCGTTGACCGCGTCTTCGTAGCGGTTCGGCTCGAGCGCCAGGACCCAATCCGGCGAGGCTTCGGCCGGTGGGAACGTGTACTCAGCGTCCCCGAGCTTGATCTCCGGCGCGGTCGGCCGCGGATCGACCACCGTCTGGCCGCTCTCCTTCGCCAGGTCCTCGTTCGGCTTCCTCACGGGCTCGCTCGCCTCGCGCTCCTGACGCTGGTGCTCCTGCTCGAGGTGACGGTGTTCCTGCTCCTCGCGCTCCGCTCGTTCGGCGCGATCGTGTGCTGCCATAAATCTGCTCCTCTGACGGGCGCTCTTTGATGACGGGATCGGGATACGGACCAAGCGGCGGGTCGGGATACGGCCCCGGTGGCGGGTCGGTCTGCTCGGCGTGAAATGCCTGCAGCTCGGTCAGCGGCTCGAGCGGCCCAGGGTTGGGAATCTCGGCGACCGCCAGACGGAACGCGCGCTCGTTGGCCTGCAGGTCGCGGTCGCGTTCACCTGGTCGCTCCTGACCGCGCGCGTACTCGTTGCGTCCGACGTCGCGCTGTTGCTCTTCAGGCATCACTCGCCCCCACCACGCCGCGCTCGCCGCTGCGCCTGCTCGATCGGATCGTAGCCCTGGCCGCGCTCGAGCTTGGCCTGCAACGCCTCGATCGACTGCGTCGCTGCCGTCTCGACACCCGCCAGCAGGCGTGCCTCCTGGGCGTCTTCACGCGCCTGGGCGCGCTTCGGCAGGATGACCCGAATGTCCTTGCCGGTCTCGTCCTTGATCTGACGCAGGTACTCGCGAATCTCGTCGACGGAGTACTCGTCGAAGGTGTCTTCGAGATGCATGTCGCGATAGCGTTCGCCTGCGCGGCGGATGGCGTTGATCAGCGCCGCCTTCTCGCGCTGTTCCTTCAGCAGCCGCGGGTACTCCTGCTGCAGGTACTGCTGCTCTTCGCTCGGACCGCCGTCCCGCCCAGGATTCTGCGCCAGCATATGGAAGCCTTTATCGACGTAGTAGGCCCGATTCTGCGGATCGCCCTGCAGCATGACGACCGTGCCGTCTGGCTTCAGGTAGCGGCGGTAGCCGTAATTATAATTTTGGCCTCGACGTGGCTGTGATGCCGCAGGCGGCGTCTGTTCAAGAAGTTTGTCGAGAAATGCGTTACCTGTAACCGGTTCGGCCATCTAGCCCCCTACAATGCAGCGAGCCTGAGCCGTTAGAGCGGCAGCAGGCCCGCCTACACCGCCTCGGAGGATTGGTCCGTGACGATGCCTATTGACGATATCGAAGAGTGGCGCCCCATGACGCGCGCTCCTGAGCACTACGAGGTTTCGAGCCACGGACGAGTGCGTCGCGCGATCTACGCGCCCATTGCGCACACTGGGATTACCTGGCCTGGCCGCATTCTCAAACCATGTGTTGCGGCCCACGGGTATCTGAATGTCCAACTCACCGTACGGAGTAAGTACGTTTTTGCCGGTCCGCTTCACATCATCATTGCCGAAGCATTCCTGTCCCCACGACCCACTCCGAAGCACACGGTCAACCATGTCGATGGGAACAAGTTGAATAACCGCCCGGGTAACCTTGAGTGGGCTACTCGCCTCGAACAGACCCGCCATGCGATCAGGCTTGGCCTGATGGACCCGCAACACCTCAAGAAGTACTACGAGCACGGCGGGAAACCCCATAACAGCAAGCTGACCGAAGAAATCGTGCGCGTCATCAGAAACGCACCGCCTCGCTTCAGCAGTCTGGACCTTGCCGAGCTTTTCGGCGTAACCACTTCGACCATCAGCCGTGTTCGTCATGGGATTGGCTTTGCCGCGCGCGTGGTTTAAGAAGCTCCGTTCACGAGAATCCCAAAGTTATCTCTCATCTCCTGATGGCCGTAGATGACCTCGACCGCCAGCTTCCAGGCGAACACGTCGATGTCATAAAACACATGCGTCTTCGGCGTGCGCTGCACGACCAGCGCCAGCGCGTCGCGATGAAAGATCGCATTGTTGGCCTGACCGCCGGCCGGCTTGACCAGGTTGGTGGTGACCATCAGGTTCAGCCCGTACATGTCGCCGAGCTGGCCGTTCTTGACCGGCAGTTGGCTGGTGCCGACGTACAGCGCGTTGCTCCAGCGATCGAGCGCCAGCTTGCTGACCTTCTCCGCCGGCGTCATGACGAAGAAACGGTCGTCTTGCGGCACGTCGGCGTCATCCAGCAGCTTGATCGCGGCCAGCACGTTCGCGTCGGTCGCCGCGGTGCCGAGCGTGCCGACCACCTGGCTGAAGCCGGCGAAGTCCGCGGCAAGCTTGGTGTCGATGTCCTTGGCGACCGCGTAGCCGAGCTTGCGCTGGTACTCGTTCTGCAGGTCGATGCTGCTCTGGACCTTGACGATGTCCTCGATGCCAAGGGCGGCGTATGACCAGATGTTTAAGGTGATGGTCGTCGCCGTCTCGGCGACCGTCTCGTAGGTGATGGCGGTGTTTTCCGCCTTCGCCCGCGCGGCCAGGTTGCCGATGCTGGCCACCTTGACGGTCTTGCCGACCGTGGCGTCCGATTCGAACTCGCGGTTGACGCTCTTGGCGATGACCAGGTTCGACTCGGTCGCGCGCAGGACCGCTTTGCTCCAGATGTCTGGCGAGAACACGCCGTCCGCGATGGTCTTGTCTACAAACTCTGTGGCGCCGGTAGCCATGAGCTACACCCCCTAATGTCGTGTGAGGGGGATGCTCCTGGTAGGCCGATGCTGCACCCCCGGTTTTGGTTGATTGTTCTCGTCGAACAACGCGTCGTACTCGCGCAGGCTCATCGCTGCGATCTGTTCGTCAGTCACTTCGCGGACGCGACCGGGGGTTCCGTTTTCGCGCTCGGGGACTGGCTCGTCGCCTCTAACCTCGCTCAGTACCGACTTGCGGAGTGCAGACTCGATGTTGCGCCGTTCGCGCTCGGTCTCGAGCTTGACTGACTCGTCGTGTACGAACTTGAGATATTCAGCGACACCCTCAGCTTGAGATTTTCCTGCTCCGAATGTCTGTCCCCCGACCTTCTCCTGAATGGATCGGTCGAGAGATTGCTGGAACAATACGACACCGTCCATGAAAGTGCCACCAGCAGCTTGCGCTTGCTGCTGCGCGGCTTGCGCTTCGCTCTGAAGACGGCGCTGCTCGAGCTCGCCAAGCGTGTACAGGTCGTTGTCCTGCGCTGCCTGACGCTTCTGCTGCTCGATGGCGTCCTGCTCGCGCTTGCGAAGTAACGCGTCCGCCTTGTGACCGATCAGGCCGCTGAGCGTCTCGTCCTTTTCGAGCACGTCCCGCGGCAGGTTTTTGGCCAGCAGTCTGAACTTCTCGACCGGGTCCTTGACCTCGTCGACCTGCGCGAACCACTCCGGCGACTCTTGCGCGCTCTCACCGTCGGTGGCCCTGCTGTCGTCACCGGTCGGTGCTTCGCTTGCTTGAGGCGCCGGAGTGGGGTCGGGTGTGGCCCGCCGCGAACCGCGGGGTCCGCGGGTTCGCTGCGGAGCCTCCTCTACAGGCGCCGCTTCCGCGGCCGCTGCTTGTTCCTCTTCGAGCAGGTCGGGATGGATCCCACGGTCACTCATCGTCATGCGTATCTCCACGTCGGGTGATGCTCAAAGTTGGCGCAGCACACGAACGACGTCCAGAACACCAGCGCGGTCCGACGTCGATACCAGCGAAAACGACCGTGACTCACTTCTTCCGTTTCGCCGCCCGTTGCGTAGCGTACGCCGCGGCGACCGCCTGCTTGACGGGCCTGCCTGAGCGGACCATCTCGCGAATGTTCGACTTGAACGCTGCCTTACTGGCTGACTTCTTGAGTGGCATGGTCTACCTCTTGACTGCACCGACCGTCGTCGGCGCCTGGAATTGCGGCAGCGTGTTCTTGATCTGCGCCAGCGCGTCGTTCGGGTCGATGCCGTACTTCTCCTGCATCCCCTGGAGAACCATGCTCTGCGTCGACGGCGCGGCGCGCAGGAACTCGTTGCTGTTGAGTTTGTTGGGCGTCGGGATGCCATTCAGGACGTCGTTCATCGACGTCTGATTGGGCGTCGGATCGCGAATGTCCTGGATCATCTGCGACAGGTAGCCCAGGCCACCCTGCGTATTGCCGCCGGCGGTGCCGACCCCCTGGACCGTATTCGGTGCCGAAAAGCCGGCCACGCCACCACCACCCAGCAAGCGACCCATCTGGCCGATCGCCTGCTGCTGCCTGAACGGATTGGCCTGGAGTGATGCGGCCTGGGCGATCATGCCCATCTGTTGCGTGTACTGCTGCTGCTGCGCGGCCTGTGTCAACATTCCCTGACCACCCGCGAGTGCCGCGGTCAGCCCCGGTGCGTTCTGCATCGGGGCTCCTGCTGGAATCTGGGCAGGGTCGCCGATATGCGTCATCTGCCCACCAGGACCGACCGCGTAGATTGCGCCATTCGTTGAGTCGCGTACGTAGCTACCCGTCGCGTACGGGTTGTAGTAGCCCGTCAGATTCGCCTGCTGGAGTTGGCCGGCCTGCGTCGGTTGACCCTGATAGGTGCCCGTCAGACCCGCCTGGCTGATGGCGAGGTTTTCGTTGAACCGACGAATGTCGTCGTCAAACTTTTTCTGGTCCAGCCCGAAGGTCTGATTGAACTCGCGGATGGCTTCGTTGATGGCGTCCTTGTTGCCGCTCGCCGCCGCGCCGAGCAATCCCTGAATACCCGCCGCCAACTGACCGCCGCTGGCCGTCGTATTCGTCGTCCCGACCGCCGCCCCGCCGGAGCTGGCCTGGCCGGTGGCCGGATTGCCACCAGCCTGAGCGTAGACCTGACCATTTTCGGAACCAACGAAGTACCCCTGATTCCGCAGGTCGGCGCGGTACGACTGGTCGGTCTGAAGTCGTGCTTGATCAACTGCCATCTATCACCGACCTCCCAAAATACTCGCCGCCGTCAGCGGTTGCGGCATCGGCGCCACGAACGCCGGTTGGGGTTGTGCCAGCCACGGAGCGATCCCACCCGTATAGGCCATGCCCGCCCCGTAGTTCTGGCCGGGCACCTGCGCCATTGGCGCCTGGAACCCGCTCGCGACCGGCACGGGCTGAATGGGCGCGACCGCCTGGACCGGCTGAGGACCAGTGATGACGCCACCTGGACCCATCGTCCGTCCAGGCGCGTTCTGCGGCGGCTGGTTCCACTGGATGTCGGCCGGGTTGTAGCCACCAGGCGCGACCATGCCGCCTGTCTGTTGCGACTGCTGCGCGGCTTGCGTCGCTGCCACCGCGGGGAGCAGTTGGCCTGTCAACTCCTGGTGCTTGTCCAGCATCTGACGCAGCGTGCTAATCGCCGCCTGCGTCGTCGGGTCGGCCAGGTTGCTCTGCGGGTCGGCCGCCTGGATCATGCGCGCCGCGGAGTCCATCGTCGCCTGACCGCCCATCAGGTCCGCGGTCCAGCCCTGTAGACCGCCCACCAGGTTGGCGCCTACGTCACCGGGGATGGACGTGATGTTCTTGTTGCTGAGGGCGTTGCCGACGATGCTCTGCAGCGTGCCGGTCGCGGCCTGGGCCCGCTGCTGCAACAAACCCGCGCCGGTCTGCGCGCGCTGCGTTCCTGCCTGCAGAATGTCGCCCGCCGCGCCGCGCACCTGTGCCTGCTGGGCAGTCTGGGCCTGCTGCTGGGCCGTGGCGGCATTGGTCTGCGACGTCTGCGCGTTCATGGTGTTGACCGCGCCCGTCAGCAGCTCCTTGGCGTCGGCCATGCTCATCTGTTTGGCGTTGACCTTGGCGCCCGCCTGGTCGAGCAGTGCCTGCATGGCGTCGTTAGCCATCACGCGGTTCTCATTAGGCACCCACGCGATGGTTCCATCCGGCTTCAGGAGCGGGATGTTGGGCGCAACCAGATCGGCGGGGAGCTGCGTCGACTTCTCACCGACGTAGTTCGGGTTCGGTTCACGACTAACGACGTTGCCCTGCTCGTCAAGCCCAACGAGCTCGCGCGCCTGGGTGTTCGTTGAGACCGCGACCGGCTTCTTCTCCGTCGGCAGCCCTGCCGCTTCGGTCCATGACTTCGTCGACGGGTCGTACTGGTACGTCTTGCCGTTGCGAACCTCGGTCGAGGGCTTGGTTTTGTCAGGTGGCGGCGGCAGAAGTTGGGTAAGTCGCTTGCCCTCAGTTGCGTTGGGGTCGTACTCGTAGCGACCGCCATCGGGTCCGTCGAAGGTCGTCTTCGCCTGCTGCTTCTCGCCCTCGGCCGGCTTACTGGCGATGACCGTGTACGTGCCGTCCGGTTTGATGTTCAGTAGCTGGTTGCCGAACTCTTTGACCGTGCCATCAGGTGAGGATTTCGCGTCGGGAAGGTCGGTGACCGTGCCAGTGCTCTCATCGCGCAGCTTGGCTACCGGCGTAGTCGTATCGCCCGTCGGGATGACGTTGCCACGCGCGTCGAGCCGGGTCAGTTGGCTGGACGGCGACGGCAGGCGATCAGCGGGTGTCAGCGGCTGGACGGCATTACCAGGGTCGATGATCTGGTAGGTTGTTTCCTTCTGGTCTCCCTCACCCGTCTCGTTCCCTTTCGCGGTGAATGACTTGCCGTCCTTCAGGTTGTAGCGATACGCCGGCGATGGGTTTTCGATCTTGGGGTTGAGCCGGCGGTCGACAGGGTCCGGGTTGTCGATCAGCGGATCGACCGCGACGGGTGGGGAAAGCATGCCACCGTGGCGCTGGATGATCTCGTTGAGCGCGTCCCAGTTCATCGAAACGTTACCCCGCTCTTAACCGTGCCTTAGTTAGCACGGACTATAGTTCCCACGGTTCTCATGACCTTATTCGACCGTTTCGGCGGTGGCTTCAGCGCAACGCTCATCGTGCTTGTCCTCGGTATTGGCGCGGCACTGTTCTCCGGCGTGTTGCTGATGTTCCTGATGAGTTGGCGACCGGACGGCCCAATGCTCTACATGCTGGCCAGCCTGGCAGGGTTTGTCGTCCTAGGGATTGGGATTGAAATCTGGGACCGAACACGGCGCTCACGGTAGCCTGACCGACGGTTCGGCCTGACGCTTCTGCGCTGCGTCGTACGCCTGCATGCGACGCACCTGCTCCGCCTTCCCTAGCGACTGAAACAACTTCACCGCGCCCGCGTCGCGGCCGTCCTGGATGACTTCCTGCAGGATGTCGCGCTGCACGTCGGGCGGCGCCTTCTGAAAGCTCGGGTTGTTCTGCATTGCCAGGACGCGCTTTTCGACCTCGGGGCCCGACAACTCAAGGAAGCGACGCTTTTCGTCTTCGGTGATCGCCACCGTAACGCCTGAGACGGGCGAGATCGTGTCGGGGGCATCGCCCACGCCCAGGTTGTGGCGTGCCAGAACTTCGTTCACCGGATTCGGTTCGCCGGCTGCTGTGCTGCGCACCAGGACCGAGGCCGGCGTCCGCGGCTCCTCGATCGGTCGCCCCGTGGCAGGATCGAGCCGCGGTTGCACTGTCTCCGACGCGCCCGGTACCCGATTGGCAAAGTAGTCCAGCCAACTCGACGGGTCCTCGAGTTTGGGTTTCGGTTCGCGCACCACCGGATCGGTGAGTCCGCGCAGCATGTTGGCTAGGCCGGCCTCGGGTATTGCGCGGCCGGCCGTCGAGAGTGCCTGGCCGCCCATCCACTCGGGAATCGTGCCGTTCTTGACCGCGCTGAAGACACCGCTCAGCGTCTGCAGATACCAGGCATCCATGATCGTGTCGCCGAGTGCGCTGCCAAAGGCCCTGGCAACGTTTGGATTGACCTGCTTGCCGGCGTCGTTGTACTGCTCCACCGCGTTGGCGACGGCACCCAGCTGGACCGCCACGGGGCCGAAGCTCGAGTACGGCACCCACTGACCGCCGACCCGAATGCTATTGGGCCGCCACTCGGGGTTGCCGTTGTCGTCGCGCGCCTGCATCAACGCCCGCTTCTTGGCGGGATCGTCCGGTCCGTTGCCCGTGATATTGCCCTGATTGACCTCAGCCAGGATCGCCGTGTTGGTTAACGTGGCCAGCGCACCACTGGCCGCCGCCCGCTTGGCGGCAACCGCATCGCCAGTCTTGAGGGCTTTGGCCACCTGGATCGGGGTGGTGATGAGCTCGTTGATGCCCGGTATGCGCGAGGCGCCGCGGCTCAGGATCACGTCCGGCACCGCCGAGAACGGCACCAACACCTGCGCTGCCGCGCCACCCAGCCGTTGTCCAACAGATGCATCAGGCGCCGTCAGCTGTCGCCGTGCGCCGCCAATGGTCCGACCTAAACCAGTGCCGCCTGCGGTGTACGTCGCTTCGGCTGCGGCCTTGGTTCCGGCGTCCATAATCTGCTGCTTGTAGCGATCCAAAATCTCCGCCTGCGAAAGCGTCGGGTTGCGCCGCGTCAGACGCGCCAGTTCTGCCCCTTGCGCGCCGGCCGAATTGAGCGTTCTGACCAACTCGTCGGTCGCCGCCATGACGCGCAAGAACGGCGTAGCGACCATGCCGGCCCGCCCGGAGAATGCTTCGGGCTGGTCGATGACGTTCATCGCACGTCGCCCAGTAGCGAGGGTCTCAGCCGAGTCGGCCAGCGCGTCGCCGATAGCATGGCCCATCGCCCGCAGATCGGCTCCAGCCGGACCAAGCTCGCCGCTGAACGCCGTAACCAGCGGCCGCTTGACGGTCTCCATCGCGCCGCCCATGGCGTTGGTCAGCAAACTCGCTGGGTTGGACAGCATATTGTTGACCGTGAAGGCGATGACCTTGTCAGCAGGATTGACTGCAGGGGCTGGCATATCAGGTAGACCTGCTTGCCGCACGCGCGACTGCCGGCGCAGGTTCGCCAATCCCTCGTAGTCGATTGGTCCACGCCCACCACCACCACCACCCGCGGAGACGGGGGGTTCGGCTGCAGGCGCGGCTGAGCCTGGCATGTCCGGGAGTCCGGGTTGTTGGACGCCCGCTGCAGCACCCGCGCGCGCCTCCGGCTCGACCGGGCCAGGGGTCAACTCGCGACGTACGGCGGCTGTCGGATCGAGCTCACGGATCTGCTGCTCGAGTGAGGCCAGCTTCGCGGGATCGGCGCCGCGCGCGCGGGCCTGTTCGAGCAGTCCTGACAGCAGGTCACTCGACGTCTGTGGCACGACTTCACGTACCGGCCCCAACTCGGCCGAGCCCGGCATCTTCTGCCAGCGTGTCCCGCCTGCCTCACCGCCTGTGACGCCACCCACGGCGATCGTGGCCTGGTTGTACGCGTCGCGATCCTCGGGCGTCATGACCGACGGGTCGACGTGCAGAACCATCGGCGAGCCCGAGCGGTCGCGGATCACGGTCGCACCCGGTGAGTCGGCGTACTTGTCGTTGAGTTGCTGCACGGTGCGCGTCGCTTCCACGACGTCGGGTTGACGCAGCAGGCTGGCACCCAGATCGAGCACACCCGCGACGCCTGGTACATTCGACGGCACGTTCTGGGCGGCAGACTCGAGCAAGCCGGCCGCCCCACTGGTCACGGGCCGCTCGGGTGGTTGGAGTACACCCTGAACGCCTGGCGCCTGGATCAGCTCCTGTGCCTTTGCAGGCACCTGGGCGGCCGCTGTGCCCACGTCGCGGGCCGCAGGGGATGTGGCCAGCGCGGCGCCTGAAACAGCGTCCTGCGCGGCGCCAGCCGTATCGCTGATGACCTTCAATCCGCCGCTGGTCGCGTCCATCAGGCTCGTCAGACCCTGATTGGTGACGCCGGACACGGCCGACTGCGCGGCGTCGTCGATCACCTGCAGGCCCTGCATGGCGCTCTGGGTGGCTTGCGTCACGGTGCCCGTCACAGCGCCCGCAGCATTCGATACCGTGCTCGCTGCCTGACTGATCGGGCTGGCAGCCGGTACGTTCGGGTGGTCGCTGACCAGCCCGCCCTGCAGGTTGCCCATGCGCTGCTGCATCTGGTCGGCCGTCATCCACTCGGACCCGCCCCTGAGGTCCAGTCCGCTCTGGCCCACGTGAAACGCGCCCGTGTCGGGGTTGTACGCATCTGCCGTGAAGTAGTGGCCGGGCGTACTGATGGTGACCGGGTTGCCGCTCTGGGCCTCACGCTGCAGCGCCGTCCAGTCGGCGCCGACGACCCGATGCGGGATGTTCATCGCGTCGAAGAGCTTGCTCTCGGACTGCAGGCCGGCCATGCCAGCGCCCTGCGTCCAACCCACCGTGGCCGCCAGGTCGGTGGCCTCTTTCAACGTTGGGTTGCGCCCATACAGCTGCGAGAACCGAACTGCCGCCGCAGGCCCGCACGCGGCCATGGCCGCCGAAGCGCTGAGCTGCTTATCGCCAAACTGGCTGATCTGGCCCAGCGTGCCAGCGACGGCCTGCTTGCCCTGCTCAACGGCCTGGCCGACGGCCTGTGTTGCACCAGAGACTGCGCCCTGGACGGCGCCACCAGCGCCCGTCGCCACCGCTCCTTTAGCTTCGTCGATGACCGGCTGGTAGCGTCCGGCGATGTTCTGGATCTTGCCGACGTAGTTCGGGTCAGTCATGTACCCGGCGTCTTTGAGACCCTGGACAAAGTTCGTCGTGTTGGCCTGGCCCGAGTCGACCAGGTTCATGACCTTGCCGTAGCGCGGGTTGTCCCTCAGGAACTGGACGAAGTCGTTGAACGACTCCGTGGCGTTGTTGTAGCGACGGAACTTGTCGACGATATTGACCGGCCCGCCACCGTAGTCTTCCCAGGTGCCTGAGGTCGTCGAGCCCGCCGGTCCGCTGCCCTTGATGCCAAAGAGGTTGTTGCCAGGCGCCGCTTTGCCATAGCCCGTCTCATTGGCGGCCATGCCGATGATGGCCTCAGCGGGAATGCCCGTCTTGTCCTGGACCCACTTCGCCGCCGGCGTGACAGAGCGAACGAACGCCTCGGGCGAGCTCGAGTCAACCTGCACGTTGGGCATCTCGTCAGTCGGGGGCTGAGCAGCAGTGGGCGATGCACCGCCCAGATGCGTCGTGAGGTCCTGATCGGGCGGCGGTGCAGGTGTTGGCGTGGGTGCTGGTGCGGACGGCTGCAGCAGCGAGGTGAGATGGTCGTTGAGTTCCTGGTGGGCCGCGCTCGTCGCCTGCTGCGCACCCGTGCCGAGACTCGTGAGTCCCTCGCCAATCAGTTGCAGCGGCCGCGCCGGGCCCGTATCGACAGGCGCCACGATAGGCGCCGGCTCGGGCGCTGGCGGTGGTTCCGGTGCCGCGATCAGGTCGTTGAGGTGCGCCTGCAATTCCTCAGGCGGCGGAGCAGGCGCGACCGGTTCGGGAGCCGGTTCAAGTTGGGGCGGCGGTTGGGGTGGCGCTTGAATCAGCGACTGGACGCCTGAGACAGCGCCACCGACTGCGTTCTGAGCGCCGCCTAGCAGTCCTTGCAGGTGATCTTTCAGTTCGTTCTGGTTGAGTTGCTGAAAGTCGTCCAGGAGCAGCGTGCCGGGCATGTCAGGCCATCGCGATCGGCTGGCCGTTTGGACCCAGGATGACCGGCGGCTGTTGCGGCGGCACTGGTTCAGGCGTCAACACTGGCGGGCCCGCGGGTGGCACAGCCACGGGCGGCGGGGCGACAGGCGGGGGTGCTGGAGCTAATCCTGGTGGCGGCAATTGTGGCGCTGCCGGAGGTGCTACTGGCGGCACGATAGGAGCGGCCGCAACCGGCGCGGGCATCGGAGGTGGCGGCGGCTGGGGTGGCGGCACCTTGGCGCCGATGCGGTCGGCCACCTTCAGGAACTGCTCGGGATCACGGCGCGCCTCGGCCTGCAGCCAGGTACGGTCTTGCGCCTCGAACTTCTGGCGGTACACGTCGTCGAGCTGCTGGTTCGAGACGCCGGCGATGTCCGGGTGGTCCTTCGCGTCACCGAAGACCATCGTCGCGATATGCGGTGCGTCGCGCGAGATCTCAACTGAAATTTCATCCTGGAGTTGCGTCAGCTCGTGTTGCTTAGCCATCAACCCGGCGCCTGCACTCCCCCGCCTGGCTGAGCTGCACCAGCCATCACTTGCGGTCCGGGTGGGGGGTTGATGCCCTGCCCGTTCGGACTGGCACTTAGTGCGGCCAGGTCCGGTACGCCGCCAGGCGCACCTTCAAAGACACCGGGTCCCGTCCCACCCGGCAACCCTGGCTGACCACCAGCGGCCGCCACCTGACCGTTGAGCGCCACCTGCTCGGCGTCTTGGGCCTTCTGGAGCAGGTCGCCGCGGCCGGCGTTCATGAACACCTCCGCGTCCAGCCACTTGGTGTAGGCCGGCGACGCTCGGATACGGTCACGGGCGATGCTGCGGCGGATCTCGTCCGGGTTGTCGCCCAGGAACGTGACCGCCTCGTCCTTGCCGTACGTCCCGTTGTTGAGCCGCTCGGTGACGTAGCGCACCTGCATGAGTTCATCGGTCGGGAGCGTTGACTGGACTTCCCATTTCATATGCATTGGGCGCTTCAGATCGTCAGGTCCGAAGCCAATGAACTCGGTCGCGGCTTTCTCGGAGCCGACCTCCGTGCCGCCATAGAAGACCCACACTTTTTCGTTGACGTCGGGGTGCTCGCGCACCAGGCACCACAGCTTTTCGGTCTGCCCACGCAGCAACTGCTCGAGCCCGTGCCGAATCGGCCCGACGCGGGTGCGGGTGAACGAGAGGATTTGAGAGATTGCAAAACCAGCCCCCTCCATACCCGACAGCGTGGTCACCCGCGGACTCTCGAGATCACGTATCGCCTGGTCGATCAGCCCCATGTGCTTTTCCAGCGTGGCCGCGTCGGCGTACTCGATGCGCTGCAGTTGCCGACCCGGAGGCAGGTTCAGAATCTCGCCAGGGTGCAGTGCCAGGTCCTCCTGCTCGCGCGGCAAGCCGTCGCCAGTCCCGACGGCCGCCGCGGGCGACTCGCCGTAGGTCACCAGCGGGCTCATCAGGTCGCGCGCGACATATTGGGCGTGCATGGCCCGCAGGTACTGCCTGTACTTGACCAGCCACAGTTTGGTCCTGCCGATGCCCCACCCGATTTTGCGGTCGCGCATCCAGGACATGGTCAGCCCGGCGGCGTAGTCGTACGGCACGCCGAAGGGGTAGCGGTGCCTGAACTGTTTCACGATTTGCCCGGTCGGACGGTTGCGATAGTTGCGACCCGCGACCATGTAGCTGACCCACGTGTCGTCCCAATGCTCGATGAACTGCACCGTGGTCAATGGCGACCGCTCACCGCCGCTCGTCGAGTCGCCTGGCACGGTGGCCACGCCGAGCTCTTCGGGCACGATCTCGCCTTCGTGGTCGCGACCGAGCCGCCAGCGCCGAAACGCCGAGCGCAGGGTCATATCGGTGACCTCGAGCACCTCGACGAGCTTGCCGCCTGAACGCTGCGGGTACACCGTGCGCGGATCGACGTAGCTCCACACGAACGGCGGGCCGGCTTTTTTCTTGGCCTCTTCGGTGAGCTTGTCGTACTGCGACCAGGCGTCGGGTCCCTCACCCGATCTGGGTGAGGGAATGCGATCGCGCGCCTTCCACAGGTCCGCGGCCCACAGCAATTTTGCCCAACCGCCGCCGTCGTTCAGACACGCGTCGGTGACCTGCACCATCGTGTCCTGGCCGGGCTCGCGCGTGCCGCACTGCCAGAACGTCTCTTCGGTCCAGTGCTCGAGCTTGCTGGCGACGGTCTGCGCCGTGTCGCCCTCGCCGCCGACGATGCTCAGCTTGGGCCGCTCGAGCGTCAGGATGGCTTGTTGTTGGAACGCTTCTTCCGTGATGTCGGGATCCCTGGGGTCCACATGCACCATGACGTACCGGCTATCGGCTTCCGCCATCGCTGGGACCTTCATCTCTCGCACCGCCCGCATCTCATCAATGTCGTGGTCTTGCTGGCGATACTGGTCTCCCAATTCGACCATCAGATCAAGGATGTACCTGCTATCGGGCGCAGATAGCTCCTTCGTGCCGCGGTCGATGCTCACAATGTTTTCAATGCCGTCCTGCTATTCTGTTGCTGCATGCCGGGACCGCGCGTGTTCCCACCCCTGGCAGACCGACTGTGGTCGGGTGCGGTGTGCATGCTGGCCACGCGCTGTTGGGAGTGGCAGCGCTATCGAAACATCGACGGCTACGGGATGCTGCTCATGGACGACCAATCTGAGCGAACGCACCGCGTCGCATGGCTGTTGACGCACGGGCCCATTCCACCAGGCGCTGCCATCTGCCACCTGTGCGACAACCCACCGTGCATCAACCCTGACCACCTGACATTGCGCGACCATGCATGGAACAACCACGACCGCTCCATGAAGGGGCGCGACGCCCGACCTCGAGCCAAGCTGAACTTTGCGCTCGCCCAGGAGATCCGCACGCGCTATGCGGCTGGCGGCATTCTTCAAAGCGAGCTCGCGCGTGAATACGGGGTGAACGCCCCCGCGATCAACAACATCATCGCTGGCCGACGCTGGCGAGTGTAACGGAACGTTTCACATCGCGTGGAACAGTTTCACGCGTGAAACGTCAGTGCCGCCCATTCGCGAAGGCATAGCGCGAGACACCCGCCGGCGTCCGCTCGCGCTGGGCGCCGAGATATGCCAGCCCCAGCGCAATCACCGTGTCGTCGTGCTGGCCTGGTGGCGCGCCGTAACGCAGGAGACCGCTCGGCAGCACCGCGGCCTCGTAGGCCAGCAGCTCGCCCGTCTGCACGGGATCGTCCAGCAGGGTGATGTCGCCACGCTCGATGGCCAGGCCCAGCGCCTGGACCAGCGCCGCCTTGGACGCGTTGGTCGTGTCGAACGCCCACACCGGCAACGCTGGCCGCGGCTTATCCAGAAGTCTGGCGTAGCCCGTCTGGAGCCGTTCTACGAGCGGACGCCCCATTGCGTTCGCTTCGGCCACGACCAGCAGCGGACGATACGCCTCTGCCCAACGATGCAAGCGCTCGGTCTGCAGTTCGTAGTCGATCTCCGAAAAACGATCGAGCGCGACCTGCTCGCCGAGCGTGGCGTCGATGACGCTGATGGCCGTGAAGTCGTTGGTCCTGCCCCAGTCGACTCCGATGACGTACTGGTGACCACGTTCGGGTGGTGCTGGCTGCAGCCGGGCGACCGCCGACACACCGCGGAAGACGCCACCGCCCTCGAGCTGCAGGAACTCGGCACGATACTCCTGCGCCCACGCCTTCTCCGGCAATTCCGCCTGGGCTGCCACAAGCTCGCTGGTGGCGATGAACGGGTTCACGCTGGTCGGCATCTGCCAGGACGCCCACTCTTTCTGAAGTGGGTCCTGGCCCTGCTGGTACAGCGACCAGAAGTCATTCAAGCCGCGCGGCGTGGACATGAACCACGCGCCGCCGGCCAGGTCGGTGAGCGTCGGGCGGAGTGCCAGCTGCCAGATCTCCATCAGGTCACGCACCATGGCCGCCTCGTCGACCACAATCAGCCCGTATTTGCGACCACGGGCCGGGTTCGGGTCGTCGAGACTCCAGCACTCGAGCGTGCCGCCGGTGATCAACTCCAACCGGTGGTCCTGCTCGCTTTTCATGCGCGTCACCGGCTCCAGGATCGCACGCACTTCGCGCCAGAACTCGGCCAATAATTTGTAGGTTGGTGCGAAATACCCGGCCGGTTTGGAATGCAATGCGGTGTCCGCCAGGAGGTGGAGTGCGAGCGTCGATTTACCGGCGCGTCGGCCGAGCGCGACCACGTTCCAGCGTTTGGCTTCGTTGAGAATCATCTGCTGTGCGGGGTGCGGCCGCACGAGCTGGATACGCGGCATTATTCGGGTCGAAGCTCTTCGAGGTCGCCGCCCGCTTGCTCTTCCCGCATAGCCGCCATAGCCGCCGTCAGCCAGCGCACGTCGACCTCCAGCTGCTCGATGCGGTCGACGAGCTCGGCGATGACACTGCGCGGATCACGCTCTTGCATCAGTGTGCGGTGCCGTTACTTGGTGGCAACTCGAGTGCGTTTGGGCGGTCGACGTACTCGATTTCGATAACCTGGCGGCCTTCCGACTGGACCTTCTCGGTAGGCTTGTAGCCAGTACGGTCCAGCAGATCGCGGATCGCACTGAGTCGGACTGAATCGGAGTCCGCCTTGTTGATTAACTCAGCCAGTCCACTGATTGCGGGCTGCACCAAGGCGCGCAGACGGTCCTCGGCCTTGGCGATGACCTGCGGCGCGAGTCCGCCGTGAGCAACACACACACGCCCACCACGGATCGCATACTGCCGACAGGGTTGCCCCGTCCGCGAGCTCCTGGCCGTACACACCGTCATGGGTCAGGCAGCGTCATGGGTCATCGCGTGTCGACCAGACGATACAGCCCGTGCTGGACTCGATTTTCGATACGCCACGGGGTTTGATCTGGATTCAACTCGAGTTTGCGGCGAATGCGCGAGATGTGCACGCGCAGACTGTGTTTGTCGGCCTCGAGCAGGTCGCGGTGGAACGTGTCACGCCACACGGCCCGCACCAGGGCCGTAGTGGGCACCCACGAGCCGAGGCGCAGACCGAGCGCTCGGACGATGCGGGTCTCGATGGGGGTGAGGGTGGTGTCCGCGGTGAACCACTCGATGAACCGCACCTGAGCTGGGGTGAGATCAATCATGATGCTCAAGGCGGAGTTTGGGGCATGGACTGCAGCCGTTCATGCATGGCCTCAAACTGGACCTCGATGTCGGGTGGCGGCGCGTCCGGCTCTGGCTCACCTGCTCTGCGTCGACGGAAGTGGAGATTGCCAGGCTCGGCCACGGGGCGCACCTTGTGCTTGTCGCTGGTATGGTCGACGTAGGCGCCCTGGTAGGGCAAGCGACACAACGGACAGATCGCCATTCCTTCGCGCAGCACCTGGACAGGATCGTCGTCGTCTCTGTTTTCAGCGCGGGGCGGCGAGGCGCGGGGCGGAGCCCCATCAGCGCCATCGCCAACGCCCGCGCCAGCCAAATCTGTCTCAGGGGGATTGAGGGGGTCTACGGTCCCTTGGGGCGTAGCCCCAGGGACCGGGACCGGGTTGCCCGAGCGTGTCTGCGCGCGCGCGCGAGGGAATCCGTTTGGATTCCGGCCGGAATCCAGGGGCGAAGTTGGAGTCTTACGGGCGCGATCTTCGGCCTGGGCGAGTTCAATCTGCGCCTTCGTGCGGTTGTAGACGGTGAAATCGTGGAGCTGGTAGCCGCCCTCACAGGCGACCCACAGCCCCGCTTTCACGACGTCTTTTATGCCCTCGGCGAAGCCCCTTTTCGAGGGCCAAACGCCCTCAGGAATGAACCCGTCCGAGCGGGTCAGGTCGCAGTAACTGATCGACCAGGCATGCACCGCCATGCCGGCCATGGACAGCGCGAGGATCTTCGGATGGACGCACCAGCCAGTGTCCAGGCGTGCCACCGCTAGACCAATCCTTCCTTTGCTTGCTGGCGCGCGACCTCCTCGTTGTCGAGCTGTTCCTGGCGCTGGCTGATCAACTCCCGCAGTTCTGTGCCACGCTGCTTGAGCTCGTCGCGGTCGATCGGCAGCGTGATCGTCTCCGGGTCCAGCCCGAGAGACTGCGCTTCAGCCAGAATCTGCAGCCAACGCTTCCAGATGTTCTCGTCGGCCGACCGCACCAGGTCGCGATCGTCGACGTCTCGTTCTCGTGTCGGCACCGGTACGTTATCCGGTGGCGGTGCGGGGATGGCCTCGCGCGTGGTGATTTGCCAGTCTTCTTGCAACTCGTCAGGCGTGTAGATCGCACCGTTGAAGACGTCCGGTGTGTACGCACGAGCTCCCTGCGACATGGCCCGCGCCCACAACATGGCTTTGGGGTATTTCTTCCATGTGTCGTTGCCCGTCAGGCCAGCGCGTGTCGCGTCTTCGATCGAGAAGCTGGCGTCACCCAACGACTCGCCACGTTCGAAGAACTCGATGCGGCACAGTTTGTCGGTCCACTCGCGAATACGGTAGCGATAGGTTCCTGACTTCTGGATGGCCGACGCGATGAGTTGCGCCGACAGTGACGGCCGCCCGTTGACGATGTAGCAGCCCAGCATGGACGCGATCGGGCCGAAGCCGAGCTCGGCGCCGTACAGGATCTTCACCACCGCCTGGGCTTCTTGCTTCGTGTCTTGAAAAAAACCCGACTTGACCATGATGGCGCCGAGTTGCTGGGTATCGATCGTCACTGGTTGATAGCGCACGTTGTTGGCGCGTTCGATAGCTTGAGTCATAGTCCTCCCTTCATCGAAGTCCCAATTGCCTCGAGCATGCTGGCCACGCGCCGAACCCCTGACGCGCACGCCCGCGCTCAGCCACGATGATCTGCGCAGCCGGTGAGGCCAGGTCCGGCCGCGGCGCGTACGCCAGCCCGCCGTAGTTGCGCCAGAACGTCATGTCCTGCTGGAGCCCGCCGAAATAGCCATTGCCCGTGTTTGCTCGCCAGTTGTCCGTCGACTCACAGTGCGCGAGTCTGGCCCAGACACCGCTCGTCGGCGCCGCTGGTGAGCTCGACGCCGACGGCGGCCCAGGAAGTTCCCCGACCATGCGCAGGTACTCGAATGGCGGAAGACCGGTCGTAGCCACGGCACCGGCCAGGTCCTGCGGGTCGACCTGGGCCATCGCCGCCGCTTCCGCTACGGTCGGCTCGTCGGCGTGCAACCCAGCTGCAGCGCCGAGCACCGTGCCCACCACCACGCCAAACATGACGCCGACTGCGAACCTGGCCACTAGCTACCGCTCCGCACGGCAATGACCAGCAGCAGCACGAGCAGGGCGCCGAACACCAGATAGATACGCGTCGCATCCATGCCATCGGCAATCGGACCGCTCATCGTGCGTTGTCGCGCAGTCCCGCGGCCAGCTCGTACTCCGCCGATTCACGCGCACGCTCCCACACAGCGTCCGATATGCCATCAGCAGGACTGAGCTCGTGTTTGGCCTTGAAGGCGACTTCAGGCGCACCCGAGCGCGACAGAAACGCCAGCACCTGCACGCGCAGCGCCGCGGCGACGTCGCCGTAGGACTGGTCGTGCGGGCCCGTCCATTCCAGCGAGCATTCCTCGCTGCCGTACTGGCCGTCACTGAGTCGCCTCGAGTAGCGGACCGTGATGTGTGTGTCGCTCACTTCGTTCCTCCTCCTGCTCCAAGGCCATAGCGAAAGGTGTTCTCGATGCTCAGCGCGTCGCGCGGATACCAGACGAAGACGACGACTCCGCCCTTGCGCATCGACGGGATCTCACGCTTCTGATAGGGACTCAGGTGTCCATTGGCGCCCTTGAGCTCCGACCAGAAGTGCTGGCCCAGCTCCTCGTGCCACCAGTACCAGTCGGGCACGCCCTTGGCTTCGGTGAAACCGTCCAGCCGCTCGAGGTGGACGCTCTCCATCACGCCGTCGCTGTCGCGGGTGTGCACGCCGTTCCAGCCGTAGTACTTCGCGCACGCCTTGACCGAGCGGGTGAGCTGGTCTTCGCCGGCGCCGTCCAGCAGCAGCAGACGGTGCCTGGTGAAGTACGGCCCGCGCGGCCCCACACGGTAGGCCTGCACGCGTGTCGCGGGATAGCTCAGGCCGCGCGTGACGAGGGTCATGGTGTCGTCTTCCATGCCGAACTGGGCTCGACGCTGTCGAACTCGTCGTCGATCCTGTCGACGATCAATTCGTCCAGCAGAGCCTGGAGCAAAGGCACGAGCTGCAAGTAGGCCGAGCGCTGGATGGCCTCACGGCGACCCGCCTTGCGACCCGCGGCGAAGGCGGCCGAGCGTGCCAGACAGTCGCACGCGCACTCCGACTCGGCAGGGTGCCCGTTTAGCCACTTGAAGAAGGCCGACGAATCGGTCATGCCGCGACGACCTCGGCCGAACCCGTGACGGGCAGAAACAGATCGCGGTAGGTCAGGTTGGGGAACGCACGCAGCAAGCCCTCGATGACCTTGCCGCCCGGCGCGCGCTCGCCAGTCTTGAGTTTGTAGAGGGTGTAGCGAGACAGACCCGATCGCTTGGCGAGCTCGGCCATGCTCCAGCCCAGCGCATCGGCCCGCTCGAAAGCCGTCGTCCTGAGCGCCATTCCGTGTCTCAGCATACTCGTATCGTGTCCACGCGTCCACACCCCAGGAGCATACCCGCGCCCTGTACTTTTGTCCAATGATCGGATAGACTGCGCGCGATGGCGCGCCCATCATTGCTCGCGGAATACCTCTCCGGTCGGCTCGCCCAACGGGGTGAGAGCGCTGACGAGTTCGCCCGCCGCGTCGGCATCAATGCCTCGGGCTTGTACAAGCTGCTACGCGGTGCCTACGTGGCGCCGTCGCAGAGCACGCTCGAAAAGATTGCCACCGGCCTGGGCATGAGTGCCGCTGAGCTGCTCGCCGCGGCCGAGGCACAGACGGAGACCGATCCCGTCGAGCAAGCCATCCGCCAGCGCGCCGCAGAAATGCGCGAGGTCCTGCGCGACATCCCGCGCGCATTCTGGTCGCCGGTCATCAAGTCGACGTTCGACCGGGCGTTAGACGGCGCACGCGACATGGCCGAGCTGATCGTGAATCCACCCTCGCGACCCCCTGTTAGCAGGTCGTCGGGGGGCCGGATTAGGCGACCAAAGCCGACGCTAAACGGGGAGTCTTCGGCCACCAAACACGATTTAGCAGACTCTTTACACCCTCTTCGGGTCGCCGCTGCCTGACCTAACAGCAGGTATGACGCAACTGTGACTCGACATCTGCTGCCGGCGCACACTAATCGGCTTTCCCCCCATCCCCGTAGAACGTATGTTCCAACCAACGTTCACTCGCGTGGGAGGACAGACATTGTGGATCTGGTGGACGCGGCGTCATACCACCAGCTAGCTCTGCAGGCCGAGGGTCGCTCGCCGGCGACGCTCAGGCTGTACCTGTTGTACGAACGTCGGTTCCTCGAGTTTCTAGAAGCCAGGCGGCTGCCACCGACGCTCGACGCGCTCAACCCGCTCAACGCACGCCAAGCGGCCTTGTGGTTTCAGACGCGCAAGCTGGGCGCCCGCGGCGGTGTCGTGGCGACGGCGACGTTTCTCGACACGCTGAAGACCTGGAGCTCGTTCCTCGCCCGCGAGGAAGTTTTTGTTAGCTCGCCACTGCAGCGGGTCCGACGGATGCGGGTGCAGGTCCTCGAACGCCAGCCGTACACGCGCACAGAAGTCCACGCCATGCTCGATGCCTGCGAGCGCAGTCGATCTCCAGAGCGCGATCGGCTGCTCGTCCTGCTGCTCCTGGACAGTGGCTGCCGTATCGGCGAAGCCGCCAAGCTCAAGGTCGACGACATTCGGCTCGACCTGCGCACGGTGCGCGTCATGGGCAAGGGCAGTCGCGAACGCACCATCCCGATCGGGGTGCCTCAGCAGCCAGACGGCGGCCCGCTGTTTCGCGCCTACCGCGCCTACCTCAAGGTGCGCGAGCACCGCATTGCCAGGACACCCGAGCGCGCCGGTGACCGTCTGCTGCTGACCAACGCCGGCTATCCGCTAACGGCCGAGGGCGGCACCGACGTCATCAAGCGGCTGGGCGACGCAGCTGGTGTCGCTGACGCCACAGCACATCGGTTCAGGCATACCTACGCCACGGTGTATCTGACGAAGTACCCAGGCGACGAGACGGGATTGCGGCGCATTCTGGGGCACCTGTCTCGGGACGTGCTGGCCACGTACGTGCACCTGGCGTCGACGGCCATTGCTCAGCGTGCTGGTCGTGTCGCGCCGACCGGCGCCTGGCTCCACGAGCGCGATGCCTGAGGGTTGCGTAGACGGATACATCATTTGTGTATTCGGATACACTAGCGGTCGACGAAGACCGAAGGGCATAGACGGTCGGGGTTGCCGCCCCGCCGTCCCGAGGTCCTCGATACCTGGCCGTAGGAGGTATCGCTGGGCGGACCCCCGCTCACATGATAGGCGCGTCCCATGCGTCATCGCCCACGCCGTTTCAGTGCGCGTGCTCGCCTGGTGCTCTTTCTTGAGGCCGACGGTGTCTGCGAGTTGTGCGGTCGTGTGCTCGAATCCCGCTGGGATGCGGATCATCGACAGCCGTACTCGCTGGACGGAGAAACGACGCTAATCAATGGGCGTGCCCTCTGCCCAACGTGCAACCGTTCACGAGGCAATAAGCCGTAATGACGCATGCCAGTCACACTCGCCAGCCACGGGCCTGGCAAGCCGCCGCGACAGCTCGGTGGCGAACACATCCCCTGCTGAACTTTTTGTTGGTAGCCACCATGGGCGCCGGCAAAACGTTGTGGGGCATTCAACAACTCGCCGACGCACAACAGGAAAACCGGATCGACTTCTCGATCGTGGTCGTGCCATCGATCACCATCAAGCGGCATTGGCAAGAGACCGCCGCCGAGCTTGGCCTCGACTTCGACACATTTGAAAACAGCCAGGGTGCCGTGCCAGCCGACGCCAATGGCATCGTGGTGACATATGCGCAGGTCGCTTCGAGTCCCGACGCGGTGCAGTTGTATCGGCGCATGTGCACACGTCGACACGTCGGCGTGATTCTTGATGAGGTTCACCATTGTGCCGACGAGCGCAACTGGGGAACGGCGGTTCAGGGAGCGTTCGAACGCGGGCAGTTCCGCCTATTGCTGTCAGGAACGCCTTTTCGGAGTGACCGCCTGACGATCCCCTTCGTTCCGTACGGACCACCAGATGCTGACGGTTGGCGGCGGGCCGTCCCTGACTACGCGTATACGTATCAAGCCGCGCTCGTCGACCGGGTGTGTCGCAAGGTCTATTTCCCTCGCTACGAGGGGGAAATGCGATTCATTGACGGTGACGGCCAGGTCGTCGACCGCACATTCAGCGAACCACTGCGCGATGCCTCGGACGCATCTCAACGACTCCGCACTGCTTTGCAACCGACGACTGACGGTTGGCTACAACAACTCTTGCGCGACGGACACGAGAATCTCGAAGAACTACGTCGCCTCAGCGATCGACGAACTGGCGGCTTGATCGTGGCGATTGACCAGCGCCACGCGCAGGCGATCGCCCGCATCATGCACCGGATCACGAATGAAGAGCCGACGGTGGTGATCAGTGACGATCCGCTGGCTGCCCAACGCCTCCAGCAATTTGCGAGCGACGACCAGCGCTGGCTCATCGCGGTACGCATGGTGGCTGAGGGTGTGGACATCACACGCCTGCGCGTCATCGTGTACGCCAGCAACGTCGTGGCACCGCTATTTCTGCATCAGACCTTCGGGCGGGTGATGCGATGGGACCCGAAGCTGGATGAATCTCAAGAGGCGCACGTTCACGTACCTGCGGATCAACGAATTCTGCAAGTGATCCGCGACTTTCAAGCAGAACGCGAGGCCGCGTTGCTGCAAGCCCGCCGGGCGAATGAGCCGGACGGAGATCGAGGTGAGTACGAGCGGCCAGATAGTGTTTTCGTGCCGCTTGGCGCCGATGCAGAGCGGCACGTCGAAACAATCGGCATCGATGGGATCCTGTCACCAGACGAGATCGAGTTCGGACGTCTAGTCGGACAGCGCGCCGGCGTCGGCATTTCACCCGTCGTTATCGCCACGATCCTGCGGGCCCAGGCCGATGTTCAAGGAAACGGCGAGGCGACTGAGCCAGCACAGACCGCGACAGTGGCCGACGAGCTGGGCGCCGACCGGCGTAAGCGACTCCGACGCCAGTTCAATCAGGTACTGAGGCGATTTGTGCTGGAGTATCTGTGCCGCGACACGGATACCACCGCGCAACGTTCTGAACGCTTCCGCTTCGTGCACGCCCGATTGGCGCACGAGATGGGCGCGCGCCCAGCGTCAGCATCAGCCGAGCAACTTGAATTCGGCATCGAACGCATCGCCGAATTCATGCGTCGTCGCGAGGCGATCCCCGCCGACTTCACCGATGGTGTGCCCACGTGATCAAGCAACTCATACGCCGTGACCACGTTATCGCGGGGCTGATGCGCGCCGTACACCAGGGCAACCTACTCGTCGAACAGGTGCCGGCCACACTCCACCTCGTGCTGAGCGAGAGCATGTGGCGCAAGCGCCAGGTGGATCAACTCGGGGGCGAGGTTGTCGAGTTCAAACACTTCGAGGATTTTGTCCGGGCCCCGATTCCCCAAGGGCTCGGGCTTGAACCCGCCGCGCTGCGGCGCCTCTTACCAGCCGATGACCGCGAACTGCTGGACATGTACGACCAAGCTGTCGGTCATAACCAGGGTAAACGCACCGACCTCTTGAACAATGTACAAGAAGTTGCCGCAGCGCCGGCTGGCAACAGCGCCCAACGAGCGTTACGGCGACTACGCACAGCCCGTCCCGATCTGCACGCGCGCGTACTGGCTCGTGACTTGAGCCCTCACGCGGCAATGGTGGAGGCCGGATTTTTGCGTCCGACCTTTACCGTGCCTCAAGACGTTCGAGGTGCAGCACGCGTGCTGACCCGACGGTTTAGCGCAGTCGAAGTGGAGGCGTTGATTCGCGAATTGGGGGCCACCCAACTCAACGGTGTCGCCGACCATATGTAGACATGGGTTGTGTATCCGAGTACAATACCCGTAGACAACGAGGCCGGCCGCGACTAGGAACCACGGCCGGCCTCTTGAGCCAACACCAACCAGTGATAGGTGCCAGCCCCGTGACAACTCTACCGTCTTCCCGCTTCCCGACCGATCGTGGCAAAAGTGCTCTCGCCCTGGTCGCCAGCGGCGCGCTCGCCCAGCCCGTCTATCTCGACCAGTCCCGCACCCAGCGTCTCGTCCCGTCGTGCAGCCTCGAAGGCGCTTTCTACGTCAGCACCGCCACCAGCTGCACCTGTCCCGACAGCAAGTACCGCCCAGCCAAGACCTGCAAGCATCAGATTGCGATCCGTCTGGCCGACGTGCTCGCGCGTGCCGAGCAGGAAAATCAGCAGCAGATCGAGGCCGTGGCATGAACGTCACCCTGAAGCGATTAACTTCCTTCGATTTTGCCGTGGGCATCGGCTACGTTGAGGTCTTCGTCAACCCCGTCCACGTCGCCTACGCCCAGCCGCGGCGCCGCTACGACTCCAAGACCGACCGCCACACGTACGACGGCACGCTGCTCTATTTCCAGCAAGAGGCAGGCGTGTTAGCTGTCAAGGAGGACGTCGGCTACGTGGTGGCCGTCCTGCAGAGCGGACGCGGCGGCGTGTGCCAGTCCTGCTATCAAATCCTGGATGAGGCCTGGGCGAGCCTGTGCATCGACTGCACGCGCGACCAGCACAAGGGCGTCGACGAGGACTACGAGGCCATGCGCGCGGACCTGCTGCCATGAACCAGACGTCGATCACCGATCCCATCCTGAGAAAGGTCAACGCTGACCTCAAGGATGCGCTCGGGCACCTGGGCCAGGCGTTCGACCATAGCGACGTCGAGATGTACCTGGCCGTCGAGGCCCTCACGCGCGCGGTCGCGTCGGTCGCGCTCGCCGTCGACCGTCTGTCCGAAGTGTGTGACTTCGAGCCATGACGGACCGCTGGCTTGCCGACGCGGACTGAGCGTGTGACGAGATCGCGCGAGGCTACTCACGTCGTCCGCCTCGAGCAACTGCTGAATGAGTGCGAGACCCGTCAGCAGCGACACTGGCCGACGGTGCCGCCCGAGACCAGGGTTAGGCATGGGCCCATCCCCTGGATATGTTCCGACTGTCACGTCCCATGGCCGTGCAGGTATCGCGAATGATCAGCGTAGCCAGGCTCCGCTACGTTGAGTGGGCGTGCGCATGATCGGCCGTCGGTTTGGGCGACTCGAAGTTATCGGCTATGCCGAGTCCAACAAGAATGGGGCATCGCGTTGGCTCTGTCGTTGCGATTGCGGTAGAGAGACAGTCGCCTTCGGGGCGAACTTACGACGTGGGACTACCGCCAGTTGCGGGTGCCTGATGCGCGAGATTGTCGCAGCCAGCAATCGCGCCAGAGTCAAGCATGGCGATAATTGCGACGAACAAAGAACGACAGAATACCGGACATGGGCTGGCATGAAACAGCGCTGCTTGAATCCGTCAAACCGGAAGTATCGGTATTACGGCGGACGCGGCATCAGCATCTGTCCACGCTGGCAGTCGTACGAGAACTTTCTGCTGGACATGGGTCGCAAGCCATCCGCCGATCTGACCCTGGACCGCATCGACAACGACGGCAATTACGAGCCAGGTAATTGTCGGTGGGCGACGATTGCTCAGCAGGCTCAGAATCAACGACATCGCCGTCGCCGTGATGCGTAGCGTGCTCAGATATACCGAATGGGCTTGCGCGCCGATCCTGGGCGTCACCGTGCTGTTCAGCTGGCTCCACGAGGAATATGGCACGGCCGTCATCGTCGCAGCGTGCGCCGGCTTCGTGCTGGGCGTCCAGCTCGGCGCGACCATCCTGAGAAGGACTTAATTGGTGGTTATAGCTACCAAACCAGCACACATAGCTGATACGCCTGTTGGTCTTGCCGAGCCTGCGTATCGCGACTGGCTATTCCGTTTCTGTGATATGCGGCAGAAATTGACTGGCACGTACCCACTCCAAGACTTGCGCCTCATACGCCCACTGCGCCGTTGGTATCTCGCAGGCCTGACGCCATACCAGGCCTGTGTGCGGGTCGGCCGGTGGTACGTCAGGAATGCTTGAATCGACTTGCAGTGCCCTACCGCACGATCGTGGCCGATCCACCCTGGGCTTACCCTGAAGGCTTCGCTACCCAGCCACGAAGCAAAGGGAAATGGGAAGGTCCAGTCAACCATGCGAGCGCACTGCCCTATCGTGCGATGAGCGTTTGGGAAATTTGCGCCTTACCGGTGACAAGCCTAGCCGAACGCGACTGCCGCTTGTTTCTCTGGGCAACGAACAAGTACCTGCGTCAAGCGTTCATGGTCATGGATGCCTGGGGATTCGAGTATCGTCAGACGCTCACATGGGACAAGCGCGACTCGCTCAATGGCTCGATCACCCCAAACTCGGAATTTCTGTTAGTTGGTGTTCGTGGGTCGCCGCCTATCGTGACTCGTCTGCCGAGCGCCGTGATTCGGGCATCGCAAACAAAAGAACACTCACAAAAGCCCGACGTGTTTACCGACCTGATCGAGCAAGTAAGCCCAGGCCCATACGTCGAATTGTTCGCTCGGCGCCATAGGCTCGGCTGGGATGTGTGGGGCAATGAGAGCGCCAACACTGCATCACTGACTGCTTGATAGCCATAAGTGCCGTTATATTGAGCAAGCCATGCGCATCCTGAGCCTGGGCGCCGGCGTCCAATCAAGCACTCTGTTGCTAATGGCGTGCGCTGGCGAGGAGCGCATCGACGCCGCGATTTTTGCCGACACCGGCTGGGAACCGTGGTGGGTCTACCAGCACCTCGACAATCTTGAGCGCGTCGCCGCCGAGGCGGGCATCGTCGTCCACCGGGTGTCTGCTGGCGATCTTCGAGCTGACGCGCTGGCAAACAAAACCCAGTCGTGGATGCCGCTCTTTTCGGTGAGCCGCAGCGGTGTCGAGAAGCTCAAGCGCCAATGCACGCGCAACTACAAGATCCGACCGATTCGTCGGAAGGCTCGCGAGCTGAGCGGCGGCAAGCCCATCCAGCAACTCGTCGGCATCAGCCTCGACGAGTACGAACGCATGCGCGACTCGGACGTGAAGTACATCACCAACGTCTACCCGCTCATCGAGAAGCGCATGACCCGCGGCGACTGTGCCGCCTGGCTGGAGGCTCATGGTTACCCGATCCCGCGCAAGTCATCCTGCGTCGCCTGTCCGCTGCGGACCGCTAGAGAGTGGCGAGACATCCGCGCCGATGAGCAGTCCTGGGCCGACGCCGTGGACTTCGATGAGCGGATCAGGCGCGTGCGGTCCCGCACGCGCCTGCAAGAGGTCTTCGTCCATCGTGAGGGCATTCCGCTACCGATGGTCGACCTCCGAACCGAGCAGGAGCGTGGGCAACTTGAACTCGAAATCGATGGCTGCGGCATCCTCTGCGACGCTGCCTGAAATGTTTGGTAGCTATAACTGCCCTAAAGTCGAGTAAACATGCGCGTCCTGGTCGCCTGTGAATTCTCTGGCATTGTCAGAGACGCATTCCGCGCTCGCGGTCATCAGGCGTGGTCATGCGACCTGCTGCCGACCGAGCGTGAGGGGCCGCACATCTTCGGCGACGTGCTCGAGGTCATGACGTGGGGCTGGGACCTGATGGTGGCCCATCCACCGTGCACGAAACTCTGCCGAGCTGGTGACCGCTGGTATCGGAACTCACCCGAACGGCTCGAGGCTGTCGACTTCGTGCAGGCCCTCTACGACGCACCCGTCCCACGCATCGCGATCGAGAACCCTCGAGGACTGAATCGCTTGTGGATGCGCGAGTCTCAGGCAATCCAGCCGTGGATGTTCAACTGTCCCGAAACCAAAGCGACACTCCTCTGGTTGAAGAATCTCCCACCATTAATGGCGACGATAGTCAGCACCGGGCGTGAGCCGCGCGTCCACTACGCAGCACCCGGTCCCAACCGATGGAAGGAGCGCAGTCGTACGCTCGAGGGCATCGCTACCGCGATGGCAGATCAGTGGGGCGCGGCACCTAGTAGCGCGGCACCATCAGGGAGATCACGTCCACGATGAAAATCCCGATAGCAGCGATCCACAGCGCCGTCTCAACCCTCACCTAGACACCCCACTCCTGACGCCAACTCGCGGCCGTCGCGGCGTCCACCAGGCGGCCGCCGTCGTCGAAAGGTGTCCCGTTCCAGGCGTTGATGTCGGTATAGCTCGACGTGTTGCCGAACCACTTTGAACCCTGCGCGAAATAGTACGCCTCATGGTCACCGCGGTTGTTGCGACCTGAGCGGGCGGAGACATCGTTGACGTAGATCGCCGGCTGCGCGCCCTCGATGACGTAGTGATTAGCGTGCCAGTACCAGTCGCGGACTTCCTTATCGTTGGTCCTCGACTCTTCCTGATACAGCTGCAGGCCGCGTTCTCGAGAGCAAATCAGATTACCGGTGATCTCGCCTGGACCCGTGGAGCTCGAGACATACGTAGTCGGCCAGCCGCCCGATGACGTGTAGGCGAAGCAGTTGTTTTTGACGGTGATCGGCCCCGAAGAAATCTCGAAGTGGAAGCAGGGAAACGAGCAGTTGGTGACCAGGTTGCCCTCGACGTGGATCGGCCCCGAGCACGATTCGTCCCACCACAATCCGCTGCCGACGTGATACTGGATGACGTTGTCGCGCACGCTCTGGTTCGAGGTCACGGTGAACTTGGTCGCGCCGCCCTGCCACATCACGTCCCAGCCGCCGTCACCGCAGTGGTAAATCTGATTACGCTCGACGGCCATGCCCTGGACGTTGTACGAACTGAACCCCGTGTTGCCGCAATGCTCGATCAGGCAGTCCAGGATGCTCACGTTTTTCGAGCCGCCACAGTTGAGCCCAGTGCCGTGGCAGTCGCCGATGACGCAGTTCCGCATCGTGAAATTTGAGCGGTCGTGTGACCCCGCGGGATCGCCGAACGGGCCCGAGGCGCAGTAGCGCATGACGATGCCATCGAGCGTCACGCCGTCGCCATCCGGCCAGAAGAAGCGACCCGTGGCCGGGTCGGCCTCGACGACCTCGATGCGCTTGAAGCTCCTGGGGTCAGAGCCGAGCACGATGTGCCGCTGGCCGTCCAGGGTGTAGTGGCCGGGACCGGAGCCGTGGTCGAAGCGCGTCACTGTGCCGTCAGGCGCGATACCGACGATGACCTCGTAGCGCAGCGCCTTGGCCTGGTCGAAGTAAGACACGCCGCCCGGCTCGTTGGGTGGCAGGTTCGGCACCGTGCGGCTCGATGTCCACGGACCGGAGCCCGACCACGAGTTGCCGCCTTCGCCACCGTTTGCCCAATCCCGGCTCAAGAACAGCCACGCTCGTTTGTTGGCATTCCGCAGCGTCACCCCGCCGGGGATGTGCAGGGGCTGGTTGGCGCGCAGACGGTAGATGCCGTCAGGCATGTCGTACGTGCTGCCTGACGGCGTGTGCGAAAGCGCCGTCCGAATGGGATCGAGATTGGCTTCGGCTGGCTCGTCGCCATCAGGCTCGGGCTCAGGCCCCGGTTCGGGCGGCTTGATCTCCTCGGGCAACTCCGGGCGATCGGCATCGGCGTACGCCTGGAGCGCTTCTATCGCCTCATCAACGCCTGAGCCAATGGTTTCGAGCGAAGCGATCAGGTCCGCGACCAGCACATCCAGAGCAGTCATCCAATTCCCCTTTTGTTTAGATCACGAGGCCGGCGCCGATGAGCACCAGCACCACACCGAACGTCACCATCCCAAATGGCACCAGGCCGAGCAGCACCAGCCCACCGACGAGCAGGACAATGGCACCAACGGCCAGGCGCGCCCGCGGCGGGTCGGGCACATCGGGATCCGCGTGGTTCTGAAAATTTTTCATGAAGCGGGCTACGCACTTCCGTAGGCTGACGGTATGCGCCGCCAGGGGCAGAGCGTAATCGAGTACTCCCTCCTGATTGCCACGGTTGCCCTTCTCATCCTTGGCGGCGTCGTTACCTTCGGTGACCCTGTACAGCGATGGTTTGACCGGCTCGTACTGCATATCGTCACCGGGTATTGACCGCGTCCTTGGGCTTGGACCCGTTCGGGTGAGGCCGCTTCCGAACTTCCCAGCGCCAGTGGATGACGTCCACCAGCACGGCGGCAACCATCCCAGCGATGAATCCCTGGATGGCAGCCGGATTGTCACGTAAGAGCAGCAGCAGCGCCTGCACCAAGTCCACTATGAAACACTCAGCAGTCGTTTTCCCTGGCCAGGTGCTCGAGCGCGCGACGTTCTCGCTCGAGTACCTCTTCGGAAGCTTGCTCGAGATGTTCGACGGCCATCTCGGTGCGCGCCTGCGGTAGCGCCCGCAGGACCTCGTCGAGCTTGAGGTGGAGTGCCGCGGAATCGCGGTTCTGCGTATTTTGAATCAAAAAGACCAGCAAGAACGTCAGGATGGTCGTCGCGGTGTTAATGACCAGCTGCCAGGTGTCGGAGTACCCGAACAGCGGGCCGCTGAGGGCCCACACGATCACCGCCGCGCACGACAGGACGAACGCCAGCGGATGACCCGTTGCATCGCCGGCAACTGTCGCGACGCGGGCAAACCACCTGCTCACCTCCTGCACTCCTCCTCGTCCAGCAGCGAGCCAATCAGAAAACGTGCGAAGAGGATGCCGTCGAGGAATCGCTGGTCACTCAAGGCCATGTGCGCACCGCACACGTTGGGCAGTTCGCACGTACAGTTGTGAGCAATCGCCTCAACCAGGTCGTGCGTATCCGCGGCGTCACCGCGGAAGACGGCGACGACCGCCACGCCATACCGACCCTACGTCAATCGAGCGAGCGCCAACCCGCCGATGAGCAACGCCAGACGTGTTTCAAGCTGCCCGAGAACCGCCAGCACGATCACCACGAGCAGGATCAGCAGCGCAATCAAGGTTCCGAGACCGACTGGATAGGTTCCCACCGTAGTTATCTGCATACTTCCCCCTTCAGACGAGCCCGCTCACATACAGCATGTTCCAGGCTCCCCACGTCGCAGCCTCTTCGGGTGTGAGCTCTTGCCCAACATTTCTCCAGTTGGGAGCTGGATTCGCCAACAGGAGCACACCCTGACCAAGCGCTCGAGCGCCTGAGTGATGCGCCCACCTGGCACCGTTGATTTGCATCGGATAGACACCGGCCACGCCGACCAGGTCGTCGCGGTTCACGTGTAGCTTGCGCTCGACCGTGTAGCCGAGTGCGTTGTACATCGTCTCGAGATCGGCCATATCAGCCCTGGCCAACCCATAACTGGAAGTCACCGCGCGCTCGTAGGTGGCCTCGCGCAGGGTCTCGACCACGTCCCACTCGTTCCACTTCCGCCCCAGCCGCAGGTCGCCCAGACTGTTCAAAATCCAGCTTGAGGCCGCGCAGCTGCACGTCCAGTCGGCGTACTGGTAGACCGTTGGCTCCCACAGGTTGTAGTCCAGGTCGGGTGGTGCTGGTTCAGGCGCGGGCGGCTCTTCGGGAAACGGTGGCCACGGCATGGGTGTCCACAGCGCCGGCGCCCAGACCGGGTTAGTCATTCGCGAGCTCGGCTCCGCTATCAGGACTCCAGTTGATGACCGCTCCGGAGGCAAACCCCTGCTGGACCCCCACCGGCGTCTCAATCTCCGTCGTGACCGGCACCCCCAGGTACTGGGGAGGATCGGCAGACTTGAGCGCGCGCCAATATCGGTACACCGCCCCGTCGGGATTGAAATGACCCTCGCCGATGACCGTCGCCCACAGGCGATCGTCGATATACGATCCACTCACATCGGCACCTGTTCGCGTTCGAGCAGACCACTTTGCATGTCGCGAATGTCCTGCTTGCGCGCCGGTGTCGTACCCGCTGCGCGGAACTCCGCAGCGAGCTCGGCATCGGTCTTGTCGCGCATGGCTACGTGCGCTGCAATGGTCTGCTCGACGAGGGCCTGGTCATCCGCAGGAAAGCTGGTTGGTACACCTCCCTGGTCGTGGGTGAACACGTATCCGTCGGCCATGCCCAACCCGGCTGAACAGTCGACTCCAGCACTCTCCAGTTCGCCATGCAACTGGCTCAGGTTCACCGGCTTGTCGGTCGTTGCTTGCCCGACCGCGGCTGCCTGGCTCATCGCTTGTACTCGACGACGAGCAGCGCGCGATACCCGCACGATGTCGTACCACCGTTCGGCGCGCTATAGCGCGCCTTGATCGTGTGGCTTCCCGACAGCGTTCCACAGTCGTTCACAATCGTCATCGGTGCCGCATACGCCGCGCTTGGACAGTTCCACAGGATGCTTGTGCCATCGACCGCATCGACACTGAGCGTGAAAAACACCCCAAAACTGGCGTTGGACTGACTGAATCCTCCGACAGCCCAGGCCACCACTCGACCGCCGCCAAAGGTCGCGGTAACGGTCATGCCCAACAGATCGACCAGTGACGCCGAAGTGGTCGACGTACCCGAAGCTCCCGAAACGATTTGCACCTGCGTGATGGCATTCGCGGCCAGGTCCGCCGTCGCGATCGTGCCGTCCAGAATGTTCGTGGTGGTGATCGTCTCGTTCGCGATCTTGGCGCCGGTAATCGTGCTGTTGGCGATATCGCCAGCAACGATCGTGCCGTCGGCAATCATGGTCGACGTGATCAACCCGGAAGGAAGCGTCAGCCCCTTACCGGCGCTGTGATCGTGCCCATCGACGGCCAGCGCCAGCGTCTGGACGTCCTCTTTCTTGAACAGGTCGGTCGCCGCAGTCGCATACGGAAACTGCAGGCCGCCGCTGAAATTTGTCGCGGTCGTACGTGCCATTTGCTTTTAGACCTCCACCAATGCCGTGTCCCACTGGACCGCTTTGACCGTCAAACTCCCGCGCCACTGGCGCCCCACCTCGTCGAAACTCTGGCCGATCGAATAGTCCGTAAATGACAGGTCGTGCACGCTCTCGTCCGGCAACGTGCAGCGCACCGCGCCGGGCGTGTCGACCGCCGCGTCGACCACGTCCTTGATCTGGCGCCGCCCAATCCGCATCGGTACTCCGTCCCGCCGTACCAGCCCGTCCGAGCACAGGATGGTCAACTCGAGCTGCATGAAACGCTTGGGCCGCAGCGCGTGCCCTACGGAAACAGCCGACACCAGCGGAGAGGCGGTCGCGGCGGTATTGACCAGGTGCACGCGGAACGCGGCCAGCACGGCGCTCGCGGTCGTCGGCATCGGCGCCATCTCGTACGTGTTCGAGTCGAAACGATTGCCGAAGTCGGTCCAGGATGTCGCCGCGGGATCGAGCTTGTACTCGATGGTCACGTAGTTGTTGGCGTTCAACAGCGCGCCCGTCACCGACAGGTGCCGCAAGGACTTCACCGACGCGTGGTAACCGGCGTGCCACAGCGGCAGGTCGACGTAGCTGTCGCCCACGCCGAAGCGGTACTGCGAGCAGGCCGCGGGATTCGGCACACACGGATTGATCAGCCAGCCGACCGTGCCGTCGCTGAAGCCCAGGTACGTCCGCGTATGCCCCGTTGGCGCGCCGATCTTCGAGACGAACAGCGCCTGAATCGCGCGGCCCGTGAAGGCACCACTGATCGAGCCGTGCCACGAGTCGACGTGTTCGGCGTCGATGTGCAGGGCAGAACGCACGATGTTGGCGCTCACCGTTGTCTGCGACACCCATCCGCCAAACTTGGCGAGATAGCCGGTGAGCGTGTCAGGGTTGAAGATCGCCGCGTAGGCAAACATCGTCCCCAGGCCGGCAAACGCCGTCACCTTGCCGCGCACCGGTGAGTCGTTACTGACCAGCTTTTCGGGACCCACCTCTTCGATGGTCAACGCCGAGTCGACCTTCGACAGATTCGTCCCGTAGGCGGTGTACAGGTCGTTCTCGAACTGGCCCCACGCCTTGCCGTTATTCACGTCGGGCGCGAATTTCAGGAAGGGAAAAAGTTGATGGTCGTCCCCTGCCTGGTCGAGTGTATAGATGCCGTCCTGCTTACTAATCAGCAGGATGCCCGCGGCACTCACCATCAGCGCCGTGATCGACGCCTGCTTGTCGCCCGCGCGGAAAATGAGGCTGGTGTAGTTCGCCTCCACGGTCGGGTCGGCGTTGGTGTCGCACTTGCGGAGACGGTTGGTATCGTCCGCCCACCAGAACTCGCGCCCGATCGAAGCAAAGGCCAGCGCGCCAAACGTCGCCATCGCAGTCCAGACCGTGCCGTTGCTCGAGTACTGTGCAGGCCCGCTCGATAGCGCCACGAAGGCGCGCTGAGTCCCGTCGAAATTGGACGTAAACACCGTCACGTTGAGCACGGCTACGCCCGCACCGAAGTCCTTGACCATGGTCCAGGTTGCGTCCGAATCGCGCCGCAGGATGTACCTGCCCTGCGCGCAGTACACGTTCGCGCCGAGCTCGAAGAAGGTCCGCACCCCCGCGGTCGGGTCCGTCGACGGTGGCGTCAGCAGCGTGATCTCCGGGCCCTTGCACCACGGCCAGACCGAGCAGTCCACGCCAATGGCGTGCGCGTAGCGGAAATCCTGCCACTTCTCCTGCGTCCGCAGGCCCATGCCGAGCACCAGCGACTCGTACGGCTCGTCACGGTCGCTGATCGGGCTCTGACCCGCATAGCCAAAATCAGGCGAGGCAATCTTGTCGATGTCCTCGACCTTGCTGGACGTGACCAGCGGCTTGTTGGGCGCCGGCGGCGCCAGCAGCAGTCCAACCGTGCCGATCTTGAACGTGTACGGGAACGGCGAGCGGCGAGCTGAGTAAATGCTCATCTGAAGACGGGCCCGAAGCGGCGGACGCGCTTGAATGTCAGCGTCGGCGCGACTGCGGTGAAGTGCTGTCTGGACCGGTCGGCAAACCACGCCGCGGCCGACGTCGCATCGCGAATCAGACGCTGGTTAGCCTGCGGCTCGAGCAGATGTCCGAAGCGGCGCCAGCCGACGGTCAGCGCCGAGCTCGCCAGCCAGTCGCGCTCGATGGGCGCCTCGTCTGTCTCCAGGGACAGCCCGCTCTGCTCGCCATACGTGCCGCCCGCGGCGCGGCAGTGGTCGTACGCCCGCTTGTAGCAGCGCAGGTAGATCGTGTCACCCACGTTGAACGACCTGGTCGTCGTGTTGAAGATCATCGTTCCGCCGTCCCGTTCGACCGTGCCCCACACCGGATTGTCGAACGGGTCGTCTTCGTAGGGTGAATGACCCTCGGGCAGAAACCCCGCCTGACGCACGTGGTTGGGGTCCTGCAGCCACGGCGCGATGTCGCGCAGGTCGTGACGCGTGACGCCTGGCTGCGCGGTGGCCGCGACGTCCACAACCAGCCAGCACTGTTTCAACCCGTCGTTGATCAACTGATGCAACGTCGGCACGTCGAACGGGCCCAGCACTTCGAACTGCTCACCTACGCCCGATGTGCCCAGGTCTTCGAGCTGCTCGTACAAGAACTGTTCGAGTCCATCGAGGGCCGGTGGGAAAGGCGAGCCGTACTGGTATGCCTCGAGGAACTCGTAGTTCGAGCCACCGGGCGGAGCAAGTGGCGGCAATGTCCAGGCCAGGTCGGGCGTGAGCGTGCCGGTCGGCGGGTCGTAGGTCATCACGTAACGATGCTGATCTTCAGGACGCGTGGCGTCGGGACGATACAGCGGTCGCTCTGTCAGCAGGTCGTTCTGTGGAATCCCCGAGCGAATCGGATACGCGGAGCAGACCAGCTTTGTCGTGTCGCTGCCCGACGTCGCACGGACGACGTAGCTTTCGGGACCGATAAAAGGCCCAGATTCAACCGCAACCGACCTGCGATATTCGGCTAAAGTGGGCATAGACTTACGGTCCTACTCTCAAAGGTGGCGGACTCATCCAGACCACGCGCTGCAGCGGCGGCGCCGGACCACGCGGCACAAACGCGACGTTTGGCGCATGTACCCGCTCGGTCGATGGAATGGGGTCCGGAACAATAGCGGGCAGCGCGGGAATCTCAAATCCGACGAACGCGACCTCATACACCTCCGCCGCGGTAGTGATCGTCGTCGGCTGGATGGTCTGTGGGCTGACGAGCACCACGATAGACGGAGCAAACACCTGGGCGATACCAGGAATGACCCCGGCCAGCACCTGGAGACGGAGGGTCGGACCGTACACCTGCTCGACTGAGACGATCGTGTTCGGGCTGATCTGCCCGACCACGGGCGCCGCGCTGACCGTCGGCGCATACACCGTCGCGCCCGTGGCGATCGTGCCTGGATTGACGGTCTGCGGCACACCCGGTGGCGGGTCCCACACCACTCGCCCGATCCACGCGTTGTAGGGCGGCGTGTACGTCGGAGCCGCGCCATCCGCAACAGCTGCGCCAGCGTTGAAATCTCGAGTCGCAATGACCAGCGCGTCGGTCCCGCTCTGATTCAGTCGTCCGTTGACGAGCGTCGGCGTGTCGAACGGCGCGCCGCTGCTGACCAGGAACGGCGCGGTGATCTGCGTACCGCTGGTGTCGTAGCACGCCATAAAGATGCTTTTTGCGGTCAGGTTGAGATAGCTGACCGCCACCCAGCCCGTGCTCGCGTCGACCGAGATATCACCGTCGATGAACTTGTCGACACGGTCGCTATGCGTGCCAGCCGAGTACACGTCGATAGGCGCGATAGCCGCGTCGGTGGCGCAATTGACGCCGACGTAACCCCACGTGTCGCGGTTGGTGTTGTCCTTGTACGTGCAGCAACCGAGCCAGATCTTGTCGCGAGCGGTGTCTTCGCGCGGTTCGGTCAGCAGTTGATACTTCAGGTTGTAGCCCAGGTTGTCCGTGCCGGCACGCTGCCAGTTAATGAGCGTGGTCGCGGCAGTGATGCCCGTCGACCAGTTGTTGCTGCCGGCGTTCCAGCGCAGACGTCGGAATTTAACGGCCGCGGACGAGACGTTGGTGCCCTCGAGATAGAACACGTACAGGTCATTCGCGTTCGTGCCAGACGCCTTGCGTCTGACCGCCAACCCTGGCGTGAACGCACCAGACGCGAGCTGCGAGACCGCCGTATAGGAGCCGGCATTCGGCGGGTTGTTGAGCGAATCGGTCGCCGCCGCGCCGGGCGCTATCCAGTTGGCAGCGGTCCCGTCCGCGCTGGTCAGACTGAGCACGCGCATCACGCAGCGCACCTCGGAGCCGTGAGAAAGATGCGCGTTCTGCGCCGGCCAGAAGGCGACCAGCGAGCCGTTGGCGCCACCTTCTGGTATCCACAACATGACGGGCAGCTCGTAATTCGTTGTCTCCGAGCCGGTCTGGAAATCGAGTTGCAGATTGACCGAGTCGCGGGTGGTGCTGATCGCCGTGATGTTGTTGGAACCATCACGGGTGATGGCATAACGCCGGTAGATGATTCCGTCGGTTGCGGCGTACGCGCTCCACAACACGTGCGCCCAGTTGCCGGCCGAGTTGAACGCCACCGAGCCGCGGAGCAGGAAGCCGCCGTCGATATTGGCGGTCGGCGTGCTCCAGGTGACGCCGTTGTTGTTGCTCCACATAAAGTGGACCTGCTGGTCGTTGGTGTTGAGGATCGCGACCAGCTTGCCGAACGGATCGACGGCAATTGTCGGCGCCTGCGCCCACGTAAATCCGTCGGGCCCCAGGTTGGTGAGGACCGTGCCGGTCTGCTTGGTGAACGTGGGGGTGCTGACGCCGGCCATAACGATTAGAGCGTGAAGAGTCCCGATCCCGAGAACACAACAGAGATGTCGGCGCCGTTGGGCGTGACCGGTAAGCCCGTGCCCGTGTCCACCCACGCAATCAGCCGCTGCGCGCTGGCCGCGACATCCGCGCCGCCGCCGACTGCCGAAGACTGAAAGTACAGCAGCGAGTGGCCGCTGGCATTTGCGCTGGGTGCGGTAAAGGTGATGTCCGCGGCGTCCGCGGTGCCACCCGTGCCTGTTTTGGAGGCGAGCGCCGCGGAGGTCGCGTGCAACACGCCCCCGCCGCCCGTCACGTCGGAGACGAATTTGTGCGCGGCGCTAAAGGTGTAGGACCGCACCAGCGCCACCTTGACCGTGGCCGTATCCCAATCAATTTCCCCGAGCAGGAAGCCCTCACGACCGGGTGAAAAAAGTGCGTTCGCGATAAATCTACCCTCCTATCTACCCGGCATAGGTCAGATCTTCGATCGAATTGGGAATGACCTTCGCTTCAAGTGCCGCGACGCGCGCGACGAGCGCGTTGAATTCGGCCGCGGTCGGATGCACGTCGGCACCGAGCTTCGCCGTCGTCACCGCCCCGTTGGCAATATCCACCGTCTGGATCGTGCCGTCGGCAATCTTGGCTGAGGTAATCGACCCGTCAGCGACCGTGAGTGTCGTCCAATCGTCAGGCAGCGTGACCGACACCAACGCACCTGAAGCAAGTTGTCGCCTGACGATCAAGCGCCCAACATGCTCTAGCGTGCCGTCGGTCTGACGCCCCTGAGCGATGCTGAGCGTGTCGGTCATTCAGACGTCCTTGACGTCCACGCCTGAACGCTTGACCACGATCGAGATGCTGCGCCCGTACTGCGCGGCGCGATTGTCCCTACGGCTCACGACCTGCTCAATGTCGCGGTAGGCGCGTTCGTAGGCCGCTTCGGACGTGATGCCGAGCTCGCGCATACCCTCCTTCTGGCTCATGCCCAGGAAGCGCGCCCCGTCGATCACGTCGGGCGTACTGTCCTCAGCCACGGGCAGGCTCGGCCTCGGGCTCGGTTTCCTCTTCGGGAACCTCGTCGCCTTCGTCTTCTGGCTCTGGTGGGATCGGCGGCGTCGGCGGAGTTGGGGGATCGGGCTCGGACAGATGGCTCATAGAAATAGGCCTCTCAGGATGTCGTGAACGTGCCGTTGGCGGAGTACACCGTGACCCCGTTGGCGGACGCATTGATGCGGTAGTTGTAGAGCGTGGCAGTCGTGAGCCCGGACAGCGCCTTCGTGCGCGCACCGGTGCCCGTGTCGATCGTGCTGGTCGACCCGTACGCGGTCGTGGTGCCGTACTCGACGTAGCTGTTCGACGCGACGCTCACCGTCCAGTTGGCCGTCGCACCGGTGGCCGTGATGCCCGTAATCGACACGGCCGAGATGGCCGGGTAGGCGCCCACCGCTGACGGCACGGTGCCGTTAGGTGGCACCTCGAGCGCGGCATCCGTTGGCCAGCCACCAGGCTTGGCGGTCGGCCCTTCGTTGCCGCGCCAGTCGACGGGCGTGTGCGTCCACAGCCCGCCACTGGCCCCTACCTGCGAGGCGATCGTGCCAGCGTTAACCGGCACGCTGCGTCTCTGGCGCCTTGAACGCCTCCGCGTGCTCCCCCCGCTGCTGCGGTGGCTGCGGCGCAGGACGGTCGGTCGCGTTACGCGCCTCGCGGCGCTGCTTGTCCCGCTTCTCGACCGCCTCGCGCGCACGCTGTTCTGTCTCGCGCTGCTGGTCGGTCTTGGACAGGTCGGCCATGTACGCCACCAGGTCGGGGATAGTCTTTGTCTCGCCGCGGACGAAGCCCTTACGCTCGTACGTCTCGTCGTTGGCGACCGGCGCCAGGAACTCACCGCCCCCGTCGGGACGCGTCCAGGTCGTGTAGTCGACCATCGAGATTTGCTCGTCGGGGCCGTTGACCGCGTCTTCGTAGCGGTTCGGCTCGAGCGCCAGGACCCAATCCGGCGAGGCTTCGGCCGGTGGGAACGTGTACTCAGCGTCCCCGAGCTTGATCTCCGGCGCGGTCGGCCGCGGATCGACCACCGTCTGGCCGCTCTCCTTCGCCAGGTCCTCGTTCGGCTTCCTCACGGGCTCGCTCGCCTCGCGCTCCTGACGCTGGTGCTCCTGCTCGAGGTGACGGTGTTCCTGCTCCTCGCGCTCCGCTCGTTCGGCGCGATCGTGTGCTGCCATAAATCTGCTCCTCTGACGGGCGCTCTTTGATGACGGGATCGGGATACGGACCAAGCGGCGGGTCGGGATACGGCCCCGGTGGCGGGTCGGTCTGCTCGGCGTGAAATGCCTGCAGCTCGGTCAGCGGCTCGAGCGGCCCAGGGTTGGGAATCTCGGCGACCGCCAGACGGAACGCGCGCTCGTTGGCCTGCAGGTCGCGGTCGCGTTCACCTGGTCGCTCCTGACCGCGCGCGTACTCGTTGCGTCCGACGTCGCGCTGTTGCTCTTCAGGCATCACTCGCCCCCACCACGCCGCGCTCGCCGCTGCGCCTGCTCGATCGGATCGTAGCCCTGGCCGCGCTCGAGCTTGGCCTGCAACGCCTCGATCGACTGCGTCGCTGCCGTCTCGACACCCGCCAGCAGGCGTGCCTCCTGGGCGTCTTCACGCGCCTGGGCGCGCTTCGGCAGGATGACCCGAATGTCCTTGCCGGTCTCGTCCTTGATCTGACGCAGGTACTCGCGAATCTCGTCGACGGAGTACTCGTCGAAGGTGTCTTCGAGATGCATGTCGCGATAGCGTTCGCCTGCGCGGCGGATGGCGTTGATCAGCGCCGCCTTCTCGCGCTGTTCCTTCAGCAGCCGCGGGTACTCCTGCTGCAGGTACTGCTGCTCTTCGCTCGGACCGCCGTCCCGCCCAGGATTCTGCGCCAGCATATGGAAGCCTTTATCGACGTAGTAGGCCCGATTCTGCGGATCGCCCTGCAGCATGACGACCGTGCCGTCTGGCTTCAGGTAGCGGCGGTAGCCGTAATTATAATTTTGGCCTCGACGTGGCTGTGATGCCGCAGGCGGCGTCTGTTCAAGAAGTTTGTCGAGAAATGCGTTACCTGTAACCGGTTCGGCCATCTAGCCCCCTACAATGCAGCGAGCCTGAGCCGTTAGAGCGGCAGCAGGCCCGCCTACACCGCCTCGGAGGATTGGTCCGTGACGATGCCTATTGACGATATCGAAGAGTGGCGCCCCATGACGCGCGCTCCTGAGCACTACGAGGTTTCGAGCCACGGACGAGTGCGTCGCGCGATCTACGCGCCCATTGCGCACACTGGGATTACCTGGCCTGGCCGCATTCTCAAACCATGTGTTGCGGCCCACGGGTATCTGAATGTCCAACTCACCGTACGGAGTAAGTACGTTTTTGCCGGTCCGCTTCACATCATCATTGCCGAAGCATTCCTGTCCCCACGACCCACTCCGAAGCACACGGTCAACCATGTCGATGGGAACAAGTTGAATAACCGCCCGGGTAACCTTGAGTGGGCTACTCGCCTCGAACAGACCCGCCATGCGATCAGGCTTGGCCTGATGGACCCGCAACACCTCAAGAAGTACTACGAGCACGGCGGGAAACCCCATAACAGCAAGCTGACCGAAGAAATCGTGCGCGTCATCAGAAACGCACCGCCTCGCTTCAGCAGTCTGGACCTTGCCGAGCTTTTCGGCGTAACCACTTCGACCATCAGCCGTGTTCGTCATGGGATTGGCTTTGCCGCGCGCGTGGTTTAAGAAGCTCCGTTCACGAGAATCCCAAAGTTATCTCTCATCTCCTGATGGCCGTAGATGACCTCGACCGCCAGCTTCCAGGCGAACACGTCGATGTCATAAAACACATGCGTCTTCGGCGTGCGCTGCACGACCAGCGCCAGCGCGTCGCGATGAAAGATCGCATTGTTGGCCTGACCGCCGGCCGGCTTGACCAGGTTGGTGGTGACCATCAGGTTCAGCCCGTACATGTCGCCGAGCTGGCCGTTCTTGACCGGCAGTTGGCTGGTGCCGACGTACAGCGCGTTGCTCCAGCGATCGAGCGCCAGCTTGCTGACCTTCTCCGCCGGCGTCATGACGAAGAAACGGTCGTCTTGCGGCACGTCGGCGTCATCCAGCAGCTTGATCGCGGCCAGCACGTTCGCGTCGGTCGCCGCGGTGCCGAGCGTGCCGACCACCTGGCTGAAGCCGGCGAAGTCCGCGGCAAGCTTGGTGTCGATGTCCTTGGCGACCGCGTAGCCGAGCTTGCGCTGGTACTCGTTCTGCAGGTCGATGCTGCTCTGGACCTTGACGATGTCCTCGATGCCAAGGGCGGCGTATGACCAGATGTTTAAGGTGATGGTCGTCGCCGTCTCGGCGACCGTCTCGTAGGTGATGGCGGTGTTTTCCGCCTTCGCCCGCGCGGCCAGGTTGCCGATGCTGGCCACCTTGACGGTCTTGCCGACCGTGGCGTCCGATTCGAACTCGCGGTTGACGCTCTTGGCGATGACCAGGTTCGACTCGGTCGCGCGCAGGACCGCTTTGCTCCAGATGTCTGGCGAGAACACGCCGTCCGCGATGGTCTTGTCTACAAACTCTGTGGCGCCGGTAGCCATGAGCTACACCCCCTAATGTCGTGTGAGGGGGATGCTCCTGGTAGGCCGATGCTGCACCCCCGGTTTTGGTTGATTGTTCTCGTCGAACAACGCGTCGTACTCGCGCAGGCTCATCGCTGCGATCTGTTCGTCAGTCACTTCGCGGACGCGACCGGGGGTTCCGTTTTCGCGCTCGGGGACTGGCTCGTCGCCTCTAACCTCGCTCAGTACCGACTTGCGGAGTGCAGACTCGATGTTGCGCCGTTCGCGCTCGGTCTCGAGCTTGACTGACTCGTCGTGTACGAACTTGAGATATTCAGCGACACCCTCAGCTTGAGATTTTCCTGCTCCGAATGTCTGTCCCCCGACCTTCTCCTGAATGGATCGGTCGAGAGATTGCTGGAACAATACGACACCGTCCATGAAAGTGCCACCAGCAGCTTGCGCTTGCTGCTGCGCGGCTTGCGCTTCGCTCTGAAGACGGCGCTGCTCGAGCTCGCCAAGCGTGTACAGGTCGTTGTCCTGCGCTGCCTGACGCTTCTGCTGCTCGATGGCGTCCTGCTCGCGCTTGCGAAGTAACGCGTCCGCCTTGTGACCGATCAGGCCGCTGAGCGTCTCGTCCTTTTCGAGCACGTCCCGCGGCAGGTTTTTGGCCAGCAGTCTGAACTTCTCGACCGGGTCCTTGACCTCGTCGACCTGCGCGAACCACTCCGGCGACTCTTGCGCGCTCTCACCGTCGGTGGCCCTGCTGTCGTCACCGGTCGGTGCTTCGCTTGCTTGAGGCGCCGGAGTGGGGTCGGGTGTGGCCCGCCGCGAACCGCGGGGTCCGCGGGTTCGCTGCGGAGCCTCCTCTACAGGCGCCGCTTCCGCGGCCGCTGCTTGTTCCTCTTCGAGCAGGTCGGGATGGATCCCACGGTCACTCATCGTCATGCGTATCTCCACGTCGGGTGATGCTCAAAGTTGGCGCAGCACACGAACGACGTCCAGAACACCAGCGCGGTCCGACGTCGATACCAGCGAAAACGACCGTGACTCACTTCTTCCGTTTCGCCGCCCGTTGCGTAGCGTACGCCGCGGCGACCGCCTGCTTGACGGGCCTGCCTGAGCGGACCATCTCGCGAATGTTCGACTTGAACGCTGCCTTACTGGCTGACTTCTTGAGTGGCATGGTCTACCTCTTGACTGCACCGACCGTCGTCGGCGCCTGGAATTGCGGCAGCGTGTTCTTGATCTGCGCCAGCGCGTCGTTCGGGTCGATGCCGTACTTCTCCTGCATCCCCTGGAGAACCATGCTCTGCGTCGACGGCGCGGCGCGCAGGAACTCGTTGCTGTTGAGTTTGTTGGGCGTCGGGATGCCATTCAGGACGTCGTTCATCGACGTCTGATTGGGCGTCGGATCGCGAATGTCCTGGATCATCTGCGACAGGTAGCCCAGGCCACCCTGCGTATTGCCGCCGGCGGTGCCGACCCCCTGGACCGTATTCGGTGCCGAAAAGCCGGCCACGCCACCACCACCCAGCAAGCGACCCATCTGGCCGATCGCCTGCTGCTGCCTGAACGGATTGGCCTGGAGTGATGCGGCCTGGGCGATCATGCCCATCTGTTGCGTGTACTGCTGCTGCTGCGCGGCCTGTGTCAACATTCCCTGACCACCCGCGAGTGCCGCGGTCAGCCCCGGTGCGTTCTGCATCGGGGCTCCTGCTGGAATCTGGGCAGGGTCGCCGATATGCGTCATCTGCCCACCAGGACCGACCGCGTAGATTGCGCCATTCGTTGAGTCGCGTACGTAGCTACCCGTCGCGTACGGGTTGTAGTAGCCCGTCAGATTCGCCTGCTGGAGTTGGCCGGCCTGCGTCGGTTGACCCTGATAGGTGCCCGTCAGACCCGCCTGGCTGATGGCGAGGTTTTCGTTGAACCGACGAATGTCGTCGTCAAACTTTTTCTGGTCCAGCCCGAAGGTCTGATTGAACTCGCGGATGGCTTCGTTGATGGCGTCCTTGTTGCCGCTCGCCGCCGCGCCGAGCAATCCCTGAATACCCGCCGCCAACTGACCGCCGCTGGCCGTCGTATTCGTCGTCCCGACCGCCGCCCCGCCGGAGCTGGCCTGGCCGGTGGCCGGATTGCCACCAGCCTGAGCGTAGACCTGACCATTTTCGGAACCAACGAAGTACCCCTGATTCCGCAGGTCGGCGCGGTACGACTGGTCGGTCTGAAGTCGTGCTTGATCAACTGCCATCTATCACCGACCTCCCAAAATACTCGCCGCCGTCAGCGGTTGCGGCATCGGCGCCACGAACGCCGGTTGGGGTTGTGCCAGCCACGGAGCGATCCCACCCGTATAGGCCATGCCCGCCCCGTAGTTCTGGCCGGGCACCTGCGCCATTGGCGCCTGGAACCCGCTCGCGACCGGCACGGGCTGAATGGGCGCGACCGCCTGGACCGGCTGAGGACCAGTGATGACGCCACCTGGACCCATCGTCCGTCCAGGCGCGTTCTGCGGCGGCTGGTTCCACTGGATGTCGGCCGGGTTGTAGCCACCAGGCGCGACCATGCCGCCTGTCTGTTGCGACTGCTGCGCGGCTTGCGTCGCTGCCACCGCGGGGAGCAGTTGGCCTGTCAACTCCTGGTGCTTGTCCAGCATCTGACGCAGCGTGCTAATCGCCGCCTGCGTCGTCGGGTCGGCCAGGTTGCTCTGCGGGTCGGCCGCCTGGATCATGCGCGCCGCGGAGTCCATCGTCGCCTGACCGCCCATCAGGTCCGCGGTCCAGCCCTGTAGACCGCCCACCAGGTTGGCGCCTACGTCACCGGGGATGGACGTGATGTTCTTGTTGCTGAGGGCGTTGCCGACGATGCTCTGCAGCGTGCCGGTCGCGGCCTGGGCCCGCTGCTGCAACAAACCCGCGCCGGTCTGCGCGCGCTGCGTTCCTGCCTGCAGAATGTCGCCCGCCGCGCCGCGCACCTGTGCCTGCTGGGCAGTCTGGGCCTGCTGCTGGGCCGTGGCGGCATTGGTCTGCGACGTCTGCGCGTTCATGGTGTTGACCGCGCCCGTCAGCAGCTCCTTGGCGTCGGCCATGCTCATCTGTTTGGCGTTGACCTTGGCGCCCGCCTGGTCGAGCAGTGCCTGCATGGCGTCGTTAGCCATCACGCGGTTCTCATTAGGCACCCACGCGATGGTTCCATCCGGCTTCAGGAGCGGGATGTTGGGCGCAACCAGATCGGCGGGGAGCTGCGTCGACTTCTCACCGACGTAGTTCGGGTTCGGTTCACGACTAACGACGTTGCCCTGCTCGTCAAGCCCAACGAGCTCGCGCGCCTGGGTGTTCGTTGAGACCGCGACCGGCTTCTTCTCCGTCGGCAGCCCTGCCGCTTCGGTCCATGACTTCGTCGACGGGTCGTACTGGTACGTCTTGCCGTTGCGAACCTCGGTCGAGGGCTTGGTTTTGTCAGGTGGCGGCGGCAGAAGTTGGGTAAGTCGCTTGCCCTCAGTTGCGTTGGGGTCGTACTCGTAGCGACCGCCATCGGGTCCGTCGAAGGTCGTCTTCGCCTGCTGCTTCTCGCCCTCGGCCGGCTTACTGGCGATGACCGTGTACGTGCCGTCCGGTTTGATGTTCAGTAGCTGGTTGCCGAACTCTTTGACCGTGCCATCAGGTGAGGATTTCGCGTCGGGAAGGTCGGTGACCGTGCCAGTGCTCTCATCGCGCAGCTTGGCTACCGGCGTAGTCGTATCGCCCGTCGGGATGACGTTGCCACGCGCGTCGAGCCGGGTCAGTTGGCTGGACGGCGACGGCAGGCGATCAGCGGGTGTCAGCGGCTGGACGGCATTACCAGGGTCGATGATCTGGTAGGTTGTTTCCTTCTGGTCTCCCTCACCCGTCTCGTTCCCTTTCGCGGTGAATGACTTGCCGTCCTTCAGGTTGTAGCGATACGCCGGCGATGGGTTTTCGATCTTGGGGTTGAGCCGGCGGTCGACAGGGTCCGGGTTGTCGATCAGCGGATCGACCGCGACGGGTGGGGAAAGCATGCCACCGTGGCGCTGGATGATCTCGTTGAGCGCGTCCCAGTTCATCGAAACGTTACCCCGCTCTTAACCGTGCCTTAGTTAGCACGGACTATAGTTCCCACGGTTCTCATGACCTTATTCGACCGTTTCGGCGGTGGCTTCAGCGCAACGCTCATCGTGCTTGTCCTCGGTATTGGCGCGGCACTGTTCTCCGGCGTGTTGCTGATGTTCCTGATGAGTTGGCGACCGGACGGCCCAATGCTCTACATGCTGGCCAGCCTGGCAGGGTTTGTCGTCCTAGGGATTGGGATTGAAATCTGGGACCGAACACGGCGCTCACGGTAGCCTGACCGACGGTTCGGCCTGACGCTTCTGCGCTGCGTCGTACGCCTGCATGCGACGCACCTGCTCCGCCTTCCCTAGCGACTGAAACAACTTCACCGCGCCCGCGTCGCGGCCGTCCTGGATGACTTCCTGCAGGATGTCGCGCTGCACGTCGGGCGGCGCCTTCTGAAAGCTCGGGTTGTTCTGCATTGCCAGGACGCGCTTTTCGACCTCGGGGCCCGACAACTCAAGGAAGCGACGCTTTTCGTCTTCGGTGATCGCCACCGTAACGCCTGAGACGGGCGAGATCGTGTCGGGGGCATCGCCCACGCCCAGGTTGTGGCGTGCCAGAACTTCGTTCACCGGATTCGGTTCGCCGGCTGCTGTGCTGCGCACCAGGACCGAGGCCGGCGTCCGCGGCTCCTCGATCGGTCGCCCCGTGGCAGGATCGAGCCGCGGTTGCACTGTCTCCGACGCGCCCGGTACCCGATTGGCAAAGTAGTCCAGCCAACTCGACGGGTCCTCGAGTTTGGGTTTCGGTTCGCGCACCACCGGATCGGTGAGTCCGCGCAGCATGTTGGCTAGGCCGGCCTCGGGTATTGCGCGGCCGGCCGTCGAGAGTGCCTGGCCGCCCATCCACTCGGGAATCGTGCCGTTCTTGACCGCGCTGAAGACACCGCTCAGCGTCTGCAGATACCAGGCATCCATGATCGTGTCGCCGAGTGCGCTGCCAAAGGCCCTGGCAACGTTTGGATTGACCTGCTTGCCGGCGTCGTTGTACTGCTCCACCGCGTTGGCGACGGCACCCAGCTGGACCGCCACGGGGCCGAAGCTCGAGTACGGCACCCACTGACCGCCGACCCGAATGCTATTGGGCCGCCACTCGGGGTTGCCGTTGTCGTCGCGCGCCTGCATCAACGCCCGCTTCTTGGCGGGATCGTCCGGTCCGTTGCCCGTGATATTGCCCTGATTGACCTCAGCCAGGATCGCCGTGTTGGTTAACGTGGCCAGCGCACCACTGGCCGCCGCCCGCTTGGCGGCAACCGCATCGCCAGTCTTGAGGGCTTTGGCCACCTGGATCGGGGTGGTGATGAGCTCGTTGATGCCCGGTATGCGCGAGGCGCCGCGGCTCAGGATCACGTCCGGCACCGCCGAGAACGGCACCAACACCTGCGCTGCCGCGCCACCCAGCCGTTGTCCAACAGATGCATCAGGCGCCGTCAGCTGTCGCCGTGCGCCGCCAATGGTCCGACCTAAACCAGTGCCGCCTGCGGTGTACGTCGCTTCGGCTGCGGCCTTGGTTCCGGCGTCCATAATCTGCTGCTTGTAGCGATCCAAAATCTCCGCCTGCGAAAGCGTCGGGTTGCGCCGCGTCAGACGCGCCAGTTCTGCCCCTTGCGCGCCGGCCGAATTGAGCGTTCTGACCAACTCGTCGGTCGCCGCCATGACGCGCAAGAACGGCGTAGCGACCATGCCGGCCCGCCCGGAGAATGCTTCGGGCTGGTCGATGACGTTCATCGCACGTCGCCCAGTAGCGAGGGTCTCAGCCGAGTCGGCCAGCGCGTCGCCGATAGCATGGCCCATCGCCCGCAGATCGGCTCCAGCCGGACCAAGCTCGCCGCTGAACGCCGTAACCAGCGGCCGCTTGACGGTCTCCATCGCGCCGCCCATGGCGTTGGTCAGCAAACTCGCTGGGTTGGACAGCATATTGTTGACCGTGAAGGCGATGACCTTGTCAGCAGGATTGACTGCAGGGGCTGGCATATCAGGTAGACCTGCTTGCCGCACGCGCGACTGCCGGCGCAGGTTCGCCAATCCCTCGTAGTCGATTGGTCCACGCCCACCACCACCACCACCCGCGGAGACGGGGGGTTCGGCTGCAGGCGCGGCTGAGCCTGGCATGTCCGGGAGTCCGGGTTGTTGGACGCCCGCTGCAGCACCCGCGCGCGCCTCCGGCTCGACCGGGCCAGGGGTCAACTCGCGACGTACGGCGGCTGTCGGATCGAGCTCACGGATCTGCTGCTCGAGTGAGGCCAGCTTCGCGGGATCGGCGCCGCGCGCGCGGGCCTGTTCGAGCAGTCCTGACAGCAGGTCACTCGACGTCTGTGGCACGACTTCACGTACCGGCCCCAACTCGGCCGAGCCCGGCATCTTCTGCCAGCGTGTCCCGCCTGCCTCACCGCCTGTGACGCCACCCACGGCGATCGTGGCCTGGTTGTACGCGTCGCGATCCTCGGGCGTCATGACCGACGGGTCGACGTGCAGAACCATCGGCGAGCCCGAGCGGTCGCGGATCACGGTCGCACCCGGTGAGTCGGCGTACTTGTCGTTGAGTTGCTGCACGGTGCGCGTCGCTTCCACGACGTCGGGTTGACGCAGCAGGCTGGCACCCAGATCGAGCACACCCGCGACGCCTGGTACATTCGACGGCACGTTCTGGGCGGCAGACTCGAGCAAGCCGGCCGCCCCACTGGTCACGGGCCGCTCGGGTGGTTGGAGTACACCCTGAACGCCTGGCGCCTGGATCAGCTCCTGTGCCTTTGCAGGCACCTGGGCGGCCGCTGTGCCCACGTCGCGGGCCGCAGGGGATGTGGCCAGCGCGGCGCCTGAAACAGCGTCCTGCGCGGCGCCAGCCGTATCGCTGATGACCTTCAATCCGCCGCTGGTCGCGTCCATCAGGCTCGTCAGACCCTGATTGGTGACGCCGGACACGGCCGACTGCGCGGCGTCGTCGATCACCTGCAGGCCCTGCATGGCGCTCTGGGTGGCTTGCGTCACGGTGCCCGTCACAGCGCCCGCAGCATTCGATACCGTGCTCGCTGCCTGACTGATCGGGCTGGCAGCCGGTACGTTCGGGTGGTCGCTGACCAGCCCGCCCTGCAGGTTGCCCATGCGCTGCTGCATCTGGTCGGCCGTCATCCACTCGGACCCGCCCCTGAGGTCCAGTCCGCTCTGGCCCACGTGAAACGCGCCCGTGTCGGGGTTGTACGCATCTGCCGTGAAGTAGTGGCCGGGCGTACTGATGGTGACCGGGTTGCCGCTCTGGGCCTCACGCTGCAGCGCCGTCCAGTCGGCGCCGACGACCCGATGCGGGATGTTCATCGCGTCGAAGAGCTTGCTCTCGGACTGCAGGCCGGCCATGCCAGCGCCCTGCGTCCAACCCACCGTGGCCGCCAGGTCGGTGGCCTCTTTCAACGTTGGGTTGCGCCCATACAGCTGCGAGAACCGAACTGCCGCCGCAGGCCCGCACGCGGCCATGGCCGCCGAAGCGCTGAGCTGCTTATCGCCAAACTGGCTGATCTGGCCCAGCGTGCCAGCGACGGCCTGCTTGCCCTGCTCAACGGCCTGGCCGACGGCCTGTGTTGCACCAGAGACTGCGCCCTGGACGGCGCCACCAGCGCCCGTCGCCACCGCTCCTTTAGCTTCGTCGATGACCGGCTGGTAGCGTCCGGCGATGTTCTGGATCTTGCCGACGTAGTTCGGGTCAGTCATGTACCCGGCGTCTTTGAGACCCTGGACAAAGTTCGTCGTGTTGGCCTGGCCCGAGTCGACCAGGTTCATGACCTTGCCGTAGCGCGGGTTGTCCCTCAGGAACTGGACGAAGTCGTTGAACGACTCCGTGGCGTTGTTGTAGCGACGGAACTTGTCGACGATATTGACCGGCCCGCCACCGTAGTCTTCCCAGGTGCCTGAGGTCGTCGAGCCCGCCGGTCCGCTGCCCTTGATGCCAAAGAGGTTGTTGCCAGGCGCCGCTTTGCCATAGCCCGTCTCATTGGCGGCCATGCCGATGATGGCCTCAGCGGGAATGCCCGTCTTGTCCTGGACCCACTTCGCCGCCGGCGTGACAGAGCGAACGAACGCCTCGGGCGAGCTCGAGTCAACCTGCACGTTGGGCATCTCGTCAGTCGGGGGCTGAGCAGCAGTGGGCGATGCACCGCCCAGATGCGTCGTGAGGTCCTGATCGGGCGGCGGTGCAGGTGTTGGCGTGGGTGCTGGTGCGGACGGCTGCAGCAGCGAGGTGAGATGGTCGTTGAGTTCCTGGTGGGCCGCGCTCGTCGCCTGCTGCGCACCCGTGCCGAGACTCGTGAGTCCCTCGCCAATCAGTTGCAGCGGCCGCGCCGGGCCCGTATCGACAGGCGCCACGATAGGCGCCGGCTCGGGCGCTGGCGGTGGTTCCGGTGCCGCGATCAGGTCGTTGAGGTGCGCCTGCAATTCCTCAGGCGGCGGAGCAGGCGCGACCGGTTCGGGAGCCGGTTCAAGTTGGGGCGGCGGTTGGGGTGGCGCTTGAATCAGCGACTGGACGCCTGAGACAGCGCCACCGACTGCGTTCTGAGCGCCGCCTAGCAGTCCTTGCAGGTGATCTTTCAGTTCGTTCTGGTTGAGTTGCTGAAAGTCGTCCAGGAGCAGCGTGCCGGGCATGTCAGGCCATCGCGATCGGCTGGCCGTTTGGACCCAGGATGACCGGCGGCTGTTGCGGCGGCACTGGTTCAGGCGTCAACACTGGCGGGCCCGCGGGTGGCACAGCCACGGGCGGCGGGGCGACAGGCGGGGGTGCTGGAGCTAATCCTGGTGGCGGCAATTGTGGCGCTGCCGGAGGTGCTACTGGCGGCACGATAGGAGCGGCCGCAACCGGCGCGGGCATCGGAGGTGGCGGCGGCTGGGGTGGCGGCACCTTGGCGCCGATGCGGTCGGCCACCTTCAGGAACTGCTCGGGATCACGGCGCGCCTCGGCCTGCAGCCAGGTACGGTCTTGCGCCTCGAACTTCTGGCGGTACACGTCGTCGAGCTGCTGGTTCGAGACGCCGGCGATGTCCGGGTGGTCCTTCGCGTCACCGAAGACCATCGTCGCGATATGCGGTGCGTCGCGCGAGATCTCAACTGAAATTTCATCCTGGAGTTGCGTCAGCTCGTGTTGCTTAGCCATCAACCCGGCGCCTGCACTCCCCCGCCTGGCTGAGCTGCACCAGCCATCACTTGCGGTCCGGGTGGGGGGTTGATGCCCTGCCCGTTCGGACTGGCACTTAGTGCGGCCAGGTCCGGTACGCCGCCAGGCGCACCTTCAAAGACACCGGGTCCCGTCCCACCCGGCAACCCTGGCTGACCACCAGCGGCCGCCACCTGACCGTTGAGCGCCACCTGCTCGGCGTCTTGGGCCTTCTGGAGCAGGTCGCCGCGGCCGGCGTTCATGAACACCTCCGCGTCCAGCCACTTGGTGTAGGCCGGCGACGCTCGGATACGGTCACGGGCGATGCTGCGGCGGATCTCGTCCGGGTTGTCGCCCAGGAACGTGACCGCCTCGTCCTTGCCGTACGTCCCGTTGTTGAGCCGCTCGGTGACGTAGCGCACCTGCATGAGTTCATCGGTCGGGAGCGTTGACTGGACTTCCCATTTCATATGCATTGGGCGCTTCAGATCGTCAGGTCCGAAGCCAATGAACTCGGTCGCGGCTTTCTCGGAGCCGACCTCCGTGCCGCCATAGAAGACCCACACTTTTTCGTTGACGTCGGGGTGCTCGCGCACCAGGCACCACAGCTTTTCGGTCTGCCCACGCAGCAACTGCTCGAGCCCGTGCCGAATCGGCCCGACGCGGGTGCGGGTGAACGAGAGGATTTGAGAGATTGCAAAACCAGCCCCCTCCATACCCGACAGCGTGGTCACCCGCGGACTCTCGAGATCACGTATCGCCTGGTCGATCAGCCCCATGTGCTTTTCCAGCGTGGCCGCGTCGGCGTACTCGATGCGCTGCAGTTGCCGACCCGGAGGCAGGTTCAGAATCTCGCCAGGGTGCAGTGCCAGGTCCTCCTGCTCGCGCGGCAAGCCGTCGCCAGTCCCGACGGCCGCCGCGGGCGACTCGCCGTAGGTCACCAGCGGGCTCATCAGGTCGCGCGCGACATATTGGGCGTGCATGGCCCGCAGGTACTGCCTGTACTTGACCAGCCACAGTTTGGTCCTGCCGATGCCCCACCCGATTTTGCGGTCGCGCATCCAGGACATGGTCAGCCCGGCGGCGTAGTCGTACGGCACGCCGAAGGGGTAGCGGTGCCTGAACTGTTTCACGATTTGCCCGGTCGGACGGTTGCGATAGTTGCGACCCGCGACCATGTAGCTGACCCACGTGTCGTCCCAATGCTCGATGAACTGCACCGTGGTCAATGGCGACCGCTCACCGCCGCTCGTCGAGTCGCCTGGCACGGTGGCCACGCCGAGCTCTTCGGGCACGATCTCGCCTTCGTGGTCGCGACCGAGCCGCCAGCGCCGAAACGCCGAGCGCAGGGTCATATCGGTGACCTCGAGCACCTCGACGAGCTTGCCGCCTGAACGCTGCGGGTACACCGTGCGCGGATCGACGTAGCTCCACACGAACGGCGGGCCGGCTTTTTTCTTGGCCTCTTCGGTGAGCTTGTCGTACTGCGACCAGGCGTCGGGTCCCTCACCCGATCTGGGTGAGGGAATGCGATCGCGCGCCTTCCACAGGTCCGCGGCCCACAGCAATTTTGCCCAACCGCCGCCGTCGTTCAGACACGCGTCGGTGACCTGCACCATCGTGTCCTGGCCGGGCTCGCGCGTGCCGCACTGCCAGAACGTCTCTTCGGTCCAGTGCTCGAGCTTGCTGGCGACGGTCTGCGCCGTGTCGCCCTCGCCGCCGACGATGCTCAGCTTGGGCCGCTCGAGCGTCAGGATGGCTTGTTGTTGGAACGCTTCTTCCGTGATGTCGGGATCCCTGGGGTCCACATGCACCATGACGTACCGGCTATCGGCTTCCGCCATCGCTGGGACCTTCATCTCTCGCACCGCCCGCATCTCATCAATGTCGTGGTCTTGCTGGCGATACTGGTCTCCCAATTCGACCATCAGATCAAGGATGTACCTGCTATCGGGCGCAGATAGCTCCTTCGTGCCGCGGTCGATGCTCACAATGTTTTCAATGCCGTCCTGCTATTCTGTTGCTGCATGCCGGGACCGCGCGTGTTCCCACCCCTGGCAGACCGACTGTGGTCGGGTGCGGTGTGCATGCTGGCCACGCGCTGTTGGGAGTGGCAGCGCTATCGAAACATCGACGGCTACGGGATGCTGCTCATGGACGACCAATCTGAGCGAACGCACCGCGTCGCATGGCTGTTGACGCACGGGCCCATTCCACCAGGCGCTGCCATCTGCCACCTGTGCGACAACCCACCGTGCATCAACCCTGACCACCTGACATTGCGCGACCATGCATGGAACAACCACGACCGCTCCATGAAGGGGCGCGACGCCCGACCTCGAGCCAAGCTGAACTTTGCGCTCGCCCAGGAGATCCGCACGCGCTATGCGGCTGGCGGCATTCTTCAAAGCGAGCTCGCGCGTGAATACGGGGTGAACGCCCCCGCGATCAACAACATCATCGCTGGCCGACGCTGGCGAGTGTAACGGAACGTTTCACATCACGCGTGGAACTGTTTCACGCGTGAAACGTCAAGCTTCAGGCTATTGCTGGCTTGGCGGGGCTATCGCTGGCTATCGCGCCGGCGTGATGCTCGCGCTCATGCGCTCGCTTGGCCGATTCGAGGTTGTTCCGATTGATGACCGCCCACTTGTTGTAGCGGTGATAGTCCGCGTATTGCTTGTGTTCCTCAGCGATCACGAGCAGCGTCTCGTAGGCCTGAAGCTTCTGAGCAATCTCAGCTACAAGACCCAGCTCTCCATAGTTGCCACGGTATCCCGAGGAGGCCTGGCGCCGGAGGCTGCGGATGACGTTCCTCATTTCTGGCGAATAGGGAATCGCGTCTTTGGTAGACATCGCGGTGTCAGTGCCGGCCATTGGCGAAGGCGTAGCGCGAGACGCCCGCCGGCGTCCGCTCGCGCTGGGCGCCGAGATATGCCAGCCCCAGCGCAATCACGGTGTCGTCATGCTGTCCTGGTGGCGCGCCGTAGCGCAGCATGCCCGACGGCAGCACCGCGGCCTCGTAGGCGAGCAGCTCACCCGTCTGCACCGGGTCGTCCAGCAGGGTGATGTCGCCACGCTCGATGGCCAGGCCGAGCGCCTGGACGAGCGCCGCCTTGGATGCGTTGGTCGTCTCGAACGCCCACACCGGCAACGCTGGCCGCGGCTTGTCCAGAAGTCTGGCGTAGCCCGTCTGGAGCCGTTCTACGAGCGGACGCCCCATTGCGTTCGCTTCGGCCACGACCAGCAGCGGACGATACGCCTCTGCCCAGCGGTGCAAGCGTTCGGTCTGCAGCTCATAGTCGATCTCCGAGAACCGATCGAGCGCGACCTGCTCGCCGAGCGTGGCGTCGATGACGCTGATGGCCGTGAAATCGTTGGTCCTGCCCCAGTCCACGCCGATGACATACTGGTGACCACGTTCGGGCGGTGCTGGCTGGAGCCTGGCTACCGCTGACACGCCGCGGAACACACCGCCGCCCTCGAGCTGCAGGAACTCCGCGCGATACTCCTGGGCCCAGGCTTTCTCGGGCAATTCTGCCTGCGCCGCGACGAGCTCGCTGGTGGCGATGAACGGGTTCACGCTGGTCGGCATCTGCCAGGATGCCCAATCCTTCTGCAGTGGGTCCTGGCCCTGCTGGTACAGCGACCAGAAATCATTCAAGCCGCGCGGCGTGGACATGAACCACGCGCCGCCCGCCAGGTCGGTGAGCGTCGGTCGCAAGGCCAACTGCCAGATCTCCATCAGGTCGCGCACCATGGCCGCTTCGTCGACGACGATCAGCCCGTATTTTCGGCCGCGAGCGGGGTTGGGATCGTCGAGACTCCAGCACTCGAGCGTGCCACCGGTAATCAACTCCAGCCGGTGGTCCTGCTCGCTTTTCATGCGCGTCACCGGCTCCAATATCGCACGCACTTCGCGCCAGAATTCGGCCAACAATTTGTAGGTTGGCGCGAAATAGCCGGCCGGTTTGGAGTGCAGCGCGGTGTCCGCCAGCAGGTGGAGTGCGAGCGTGGATTTACCAGCGCGGCGGCCGAGCGCAACCACGTTCCAGCGTTTCGATTCGTTGAGAATCATCTGCTGCGCGGGGTGCGGCCGCACGAGCTGGATACGCGGCATTATTCGGGTCGAAGCTCTTCGAGGTCGCCGCCCGCTTGCTCTTCCCGCATAGCCGCCATAGCCGCCGTCAGCCAGCGCACGTCGACCTCGAGCTGCTCGATGCGTTCGACGAGCTCGGC
>Ga0207644_10000107_pt1 | contig 61436 bp, 48 predicted proteins | sample KBSS73metaG_FD_184326 | JGI IMG/M metagenome (GOLD analysis project Ga0207644, IMG submission 184326) | Switchgrass rhizosphere microbial communities from Kellogg Biological Station, Michigan, USA - KBS S7-3 metaG (SPAdes) (version 2) | ecosystem: Host-associated > Plants > Roots > Rhizosphere... | reverse complement strand
TGGAACGGTGGCCGGCTCGGGCGCGGGAGCCGGGGCAACGGGCTGCGGGGCGGCGGCCAGCGCGAGGGCGGCGGGGATGGCGAGCAGGCCGGTCATCCGCCATGCGCTCCGGCAGGTTGGCAGGTCCCGATCATGATACCCCTTCCGCGCGGACTGGCCGGAGGGCGCGTCCTGTCATCCCGCCGTCTAGCGGCAGTCAATCGCAGGTCGCAAGCGCGGCCTGCGATTAAAGCGCGGAAACCGAAAGGAAGCCGGGGATCGGACCGTTCCATTCGCCCGGCGCGCTGGGCGGCTCGGACGATTCGGAACGGCGGGGGCGGCGTTCATCGCGGCGATCGTAGGCGGGACGGTGATCGCGCGGTTCGTCGCGTTGTTCCTCGCGTTGGTCTTCACGGGGACGTGCTTCCCGGCGCGGCCGTTCGTCACGCTCAGGGCGAGCTTCGCGGCGGGGGCGTTCCTCGCGTTCGCCGCGCTCCTCACGGCCCCGGCGCGCGCGGCTGGGACCTTCCTCGCGGTCACCTTCCTCATCGCGGCTGCCGCTGCGGCTGGAACGGCGGGGCTCCTCGCTTTCGGCAGCGGCTTCGGGCGCATAGGTGAACGAGGGGATCGCCGAGCCGGTCAGCTTCTCGACATTGGCGATGGCCTCGGCATCCTCGGGCGAGACGAAGGTATAGGCCCGGCCCTTGGCGCCGGCGCGGCCGGTGCGGCCGATGCGGTGGACATAGTCGTCCGGGTGCCACGGCGTGTCGAAGTTGAAGACGTGGCTCACACCCTTCACGTCGAGCCCGCGGGCGGCGACGTCGGAGGCGACGAGGATGTTGATGTCGCCCGACTTGAAGCGGTCCAGCTCGGCGATGCGCGAGGACTGGTCCATGTCGCCGTGAATCTCGCCGGCGGAGAAGCCGTGGCTCTTCAGGCTCTTGGCCAGTTCGCGGACAGTGGTCTTGCGGTTGCAGAAGACGATCGCGGTGGAGACGTTGTCGCTCTGCAGCAGCTTGCGCAGCAGTTCGCGCTTGTGGCGCGTGCCGACGTTGACCTTGTGCTGGGCGATGTTGACGTTGTTGGAGGCGGGCCGGGCGACCTCGATGTACTTGGGGTTGGTGAGGAAGCGGTCAGCCAGCTTCTTGATCGGCGGCGGCATGGTCGCCGAGAACAGCAGGGTCTGGCGCGTGGTCGGCAGCTTGGAGCAGATCGTCTCGATATCCGGGATGAAGCCCATGTCGAGCATGCGGTCGGCCTCGTCGATCACCAGGAGATCGCAGCCGTTGAGCAGGATCTTGCCGCGCTCGAACAGGTCCATCAGGCGGCCCGGCGTGGCAATGAGGACATCGACGCCATCCTGGAGGGCCTTGACCTGATCGCCCATCTGCACACCGCCGATGAGGAGCGCCATGCGCAAGTCGTGGTTCTTGCCGTACTTCTCGAAGTTCTCGGCCACTTGCGCAGCGAGTTCGCGCGTGGGTTCGAGAATCAGTGAGCGCGGCATCAGGGCGCGGCGGCGGCCGTGGGCGAGAATGTCGATCATCGGCAGGACGAAGCTGGCCGTCTTGCCGGTGCCGGTCTGGGCGATGCCGATGATGTCCTTCATCATCAGCACGGGCGGGATCGCCTGAGCCTGGATCGCGGTCGGCTCGGTATAGCCGGAGGTTTCCACGGCTTTGAGCAATTCGGGAGAGAGGCCGAGGTCGGCGAAGGTCATATGGTTCTTGTGATCCGGACAGACGGGAAAATGCCGGATGATGGACCCGCGATGTTTCGCAGGGCGCGGCCGTCCGGCCGGTTCCGCCGGCAGCAGGCGCGGCGAAACTGATGGCCCCTAGGCGCAGATGCCCGGTGAAGTCAAGGAATTCGCCGCGATCCGGGCGCGGCGATGAACACGGGGCCGGCCGGGCCTTGACGGCCCGGCCGGACGGGAATCAGCTTTCGCCCAGTTCCTTGACGAGGTGCTCGGCCATCTTCTTGGCATCGCCGAACAGCATCTGGGTATTTTCGTTGAAGTAGATCGGGTTGTCGATTCCGGCGAAGCCCGCGCTCATCCCGCGCTTGACGATCATGACGCTGCGCGCCCGGTCAGCCTCGATGATCGGCATGCCGGCGATGGCGCTGTTGGGATCGTCGCGCGCGGCCGGGTTGACCGTGTCGTTCGCGCCGATGACCAGGGCCACGTCGGTATGCGGCATTTCTGGGTTGATGTCCTCCAGCTCGACCAGCTTGTCGTAGGGGACATCGGCCTCGGCCAGCAGCACGTTCATGTGGCCCGGCATGCGCCCGGCGACGGGGTGGATCGCGAACTTGACGTCCACGCCCTCTTCCTCGAGCCGCTGGTAGAGTTCGGCGACGCGGTGCTGGGCCTGGGCGACGGCCATGCCGTAGCCGGGGATGATCACGACCGAGCTGGCCATCTCCAGCATCGGCGCGGCTTCTTCCGCCGTCATCGAGCGGACCGGACGATCGTCGGACGCGGCGCCGGCGCCGGCGGCGATCTGGCCGAAGCCGCCGAACAGCACGTTGGTGAAGCTGCGGTTCATCGCCTTGCACATGATCACGGCGAGGATGAAGCCCGACGTGCCGTCGAGCGCGCCGACCACGATCAGCAGCTTGTTGTCCAGCGCGAAGCCCATGGCGCTGGCGGCAAGGCCGGCATAGCTGTTGAGCAGGGCGATGACGGTGGGCATGTCGGCCCCGCCGATCGGGATCACCAGAAGGACGCCGAACAGCAGCGACAGGCCGATGAACACCGGAAACAGGGTGCTGGACGCCGGTGTGAAGATCAGCATGCCGACACAGGCGAGCGCGGCGAGGAAGATTATCAGGTTCACGAGGCGCTGGCCGGCGAACATCACCGGACGCGAGCCCATGATCTCCTGCAGCTTGGCGAAGGCGACGACGCTCGCCGTACAGGTGAGGAAGCCGAGCAGGATCTCGAACATCAGCGCCCACAGCACGAAGCTGCCCGGCTGCAGGGTGGGCGCCAGCCGGTAATATTCGGCGACGCCGATCAGGCCGACCGCCAGGGCACCGAAGGCATGGCTGATCGCCGTGCGCTGGGGGATCGCGGTCATCGGCATGAGGAACGCCATCGGCGCGCCGATCGCGGCGCCGAGCAGGATGGCAATGGCCACGAGGTCGTAGCTGACCACCTCGTGGCGCAGCAGGGTGCCGACCACGGCGAGCAACATGCCCACTTCGCCGGCGCGCACGCCGCGGCGCGCGCTCTTCGGGCTGCTCATCCACAGCAGGGCGAGGATGAACAGGGCGGCGGCCGCGAGGTAGGCGGCCTGGACGACGAGTTCGAGCGTTTGCGGCGACATCGTCATTCTCCCTTCCGCCGGAACATCTTGAGCATGCGGTCCGTGATGAGGAAGCCCGAGACGGCGTTGATCGTGGCCGCCGTGACCGCGATGAACCCGAGCACCCGCGCAAGCGGGGTGGCGTCGGCCTCGCTGGTGATCATGATCGCGCCGACGACGACCACCGCGGCGATGGCATTGGTGAGCGACATGAGCGGGGAGTGCAGCAGGGGCGAGACGCGCTTGATCAGCTGGAAGCCGAGGAAGGCGGCCAGCATGAAGACGAACAGCAGGTCGGTCGTCGAGGATGCGTTGTGCATGGGTCGGTCCTCCCCTCAGGCGGCGGCGGGCTGCGGCAGCAGCCGCGGGTTGACGATGCGGCCACCCTGGGTGAGCCGGATGGCATCGCCGATCTCGGCATCGAGCACCGGGCGGCCGGCTTCCTTGTCCCAGAAGGCAGCGAGGAAATTGTAGAGGTTGCGGGCGTACAGTGCCGAGGCGTCGCTCGCCAGGCGGCTGGGCACGTTGCGATGGCCCACGATCCGCACGCCATGGCGCTCCACGATCTCGCCGGCCACGGAGCCTTCGACATTGCCGCCCTGTTCGACCGCGAGATCGACGATCACGCTGCCCGGACGCATGGTGGCGATCTGGGCATCGGTGATGAGGCGCGGAGCCGGCTTGCCCGGGATCAGCGCCGTGGTGATCACGATATCCTGCTTGGCGATATGAGCGGAAACCAGGGCGGCCTGAGCCTGCTGGTATTCGGCCGACATTTCGCTGGCATAGCCGCCGGTGCCTTCACCCTCGATTCCGGGCGCGCTCTCGACGAAAATCGGCTTGGCGCCGAGCGAGAGGATTTGCTCCTTCGTGGCCGAGCGCACGTCGGTCGCCGAGACCTGGGCGCCGAGGCGCTTGGCCGTGGCGATCGCCTGGAGGCCGGCGACGCCGACGCCCATGATGAAGGCGCGGGCCGCGGTGATCGTGCCGGCGGCGGTCATCATCATCGGCAAGGCGCGGCCGAATTCGGCGGCGGCATCGAGCACCGCCTTGTAGCCGGCCAGGTTGGACTGGCTGGAGAGGATGTCCATCGACTGGGCCCGGGTGATCCGGGGCATGAAGTCCATCGCCAGGGCTTCGAAACCGGCCGCGGCATAGGCTTCGATGCGCGCCGCTTCGCGGAACGGATCCAGCCCGGCGACGATCCACGCGCCGGGCGCGGCGCCGGCCAGCGTGGCCACGTCCGGCCCCTGCACGGCAAGGATGATATCGGCGCCCGCGAGCGCGGCGTCACGCGTGCCGAGAGCGGCCCCGGCAGCGACATAATCGGCATCCGGCAGAGCGGCGCCCTGCCCCGCGCCGGCTTCCACCGCGACCTCGGCCCCGAGCGCGATGAACTTCTTCACCGTTTCCGGCGTGCCGGCAACGCGCCGCTCGAACTGGGACATTTCCTTCAGGATGGCGATCTTCATCGGAGCCTCACAGCGCGGATTTGCCGCTTGCCTATCGCTATTGCTTCGCAACGCACCGATAAACATGCGTGTTATTGGATATTATCAGAATCGTGATGGGCCAAACCCCACGCCCATCCCCCTTTATATGCCTACAATTTGCACCGATATCACCAACGGTGTCAATCGCCCGGGTTTCTCGCTAAGGGGCCTGAGCACGACCAACGAGGGCGGAGACGGTGAGCAGCAGGCGCAATTCCCGGGATAGTCTGGTTGCCTCTGCCGTTGCCAGGCTGCGCGAGAAGATCCTTTCGCAGCCGCCCACGACGCAGATCGGATCGCTCCCGGACCTTGCCAAGGAATTGGGGGTCGGCATCGTCACGGTCCAGCAGGCGGCCCGCGTGCTGGAGCATGAGGGCTTCCTCAAGGTCCGCCGGGGACCGGGCGGCGGCTACTATGGCGCCAGGCCTGATGCCGAGGCGCTGAGCCATGCGATCTCCGGGTTCCTTGCCTATCACCAGTCGAGCCATCCCGAATCGATCGACATCATCACCCTGCTCGACTGCGAGCTCATGGCGGCCGCGGCCGAGGCCGAGGCGCCCGACCTCAGGCAGCAGCTGGTCGCGCTGGCCGAGACCATCGACTCCCGCAATTCCGCGCGCGAGCGAGGCCTGTTCGACCAGGCCATGCTCGATATCCTTTATCTCATGGTCGACCGTCCGCTGATGGAACTGCTCTCGCGCATGGCGGTCCACCATTATGCCGAATACCCGCGCGGGCCGGTCTATGGCGGCGACGAAGGCCGCCAGCGGTGGAAGCGGGAGCGGCGGGCGATCATCGCCGCGATCGTCGACCGGGACCCGGAACGGGCGCGGTTCGAGGCCCGCCGGCGGCGAGCCGGGATCATGCGCCAGCTGATCCCGCCCGAGCAGACCGGTCTGTTCTGAGCCGGCCGCGCCGGGGCGAGCGCCAGGTCAGACCCGGCTGAGCGCGGCGCGCCAGCCGGCAAGGAGTTTGGCGCGCGCAGCGGCGTTTAGCGACGGCGCGAACCGGGTGAGGCTTCCGGGCGGCTCAGCGTTGCCTATGGGCCATGCCCCGGCGCCCCATGCCGCCAGGGTTGCCGCGCCCAGTGCTGTCGCCTCAAGGTTGTCGGGCCGCTCCACGGGGACGGCCAGCACGTCGGCGAGGAACTGGCACAGCCAGTCGTTCGCGGCCATGCCGCCATCGACCCGGAGCGCGGCCGGCGACGCCGCTCCATCGGCGATCATGGCGGCGACGAGATCGGCGGTCTGGTAGGCCACGGCCTCGAGCGCGGCGCGGGCGATATGAGCTGGACCCGTATCGAAGGTGAGCCCGGTCAGCAGCCCGCGCGCTTCGGCCGACCAGTGCGGCGCGCCCAGGCCGACGAAGGCCGGGACCATGTAAACCCCGCCATTGTCAGGCAGGCTGGCGGCCAGCTGCGCCGTGTCGGCGACCGTGCCGATGAGGCCCAGGCCATCGCGCAGCCACTTGACCGCCGCCCCGGCGACGAACAGCGAGCCTTCGAGCGCGTAGCTGGCCCGGCCATCAAGGCGGCAGGCGACCGTGGTCAGCAGGCGGTTATGCGAGGTCACGGGGTCGGCCCCGGTGTTGAGGAGCATGAACCCGCCGGTGCCATAGGTGATCTTGGCCTGTCCGGCCGCAAGGCAGCCCTGCCCGACCAGCGCCGCCTGCTGATCGCCCGCCACGCCGCGGATGGGGATCTCGCCGCCGAGGAGCCGGGTCGTGCCGAAATCGGCGGCACTGTCGCACACCTCGGGCAGGACCGCTGCGGGCACCCGCAGAAGGGCGAGCAGATCGGGGCACCAGCGCTGGCGGTGGATGTCGAACAGCAGGGTGCGGCTCGCGTTGGTGGCGTCGGTCTTGTGGCTGCGCCCTTCGGTGAGGCGCCAGAGGAGGAACGCATCGATCGTGCCGAAGGCCAGTTCCCCGCGCTCGGCCCGCTCCCGCGCGCCGGGCACGTTGTCGAGCAGCCAGGCGAGCTTGGTGCCGGAAAAATAGGGATCGAGCAGCAGCCCGGTGCGCGCCTGGACCAGCGGTTCGTGCCCGGCCGCCTTGAGCTCGGCGCAAAGCGGGGCGGTGCGGCGATCCTGCCAGACTATCGCCGGGGCGAGCGGCTGGCCCGTGGCGCGGTCCCACAGGACGACGGTCTCGCGCTGGTTGGTGATGCCGATCGCCGCGACCGCGCCAGGGCTCACGCCCGCCTGCGCGAGGGCATCCCGGGCCGCGGCGAGGCAATCGCGCCAGATATGCTCCGGATCGTGCTCCACCCATCCATCGGCCGGGTAGGATTGGGGAAATTCGCGCTGGGCGAGGCCGATGACCATGCGCTGGCGGTCGAACACCAGCGCGCGGGAGGAGGTGGTGCCCTGGTCGATGGCGAGGATGATGCCGCTCACGCCCCTGCCCTTTCGCCCTTGCCCATGGTCCGCGCCGCGAACCAGCCGGCAACGCGTTCGGCGAGGTCGGGCGGGGCGGCGAGGCCGAGCTTGGTCCGCCGCCACAGCACGTCATCGGCGCAGGCGGCCCATTCGTGGTCGGCGAGGTAGCGCAGCTCCGCCTCGGTGAGGCCGCTGCCGAAGTCCTCGCCCAGCTGGTCCCAGGCGGACGCAGCGCCGATGATGGCGGCCAGCCGCGTGCCGTAGGCGTGGGCCATGCGTTCGGAGACGTCGGGCGGCAGGAATGGCCAGCGGGCGCGGACTTGGCCAAGGAAGGCGGCGAACCCGCCGGGCGGCAGGTCGCCGCCGGGGAGCGGGGCCGAGGCGGTCCAGGCCGGGCCGGCTTCGGGCAGCCACGGGGCGAGCTTCGCGTGGGCATGTTCGGCGAGGCGGCGGTATGTCGTCAGCTTGCCGCCGAGCACGCTCAGCACCTGCGGGCCCGCCGTGCGGCCCAGCTGGAGGACATAGTCACGGGTGATCGCCTTGGCGTCTGCCTTGCCGTCGTCATGGAGCGAGCGCACGCCCGAATAGGTGGCGATGACTGAGGCCGGGGTGACGTCCTGCGTGAAATAGGGGCTGACCGCGGCGCAGAGATAATCGACTTCCGCCGAGGTGATCCGGGGCGCCTCCCGTTCGGCCGGGCCGACCACGACGTCGGTCGTGCCGATCAGGGTGTAGCGGTGCTGATAGGGAATGGTGAAGACGATCCGCCCGTCAGGCTGCTGGAGGAGGAAGGCATGATCGCCCGGATAGAGGCGCGGCACGATGATGTGGCTGCCCTTGACGAGGGCCACGCCCCCTTCCCGCCGCACCCCGGGCAGGCCATCGATGATATCGGCGACCCACGGCCCGGCGGCATTGACGATGACCCGCGCCCGGAGGCTTTGCGCACCGTGGGCCGTGGCCAGTTCGGCCAGCCAGGCATCGCCGTCTACCCGCGCTCCGGTGAACGCGGTGTGGGTAAGGATCGTCGCCCCGCGCTCGGCGGCGTCCATGGCATTGAGCACCACCAGCCGGGCATCGTCCACCCAGGCGTCGGAATAGGCAAAGCCGCGCCTGAGGCCGGGGCGCAGGCCGGCGCCCCAGCGGGGATCGGCGAGGTCGACCGCCTGTGAGCGCGGCAGGGTCTGCCTGCCGCCGAGGCGATCGTAGATGTAGAGGCCGAGGCGGATCAGCCAGCCGGGGCGCCCGCCCTCCGGCCGGGGCAGGACGAAGCGCAGCGGCCAGGCAATGTGCGGTGCGATCCCGAGCAGCCGCTCGCGCTCGCGCAGGGCCTCGCGGACGAGGCGGAACTCGTAGTATTCGAGATAGCGCAGGCCGCCGTGAATCAGCTTGGTGCTGGCAGACGAGGTATGGCCGGCAAGATCATCGCGCTCCACCAGCAGAACCCGCAGGCCGCGTCCGGCCGCATCGCGGGCGATCCCCACGCCGTTGATCCCGCCGCCGATGACGAGGAGGTCATAGTCGGTCCGGTCCAGCGCCATGCCTGCTCCCCCGGTTCGCCGGTGGAACGGGCGAACGTGTTACCCTCGTGCATATGCGCCTTGCCGAAGAGGGTGAAGTCCTCGTGGCAACCGCCGCCGGCCTCGCGCACAAAAAATGCAGCCGGGCGCGGGGCCCGGCTGCACAATTGCCGCTGGCTGGGGCGTCAGGCCCGATCAGCGCTTGCCTTCGAGCAGGCCCTTGAGGTTGGAGCTCATGAACATCTTCTGATCTTCGGGCGTGAAGTCCTTGACCTCATTGAGGAAATCAAGCGGCAGTTCGAGACCTTCGGCATGAGGCCAGTCGCTGCCGAACAGCAGGCGGTCAGCCGCAACGTGCTGCCGCAGTTCGTTGAGATCTTCCTCGTAGTAGGGCGCGACATAGACGCATTCCTGGAAGGTCTCGACCGGATGGCGGGTGAAGCTCTTGGGCATCTGGCCGTAGGCGCGCTTCAGCATCTTCATCAGGTGCGGAACCCAGATCGAGCCGTTCTCGGCCGAGACCCAGCGGATGTTGGGGAAGCGGCTCATCACCCCGTGGGCGATTAGCGCCGAGATCATGTCGGCAATGGCGCGGCCCTGTGTGTCGATGCACGACTTGAGCGGATCCACGCGGTCGAACGCGAGCATTTCCGAGCCGCCGGTCCACCACCGATAGACCTCGTCATAGCCGGAATCCGACACGTGGAGGACCACGAAGATGTTGGATTCGTTCACCCGGGCCCAGAATTTGTCAAACTCCGGCAGGCCCGGCGAACGGGGGCCGAACCGGCCGGGGACCGGGGCCGGACGGATCAGGATGTGCCGCGCGCCCTGCTTGAGCGCCCAGTCCAGCTCCGCGCAGGCCAGGTCAGCATCGGCCAGCGAGATATAGGCGCAGGGGAACAGGCGGTCCTTGTAGTGGAAGGTCCACTCGTCGGCGATCCAGGCGTTGAGCGAGTGAACGCAGGCGGCCATCAGCTCGATGTTGTTGCCCATGTGGCCTTCGATCACCGAGGCCAGGGTGGGGAACACCAGCTGGGCGTGGACCCGCTGCTCATCCAGCAGCTTGAGGCGGGATTCCGGTTCGGCGAACTCAGGCTGGAAGGCCAGCGGATCGCCGGTCAGCTCGCGCAGCGACTTGCCCTCCAAGTTCTCGCCCCGGAACCAGATCTCGTGCGAACCGGGGGCGGCCACGACCTCGAAGGTGGGGTTGGGGATATAGTCCGAGATATGGCCGTTGATCGCCAGCTTGGTGCGGCCTTCCACCTGAACGTACTGGAAGTCCTTGTGGAACTTCTTCGGCAGGTGGCGACGGAAGGTGTCCATCGTCTCATAGTAGTGGCCATCGGCGTCGTAGACCGGATAGCCAAGATCGCGGGTCTCCTTGACCCGTTCCATAACGGTCTGAACTGCCATGCTGATCTCCTGTCGTTTATTTTTTGGCCAGACGCGGCGGTTTCGCCGCGCGGCGAATCGCCCGGGCTTTAGTCCTGGACCGATTTTTCCGACTATACGTCAATTCCTGCGGAAATTCGCCTGGAAAAAGACCTCGGCGCCCGACGAGAAGCCCATCCCGTGCGGACAAGTCTTTGACTTGCATACGGCAGGTGCAACAATCGCGGTGCCCTTCCCTCCCGCCGGAGCATTTCCATGATTGAACTGATGATCGAGCAGCGGCGCCGCAGCCTGGGGGGCGGGCTGGAGGTGGGCCGGGTGCTGCCGTTCGCGCAGCGGCGGATGGTCGGCCCGTTCGTGTTCTTCGACCACATGGGGCCCATGGATCTCGCCGCCGGCGTGGACCGGGCGGTCGACGTGCGGCCCCATCCGCACATCGGGCTGTCCACCGTCACCTACCTGTTCTCCGGCGAGGTGATGCACCGCGACAGCGTGGGCTCGCACCAGGCGATCCGCCCGCGCGAGGTCAACTGGATGACCGCCGGCAGCGGAATCACCCACAGCGAACGGTTCGAGAAAGCCCGGGCCGAAGGCGACCATCTCCACGGCATCCAGGCCTGGGTGGCCCTGCCCACGGCGGACGAGGAATGCGCGCCATCGTTTACCCACCTGGCCGGCGCGGACCTGCCGCAATGGGACGAAGGCGGGGTGAGCGGCCAGCTGATCGCCGGCAGCGCCTATGGGCTGACCGCCACCGCTCCGGTCTATTCGCCGATGTTCTATGCCGCGCTGGTCCTTGCCCCGGGCGCCAAGGCCGAGCTGCCGTCGGGCTACAGCGAACGGGCGCTCTATGTCGTCACCGGCGCGGTCGAGCTGGATGGCGGCCGCCACCCGGCGGGGCGGATGCTGGTGCTCGGCGCGGGAACCGCGGCGATCCGCTCGGACGAAGGGGCGACGGTGATGGTGCTCGGCGGAGAGCCGGTCGGTGAGCGCTTCCTCTACTGGAACTTCGTCTCGTCCTCGCAGGAGCGGATCGCCCAGGCTGCGGCTGACTGGCGGGCCGGGCGCATCAAGCTGCCCGACCTCGATCACGACGAGTTCATTCCGCTGCCCGACTGACCAGCGGGGCAGCCCGTTCAGGCGCTCTCGCGCACCACGAGGTGCGGGGTCATCACGGTGGACGGCACATCCTCGCCGGCGATCCGGCGCAGCACGGCGTTGACCATGGCCTGGGCGCCGCCGGCAATGTCCTGGCGCACGGTGGTGAGCTGCGGGACGGTCTGGGTGGCGATCGGGAGGTCGTCGAACCCGATCAGGGCGACGTCGCCGGGCACCTTGCGCCCGCGTTCGTGAAGCTGGCGCAGGGTGGCAATCGCGATCATGTCGGACGCGGCGAGGATGCCGTCGGTCGACGGGTCCATGGAGTCAAGATCGGCGGCGATCTGGCTGACCATTTCGCTGGCCGAAAGGTGGGTGGGATAGACCGTGACCATCGCCCCGGAGCCGGATTCGGCGGCAGCGGCGCGGAAGCCGGCGAGGCGCTGGTCGATCTCGAAGCCGCGGGTATCGCCGAAGAAGGCAAGGTTGCGGCAGCCGCGTTCGATCAGGCGGCGCGCGGCGAGGCGGCCTCCCGCAAAACTGTCGGTCCCGACGACGCAGTGCCGTTGCCCCTCGCGCCACGCTCCCCAGACGACCAGCGGACGGTAACGCTGGGCCACTTCCTCGATCGTCTCGAACTGGTCTGACTGGCCGATCATCAGGACGCCGTCGAGCATGCCGGATTCGATGATCCGGTCCAGCCAGTGACGCTCGTCGCCGGGCAGGGCGCGGCTGAGCATCAGATCGTAGCCACGGTCGACCAGCTGGTCGGCGAGATGTCCGAGCAGGGCCATGAAGAACGGGTCGGAAATGTGCTGCTTGCGTTCATGGCCGAGAGGGATGACGACCCCGATCACCCCGGTCTGCCCGGTTCGCAAGCGGCTGGCCATCTGGTTGAGGCGAAACCCGTGCTCGCGCGCGAGGGCCTGAATGCGGTCGCGCGTGGCGGGGTTGACGAGATTCTTGCCGGCCAGAGCGCGAGACACGGTGCCCGGGGACACGCCGGCGAGCTTGGCCAGTTCCGTGATGTTGCGAAGCCGCCGCGGCTTCTCCCCGACCGTGTCGGTCATTCGTGACACCCATCTAACGTCCGGCGCCGCGACAACGCCCGCCGGACCTGCAATCGCTTGAGGCTACGCATCGCGCCGGCAATTCGCAACAGGCTGGCGCCCCCGCCGCTGCGCGGCGAGGGCCTCCGGTCTGCCTAGCGGGCGTTCTTCGGCAAGGCGTAGGCGTAGATCGCGTCGCCCGGAGCCGTGCCCATCAGGAAATGGCCGCCTGAGGCCGTCACCACGAACTGCCGGCCGCTGGCGGGAGACAGATAGGTGATCGGCGTGGTCTGGCCCGCATTGGGCAGCCGGCCGCGCCACAGGACCTCGCCGGTCGCCGTGTCGATGGCCCTCAGGTACTTGTCCTGCGTCGCGGCGATGAAGATCACGCCGCCGCGCGTGGCGACCGAGCCGCCAAGATTGGGCGTGCCGATCTTGAAGGGCAGCAGCGAGGGCAGGCCGAGCGGGCCGCTGTCACGCGCGGTGCCCAGGCGGTGCGACCAGACGAGCTTGCCGGTGGCAAGGTCGACCGCGCTGATCCGGCCCCACGGCGGCGCCTGGCACGGAGCGTAGATCGGGGAGAGGAACGGCAGGGACCTGGACGCATACGGCGTTCCGTCCTGGGCCATGACCCCCTGCCCTTCGGGCTTTGGCTGCCCCCCCATGCCCACCGGCCTGACGCCGAGCCGATCGGCCATCGCCCGCGGGATCAGGCGCAGGTAATTGGCGACGAAATTGCTGTTGACGATCATCAGGTGCCGGTCGCGGTCGATCGACACGCCGCCCCAGTTGGAGCCCCCGAGGAAACCGGGGAAAAGGATCGAGGGCGAGGTTCCCGGCGGGGTCAGCGGACCTTCGTAGCGGGCCTGGCGGAACTGGATGCGGCACCACAGCTGGTCGAGCGGGGTGATGCCCCACATGTCGCGCTCGGCCATTTGAACGCCGCGGAACGAGGCCACGGCGTCGGAAAACGGCTGGGTGCGGGAGAGCCGCTCACCCGGGACGATGCCGGCTTGCGGCACGGGGTGTTCGGTGACCGGCATGAGCGGCTGCCCGGTTTCGCGGTCGAGCACGAAGACTTCCCCGCGCTTGGTCGGCTGGACCAGGGCATGCCGCACCCGGCCGCCGATCGGGAGATCGACCAGCGTGGGTTGCGAGGCGACGTCGTAGTCCCAGATATCGTGATGGGTGGTCTGGAAGTGCCAGCGGGGGCGGCCGGTCTCGGCATCGATGGCGACCACCGCGCTTGACCACTCGTCGTCGAACGGACGGCGGCGGCCGCCGAAATTGTCAGGCGTGGCGTTGCCGGTGGGGGCGAATACCAGTCCAAGCTGCTCGTCCACGCTCATCGGTGCCCAGCTGTTGGGCGTGGAGGGGGTGTAGGTCTCGCCCGGCGGCGGTGCGCCGGTGCGATCGAGCCGGCCGACGTCGAACGCCCAGCTGAGCTTGCCCGATGCGCCATCGAAGGCGCGGATGACGCCCGAGGGTTCGCCCCAGTACATCCCGTCCATCACCCAGCCGCCGACAATGATCTTGCCGCGAACTACGGTGGGCGCCGAGGTGACGTAATAGTAACCCGCGGGCGCCTTGGACATGCCCTCCTTCAGATCCACCGACCCGTTGCGTCCGAAGTCGCCGCAGGGCTGGCCGGTCGCGGCATCGATGGCGAGCAGGCGGGCGTCGACCGTGGCGGTATAGATCCGCGCGGCACAGGCTCCGGTGGTTGCGGCCGAGCGCAGGTAGGCCACCCCGCGGCAGTGGCCATAGGTGGCGCCCGCCGTGTCGGTGTGGGCGCGGAAGCGCCAGCGCTGCGCCCCGGTTTCGGCATCGAGGGCGACGACATCGTTGTAGTCGTTGCACAGGTACAGGGTGTCGCCCACCTTGAGCGGCGTGACCTCGAGCGATTTGGGCGCACCGGGCGGAGGGGGCCCGAAGTGATAGGTCCAGGCGAGTTCCAGCTTGTCGGCATTCTTCGGGGTGATCTGGTCGAGCGCGCTGAAGCGCGTGCCGCCCGGATCGCCGCCCCACGAGGGCCAATCGGCCGCCGCGGCGCCGGTGGACGCGGCCGATACGGTTGCCGCGGGCAGGCCGGTCACCCCGGCCTGGTACATCGGATCGGCCCGCGTCGGCACGAACAGGGCATGAGCGGCAAATCCGATGGCCACGGCGCCCACGGTGGCCCCAAGCGCCTTGACGGCCGCGCCCCGGCCGATCCGGCGCGAGAGCCCGAGACCGGCCCGGGTCCACGGCAGCAGCAGCCACAGGCCAAGAACGGCCGGTGCGGTCACACGCGCGGCGAGCTGCCACGGATCGCTGCCGACTTCACCCACGGCCCAGGCGACGGTGGCGAGCAGCATCAGCCCATAGACGAGCGCCCCAACAGCGCGGCCGGACAGGATCAGCACACCGCTGGCGAGGGTCGCCAACCCGGCCGCGAGGTAATAGGGCGAACCACCGAGGCTCGCCAGTTGGACCCCGCCCCAGATGAGCCCGCCGCCGATGAGGATCAGCAAGGCCGCGAACAGGAATGGCCGGCGCACGAATCGGGGTTTTTCGCGAGGCTTGTCGCGATTGCCGTCGGCTGACGTCATATTCTCGGCCATTTTCCCTCCCTCGGGCGACCGGATCAGGCAATCAAACCTGCCGTGTCCGGTTACGTGGTGGCTCGCAATCACAAGCAGCCAAACTTTGCAAGCCCGGCTGACCTGCGCCGCCCACATTGCATCTGTCCTCTGGGTGGCATTCGCCCTGACGCTGGCGCTCGGCCTGTGCGGCTTTGCCCACGTGGGAGCCGGGGCGAGCAAGGCGTGGCTGTTAATGCTGGCGCGGGCTGGCCACGCCGGGTTGGGCGGTGGGAGGCTTCCTCCTCCCTACCCTCGCTCCGGGCCCTCGCGCGGATGCGCGGCAGAGCTACACCGCTGCGGTGAGCGGCCGTTCGCTTGCCGGTTCGGGAAGGCTGTTTTGCTCGCGGACCAGCCGCTGGATGAGCCGGCGGGCGAGCACGCCGGCCTTGTCGGCCTTGAGGATGGCGGGACGCAGGGCCAGGAGGTCGGTTTCGCGGCCCATCGCCCGCTGCTGGGCTTCGGCCATTGGTCCGTCCTGGGTTTCGAAGATGGCCCGGATCATTTCTTCGTTGGCCTTGACTGACGCCGGGTCCACGGGTCCGAAATTGCGCGAGGAGCCCCACAGGTAGTGGGTGCTGAACTCGGTTTCCGGCGTGAGCAGGTGGGTGGAGGGCATCCGCGCCGCGCCCTGGCTGATGTCGCTCCCTTCCGGCCAGTAGGCGGTATCGACCAGCAGGACGCCCGGAACGGTCCAGCGCGAGTGACCCTGACCGTCGCACGTGTCCGCGTCGATCCGCCAGGCCTTGCGCTTCGTCTCGTCCAGAACATAGCCCGGGCGGTAGAGCAGCGACCAGATCGTATGTCCTTCGACGCTCACTTCATTGCGGAAGTTGGCGAAATTGGAGCCGTCATGGACGCCGGGGTGCAGGTAGTGAATGTGGCTGAGGTCGAGCAGGTTGTCGCACAGGATCTGGTAATTGCATGCGAACCGCGAGTGGCCACGCACGGTTTGCATCTCGGGATCGCGCAAGGGCCAGAAATCTGGAATGAGCGCCGGATCAGCCTTGTCGGCATCGCCCATCCACAGCCACGCGATCGTATCGCGCAGTACGACCTGGTAGGCGTCGACGCACACGTCCGGGCGATCCTGGCCATGCTCGAACGGCATTTCGGCGCAGGACCCGTCGCCGGCGAAGCGCAGCCCGTGATAGCCGCACTGCATCGTATCGCCCACGCGCTTGCCCATCGAGAGGGGGACGAAGCGATGGGGGCACTTGTCGTGGATCGCGGCCACCGTGCCATCGGACCGCTTGAACAGGACAAGCGGCACATCGCAGATGGTCCGGGCGAGGAACTCGCCGTCAAGTTCGTTTTCGAAGGCGGCCGCATACCAGGCGTTGCGCACGTACCAGGTCATCTCACGTCTCTCCGTTCCAATCCACCGGCCCGATGGGGGCCGAGCCCCATCTGGAGCCAATTCAAATACCGAACACCCGGGCCGCCCGCCCGCCGACGGATCTCGGCGCGATCATTCTCGCCGATCTTGCCCATCAGCCGTTCGATCATGTCCGCCGAATGCGGATAGGTTGTCTCGCTGTGGGGGTAATCGGACGACCACATGATGTTTCCCGCGCCCGGCAGGTGACGGGTGGCGATGCCGATGCTGTCATGAATGAACGACGCATAGACGTTCCGGTCCATGTAGGTGCTCGGGTAATCCTTGAGTTCACTCTTTACCCAGAACCGCTGCTTTTCCCAAGTCCGGTCCATGTAGTCGGCCACGAACGCCAGCCATCCCGCGCCGCTCTCGACCGTCACGAACTTGAGGGCGGGAAACCGTTCGAAAACCTGCCCGAAGACCAGCACCGAGATCGGCTCGGCCATGGCGAGCTTCGACATTACCAGATCTGTCAGATAATGCTCCATCTGATCGATCCTGACCCGGCGGCCGCCGAGATGGATGGTGACGGGCATGTCGAGATCGCAGACGGCCTGCCAGAACGGATCGAATTCCGGGTGGCTGTACATGCGCGGGCCGGCCGGATCGCCCATCAGGGCCAGTGACTGCACCGCGCCGGCCCCGCCGTTGCGAAGGACCTCGAGCGAGTTCGGAAAGGCCGGGATGTTGACCGCCTTGAGGCCGCGCCGGGCGAACTCCTTCACCATTTCGACGGACTGGCCGACATCGAGCATCGGCACGTAGCCGACGCCGGCGAAGCGGCTGGGCTCGGTCGCGCAGAAGTCGGCCAACCAGGTGTTGTAGGCATCGAAGCTGGCGAGAAACAGGTCGAGGTTGGCGGTGCCCAGTGGCCCGCCGCCAAACAGGACCGCAGCGTCGATGTTGTCCCGGTCCATGTCCTCGAGGCGGGCGGCCGGCATCCAGTTGCCCGCGCGCATATCGGAATAGCGGCCGGTGATCTTGAAGTCCTTGCCGCTGCGCCCGTCCTGCGCGCCCAGCAGGTTGACCTTCCGACGCCGGCCCTCGAACACGACATAGTCGCACTCGTCATCGTGCTCGATGCGCGGCGCCAGGCCCCGGAACTGGGCGGGCAGGTATTCCGCCCAGAAATCGGGTGTCGGATTCACGTGGGCATCGGCATCGACAATACGCATATGCAACCTCTCACCGGTGTCTTATGTATTCGCGCGGGTGGTGAATGAAACCACGACTTCCGCGCCATCGGGACAGCGATGCGATGGCGCCCGCACAGTGGTAATTCCCAAGAAATTCATCGGCAGCGCCCCCGGATTTGTCCAATACGCGTTTTGTCACAAGTCATATCAAAATGGTCTTGCATGTTGGCTCGCCTATCGCCTGCTGACGGGCGCGGGGAGCATCAGCGTCTGTCTCGCGCTTCCTGGCGGGCAATGGCGGCGCGCGCGGGTGCGCGCGCCAGCGCCAGGAGGATGATGCCGAGCGTTCCGATCACGGCGACCATCATGGCCATGGCATCCCCTACCCGCTTGGGATCGGCAAAGACGTCATCCGTCACCAGCGCGACGAGGAGCGGCCCGAGGGTGAGGCCGCACAGGTGCTGGCAGGCCACTTTCACGGCAGCCATGCGGCCACGCAGGCTCGGCGGGGTGGCGAGCTGCACGTGGGAGGCGATCGAATTGCCCATCGGCCCCAGGATGTGGATGACGACCGCGCAGACCAGCAGCAGCCAGATGTCCTTCGCGAAATGGAAGCCGACCACGGCGGCAACGACGATGATGGGCAAACCGCACAGGATGGGCAGAATGTGAGCATCCTTGCGGCCGCGACGATAGAGGTAATCGGAGATGAGACCGGTGGAAACGAACCCGAGCAGGCCGGAGAGGCTGATCAGCGAAACGGCCAGACCGACCCACCCGATGTCCATGCCATACTGGCGCATCAGCAGAGCGGGCAACCACACGGCAACGCCGACGGCGAGGATCGAGACCATGATCAGCCCCCCGATCATCAGCAGAAGATATCCCGCGTTTTCGCGCAGAAACGGCAGGAATGGTTCGGCCGGTTCGCCCGATGGCGGGGCATCCGAGGCCGGGGCATCCGCGGCAACAGCCCGTCCGGCAGCGCCCGTCTCCGGGATGGTGAAGGCCAGCAGGGCGATCAGCAGGCCGGGCAGGCCAATGATGACCATGACCGCGCGCCAGGGTTCGAGGAGCCCGACTACCGGCAGATGGAGACCGCCGGCGGCGGTCAGCCGGTGCATCAGCAGGCCGCCCACCGCGATGGCGATCGCCCCGCCCAGCGACGAGCCGGCCGAAAAGATCGCGATCCCCAATGCGGCACGGTGGCGGGGAAGGATGCCGGTGATGGTCGAATAGGCGGCCGGGACAAGCGTCGCCTCACCCGCGCCCACGGCGAACCGGGCAAGGGCCATGTGCGAGAAGTTGCGCACGAGGCCGAAGGCGACCGTCGCGGCCGACCACATGGCGATGCCCCCGAAGATGACCCGGCGACGCGAGAACCGGTCCACCAGGTAGCCCATGGGCAGGCCGAAGATCGCGTAGAAGGCGCCGAAGGCAAAGCCGTGCAGCAGGCTGAACTGCACGTCGGTGATGCCGAGGCTGTGCTTGATGGGATCGACCAGCAAGGCGAGGACATTGCGGTCCATATAGGCCAGGACATACATGAGCAGCAGAACGCCGAGCACGTAGACCTGCCGGGCGGCCGGGAGTTGCGGCTCCGGGGCCGGCGGCGGGGCCGACAAGACGGACGGTGCAAGCGGCGGGCCTGCCTTCATGCTCTCTCTCCCACTCCCGCACCGATCACGGGTGCCGTCAGATTGCCTGACCTGTTATCGGCGCACCCGATTGCTATCCCACCTGGCGATGATGGACCAGCCGCCGACCGCGTGTGCCGTGCCGATTCCGCCAAGCCATCGCGAGCCTGATTGCTCCCGCCGCATTGCGCTCACCACTTGCATTTATTCTGTTATCAGACATTATGGTCGATATATGGAAAAATCAATCGGGGTGATTGCCAAGCTTGCGGACCGCCGAAACAGCCTGATCCAGCCTGCCCAACCGCAGCTGCGCAGCGGGATCTGACCGGTGTTGGCGGTTCGGGTGACGGGTTGCGAACGGCAGATGCCGTCACCTCCGTTCCAGGAGGCGGAGCCGAGCCGGGAAGCGAATTCACTCCGGTTCGGGAACAGTGCTGCGGGAACTCTGCACGCAATGCGAACCCGTGGCGGCGCGCAGAAGCGGGCCGGGATTGTCTGGACATCGCCTGGTGCGGGAGAATGATGTGACTGATGAGATTTTCGCCGGAGTCCGGATCATCGAACTGGCGCAATATGTGTTCGTGCCCGGCGCATCGGCCCTGCTGGCGGATCAGGGGGCTGAAGTCATCAAGATCGAAACAGTGGACGGGGGCGATCCCTACCGTTCGCTCAAGGTCCACGACGGCCGTGAGCTGGGCAACATCAACCTGGCCATGGAATTGAACAACCACGGCAAGAAGAGCATCGCGCTGGACCTGAAGACGGACGACGGACGCGAGCTGCTGCTCAAGCTGATCGAAACCGCCGACGTGTTCCTGACCAGCCTGCGGCCACAGGCCTTGCGCAAGCTGCGGCTCGATGTCGACGACGTGCGGGCCCGCAACCCCCGGGTGATCTACGCGCGCGGCAATGGCCTCGGCTTCAAGGGAGACGAAGCCGAGAAGGCCGGGTTCGATTCGTCGGCCTTCTGGGCGCGGGGCGGCTTCGCCCATCTCCTGACTCGCCCCGACGCGATGCAGCCCACCCGCTCGCGCCCGGCGCTCGGCGATCACGCCGGTTCGGTGGCCTTGTCGATGGGAATCGCCTCGGCGCTGTACCACCGCGAGCGCACCGGCGAGGCCAAGGTGGTGGAGACCTCGCTCCTCGCCAATGCCCTGTGGATCCTGTCTGGCGACATCACCTATTCGCAGTCGGACACCTTCGATGAACATGCCTACCTGAAGCAGGAAGGCCGCTTCCCGTTGATGTCGGCCTACAAGACGGCCGACAACCGCTGGATCCAGCTGATGCTGCTGGCGCCGGACGCGTTCTGGCCCGGCCTGTGCGAGCTGCTGGACATCGGCTGGTGCCTGGCCGAGCCGCGCTTCGCAGATGGCCAGGGGCGCATGGAGAACGGGCCCGAGCTTTCGGAGATCATCCGCGACCGGCTGGCCTCGCGGACCTGGGAGGAGTGGCGCCCCAGCTTCGAGGCGTGGAACGCGCCGTGGGAGTTGATCCGGTCGGTCCGTGAAGTGGCGGCGGACCCGCAGGCCGAGGCCAATGGCATGGTCTACAAGCTGGCGGTGGAAGACGGCACCGAGGTCCAGCTGGTTGCCGGGCCCGTCGCCTTCGACGGGCAGGCTGCTCCCGCCAACCCGCGCCATGCGCCGCTGTATGGCGAACACACCGACGAGGTGCTCGGCTCGGCGGGGATCGACGCCGCTACGATCGCCGAGATGCGGGCGCGGGGGGTGGTGCGATGAGAAGCCGGTTCGCGATCGCCGCGCTCGGCTATACCGAGCAGGGGATCAAGCTTGGCCGCTCCGACCGCGACCTGCGCGGCGATGCGGTGGAGCGGGCCCTGCAGGCCGCCGGTCTCGAACGCGATGCGATCGACGGCTACATTCATTGCTGGGGCGAACGCGAGGACCTGCGCTACCTTGGCCTTTCGCCCAATTTCAACTGGGCCCTCTCGTGCGGCGGGGCGACCCCCACCGCCTCGATCCTGGCGGCGATCGGGATGATCGAGGCGGGGCAGGCCGAACTGGTGGCCTGTGTCTACGGCATCGCGCCGACCTCGGGCTACATCCCGGGGAACACCAACCTCAAGTCGATCGGCAGCTACAGCTATGGCTATCCCTCGCTCTACGGCATGATGGGGGCGGCCAGCGCCCATGCCCTCCACGCGCGCCGGCACATGCATCTGTGGGGGACGACCTCGGAGCAGCTCGGCGCGGTTGCGGTCCAGCAGCGGGCCTATGCTTCGGTGCGGCCCGGGACGACCGGCTTCGGCAAGCCGATCACCCTGGAAGATCACCAGAATTCGCCGATGATCGTCGACCCGTTCCACCGGCTGGACTGCTGCCGCGACACCGATGGCGGGGTTGCGGTGCTGGTCTGCCGGGCGGAGCGCGCGCGCCAGCTGACCGACAAGCCGATCTATATCCTGGGCGCGGGAACCGGGCAGAACATCGTCAACTGGCACAAGGGCGTGCCCTACGAGAACCACGACAACATCGCCCCGGCCAAGGCCCGCGCCTTCGCGCAGGCGTGCATTACCCTTGCCGATATCGACATGGCGCAACTGTACGATCCGTTCACGATTTCGGTCATCATGCAGCTGGAGGCCTATGGCTTCATGCCCGAGGGACAGGGCGGGCCGTTCGTGGCCGCCGGGGGAATGGCGCCGGACGGGCCGATCCCGACCAATACCGGCGGCGGGCAATTGTCCGGCTTCTACGCAACCGGGTTCACCGCCATCATCGAGGCGATCCTGCAATTGCGCGGCGAGGCCGGCGCGGGGCAGCTGGCGAAGGCGGATATCGCCTTGTGCAGCGGCCACGGCATGAACGCCGGGGTCCAGAACACATGGAACCATGCGACCCTGCTGTTGGGGAACCAGCCATGAGCGTGAATACCGGTGATATCCTGGCCGCGATCCGCAAGGTCGGCGGCGATCATCTCGACCTGCCGTTCTGGGAGGCCACGGCCCAGCAGCGCTTCCTGCTGCACCGGTGCGGGATCTGCGAGAAGCACTACTGGCCGGCCAGCCGGTGCCTCGATCACGGGGATGCCGCGATGGCCTGGGTGCCCGCCTCGGGCCTTGGCGAGGTTCACACCTATACCATCGTCCATCATGCCTATTCGCCGCGAATGGCCGCGCGCGTGCCCTACTGCGTGGCCGTGGTGAAGCTGGCCGAGGGGCCGTTCTTCCACACCAACATCACCGGCTTGCCCAGCCAGGAGGTGGCGGTCGGCCTCGAAGTGGCCGTGCGCTATGAGCAGGACGAGGACTCCGGCCTGACACTGCCCGTGTTCGCCCCCGCCGGCGCCGCCCAGGACTAGGGGAGTTGCCATGACGCAGGAGGTTTTCCTCAAGGCCCGCCCGCAAGGGGGACTGCGCGCGGCGGACCTGGGCTTGCGCGAGCAGGCGCTGCCCCCCTGCGGCGATGGGGACGTGCGGCTGGCGATCCGCTATGTCTCGGCCGATCCGTTCACGCGCATCTTCCTGGATGAGACCGTCCTTGGCGCAGCCTTGCCCGGCACGGCATTGGGGGCCGTCCTGCCCGGAGCCGCGGTCGGCGAGGTTGTCGAATCCCGGTCACCGGCGCTGCGGCCGGGTGATCTGGTCGAAGGGCGGTTCGGCTGGCGCGAGGCCCATGTCACGCCGGCGGAAGGCTTGCGGAAACTGGAGCCGGCGCTTGGCGACGGGCGGGCCGCGCTGGGTATCCTCGGTTTGCCCGGGACGACGGCCTATGGCGGGATCGTCACCGTTCTCGGGATCAAGCCGGGTGAGACCGTCATCATATCCTCCGCCGCCGGCGGGGTGGGCCTGATCGCGGGGCAGATCGCCCGGTGCCTCGGAGCGCGGGCGGTCGGCATCGCGGGCGGGCCGGCCAAGTGCGCGATGGTGCTCGAGCACGGGTTCGACGCCTGTATCGACTACAAGGCCGCCAACTTCGAGCAGGCGCTGCTGGCGGCCTGCCCCGGGGGAGCGCAGGCCTATTTCGACAATGTCGGCGGCAAGGTGGCGATGGCCGCCTATGCCGCGCTCGGCCGGGGGGGACGCGTTGCCCTGTGCGGCCTGCTCTCGCTATATCAGGGCGAAGGGGGCGACGAGGGCGACCTGGGCCGCTTCATGCGCCTGATCATGTCGCGCGGCCTGTCAATCAAGGCATTCAGCACAGTTGGCCTGGACCAGCCCGCCGCGCTTGTCGATCTGGCGCGCTGGATGAAGGAAGGGCGGATCGCCGTTCCGGAAACGGTGGTAGACGGCCTCGCCTCCGCGCCGGACGCGTTTGTCGATCTCCTGGCCGGCCGGATCGCCGGCAAGCTGGTGATCAAGGTCGGCTGAGATGCGCGCCCGGGCGCCTTACAGCTGACCGGTCGGCTCGGCCTCCAGCAGTTCCGCAATCCTGCCCCGGACCGCATTACCGTAAGGATCGAGGCTGGGCACGATCCAGAACCGGCGGGCGAGCGCCTGGTCCACCACCAGCCGCGCCACCTTGGCGGGATCGGCCAGGCTCTGGTGATATATCCCGCCGGCCGCGCCGGTGATGACGACAGTGCTCCCTGGCGCCGGGCCAGCTTCGGGCGTGGTCATGCCTTACCAGTGTGTTCGTAGCTGACATTGGTTGCGGGCGGAGGCGTAAAGCTGTCGGGCTTCCAGTTCATCAGGGCACCGGCCATCCAGCCGCCGTCGACCGGCAGGGTATGGCCGTTGACATAGCTGCCAAGGTCGGACGCCATGAACAGCACGGCCTTGGCGATCTCGTCCGGCTTGCCCATCCGGCCAATCGCGATGTTCCGGCGCGCTTCCTCCACCCGTTCCAGGGTCGCGGTGACCCGGGCAGTCTCCGTCGTGCCCGGCGCCACGCCGTTCACGCGGATGGTCGGCCCCCATTCGCAGGCCATCGTGCGGATGAGGTTCTGCATGCCGGCCTTGGCGGCACCATAGTGGCCGTGCATCGGGGCCGAAGTCAGGCCGCTGACCGAGCAGACCGAAACGATCGAGCCCTTGCGCCCCCCCGCCAGCATCGACCGCGCCGACGCGGTTGCCGCGAAGAAGAAGCCCTTCAGGTTGAGGTTGAGCACGCGATCCCACTCGGCCTCGTCCATGTCGACCAGCTTGACCCATCCGGCCATGCCGATGACATTGACCATCACGTCGACCGGCCCCACCGCCGCTTCGGCCTCGGCGGTTGCCCGATCGACGTCGACCTTCGAGGTGACATCGGCCGAAATGGCGACGGCGCGCCGGCCGAGCGCCCTTATCCGGGCGGCGACGCGCTCGGCACGGTCGGTTACCTGATCGATGACAGCCACGTGGCAGCCCGCCTCGGCCAGCCGCAGGGCGGACGCTTCGCCCATTCCCTGCCCGCCGCCCCAGACGAGTGCGACGCGGTCCTGCAGGCCGAATATTTCCTGCATCTCAATCTCCCTCCAGCGGGGCTCAATCCCCGTTCAGCCCGAAGGATCGGGCAAGGTCGCCATCGAAGTCAATCAGGCCGGCCGAGTTCCCGCCCAATACATGTCACCGGGGAATTCTCCGTCATGACGGATCGGCGTCCGATGCGGGGCCGAGGATTTCATTGATGCAACTGCGCAGCACATGGGCCAGTTCGGCCTCCCGCTGCAGGAAGCGTCCGGCGAAGCCCAGCACCAGCCCCACCTCGGAGCCCCCGGACGGCAGCGACATGGCGAGCGAGGTCATATCCGGACTGGCGGTGATGCCGCCGGCGGCATAGCCGCGCGCACGGCATTCCGCCACTTCAGCCTGAACCGCGGGCACCCGTGCGGCCGGATCGGCGCGGTGCCGGTCGATCTGGCAGACGATCTCGCGCACTTCGCTGTCGGACCTGGCTGCGAGATAGGCGCTGCCCAGGGCCGAGCCGATCAACGGGACCTTGAGCCCCCGGGGCAGCGGCTGGGGCCCGCAGGGCGGGCTCACGAGGTCAACCACCTGCATGTGGCTGTCCTGCCGAACCGCGAGGGTGGCCGTTTCGCCCGTTCGCCCATGGATCAGCGCCAGCAGGCGGTGCAGCTTCTCGTCGCCGTAGTAGGTCGCGGTCAGCCAGGCGGCGAACCGGGCGAGGCGCGGCGAGGGACGGTAGAACTTCTGGCTGGAATCGAAGATGAGGTAGCCGGAATCGACCATGGTCTTGAGCAACTGGTCCGTGCTCGACGCGCGCCAGCCGAAGACATGGCCGATCTCGATGGCGCGCATGGGGCGCTTCATGATGGCCAGATGTTCGAGAATATCCAGGGCTCGCGTGGCGGACTTCGCGAGATTGCGGCGCCCTCCCGGCAGCCGGACGCCACCGCGCGGGGGTGGCAGTTCCGTCACCCCTGCCCCCCATCGTCCCGCACGGGCCCGCCGCCGCCCAGGCGATCGCGAATGAACCGGACGATCCGGTCCAGCCCGAACGCGGTGCTGGGCAGATCCGGGAACAGGACGGGAGAAACGTGCTGCATGTGCGGAACGACCGCCATTTCCACGCCGATGTGGCTGGCAGCGAGCCGGGCGGCGAACTCCGTGCTGTCGTGCAGCAGGACTTCCGCGCCGCCGGCAATGAGCAGGCTTGGCGGCATTCCGGCGAGGCTGTCGGCCAGCAGGGGAGAGACCAGGGGAAGGCCGGGCGCAAGCCCCTGCAGATAGAGATCGGCCGCTTCGGTGGCAGAGGCGTGGGAGAACAGCAGGTCGCTGGCGGCATTGCTGGTGAAGGTGGCCGCCCGGTTGGTGAGATCCAGCCAGGGCGAGAGCAGGACAGCGCCGACCAGGCGCGGCAGGTTTTCGCCATAGGCCAGGCAGGCCGCGGCAGCGAGGCCTCCGCCCGCGGAATCGCCGCCCAACAGCAGCGGGCGATCCGGGCCGGCCGTCGTCACCTGCGCGATCACCTGTTCCACATCGAGCAGCGCGGCGGGATAGGGCTCTTCCGGGGCCAGGGCATAGCGCGGCGCGACGATCCTGACGCCGGTGCGGGCGGCGATCTGGCTGAGAAATCCGCTCATGAAATAGGGCGAGCCGCGCCTGTAACCACCACCGTGGCAATAGACCATATCGCCGGTTGCAGCGGTGTCGGGCGTCACCACGAGGCAGTCTATCCCCCCGACGGTCGCACGTTCGGACCGCGCCGCCGGGCTGTGCGGCAACGGCGACGGCGCGTCGGCCGCACTTGCGCGAGCCTGGGCCAGTTCCGCCGATGCAGCGCGACCGGTTCGCCGGCCGCCGATTGGGTAACGCGAATGGATGGCCATGCCTTCGTCAACCTCGCCCCAGCCGGCCCCAGCAGCCGGTCGAATCAACCGCTTCGTCCTGAATAGCCGAACAGCCGCAATACGCTAATTCCGGCTGATCGAGGTTCAGCGCACGATCAGGTCTTCCCCGAACCAGGGCCGCAGACCGGCGTCGGTCTTCTCCTGCGGCGTGCCGGCGGGATCGCGCAGCCAGCGCCACATGCGGCGGATGTCGATCGGCCCGTTGACGCTCGAACGGCCATGTTCGTTGCGGTAATAGCTCGTCACACGCGGGTCGGCATAGATCATCTGGCGCTCGATCCGGTCGAGCTCATCGTTGAAGCGCCAGTAGGCATCGGCCTGAACCTCGGCGCTGTGCTTGCCCTGCTCGATCAGCCCGGCGATGCACTGGAGCCCGAACCGCACCTCCATCTCGAGCAGGTCGATCACCTGGAGCCCGCCGAAGTTGTTGGTGTTGGGCCCGTAGGACATGAACAGGTTCGGGAAGCCCGGCAGCATCGATCCGATGTAGGCGCGCGGCCCATCCTTCTCCCAGAGCTCCTGCGCGGTGAAGCCGTCGCGCCCGCGGACCTCCATCGGCCAGAGGAAATCGTTGGCCCTGAAGCCGGTGGCCAACACTATGACATCGAGCTCGATCTCCCGGCCGCCCACCAGGATGCCCTTCGGCGTGACCCGCTCGATCGGGTCGGTAACCAGCTCGCAATTGTCCTGCAGCAGCGACAGGTAGACATTGTCCTCGGGGTCGATCCGGATGGGCCGGGAGGTCATCGGCGGGATGTCGGGGGTCATCTTCTCGATCAGGTCGGGCCGCCCGGCGAGCGATTGCTCGATGAAGGCCACGCAGTTGTCACGCATGGCCTTGTTGGCCGCGCTGCGCGCATGCGGGTCCTTGAAATCGGCATCGATGCGCTGGCTGATGAGGGTGTTGTCCGGCCCGTACATCCGGCCCATCCGAAACCGCGCGAAGTTGACGTAGTAGGGGATGTTGCGCTCGCCCCACAGCACCTCTTCCGGCAACCGCTGCAGATAGCCTGGCGTGGCATAGCACCAGCTGGCGTTGCGCTGGAACAAGGTGGTTTGCGCGGCGACCTTGGCAATCACCGGCACGGTCTGGTAGCCCGATGCGCCCGAACCGATCACCCCGACGCGCTTGCCCGCGAGATCGAGCCCCTTGGGCCATTCCGCCGTGTGGCAGACGGTGCCGGCGAAGTCTTCAAGGCCGGGAATGACCGGCTTGAACGGGCGGGACAGGAAGCCGACGCAAGAGAATACGGCATTGGCCCGCCAGGTTTGCGGACCGTCCTTGCCCTGCCCGCGGATGTTCCAGACCTGGGCCTCATCGTCCCATTCCAGATCGGACACCTCAGTATCCAGCACGAGATGGGAGCGCAGGTCGAACTGGTCGAGAACCCATTCGCCGTAGCGCACGTTCTCCTCGCCCGGGCAGAAGGCATAGGGCTGCGGGTACTCAAGGCCGAACAGGTGGAGATAGCCGCGGCTGGGGGAATCGACCCGGATCCCGGGATAGCGGTTTTCGAACCAGACCCCGCCGATCCCGGGGTTCTTCTCGATCACGATGAACGGAATGCCGGCGGCTTTGAGGTGAACTGCCGCATTGATCCCGGAAATACCGCAGCCGATCACCACGACGAAGAAGTTTTCCTTCTGCCGCGGTGACGGCTCGTGCTTCCACTCCACGCCGCGCGCCAGGGGATCCAGGCCGGTCTCCTCGATCCACATGTCCAGCTCGGATTCCGGGATCGCCGTTCCGGCGATCATCTCGAGGCTGCGCGGCAAGCGGGCGAGCGGGCCGATGCCGACCTCCGTCTGGCCACTATCACGCAGCTGCCGAAGCAAGTTCGCGGCCTTGGCGCGAACCCTGACTACGTCGGCCTCATGGACCAGCCGATCCATGTGGCTATAGCCATAGGGCACGCGCTCCATCGGCATGCCGGCGATATCCTCATCCCCCGTAAGCTGGTAAACGAGGCCGCGCAGCACGATCGGATCGGCCACGGCGACAGACTTTTCGATGGTCTCGTCGGTAGCCCCGCGCAGTTCGTCGCTCAGGCGGAAGGCCTGCCTGGCCTGCACGGCTGCGATGCGCTGACGCGGGTCGTGGCTGGCGCCGGGGCGGGTATCGATCTGTAGCATGGATTATCCACCTCTCGCGCGGCAAGCTCGGCAGTTCGGCCGTAATTTTGAATTACGGAGAATATCGATAGGGTGGAGATGGCCGTCAATCGACTAAACGGTCCGCCCGGTAAATACGTCAATCTGAAAGAGCCGGCGATCGATAGTATCACCGCTTCGGATGGAGCGGCGCAAAGCCAGGAAAACAGCGCCGCGCGAGCTGCCCGCCGGTCCAACCGCCGGACCGCCGCCTGGCCCACCCCTGCGGTCCATACAAAACGCATATTGCTCCAGACACAGAATGTTTTGGACTGCCCGGACTCGCGAACTTAGTCTCACGAGAAAGCATAATCGGGAGAGCGTCTGGCATCTGACATCCAGGTTTCCAGCAGCGCGAGGGGCTAAGTCGCGGTTCCGGATGGACCCGCGGGCGGTGTGCAAGATGCCGCCCTCTGATACTCCAGAATTAAATAAATCCGGGGGAATATCCCTCACAAATTCATAACCGTGACTTACCGCGGGATGCAGGGAGCTATCACAAGTTGATTATCGGAGTAGACATCGGAGGGACGTTCACGGATTGCACCGTAGTTACGGGCAGCGGGCAGGCCTATTCCGGCAAGTCGCCCACGACCCCCCAAGACCTTTCGATCGGATTCTTTGAATCAATCGCCAGCGCAGCCGGCGCGCTCGACCTGCCGTTGAGCGAACTGCTGCAGCAAACCACGCGTATCTGCCATGGCACGACGACCGGTTTGAATGCATTGGTCACCGGCGCCGGGGCCAGGACACTGCTGCTTACCAGCGCCGGCCATGCGGATGCGCTGAGCATCATGAACAACCGGGGGCGCACGCAAGGGGCATCGGTCCGCGAAACGCTGGACTGGTCGATCAGTTCGCATCCCGATCCGATCGTGCCCCGGGACCTCGTGATCGAGGTCAACGAGCGGACCGACAGCTTCGGCGCCGTCGTCTGCCCGCTGCGGGACGAGGAAGTCGCGCGGGTGCTGGACCTCGTCGCCGAGGCAAAGCCGGAAGCCATCGCGCTGTGCTGCCTGTGGAGCTTTGCCAACCCGGAGCATGAAATTCGCTTGCGCTCGGCCTTGCGTGAGCGCTTCCCCGAGGTCCCCATATCCTGCAGTTTCGAGGTTGCCCCGCGGATCGGGCTCTATCCGCGCATGGTCACCACCGTGATGAACGCCATGCTGGTGCCGCTGATGACGGCCTATGTGGCGCGGATCGAGGAGCGGGCGGCGGCCAACGGCTTCGATGGCGGCATCTTCTTCGTGCAGAACGAGGGCGGGCTGGTCCCCGCCTCCGAAGCCGCGGCATTCCCGATCATGACCCTGAAGTCCGGGCCGGTGGCGGGCGTGGTCGGGGCGGGCATTGTCGGCAGCCAGTTGGACGATCCCGACATCATCGTTGCCGACATGGGCGGGACCACGTTCGACGTCGGCGTGATCCGCAATGGTCTGCCCGGCCGGATCGACGAAAGCGTGATGCGGCGCCAGCAGCTGCACCTGCGCTCGGTGGACGTGGATTCCGTGGGCGCGGGCGGCGGCAGCATCGCCTGGGTCGACGAGCGCACGAAAACGTTGCGGGTGGGGCCGCGCAGCGCGGGGGCCCGGCCCGGCCCGATCTGCTATGGCAACGGCGGGACCGAAGTAACCGTGACGGACGCCGACCTGGTCCTTGGCGTACTCGACGATCAGCGCCCCCTGGCGGGCGGCCTCAAGCTCGACCGGATAGCCGCCGAAGCAGGGCTGGCGCGGCTTGGGGCGAAGCTGGGCATGGACGCGGTGCGCTGCGCCGCGGGCATCGTCGAGGTGGTCGACAGCCTGATGGAGGACCTGATCCGGCGCACCACGGTCCAGCGCGGACTCGATCCCCGGGAGTTCAGCCTGTGGGTTTACGGCGGCGCCTCGGGCGCCCACGCCGGGCTGTTCAGCCGGCACCTGCAGATGAAGCGGGTCGTCCTGCCGATGGGCAACGTCGCCTCGGTCTGGTCTGCCGCCGGCTGCGCCCTGCTGCGGCAAAGGCGCGAGTTTTCGACGTCGATCTACATGCCGCCGGCCTGGGACATGGACCTGCTTGCCGGGCACTTCGCCGATCTTCAGGCGCGCTCGGAGCGCTATGCCGAGCAGATCGGGCTGGAGGCCGGCAGCTTCACGGTGCGCCGATCGGCCACGATGAAATACGGCATGCAGGTGCACGAGATCGAGGTCGACGGCCAACCGGGCATGATCGACGCCGCCTGGGGCGTGGCCCTGAAGGACGACTTCGAGGCGACTTACGAGCAGGTGTTCGGCGCCGGCTCCGGCTATTCCGGGACGGATGTCATCATCACCGCCTTGCGGACGGTCGTGGAGGTCGAACAGGCGCCGATGGTGCTGACCCGGCAATCGGCGGCCACCAACCAGGCCAGTCAGCCCACTACGCGCCCGGTCTTCTGGCGCGAACTGGACGACTGGCGCGAAACCGCCGTCTGGCAGGGCGACGAACTTCCCACCGGCGTGGAGATCGAGGGACCCGGCATTGTCGAGTACCCCCATACGACCCTTGTGGTCAGGCCCGACCAGAAGTTCTTCCGTGACCAGCAGGGCAATATCATCCTGGAACTCGGCAGGGCATGACGCGATGAGCACCACCACTTACAATCCGGACATCCAGGCCAGAAAGACCGCCGCAGCCCAGTTCGGCTACCTGAATCCCGTGCTGTCGCAGGTGGAGGACCATATTGCCCTCCACACCGATCAGGACGACAGCCTGGACCCGGTTACCTACGAGATCATCAGGTCCAAGCTCGGCAACATCAATATCGATCACGGCGAGACCATCCGGCGCATCTCCGGCTCGATGCCGGTGGCCGAGGGCAACGACTACAATGCGTCGATCGCCACCGAACTCGGCGAAGGAACCGCCTTCGGCGCGCACAACTGGTTTTTCGCCGGCTACGCGGATCTGGCCATACGCTGGGTACTGGAGTTCCGTGCGCACACGGTGGGGGTGAACGACGGCGACGTGTTCATCCATAACGATCCGTGGGTCGGCACCAATCACCAGAACGATGCGGCGGTCATGGCCCCGGTGTTCTGGGACGGCAAGCTGTTCGCCTGGATCTACAACAGCGCCCACCAGCAGGACATGGGCGGCCCGACGCCGGGGTCGATGACCCCGCTCGCGCGCACCGTGTTCGAGGAGTCCGACTGCATCCCGCCGGTGAAGATCGTCGCCAATGGCGTTCTTCAGGACGATATCCTGGATTTCTGGACCCGCCGCACCCGGGCGCCGACGACCTCTTCGCTCGAGGTCAAATCACAGCTGGCCGGGGCAAAGCTGGCGCGCGACCGCCTGCTCGAAGTCATCTCGCGGTATGGCCCGGCGAAGGTCAAGCGGGCCATGCACAAGACGATCGTCGACGCCGCGCAGATCGTCGGGCAGCGCTTGCGGCAGATCCCCGACGGCGTCTGGGCCGACGAACGCTATATCGGCGTGACCGGGGCCGACAACTGGACCACGCCCTATCGCCTGTGCATCCAGTTCGAGAAGCGTGGCGATCGGCTGCGGATCACCAACCGGGGAACCAGCCCGAGCGGCCCCGGCGTCAATTTCACGGCCGGGGCTTTCCGCGGATGCGTGCTCAACGGCCTGTTCCACATTCTCGGCTTCGACATCGACCTGTGCGGCGCGGGGCTGCTGCGGCAGCTCGATTTCGACCTGACGCCCGGCCTCGTCAATTCGGCGACCTATCCCACCGCCGTCTCATCCTCGGCGGGAACGATGTCCACCGTGGTCCAGTCATTCTGCCTGGCGTCGAAGATGGTTTCGGGAGTGCCGGAACTCTCCTCCCACTCGGCCGCGTCCAATTCGCTTCACACCATGTCGGCCGCCTTCAGCATGGATGGGCTGGACCGCTTCGGCAACTTCTTCAAGACGACCATTCTCGACCTGATGGCGGGCGGATCGGGCGCCTATTCCGATCATGATGCGATCGACCATGCCGGGAGCGCCACCGGCATCAATCATCCGATCCCCGACATCGAACTGGTCGAACGCCGCCTGCCCGTCCTGGCGCTGTTCCGGCGGGAGGACCATTCGACCAGCGGGCCCGGCCGGTATCGCGGCTCCCCGGCGCTGATCAGCGCCTATATCGGGCACGGCTCCAACAGCATCGAGGGATCGGGTAACGGCGTATCTTCGGCCTTGCCGCTGGGCATCGGCCTGGCCGGCGCTCCGCCCTCCACGGCGGGAGGGGTGTTCATCAGCCGCGACACCACCTGCAACGAGGTGCTGACGGGCGGGAAGGTGCCATCGTCGCTCGAAGACCTCGAGGCCGCCGGGGCCGAATTCGCGAATGCCTCGATCACGAGCTTGCCGTTCGGCCGCGACGATGTGGCGCTGGTCGTCTCGAATGCCGGCGCCGGGTTCGGGGATCCGTTGGAGCGTGATGCGCAGGTCGTGGCGCGCGACGTGGCGGGGGGGCGCCTTACGGCCGAGGACGCTGCCCGCAAGTACGGCGTTGTGGTCGGTGCCGACGGCAGCCTGAATGGTGCGGCGACGGACCAGCGGCGGCAGGCCATCGCGGAAGAACGGGCCGTGCGCAGCCGCGATCCGCGCCAGCCGGTATCCGGCAAGTCGGACCCGTCGGGGGGAGAAGTGCGGTCGGTGCTGCACGGCGTGGCCATGAACCATGACCACCTGTTCTGCCGCAAATGCGGACAGAACCTGGCAGAGCGAAGTGGCCAGTATCGGCACGGCTGCAGGGAACTGGACCAGCGGCTCGACGAATGCATCGACCACTACGAACGGTACCAGTTCCAGAGCAAGGACCAGTTCGTCGTCAGAACTTACGTTTGCCCGGGATGTCACGCGTCGCTGGATGCCGAAATCTGCAAGCAGCACGACCATCCCTATGAAGACTTTCGATGCCTTGAATAAGGGCATCGCAAAGAGCCGGGCCCGTGCCGGGGAATAATTCGGGATTAAGAGGAGGGTACTATGAGGAAACTGATACAATTACTAACCGGGGCGGCAATCATCGCTCCGGCAGGCTTGTTGCTGGCTGAACCGGCGTTTGCGCAGAGCACGAATGCCGAGGCCAATTCGTCCACGTCCGCCGGTTTCGGCGACATCGTCGTTACGGCCCGCCGCCGTGAAGAACGGCTCCAGGACGTGCCGGTTGCCATTTCAGTGGTGACCTCGCAAACCTTGGCGCAGAAGCAGATCACCAACAGCTACGATCTCGCCCAGAACACCCCGGGCCTGTCGAGCATGTCGGGCGCGGCCAACCGCAATGCCGCCACGTTCTTCGTTCGCGGCATGGGCTACACCAACACGTCGACGCCTTCGGTCGTGACGTACTTCGCCGACGTTCCGCTGAAGGACAATATCAACACCGGCGGCACCAACAACACCTTCTACGACCTTGAATCGATCCAGGTCCTGAAGGGTCCGCAAGGCACCCTGTTTGGGCGTACAACCACGGCCGGCGCCGTGCTCCTCTCGCCGAAGAAGCCTTCGGGTGAGTTCGACGGGTTCGTGGAAGTTGCCGCGGGCAACCTTGCCATGCGTGAAGTCACCGGTGCGGTGAACGTGCCGATCATCGGCGACAAGCTCGCCATTCGCGTGGCCGGCAACTATCGCTATCGCGACGGCTTCACCCGCAGCATCGACACCGGCCAACCGCGCGACGACGTCAACCGCGGTTCCTACCGGGTCACCCTGCTGGCCAAGCCGGCCGACTGGCTCGAGAACACCACGATCTTCCAGGACGTGAACATCAACGAAAATGGCGGCTCGACCGTCGCCTGGCGCGTCTTCCCGCAGGGCTCCTTGCTCGACACCACGCCGGGCTCGGGCATTGGCTGGTTTACCGCCAATCTGATCTATGGCGCCGGCACCCCGGCGGCGACCACAGCGCTCGCGAAGCTCGATGCACTGCGCACCGGCTTGATCAGCGATGCCAACCGCATTGCCAATGGGCCCGATTCCGAGAAGCGTTCGTACCACACCCTGTTTGACCAATACATCCGGTTCCACTCGCAGAGCGTGATCAATACCACCTTGTTCAAGCTGCCTGATCTGGGCTTCCTGACCAACGTGTCGCTCAAGAACATCTTCGGCATGACCCGCAACCTGCATGCCTCGTTCATTGCCGAGTGCTGCACGACGGTGGTTCAGGGCATCTACGGCGTCGACTACATCAACGGGAAGTTCGTCGATACAAACCGCGCGAAGACGAAATGGTTCGACCAGTGGTCGGATGAGGTCCAGTTCGCCGGCAAGATCGGCGGGCGGCACGATGTCATCATCGGCTACTTCAACGAGCAGGACAGCAACGACGTTTCGGGCCGAGCCGGCGTGCTGTCCTATGCATTTGACGGGGCCTTTTCTGGTGGCATCCCCACCACGAGCGACGCGCCCAAGAGCGACTATCTCTTCCGCCAGTCGGGCATATTCGGTCAGACCACGATCGACCTGGGGGCGGTAGGCCTCGAAGGGGCGCACTTCACGGCAGGCGTCCGCCGCAGCCAGGTCAAGCAGCGCGTGACCACGATCGCGACCCGGGTCGATCCGGTGCTGGGCGGATTTATCCCGACAGGCGCGGCAGGGGCCCACGCGGCGCTATCCCAATCGGCCACCAGCTACTCGCTGACGGCTGACTACAAGGTGATGCCGAACGTACTGGTCTATCTTGCCCATCGTCACGGCTTCAAGGCGGGCGGCATCAACCTCACCCAGGTTGCGTTCTCGGATCCCAACTCCCCGACGTACGATCCGCAGGCAATCCCCTTCTATAAGCCGGAGAAGGTGGACGACGTGGAGTTGGGCATCAAGGCTGACTGGACCGCCGGCTCGATCCGCGGGCGGACGAACATCGCCGTGTTCCAGTCGAACTTCAAGGACCTCCAGCGCGCTACGACCTATCTGAACCAAGTCACGCACACGGCATCGTCGCAGGTGGGCAATGTGGCGAAGGAGCGTTCGCGCGGTTTCGAGTTCGAGACCTCGGTCAAGTGGAACGACCTGCTCGAAACCTCGCTCAGCTATGCCTACCTTGACGCGAAGTACACCAAATATGACGGCCAAACTCTTCGTATTCCCGACAACGTTCTAGTTGAAAACATCACCTCGCCGGTCTCGGCCTCGCCGAAGCACAAGATCAACCTGCTGACCACCTTCAACCTTCCGGTTCCGGAGCGCGTTGGCCAGGTCAGCCTGACGGCGAACGTGTCCTATCAGTCGTCGATGGTCCTGTCGGACAACAGCATCTCCGATCCGATTCCGGAGGTCCAGCCGGCCTATACCCTGGTCGACCTGCGGGCCGACTGGCAGAACGTGATGGGATCGCCGGTCGACATCGGGTTCTTCGTGAAGAACGTGGCGAACAAGGTCTATGCGATCGGTTCGGCTCACGTGATCAATTCACGGCTCGGCGTCACCGGTATCCAGTATGCCGAACCACGGACCTTCGGCGTGCGCGTTCGCGCGCGCTTCGGGGCTTCTGCCCAGTAAAGCAGACACCGATGGCATGGCCGGCAGCACTTGCCGGCCATGCCAAGGTGCATTCCCGCGCGGCCCTTGCGGGATCGAGTTACAGGGCCGGCCTGTCCCGCTAGAGCGGCAGCCATGCCGGAGCGGGCGTCATCTCCGTTGGTTCATTGAGCCAGCACGACCACCAGATCACCGCTGCCAACCCTTGCGCCGCCGCGTCAGCGGGATGGGGCCATTAAGGGGCGGCCAATTGCGCCATTCCCACAGCATATATCGGCTGAATTTGGCGAGCTGTATGCCGCTGGATAAAGATGGGCGACAACGCGCCACAAGATTGGGAGCTCAGCCGGCATGACGGGCGGATTGGACGAAGGCAGTGCTGTCCTGGTCACCGGAGCGACGGGCGGGATCGGGCAGGAAATCGCCGCACAGGCTGCCGCCGCCGGCGCCACTGTGGGCGTGCACGGTTCGCGGCAAGAGTCGGTCGATGCCGCGATGGTGAAGCTGCGTTCGCGCGTGCCTGCGGGGCAGTTCGTTGGCTGCGCTGCCGATTACCGCGAGCCGGGAGCGATCGCCGCCCTCGTCGAGAGCTTCGTTGCAGCCACGGGCCGGCTCGACGGCGTGGTTGACTGCGCATTGGGCGGTCCCGGCGGCCGGATCACCGGGGCGTTCACCGGCACCGACCCCGCCGACTTCGCGCCCCATGCCGCCGGTGCCCTTGGCAACGTGGAAACGCTGTGCTTCGCCGCGCTGCCGCATCTGCGCCGGCAGGGCGGATCGTTCGTGGCCTTCGCATCGGATTCCGGCCGCTTCGCCGCGCCGCGCCAGGCGCTCGTCGGGGCGACGATGGCGGGCATCATCGGCTTCGTGCGCAACATCGGCCTGGAGCTTGCGCGCGATGGCATCCGGGTCAACTGCGTGACACCAAGCTTCGTGGCCGAGACCCCGATCTTCGAGCGTTTTTCGCAAGCCGCCGAGGGACGCGCGCAGGCGGCGGCCAATCGCGCCGGGCTGGGCCTGCCGACCCCGGCGGACGTCGCACCGCTGGTGCTGTTTCTGCTGGGGCCGGGCGCCGCGCGCATCACCGGCCAGGTGATCAGCGTCAACGGAGGGCTCAATGCCTGAGACCGGCAAGGACCTGATCGCCCAGCTGCCGCTGCGCGAACGCGACCCCGCCAATCCGGGCTTCATGGCGCTCGACAACATCCGGGTGCTCGATTTCACGCGCGCCCTCGCCGGACCGCAAGCGACCCAGGTGCTGGGCGACTTCGGCGCGGACATCATCAAGGTGGAAATGCCCGGCAAGGGCGACGATTCGCGCATGTCGCTGCCGCAGCACCGCATCGGGGGCGAATCCGCGTTTTTCCTCGCGCTTAACCGCAACAAGCGGTCGATCGCAGTGGACATCAACAGCGCAGCGGGGCGCGAGATCATTCTCGACCTGCTGGAGACCTGCGACGTTCTGGTGGAGAACTTCACCAGCCGGGTCATGCGCCGGATCGGGCTGGACTACGCCAGCCTGAAGGAGCGCTTCCCCGGGCTGATCTACTGCTCCGTTTCGGCTTACGGGCGCACCGGCAGCCTTTCGGAAGCGGCCGGGTTCGATACGCCGGTTTCGGCCGAGGCCGGCCTGTGCCGGCTGAACTCGCGGCCGGGGGAAGCGCCGACCATCGGCGGGACGCCGTGGACCGATCTGACCACGGGCCTCAATGCCGCCATTGCGATCCTCATCGCCCTGCAAGCCCGCAGCCGCACGGGCATGGGGCAGATGGTCGAAGCGGCGATGTATGACACCGCGCTGTCGAACCTGACCTTCCGCGGGTACGAGTGCCTGGTATCGGGCGAGGAGCCGCGAGCCATCCCGGTGCAGGCCTTGCGCGGCATCCCGCGCGGGCAGTTCGCAACGCAGGACGGCGTGCTGGTGATCACGGCCGGCGGGGACAAGATGTTCCGGGCCTTCGCCACCCAGGTAATCGACAAACCGGAATGGGCCCAAGATCCGCGCCTGGCGACCGACAACGACCGCGCCGGCCATGCCGAGGAACTGCTGGGCGCCATCAACGCCATCCTGCAAGGGCAGACCAGCGCCTATTGGTCGCAGCGCTGCAAGGCCGCGGGGGTGCCATGCGGAATCATGAAGGATGTGGGCGAGGCCTTGCTGTCGCCGGAAACAGCGGAGCGGGAAATGGTCTACCGCGTGCCGCACCCTACGGCCGGTGCAGTGCCGGTCATCGCCAACCCGGCCCGCCTGTGGGGCACGCCGCAGGAGACCGCGGCGGCGCCGCCATTACTGGGGCAGCACACCCGCGAAATCCTGGCCGAACTGGCCGGCTATGACGAAGCCCTTGTCTCCGCCCTGATCGAGCAAGGTGTCATCGGCACGCTCGGGTAAGCATACCGGACCAGCCTTTGGAGGGGCAGGAAGGCCCTCCGCGTGGGCGAAGGGCCTTCCGCTTCACACTGTGGCAATCCCGGTAAGCGGAGATCCGACGCTGCCCGGCAGGCGCAGGGGCGGCGCGGTCAGCAGGAACGACGAGCGTTCGTGCGCCTGCAACCAGTTGGCGAGTTCCTCGAGATACCATAGCTCGCCGAGGAATATGCCCTGCTTGAACAGGCAGAGATCGTGGATCGGCAGCCGGTCCTCCCCCGTGCCATGGAGCATGTTGCCAAGCCATTCCACGGCGATCGTATCGGAGCACAGGGCCACGACTCCGCTGTCGACGATCCACTGCCGGAGTCTCTCGTCACCGCCATCGAGCGTCGCGCAGTGGCTGAACAGCCGCTCCCGATCCGGCTGCCGGTTCATGTCCAGCAGGAGACGATCGAACCCCGAATAGAACAGCGCGAAATCACCCGGTTTCACCTCGACCCGCTGCTTGTCCATCGCCCGCATCAGATCGTCATAACCGACCGCCCGCAGGTCCATGCCGAACTCCTGCTTGAGGTTCACGAGGACTCCGCGACCCTGGACGCCGGCCGTGGCCAGGCTATCGATGCCCAGTGCGCGGGCGTAGACGCGGCCTTCCGCGTCCGGGCCCACCAGATGGTCGTCGGCGCGATAGCCGTTGTAATAAACCTTCTCGGGCACGCCATCGCCATCGGCGTCGAACATGCGCCCGTGATGGGCCAGCGAGTCCCACTGGGTGGAGTACTGGGTGTGCAGCACCACGTAGTCGTCGCAGGTGATCTCGTCGCCGTCCTCCCACGTCATGTTGTAGTGACAGCAGGTGTCGCTCTTCGCCCCGAACAGTTGCGGGGGAGCGCGGAAATCGACGAATCTGCCGCCGGGATAGTCCAGTGGCAGACTGAGGCTGAAGGCAATCCCTTCCTTCACCTCGCGCACCCCTGCCAGCCGCCGCTCGGGTGTCAGCAAGTTCATGCGGCCGATCTGGTCGTCGGGCCCGAAATCACCCCAGTTCGAGCCCTCAGGCCGGTTCACCCATCGCTGCATCGCTCATCTCCCTGGTTGATGCTCAACTGAATTGCCGCGCCCGCGGGTGCGGGCAAGGCACAATCATCAGGCTCCCGCTGGCGCCGGCTCCGATTACGGCGAACGGAAGCCCCGGGCGAACCGCCGGATCTCGTCCACGAAGGCCCCCGGCTGCTCCATCGCCGCGAAGTGGCCGCCGCGCGGCATGACCTGCCAATCGACAATGTTATAGTCGCGTTCCGCCCAAGAGCGGGGGGGCCGCCGGATCTCGCCCGGGTACCTGGCATGGCCGGTGGGCACTTCGACACGCCGGGGCAAGGGAGTGTAGCGGCCCGGGCCCATCGATTCGTAATACATCCGGTTGGCCGAATTGATCGTTCCCGTGACCCAGTAGAGCATCACGTTGTCGAGCAGGCGGTCCTTGGTGAAGGCCCGCTCGATATCGCCGCCACAATCGCTCCAGCGGCGGAATTTCTCGAGGATCCAGGCGGCGAGGCCGGAGGGCGAGTCGGTCAGGCCATAGGCCAGCGATTGCGGCTTGGTTGCCTGGATGACCTGGTAGGCGGTCTCGCTGGCGTCGTATTCGTCCTTCCACTGAAGATCATCGATCTCCTGCTGCGATAGGCCGGCCAGCGGATCGGCGGGATCGGCCGGACTGCCCGAGATCAGGTTGATGTGGAGCGCGCGCATGTTCGGCTCGTCGAGGATCGCCATCCACGACGAGATGGCCGCGCCCCAGTCGCCGCCCTGGGCGATATAGCCGCTGTAACCGAGGCGCTGCATCAGCTCGACGTTGGCCAGGGCGGCCTTGCGGCAATCGAACCCGGTGTGGCGCGTGGGCCCCGACCAGCCATAGCCGGGGATAGACGGCATGACGACGTGGAAGGCGTCTCGCGGGTCGCCCCCATGCGCGGCCGGGTTGCTGAGCGGAGCGATGATCTCGAGAAATTCCGCGACCGATCCGGGCCAGCCATGGGTGACGATCAGCGGCAGCGCATCGGGCTCGGGCGAGCGGACATGGTAGAAGTGGAGGCGCTCGCCCTGCGCTTCCGTCACGAACTGGGGGAAGGCGTTGAACCGGGCTTCGGCCCCCCGCCAGTCGTAGCCGGTTCGCCAATATTCGCAGAAGTGGCTCAGATAGCCGAGTTCCGTCCCGTAATCCCAGCCCGCGCCCTCAAGCTGGTCGGGATAGCGCGTCCGGGCCAGGCGGGCAGCGAGGTCGCGCAGCACTTCATCGGAGACCACGGCATGGAACGGGAATATTTCGGCCGACATCGATGCTCCTGCGCGTTGGGTGTGGAACGAGATGCCGGCCCCGGCCCTAGGCCGGACTGACTCCGTCGGCATGCTTGAGGAACCGGGAAATGCGCTGGCTGGCGGCCACGGCGGTTTCCGCGATCTGCTTGATCTTCTTGCCGGTGACCTCGTGCAGGAACCCGGACAGGGTCATGACGAAAGCCAGCCCCTTCGCGTCCATGACCGGGACCAGGATGAAGCTCAGCTGGTACGAACGATCGTCGTCGAGCTCGCGCACGAAAAAATTGGTGTGCTCCCGGCGCTCGGCGATCGGGGCCTGGGCCAGGTGGACGGACCAGCTGTCAAGCCGGACGGTGACGAAGTAGCCCCGTTCGCGGGCCGCATCCATTGCCGCACGGACTTCCTCGCGCTGCTCGGGCGTAGCCTCGTTCTTGATCGTATCGAGCCATTGGGCGATCGCTTCGTCGCTCTCGAACGACATCGAAGGAGCAGCCCACAGCGAATTCATGCTTACCCGCTGACCGATCGGCGGGAGCCATCCGAGGTGGGAAATGCCGCCAGCGCGGTCGCGCAGCACCATTTCATCCTTTTCGATGAACTGGGCCGTGCAGATCGCATCGAATTCGTCAGCGAGCCCGCGCATCTCCGCCCGCGCGATCTCGAGCGGAGAATAGTTTTCGCGCGCGATCCGGCCGGCCGCAACGAGCGCCGGGCCAATAACATAGCTCTTGTCGGGCTTGCGATAGAGATAGCCCTTGTCGACCAGAGTCGCCAGCAGGGCATGGCACGTGGCCCGGCTCAGCCGGAGCGATTTGACGAGTTCCGTCAGCGTGAACGCATCGGACGGATGCTCCACGAAAAAGTTGATCACGGATACGACGCGGGTGGCTGCGGGTGAGGCTCTGGACATGGAAGCTTTCGCCATTTCGAACTGCCCGCCCTTACGCGCGCCGTTGACCGACGCAAAGAGCTGTTTTCCAGCACGTCCAGCCACGGATGCGGAGGGTTCAGACGCCAAGGCGACGGAAGCTCTCGTGATCGGCGACGGCGGTGCCCAGCCGGCGATTGAATTCCATGATGATCGGCGGATCGACCCGCACCGTGATCCCCCACAGGAACATCCCGTAAGCCAGAGACTCCCGGTACCTGTCCCACGCCTCATCCCAGGCCGGCGCCTGTCCGCCATGGGCGTCGAGGCGGTCGAGATAATGCCGGAGCAGGCTTTCCTCGTGCTGGCGGCGGTTCTCCACCGTCATCACCGCCCCGATATGGTAGGCGACGTCGAGCGACCAATGGCCGCGCTGCAGCAATTGCCAATCGACCATGCCGCAGCCTTCGGGCGTTTCGAACACGTTCCCGGCATGGGCATCGCCATGGACGAGGCAGTGCTGCAGGCCCGCGTCGCGTCCGGCGATGCTGGTCAGGGCCGCGTAGATGCGCTGGCCGTCGCGCAGCTCATCCGGCAGGGGCTCGCCGCGCTCTCCCCGCATCAGCTCGGTAAGCCGCTCCCTGGGCACGCCCTTGTAGTTGGTCAGCTCCTCGACGCGCGGGCGCACCCAGGGCCAACGCGCCAGCTTCGCCTCACCCCAGCTGGCGGCATGAAGCCGGGCCAGCTGGTCGACGCTGCTGCGCGCCTGCTCGACCGAGTAGGGTTCAAGCGCCGTCAGGAACCGGGCGCCGCCTGCAATGAGGTCCTTCATCAGGATCACCCCCGCGCCGGTCTGCTCGTCGCTGCCGGCATGGACGCATTCCGCCAGCCGCATCGTCAGGTGCGGGGCGCAATCGCGGTAGAAGGCCGCTTCGGTCAGCTGCACGCCGGACTGGAGATAGCCGAGCGCGGGATCGCCGAAGAAGCCCTTGAGGCAGTAGGCCGTCGGCATGGCCGGATCGACGCCGGGGCCGAACGCCAGCTCCATGCGCACCTTGGTGCATGATGGGCCGAGCGTTTCGACGACTCGCACGTCGCGCACCTCGATCCCGCCCAGGGCCATGCCGAGCCAGGCAGGATCGAGCACCTCCTCAAGGACCAGGGGAGCGGGGCTGAACGTGGGGGCGGGGGCGGTCAAATGCATTCTCTCCGGTTTTGCCTTGAGGTTTGCGGTCGAAACCTCAGGCAATTGATCATTTGGGCAATTGCTGCCAGAATTCGCCTATTAGAATTGTATTTCGCCAAAATGGCAAGCCATGACCGCCGACCGGGACGGCAAGATACTGGGTGCAAGGCGGCACGCGGCAGATCGGCGCGGTGGCGGCGCCTCGCGTTGCAGCCCCCTTCCGGTTCGACATGGCCGCATTCGGCACCGGCATCCCGGCCCGCCGGGACAGGAGTAGACGATGAAAGCCCGCTTCCCGACCTTCGACTTCGCCAACGTGCGCGCGCACTGGACACGTTCGCCCGAATTTGCGCAGCGGTGCAACGCCGCCTCGCTCGTGCCGGCTTACGTCGAGCCATTTCTGCTGAAGGTGATGAAGACGGCCAGGGACAAGATCGATCCGGCCAACACCCGGCTGATCGAGGAGATCGACATCTTCTGCAAACAGGAGATGCAGCACTGCAAGCAGCACCTGGCGTTCAATTCCGCGATCCGGCGCCAGGGCTATGAAGGGCTCAAGCCGCTCGAGGACAAGATGCAGGCCGACTACAAGGCCTTCCTCGAACAGCGCTCGCTCCGGTTCAACCTTGCCTACTGCGAAGGGTTCGAATCGATGAGCGCCAGCGGCTGCGAAGCCTGGTTCGAGGATTACGGCGAACTGCTCGAAGGCGCCGATCCGGCAACGGCCGATCTCTGGCGCTGGCATCTTGCCGAAGAGTTCGAACACCGCACGGTCTGTTCGGAAGTGTTCCATGCCCTGAGCGGGCTCGATCCCGTTTCGCGATATTTCTATCGCATCTACGGCTACGCCTACGCGCTCATCCACATCGGGCGCTTCGTGAAGGCGGCGGGGCAGTACCTGCGCACCACAGACCGGGAAGCCATGTCGGCCGACGAACTGGCCCAATCTCTCGCCCGCGAGGCCGAGGTCAAAAGGATCACCACCCGCCGGATCCTGCCGATGATGCTCAAGGTCCTTTCGCCGTTCTACGATCCGGCGAAGCGCCGGGAGCCCGAAGGATACCGGGCCTTCCTTGATAGCCTGGAGCAACGGCGGGCGACTGCGGCGTGAAATGCCACGGCAGATCTCACGCGGGTTGACGGGGTGGGGCGACCATGTAAAAGTCAGGTATTACGACATAAAATTCCATATATCGAATTCGGAGAGTAACCATGGTCGATTACAAGGTCATCTGCGCCGATTCCCACGTGAACCCCGCGCCGGACTTCTGGCAGGACTACCTGCCTGAATCGCTGCGGCATCTGGCCCCCCGAATCGAGCAGGGTGACGATGCGGATTACGTGGTCTTCGAGGGGCGCCGGAAGAAGCTCAACCTGATCGGCGCGCAGGCCGGCCGGTCGGGCGAGAACTTCAAGATCGAAGGCCGGCTGTCCGACATGCGCGGCGGCGGTTGGTTGCCAGACGAGCGCCTGAAGGACATGGACCAGGACGGGCTGGATGCGGCGGTGATGTTCGGCGGCGGACCGCTCGGCACGACCAGCGACGAACTCTACATCGAGAGCTACGATGCCTATAACCGCTGGCTCGCTGACTTCTGTGCCTATGAGCCCAAGCGCCTGATCGGTGTCGCCTATCTCCCCATGCGGGATATCGACGAGACGATCACCATGATGCGCGCCGCGGCCAAGCGCGGGTTCAAGGCCTGCAACATTCCTGCCTTCCCCCAGGCCAAGACGCTCAAGGAGATGGATATCGCCGGCGGAGCGCAGACCCTGGCCTTGACCGGCAATCCCTTTGGCGAGCTGCAGTACGACGATCCGCAGTTCGACCGGTTCTGGGCCGAGGCCCAGGACCTTGACATGACGATCTGCATCCACCTGGGCGCCCGCATGGCGCGCTGGCAGGAGCCGCGGTTCTTCCTGTCGGACCTGCTCATGACCAAGCTCGCCATGGCCGAACCGATCGCGCTGCTGATTTTCGGCGGCGTGTTCCAGCGGTTCCCGAAGCTGCGCTTCGTCAGCGTGGAAAGCGGTGTGGGCTGGTTCGCCTTCGCCGCCAATTACATGGACATGACCTGGCAGAAGCAGCGGTACTGGACGAAGAACAAGCTGACCGAGCCGCCCAGCTTCTACATGGACCAGAACGTCTACGGTTCGTTCATCCACGACAAGGTGGGCGTCGATACCCGCCACATGCCGGGGGCCAGGAACATCATGTGGTCGTCGGACTACCCGCACTCGGAAACCAGCTATCCCGAAAGCCGGCAGTGCATCGAAAATCTGTTCGCCGGCGTGCCCGAGGACGAGAAATACGAGATCATCTGCGGCCGCGCGAAGCGGGTCTTCGGGCTCTGACCGGGGCGCTGCGCGGTTAAAAAAGCATGGAAGTGGTGGAGAGCGAAGCAATGGCGGCCTTGTCCGATGGTGGCACGTCTCAGGCAGTTGATGGCCTTTATTGCGGTCAGTTCCAATCAGGCCAGGGACCTCTGCTCGACGTTGTCGATCCATCGGACGGCCGCGCCTTCGCGCAAGTGCGCACGGCCTCGCCCGGCCAGATCGCCGACACGATCGGCGCCGCCCGCTCGGCCTTCGACAGCGGCGTCTGGTCCGGCCTGCCGATAGCGGAACGGGCTGCCTATCTGCGGCGCATGCTGCAGCGCATGGAGGGCCAGTCGGCGCGGCTGCTGGACCTGCTGGTCCGCGAAGCGGGCGTGGTGCGCGGATCGATGACAAGGCCGATCCATGTCGACGTCGCCCTGCGCCACGGTTTCCAGTGCATCGATCTCGCCCTGACCTTGCCGGAAGCAGTCGACAACCCCATTCCGATTGCCGAGCGTGCGACCCCGAACTACCTTCTAGAGAGCTTCCAGCGCTATGAGCCCGTGGGCGTCGTTGCCGCGATCTCGGCCTACAACGTTCCGCTCTTCATCGGCCTGTGGAAGATCATCCCCGCGCTGATCACCGGCAATACCGTCATCCTGCGGCCAAGCCCACTGACACCGCTGGCAACGCTCCTGATCGGCGAGGCGGCTTCCGCCGCCGGCCTGCCTGACGGCGTTCTCAACATCGTCGCCGAGGCCGGGAACGACGGCGCCGTGCTGCTCAGCACCGACCGCAGGATCGACATGGTCACCTTCACCGGATCCAGCGCGGTGGGCAAGCAGGTCATCCGGCAGAGCGCCGACACGATGAAGCGCTACCAGCTGGAACTGGGCGGCAAGTCGGCCCAGATCTACCTGCCCGACGCCCTCGAGCTTGCAGCCGGTGCGGCCGATCGCGTGTGCGGCGTGCAATCGGGCCAAGGCTGCGTGCTGGGGACCCGGATCTTTGTCCCGGCCGCGGAAAAGGCCGCCTTGCTTGACCGGATGGCGCAGTCGGTCGGCAAGATGACCGTCGGCCCGGCGGAAGGGGCGGACACGGTGGTCGGCCCGGTGATCAATGCCGCCGCGGTGGAGCGCTGCGAGGCGATCGTCGCCGCGGCTATTGCCGCCGGGGGCCGCGTGGTGGCAGGCGGGCGGCGCCCCGCCCATTTGACGGAAGGGTTCTATTTTGAGCCCACGATCCTCGACGTGCCCGACAATAGCAATCCGGCGGCGCAGGAGGAAATATTCGGCCCGGTCGTCTGCGTGATCGGCTACGACAATCTCGACCACGCCGTGGCCATGGCCAACGACACGCAATATGGGCTCTCCGGCCACGTCTTCGGCAAGGACATGAAGGCCGCCATGGACGTGGCGCTGCGGCTGCGCACCGGCACGGTGAACATCAATGGCGGCATGATCAGCGCCTATGCCTCGAGCGGGGGGCGAAAGCTGAGCGGGTTCGGGCGCGAGCGCGGCGTCGAGGGCATTCGCATCTACCAGGAAATCAAGTGCATCAGCATAACGCGATAAAGCAGGGGAGAAAGCATGGTCGGGAAGCTGCTTGCTGGTAAGTCGGTCGTCATAGCCGGCGCCGGGTCGGGGGTCGGCCGGGCCGCCTCCCTGCTGTTCGCCCGCCACGGCGCGCGGCTGGTCTGCGCCGACATCATGGCGGACTGGGTGGCCGAGACGGTGCGTCTCGTGCAGGCCGAAGGCGGGGAGGCGATCGCCGTGACCTGCAACGTGGTCAGCGAGGCGGATATCCAGCGGGCGATCGATGCCGCCGTCGATGCCTATGGGTGGCTGGACGTGATCTACAACAATGTCGGCATTACCGGCGGGCCGGTCCAACTGGCCGAGACGAGCGAAGAACAGTTCGAAAAGCTGGTCAGCGTGAACTTCGGCGGGGTCGTCCGGGGAAGCAAGCTCGCCGTCCGGCAGTTCCGGAAGCAGGGCTCCGGCGGCGTCATCGTCAATACCGCGTCGGTCTCAGGGCTGATCGGCTGGGGCGGGGTCGTATATGGCGGAACCAAGGGCGCCGTCGTGGCCATGACCCGCACCCTGGCGATGGAAGTGGCCAAGGACGGGATCCGCGTCAACTCGGTCTGCCCGGGCGGAATGATCACCAATTTCGGCGCCGACGAGCCCTTTGCGACGCCCACCCCCGAAAAAGTGGCCGCGATGGGGAGCTTTCATCCCCTGGGACGCCCGATCGACCCCATGGATTGCGCCAATGCCGCGCTGTTCCTGGCGTCAGACCTTTCATCCAACATCACCGGAGTCAACTTGCCGGTCGATGGCGGACTCTCCGCAGGGTAACAGCCGGCAGCTGGACAGTTAAGGCCGGGACGGTTCCGATCCGGGGATCGGGCACGGCACTGTGCCCCGGTCAATTCAGCGGACGTCCTCCCACAGGATGCGCCTGGGCATGGGTTCGGGCGGAGCGATGCCGAGGTGCTCGGCCACGAAATGCCAGCCTGGGCATTCACCCCAGTCGTTACCGGGGGTTGGCGGGTACCAGTTCGCATCCAGCATGTGCGTGCGCAGACAGTTCATCTTGAAGCAGGCAAAGACCGTATACCATTCGATATCCGTGACCGGGATGCCGGTCACCTCGGACCAGAGCGCGCAGGTCTCTTCGGCGGACCCGATGCCATCCGGGCGCGCGACGCCTGATCCCACGGTGCGATGGCGCTCGTTGGAGAGCCACCAGCCCAGGTCGTGCAGAGCGCCGCCCAGCGAAACCTGCTCCCAGTCCATCACTGCGAGGACGCGGAAGCTGTCGTCGAACATCATGTTGCCGATCCGGGCATCGCCCCAGACTATGCCGGGCGGCGGATTGGCCGGAGCGGTACGGAGAATTTCGGCGAAGGCACGTTCGACGAACGGCAGGGGCCCGGGCTCGGTGATCCACGCCACGTACCGGCGCCAGCGATCGATCTCCTGTTCGAAACCCGTCCCGCCGGTGCCCAGATCGAGGAACGGCACGTCCTGGTGCGGGATCAACTGGATGGCGGCCAGTTGCCGAACCGAATCCTCCCAGGCGACACGCCGCTCGGCCGGGGTGGCTTCAGCAAGCCAGCCGTGGGTCACGTAGGACGGGTAGCTGACCGGCACCCGGCCATCCATCCGCTCCATCACGAAGAATGGCGCACCAAGGATCGCGGGATCTTCCTCGAGCCACAGCACCTCGGCCACCCGCACATGACCGCTCTGCCGAGCGGCGCGCATGATCCGGAACTGGTCCACGAACTGATCATCGAGATAGACCGACTTGTCCGGCCGGGGCTTGATCCTCACGACCAGGCCACGCTCATGGGCCACGCCGTCAACCCGCCAACTGGCGGTGAACAGGATCGTCTCGTGCGACAAGCCGGCGCCGCGGGGATAGCGCAGGTCGGTAATGGCGATATCGCTCGCCCCCTCGATGCGCGTCGGCAGCCAATTTTCCAGGGTTTGCGCGAGTTCATCCAGCGAGCGCTGGGACGGGGCGACGATGGGCGGCTCGGTTTTCTCCATGTCCTCTGGACTGTCACCACTCCCAATTGATGTCAATCAATTCGCATGAACGACCAAGAGTTTGATATATGGAACCGGTAGTCCAGCCGTGGCGAGGCCATGCTGCTGCCCCAAGCATCGCTGACCGGTCTGCGCGAGCGGGCTAAAACGCCGGAATTGAGTTCGTTCAGGCTTGTCGCCAGTTCAGGGCAGCATGGGCGCCATGGCTGTCGCAAAAGTCAGGTTGACGCGATCCTTGTCGCGCAACAATTCGTGCGTATGCGCAACGAGGCTGGCCCCCACCGCGGACAGGTGGCGTGGATGCCAGACCATCACCAGCTCGAGGTTGGTGTTGGCCGGCAGATCACTGACCGGGATGAGGCGAACGTCAGCAAACTGGCAGTGGGCCACGGTGGCCGGGGCCAGCGTACTCCCGAGACGCGCGCGAACGAGGAGCATCGCGTGATCGGTGCTGGTAGCTTCCTGGACAATGCGCGGAACAGATCCTGCAACCTTGAAGGCAGCCATGACCTTCGACACACTGTCGGGCGAACGTTGCGCGGGAGCGAAGATCATCGCCTGTTCGCCCAACTCGCGCAATTGGACTGATTCCCTGGCGGCGAGCGGCTCGAGTGCCGAGGTCGCCCATACATGGGGTGTGCGCTCGACCAACAGGCGCTCGTCCTCGCCCCGGACCAGTTCCGCAAGGGGCCGCATGAACGCGACGTCGAGTTCCCCTTCCTGCACCATCCGTGACAGGACGGGTGAAGGATGCGTGCACAGCTGGAGGGTGACGCCCGGATTGACCTCCCTGAATGTCCGCAACACCGCGGGCAGCAGGCGATAGCCGGCAGGGCTGATGAATCCGAGGCGGAGGCTGGACCGCGAACCCTGCTTGCTGGCGGCTTCGTGGGCAAAGGCCACGGCGAGATTGGCCTGGGAAACGATCTTGCGGGATTCGTAGAGGAACGCCTCTCCCGCGAGAGTGAGCACCACGCCCCCTCTCGTCCGGTCGAACAGGCGAACGCCGAGCTCCTCTTCCAGGCGCTTGATGGACTGGCTCAGCGGCGGTTGCGCCATGTTCAGGCGCAAGGCAGCGCGGCCGAAGTGCTGCTCCTCGGCCACAGCGATGAACTGCTTGATGCGCCGGATGCTGAGGTCCATTGCCGTTATTGCCGCCCCGATGCAGAAGGTACCACCCGGCGACTACCCTGCCCGGATATCTCCCGGAAATACAACTTGGCGATCCTCCGCCTGAGGGCGCGGGACGCAATATCCTCGACATCGATCAGCTCGGGCGATTTCCACTGGTGGTAAAACGAGGAGCCAAAGATTTCCCCGGCGAGGTTGCGGATCAGGGCGGCCCACTCCGCCCGCGACATGACGATCTCGGGGAAGAGCCCGATAACTTCGGTGTGAATGCGTTCGATCATGTCGAACGAGCGCTGCTCGATCGCGCGGCCGACTGGCGAGGCGTTGTCGATCCCCTTGCGCAGGGCCTGGGCGGCCGCATGCCACCGGCTGGACGCATTTTCTTCGAGGAAGGAAATCAGGACCTCGACCCGCTGGTCGAGAGGCAAGGATGCCGCATCGGCCGGAATCCGGGCGAGGTCGATCCCGAGCACATAATCGTGCACTTCGATCAGCAGGTCGTCCCGGGAGGCGAAGTGATGTTGAAAAGCGCCGCGGGTAAACCCGGCATATTCAGCGACGCGGGATGTGGTGAGCGCGCCGAACCCGCGGTCGACCAGCAGGTCCACGGCGGCGCGCAGGAAGGCAAGCCGCGTGGTGTCGCTCTGCCGGTCGCTGCGGGGGCGGGGCGCGGCGCGGTCGGTCACGCGGCCTCCCCTGCCCCGGTCGGCGCTCTCACGGCATGCCTGATCAACATGACCGCCGGGCCGAGGGCGACGCTTGCCATGATGGCGACAGCAAAACGGATGGCGGGCCCCTCCCCCGAGCCGCCGAGCAGATCCGCAAGGACCGCGACCACCTGTGGGCCGATACCCGCGCCGACCAACTGAACTCCGACGATCAGGACGGCGGCAGCGGTGGCGCGCATGCCGGGGGGCACCTGTTGCAGGAGCGCGCTGTGGGCCGGGGCCACGAACATCATCGTGAAAAACGCCCATCCGGCGATGGCCACTATGGCAGGGGTGATCGCCGAGGCCAGGCCCGCCGCGATCCCGCAGGGCACCGAGATGCACAGCGCGATCCCGGCGATGAGACAAAGCCGGGCCGAGCCGCCATCGCCGAAGCGGGTGGCAACAAGGCCGCCGGTGATCCCGCCGGTTACCCCGCCGAGCCCCTGCGCCATGGCGACGATGCTTCCGGCCTGGGCGAGATCGACACCGTGGCCGCGCACGAGGAAGAGCGACAGCCAGGCGCCTATGGCCATGGTGTTCATGCCGCCGAGGATGCACAGGACATAGAGGAGAGGAACGCCGGGCAGGCGGAACACCTGGCGGAAGGTCATTGCGGTCGTCGTGGGGAACTGGACCACCGCGTCGCGGTGGTGGGCCGGGAACTTCACCAGCGTGAACAAGCCTGCCGCCAGCACCAGCCCGGGCAGGGCTGCGATCATCATGAGCTCCCGCCAGCCATGGGCTTTGCCGGCGTAATGGACCAGCAAGCCCGCGACGACGACCCCGGCATTGGCGCCGGTGTAGTAGAAGCTGAACGCGAGGGGCCGGCGGAATGCGGAGAAGGTATCGGTGAGAACCGACATCATGATCGGGGGCGCGCCAGATTCGACCGCTCCCACCACGGCGCGCAAGCTGACGAGGATGGCAAAGCCAGCGGCAAAGGCACTAGCCCCCGTGGTTGCGCTCCACGCCAGTACGAGGATGGCCAGGATCGCCCGGCGGTCACGCCGATCGCCGAGCAGGCCGAACGGAATGGCGCAGAGCGCGGCCGGCAGGGCATAGGCCAGTCCCGAAAGGAAGCCGACCTGCTGGTTGGACAGGGCGAATTCGCGCTGGATCGCCGGGACCACCAGGAACAGGATGCTGCGATCCATGCTATGGACCGTGTACAGGAGCCACAACACGGCCAGCACGGCGACCTGGCGCGCCGGCGTCAGCACGTGATGCGGCTGGTTCAGGAGCATTGGGCGCGGTCAGCTGGGGCAACCGCCGACGGGATCGGCCGGGGCGGGGTGCGCACGTCCGAGTAGTTCATGCCTGACTGGCGATTACCCGGCATCCTCCACCGCCCCTCGTGCCCTGATTGCCCGCGAACCTGCGGGCGACGCAGACCCATGCATAATTGATTTTTTCCTATGCGCAACGTGCAGGTCACGCCTGCGGAGAGCGGAAATGCGCGCCGGGCAGGCCATCAATACGCCCCGGCATATACGCAAATCCGTTAGGTTGACTCATACATTCAAAAATGATTGGTTTGTTCGCGAAGTGCAGTGGCGAGGGTAGTTCATTGTTGGACGAGGCAGAGCGACCGTCCCTGAGAGACAAGGTCTTCGCCGTAACGGGCGCCTCATCTGGCCTGGGCCGGGCGATCTGCCGGCTCCTGGCCCGGCGGGGCGCTCAGGTGGCCATGATCGCGCGATCGGCGGCGCTGCTTGAATGCCTGGCGGACGAGCTCGGCGCGGCAGCCCTGCCGCTGGTCTGCGATGTTGGCGACGAGGGGTCCGTCGCCACCGCGTTTGCCGCCATCGCCGGACGCTTCGGGAGGCTCGATGGCCTGGTCAACTGCGCGGGGATCGGTTTTCCGGTGAGCATCGCGGAATTATCGACGGCGGATTTCATGGCGCACTTTGCGGTCAACGTCCTCGGGCCGGCCTTGTGCACGAAAGCCGCCCTTCCGCTGATGGCCCAGGCCGGCCATGGTGACATCCTCAACGTCAGCTCGCTTTCGGTCGAAGACCCCTTCCCGATGCTCGCGCCCTATGCGGCGTCCAAGGCCGCGCTGGAGGCGTGGTCAATAGCCGCCCAGCGCGAGTTGCTGGACCGTAACGTGCGGGTTCAGGTGCTGCGCGTCGGGGGGATGACGGACAGCAAGTTCGCAGCCGGATGGGACCCGGTCATGGCCGGGCGGGCGATCGGCAAAGCCAGGGCACAGGGCCGCTTCACCGACCGCGGCCCGCCCATGCCGCCCGAAGCCGCCGCGCTCGCCGCTGTCGACATGCTTTCGCTGCCGCGCTCGGCCCATTCGGAACTGGTCGTGCTGAAGCCGATGCATGTTCTCCCCGCCTCCAGCCGGGAGGCCGGCGCATGACCGCGGATCATGCGCAGGAACGGTACCATGGAACGACCGTGATTCGGACTTATGACAGCTTATGATTGGTGACGATCCCAAGGGCAGGTCGAGCAGCCCTGCGAGCCTGGCGCCGACGGCTGCGGACGAGGCCGCGTGCGTCGAATACGAACGGCGGATCCTGGCCGATGCCGAACGCCTGCCCCCCGCAGTGAGGGCGGCGGCAGAACAGGCCGTGGCAGCCGATCGGGTGCGCCGCACCGCATTGTACGCAGAACGCGCCCGCTATCCCGTGATCGCGGAGCAGGACGTGGGCGACCCGATCCTGGTAACCGGCCTTCCCCGGTCCGGCACGACCTTGCTTCACGGTCTGCTCGCCCAGGATCCGCGGGCCCGCAGCCCCCTGGTGTGGCAAACCGGCGAATGGTCGCCGCCCCCGGGGCTGGCCCCCGAAGCCGACGCCCGGCGCATCGCGCAGGCCTATGCTGAAGTGGCGCAGATCCCCAAGGAAATGCTCGCCCGTCATAGCAAGGGCGCCTTGCTTCCGGAGGAGTGCGGCGGGGTCCTCATGAACCTTGCCTTCGCCGGCACCGCGGTGCCAGCGATCTTCGGCATTGATGCCAACCGCGACTGGCTGGCCCGCGAGGCGGACCTGTCTGCCGCGATGCGCCTCCATCGCCATGCCCTGCAGCATCTGCAGGCCTTTACCAGCGGGGCATGGTGGGTGCTGAAGAACCCGCCCGACCTCTTCCGGCTAGATGCACGATTTGCCGAATATCCGGGCTCGCGGCTGGTCTGGTCACATCGGGACCCGGCCGCGGTGCTGCCGTCGAACGCCAGCCTGATCCAGTATGCCCAGCAGCTCAACGGGCTCGATCCCGATCCGGAACAGCTGGGAGCAGACCTGGTCGAATACTGGGCCGAGGCCATCGACCGGGCCATGGCCTTCCGGGCGCGCCATCCGCGCCAGGAGCAGTTCGTCGACGTTCATCACACCGACCTGTCGCGCGATGCGATCGGCGCCGCCCGGCGGATCTACGACCAGTTCGGCATGACGCTGACTCCTGAGGCCGAAACCGCGATGCGCGTCTACATGGCCAACAACCGCAAGGGCAAGCACGGCGCCCATAGCTACAGCCCGGAGCAATTCGGCCTCACGGCGGAAGGACTGCACAAGCGGTTCGCCAGATATATCGAAACCTTCGACGTGGAGATTGGAAGATGACAGGCGATCCTTACGCGAGCGGGCTTTCCCCCGATGCCGACCGGGCGTGGGTGGGGCCCATGGCGGGGGCCCCGCAACTGGTCGAAACGTTCAATCTCTGGCTGACCGATGGCCCGCGCGGCCTGTGCGTCAACCTCAGCCCGCATCTGGAGCGCGGCGAAATCGTGCGCGCTTCGGCCTCGGTGTTCCTGCCGGGCGGGCGCATCCTGCGCCGGCACAACGGCGACACCACGCCCCTTGCCGAGACCACCCGCTTCGGCACGCCGTTCATCCGCTACGAATGCGTCGAGCCATTTCGCCGCTGGACCTACCGGATCGACAATGCCGAGATGCGCATCACCAATGATGCAGAACTGGCCTATGGGGAAATGCCGGCCGATGGTCCGACGGCCTTGGTCTCGGCCGAGATCAAGCTGACGACCCGGTCGCCAGCCTGGGTGATGGGCGCCTTCTTTCCCGACATGGCGCAGCAGCTGGCGGGACCTCAGGGGCTATGGATGGGCTCCCGTCTTCGGTCCGGCCCCTCACCGGACACCCGGCGCTACGAGCAATTGGCTGAAGCCACCGGCACAATCACGGTGGATGGCCATACCTACGAGTTTTCCGGTACCGGCATGCGCGCTCACGTGCGGGGCGAACGGGAGCTCACCGGCATGCGGGGGCACTTCTGGACGGCGGCTCTCTTCCCGAGCGGGCGTGGTCTGGCGATGGTCGGCTATCAATCGCCCGACGGCGCGATCACCTACGACGAGGGCTACCTGATGGTGGACGGGCAGGTGCACCCCGCGCGCATCACCGCGGCCCCGCGCATGGACCGCAATCCGCTCTCCGCCCCCTTCACCTACGACTTCGCGACGGAGACCCTCGGCACGGTACGGATCGGCGGGCGCGACATGTCGAGCTTCGTCTGGTCACAGCAGGGCTGGATCGGCATCGGTTCGGACCAGATGCACCCACGCTACCGGCTCGATCCCACCGCGCCCCTGGTCATGAAGCAAAGCCCTGCCGAATTCATCTGGGACGGCGAATATGGCTGGGGCATGCGCGAGATTTCGGGCGAGCTGCCCTGACGCATCACGGCCTCAGGGGCCCCTTCACCACTCGAGCGGCAGCGCTTCCAGTGAGAGGACATTGCCGAACCGCATGGGCAGCGGCGCGCTGTTCGTCCGCCGGAAGGGCGGGAGCTTATCGAGCATGGCCTCAACGGAGATGCGCAATTCGCGCCGGGCCAGATGCGAGCCGAGGCAGCGGTGCACGCCATAGGCGAAGGTGACGCTGGTGGGATTGCGATCGAGAATGACCTCGTTGGGCCGCTCGTAGACCTCCGGATCGCGCGCGGCGGCCGGGGTGCACAGCAGCACGGGTTCGCCCGGCTCGATCACGAGCCCTTCGCGCGTGACGTAGGGCTTCACCGCCCGCCGCGCGACCGTCACCGTGGCAAAAGCGCGTTGCAGTTCCTCCATGGCGATGGTGAGCAGCTCCGGATCCTGGCGCAGCCGCTGCTGATCCGCCGCGTTCTCGGCAAGGTACTTGATGTACCAGCCGATCCCGGAAGTGACAGTGTCCAGCCCGGCGAAGAACAGGGTGAAACCGGTGTTCACGCATTCGTCGGGCGTCATGCGCCGGCCCCGGACCTCGGCATTGACGAGATGGGACAAGACATCGTCGCGCGGCTTGCCGACACGTTCGGCCAGGGCATCCTTGAGGCACTGTTCGATCGAGCGGATGGTGCTGAGCCGGAGGTCCGGATCGAGCTCGCCCATCATGATCTTTTCCCACCGGACGTAAGTGTCCATTTCCTCCAGCGGCAGGCCGAGCAGGGTGAGGAAGATCGCCACCGGGAGGGGTATCGCAAAATCGGCGACGAAATCGCACCCGCCGTCGGCGGCGAACCGATCGACCATGCGGCGCACTTCGCGTTCGACCGAAGCTTCCAGTGACGCCATTCGCGTCGGCGAGAACATCGGGTTGAGGAAGGCGCGATACCACATGTGGTTTGGCGGATCGATCTCGACCGGGATGAGGTTGTCATCGCTGCCGATCGCCTTGAGCACGCCGGAGATACCGGCCGACGAGAAGCTCGCAGTATCGAGAAAGGCCTTGCGGACTTCCGCCTCGCTGCGGAAAATCCACGCGCCCTCGCCCGGGCGCAATCCTTCGGGCGACCAATAGACCTCCGGGCCTTCGTGCATGTGCGGCACGATGACGTCGAACGGATCGTCCGCCCCGTGGCTCTGGGTCAGGCTGAATTCGAACTGGCGGATGCGGTCGGCGGGAAGCCTGGCGGCCGGCGCCTGTCCCGTAATTACCGGGGAGTCCACATCAGACATGGGCCACTTGCTCCTGCTGAGATTCCTGCCGGGCGGTAGCAAGCAGCTCCGCCGCTTTCTCGCCGATCATGATGCATGCGGCGTTGGTATTGCCGGAGATGAGCCGCGGCATGACCGAGGCGTCGGCCACGCGCAGGTTGGCGACGCCCCGCACCCGCAGCTGCGGATCGACGACGCTGGCTTCGTCACCGCCCATCCGGCACGTGCCGCTGCCGTGGTAGGTGCTGAACCCGAAATCGCGGGCGAATTGCACCAGCGCCTCGTCATCAGCAATCATGGCGGGCGACATGGGCGGCAGGTAGCCCTGGACAATCCGGCTCATCGCAGGCTGGCGGACGATCTCGTCCATGCGCCTGATCATCGCGACAGTGACCATCTGGTCATAGGCGGCGGTGAACAGCTCGGGCCGGATGGCAGGGTGGGCGGCGGGATCGGGCGATTTCGCCAGAACCGAACCGCAGGACTGGGGACGTGCCGGATAGCCGCTGATCGTGAACCCCGGCTCGGCGCCAAGCACGACGCGGCCGCTCCGCGCGGTTGCCTCGTAGTCAATGTTACCGGGGCTGGCGAAGGCCTGGATGTCGGGAATATCCGCGGCCGGCGACGACCTGAGGTAGCCCGTGACCATCACCGAGGCGCCTGCCAGAGTCCCCCGCCGGCGCAAGGCGAAGCGCGCAAGCTCCCAGGCCAGGCCCAGACCTCGCGAGGACGCATTGATGCTCTGGCTGCCGGGCTTGAGCCGCAGTTGCAGCGAGACGCCATAATGATCCTGGAAGTTGCGGCCGACTTCCCGATTGGCGGCGACCGAGGCCACGCCGATCGACGCAAGGTGCTGTGGGTCGCCAATTCCGGATAGTTGCAGCAGTTGCGGCGAATTGATGACACCGCCGCACAGGATCACCTCGCATCGCGCGGCGGCGTCGACCGTTCGGCCATTCTGGCGGTACCGCACCCCGACGGCCGCCTTCCCGTCCATCAGCACCTTTTCCGCCAGGGCGCGGGTCTCCACGCGCAAATTGGGGCGGTGGCGCACCGGGCGCAGGAAGGCAACGGACGTGGTCTGGCGGATGCCGCGGCGGGTGGTCTGCCGCGAATAGTCCATCCCCTCCTCGCATTCGCGATTGAGGTCCATCTGCGGCTTGAGACCTGCTTCGACACAGGCCTGGAGGAAGATGTCGGCCGAGGCATAGCGTTCGCGGAAGCGGTCGATCGCGAGTTCCCCGCCATCCGGCGCCGAGCGCCCGTCTGCATCCGACATGTTCTCGAAGCGCCGGAACAGCGGTTCGACATCTGCCCAGGCCCAGCCGGTGCAGCCCAGCTGACGCCACCCGTCGAAGTCCGTAGGCATGCCGCGGACGTAGGCCAGGCCGTTGATCGCCGAGGAGCCGCCCAGCATCTTGCCGCGCGGGAATTTGTGAACGCGCCCACCCATGTTGGCGTCCGGCTCGCTTGCATATTGCCAGGCCACCCGGGGATCGCCCATCAGATGCGCAAACCCGGCCGGGATGCGAACCTTCAACTGGGGCATGAACCGGCCGGGCGCGAGGGAGAAGGCATCGTCCTCCCCCGCTTCAAGCAGCAGCACGCGGGACCGGCCGTCGTCGGTGAGGCGGCGGGCCAGCACGCAACCGGCAGAACCGCCCCCGACGACGATATAGTCATACCGGTCGGCCGGATCGTTCATTGTTGCCGCCCGCCGTGTTCACACGGGCTGGACCGGAGCGTCCTCATGCTGCAACCAGCTCGCTGTCGAACCTCCCAGCGAGAACGCCGTTGGCCTGCCCATCCTGCTGGACGACCTGGCCATTGACCAGCGTGTACCGGTAGCCCCCCGGCGCGCGCGTGAAGCGGGGATGGTCGCCGGGAACGTCATGAACAATGGTTTCGGCGGCCCAGTTCAGCTCGTCGAGCGCAAATACCGTGATATCGGCGATGGCCCCTTGGGCGATGCGGCCGCGATCGGCGAGGCCGAGCAGATCAGCCTGATCGCCCGTCAGCTTCCTCACCGCGAGTTCCAGCGGCAGGTCACCCCGGTCGCGGACGTGACGGGTGAGCACGAGGGTGGAGTCCCCTGCCCCCGAAAACATCTGGTAATGCGCGCCCGCATCGCTGCCGCTGATCAGGTTTTCGGGCGCGGCCAGGAGTTGCCCGACGATGCCGTGATCAAGGTTGGAAATGGGGATGACAAATTCCGCATTCAGCTCGTTTTCGAGGAACCAGTCGGCCATCACATCGCTCGCATGACCGCCGCGCTCGGCGAGGAGATCCGATAGCATGCGCCCGATCCAGCTGCTGAGCTCCGGTTTGCCGACCTTCACGATCCGCGTGGACCGGGCCTGCTTCGAATAGCTTGCGCCGTCCCAGTCTTTCCTCGCCCTGGCGCGCCAGGCGGGATCGGCGAGCATGGCTTCCTTTCCAGTTGCCGCGCTCACCACCTCGGACCAGGCGGCCACGGTGCCGAGCGGAAAGCAATCGCGCACCCGGATCGGGAGCTCGATGGAGCGGGGGGACGCCAGGTGTTGCAGCCGTGCGCCCGAAGCATTCAGCCGGCGCGCACTGGCCACCATGCGTTCGTGCGACGAATGGTCTTCCGGCCGTTCGAAGATACCGTTGGAGATAACCGGCACGCCGAACGGCTTGGCAAGTTCGGCAACCCGTTCCAGGTCCTTGATCGCCAGATCCACATCCCACAGGCTGGGGATGGTCTGAAACACGCCGCCGTGCCTGCCGAGCGTTTCAAAAATGGCCGTGAACTCCGCATCGTCGGCATGGACGCTGGGGACCATCACGCCGTCAGGAGTGCGATCGTAGAATGAGGAGGACAGGCCGCTGGCTCCTGCTGCCAAGGCCCTGGCCAGAAGCCCGGCGATGGCCTCGCGTTCCGCAGCATCGGCGGCCCGCGACCAGGCCGCTTCACCCATCGCCCACATCCGCAGCAGCGAGTGGCTGACCAGCACGGCGACGTTCGGGCCGAATTCGCGGCCGGCCAGGTCCTGAGCGTAGGTCCGGAAGTCTTCCCATGTCCAGGGCACCTTTGCCCTGAGCAGATCGATCGGCAGATCCTCGACATAGGCGAACAGCGAGCAGAGCTGTTCGCGGTCCGCCGAACGGACCGGCGCCAGTCCCAGGCCGCAATTGCCGATGAGCACCGTGGTGACGCCGTGCGACAGCATGGGATCGCAGGCGGGATCCCAATACAGCGAAGCATCGAAATGGGTGTGAGTGTCGATGAAGCCGGGGGTGATATAGGCCCCGCGCGCATCCAGCACCTCCTCGTTGTCGTGGGCCGGCAAGTCGGGGCCAAGCTCGACGATCCGGCTGCCGCTCACGCGCACGTCCGCCGGGAATGCCGCAGCACCGGTGCCATCGATCACATGGCCCCCCTTGATCAGCAGGTTCATGCGCCGCTCCATTTCAGGTGTAGTTCGCTGATGCCCCAGACGAGGCCCGTGTGGTACTTGGCCGGCCGCTCGGCATCGAGGGAGAAGGTGGGCACCCGCCGCAGCCACTCCCTGTACAGGATGCGCATCTCGATCCGGGCCAGATGCGATCCCAGGCAGCGATGCGGGCCGGTGCCGAAGGCTACGGTCGGCTCGGTCTGCTGCAGGTTTACCTGGAGCGGATCTGCAAAAACCGAGGGGTCGAGGTTGGCCGCGGGATAGAGAATATGGATGCGGTCACCCTGGCGCATGGATACGCCGCGAAACTCCAGATCACGCGCGGCATGGCGGATGACCGAACTGGGCGCCCCGACCCGCAGCAGTTCCTCCGCCGCGATGTCGATCAGCTCCGGGTGTTCGCGCAGCCGCTGCTGCAGCGCGGGATCCTTCGCCAGGTACTGGAAGCCGAACCCCAAGGCACTTGTAACCGTGTCCAGCCCGGCCAGGACGAAGAACAGGCAGATCGACTGCATCTCATCGAATGTGATGGGCCGGCCGTCGATCGTGGAATCGAGCAGGCGGCTGATCAGGTCCTTCTCCCGCTTGGCCTGGCGGGCGCGGACGACCGCCGCGGTTGACTCGAGGATCTGTTCGATGATCGGCTGGCGCTTCGCTTCGTCTGCCTCGCGCAGGAAATCGAGGGTCAGCCCGCGCAGATGATCGAACTGGTCGAGCGGCAGTCCGGCAAGCTCCATGAACACCCAGACCGGCAAGCGCGAGGTGATGGAGCCGACGATCTCGCAGCGCCGGTCCCCGCGGCTCAGCTCGTCATCGATCAGGCGATTGCACAGGGCGGTGATGGACGGGACCAGCTCCTGCATCAGCCGCGGCGCGAAGGCGGCCCCGATCACATTGCGGAATGGAGCATGACGCGGGGGATCGAGGCCGACCGGGATCTGGACCACTTCACTGCCACCGCTGATGAACAGTTCTGGTGATTGACTGACCTGACGGGCAGCCTCGAGCGAGCGAACCATCCAGCATCCCCCGTAGCGCGGGGACCAGAAGACCTCCGGGGCGGCCGAATGAAGCGCCAGCGCGGCCAGGTGCGGATCGCCGATGGCGGTGGTATCGAGGCTGATGTCGAAATCATGGACGAGCGCCATGGGAACGTGCGCTGGCAACAAGGCGCCTTCGGGCAGAACCCCAACTTGGACGGACATAGCTCTCACCATCATTCGAGTTCACCGAACTTGGCCGCAAGGCTATAGCTTAACCAGATTAAGTCAAATGCCTTGATTGCTCCATCAGAAGCGAAATGGCGCCAGTGGCGAGATCGAGCGCAGGGCCGCGATGAGGCGGCCCCGTGCGCGCCGGGTCAACAAAGCAGCTCTACCGGCGCGGGCTCGAAGTGAAATGGTGAGGCCCGCCTGCCATGACTGGGGGCCGGCGCAGAATCAGCCCCGGCGACCACATGAGGAACGGCAAGCGCCTAGCCGACTTCGAACAACAAGCGGGCCAGCCATCGCTGGCTCACTCGACGGCTTACCACGCCTGCGGACATCTCCATGCCTAGCGCGGAGTCTTGGCTGTCGCGGGAGTCAGTATGCCGCATCTGCGTTAATCGGAACAGCGCCGGCAGCCGGTGTGCCGCGGTTCAATGAGCGGTAGGGACGCTTGAATATGAAGAGATCGCTTGGACCACCTGCAGTATTTGGGGGCTGGTTTGTGATGGTGTTGGTTGCGGGGGCAGGATTTGAACCTGCGACCTTCAGGTTATGAGCCTGACGAGCTACCGGGCTGCTCCACCCCGCGTCACCATGGTGGGC